>FWPV01012399.1_pt1 | contig 13154 bp, 8 predicted proteins | sample 2228371 | NCBI WGS metagenome assembly FWPV01 (sample SAMEA103939776, study PRJEB20133) | metagenome | reverse complement strand
CTGATGCCGCCGCTGCGGAAAGACGAACCCCTGATCGCGCAAGGGATGTTCCGCGGCTTAGGTTTTGATCTGCGCCCGAAGTACGGCAGTTGGTGGAACTCCTGGACGGGGTTGCATCTGCAGGGCTACCTCACCGACACCGACCTGATCACCGTGGTGACCGTCCCGGCCTACGATTATCTGTACTTCCAGCAGTACCTGTAGAGCCATAAGCGGGAGTGATGGCTCATCAGCACCACGCTCCGCACGTATCCGGGTTTTCATCGTGAGGGCGTGATGAAGATTGACGACGGGGCGCGTTTCGTCTATCATCAAAAGGCCGTCGGCCCCAACCGTTACGAAGTCCAGGACGCGCATGTGCAGGCGGTCTTTGGCCTTTCGGCGGATGCCTACGTTTATAAAAAGGTGGCGCCTGTCTTGGTGGCGACCTTTAATGACCAGATTTACCATTTGTTGCGGATCGAGGACCCGTGGGATCCGCGTTGTGTGGGCTGGGAGCCGTTCATCAAGTCCTACGGCTTTGGCGACCTGGCAGCGACGGTTTACGTGGGCGGACGTCACGGGCCCGACTTGCTCTTCCCGCGCGTAGCCCCCGGTGGCAAGACGCAGATTCGCCTGGAAATCCGTAACAACCAGACCGGCATAACCGTGACGAACTTGGTGATCACGCCGACCGCGCCGGCGGGGATCACTATCACGCCCCGCAGTGTGACCGAGACGGCGGCCATTGAGCCGTTGTTCTTCGATTTCCCCTTCTTGCATCGGACGACCGTTCCTGAAGGCTGGCGTACCGTGTGGTACTATGACGTGGAGGTAGCCCCTACCTTTACCGATACGGGCAAGGTCCATCTCATCCCCTTTGCGGTGCATGCCGATGGCTTGTCGGCTGATTTTCGCATCCCGGCGGCCGAATTGGCAGTAGGAGCGCCGGGACAGTGCATTCAGACGGTGTGGGGCCAGGCGACCGATTTGCAGTTGGAAGACCGTCTTCCTTCTTGGGTGACGCCCCAGGATGCCCGTCTGGCGAATAGCGGTGAGGCGGCGTTGCTGGAAGGAGCGTTGGCTTTGGGCAACATCTCGGCAGCGACGACGCTTTTTGCCGACCTGCGCCCGGTCTCCTTTATGACGACGACGGTGGCCGGGGGGACGCTGGTCTCCTTTACCCTGCCGGTTTCGGATACGTACGATGCCACCCAGCTGCCGTGGTTGGAGAATGGCCGGCGTTCTGGTCGAATGTACGTGATTTTCAAATCCCATGCGCAGATCGAGCGTAGTGGTACGGCGGTCGCGAATTACGGGCCGCTGCTCACCTACACCGATCCCTTTGCCAAGGTTTACAAGTATACGGGCAATGCGCAGACGGTCGAAGCCCACGGCGCGGTACTGGTGGCGAGTTACACGGTGGATGTGATCACCGACACGTGGGACGGGGCGACGGTCCCCGGTGTGGTACCCGGCGTGCTGAACCGCGCTGCCGTGACGGTGGATGTCTTCAATCAAGGGGACTACATTGCCAAGAGCAACCGCATCACCGTCACCCTTACCGGCGGCGTGACGCTTGTGGCTACGAGCTGGCCAACCGTGGCGCAGGGGATGGACTGGGTGGCTTTCTCTCTGCCGGACATTCCGCCCGGTGGAGGGCTGAAGATCGGCCTGGAGCTGGAGTTCGTCCCCACTGTTGCCGGGCCGTGGAGCATTCAGTCACCCCCGCGATCTTATCGCTTGATCCGTTTCACCGATGGGCGGTACGTGCATGAATTCCCCTTCGCTGCCCTCACCCAACGTCAGGTGGTGGTGATGGGACGCCTGGCAGGCCCGTTGGAGGTGGGAGCGTATCCCCGTACACGGTGGCTCTACCTGCCGTTGGTGATGCATGCTTACACCCCGTCCTGGTGGCCACAGACCATGCGGTGAGGCTGCATGTTGCCGGCTCTGTTGTGTCAACGGATCGAACGGATTTTTTTCTTTTCAATCCGTTTCATCCGTTGACACTTTCAGAAGGCTCTCTGGGACTTTGCGTGATGATTGAAAACGGCCTTGTTTTTGCCACGAATCACACGAATTTTCACCCATTATTTATACTTTTTGTAGTAGTCAGAAGACAACAGGAACTACGTTCTCCACCAAGGATGAAAATGGTTCAGAAGCTGCCGGACGCCGATTTTCGCAGATTCACGCAGATCATTTTTTGAGCCATCAAAAAGAAATCTGCTCAATCTGCTTAATCTGCTGACAGAAACAACTTTTTTCATCAAAGGAGCTATTTTCGGAATAGTTTTAGTAACCAGTAATCAGTAACGAGTAACGAGTAACCAGTAATCAGTAACGAGTAACCAGTATCCAGTATCCAGTATCCAGCATCCAGCAACCAGTAACCAGTAATCAGTAACGAGTAACGAGTAACCAGTAACGAGTAACCAGTAACCAGTAACCAGCATCCAGCAACTAGCAACCAGCAACCAGTAACCAGCAAGGAGGCTCATGATGCGGCGAGTATGGGGAACGGTAATTGTGCTTGTGGTCGGCCTGATGTTCCTGCCGGCCGTGATCGGTGCGCAGGGGACGCCTGATCTTCTTCCCGATCGGAGTGTGGGGGTCCTTTCGGCAGATCCGGGATATGGTGAGCGGTGGAGCACGACCATTTTCCCCTTCGGGAACTACACCGGCACCGTTTCCGGACGGGCTATCTTCTGCCGGACGTATTTGCATTTTCCGGTGACGGTTCAAGCCGACGCTCAAGTGGACAGGGCCACGCTCTATGTCTATGTGGATGATTTCTGGCCCGGACCCGGGGGAGCACCGATGTCGGTCTATCCGTTGTCCGGCGATTGGACGGTCGAAGGGGTGAACTGGAACGAGATGGGGGCCTGGCCACCTTTGGAGGCGCCGGTTGCTACCACGGCGGTCAACGCCGCCCCGGGGTGGTTCGCCTGGGATGTGACCGCGCTGATGCAGGCGTGGGTCTCCGGGGCGCGGCCCAACTACGGTCTGGCCATTGCCGCCGCCGACCTTAACGCGGTGAGCGATAACTGGGCGGCCGCCCGCCGCCTGACGGCCGATTCGCCGGATACCCGTCCCTATCTGGCTTACGCCATCACCGTCCTGGCCACCGCCACACCTGAGACGCCTGCACCGACTCCCGTCCCTACAACGCCGCCACCGACGACCGCGCCTACAGCATCGCCTCCATCTGAACCGACCACGCCTGCTGCACCTACTCCCACGCCCCAGCCGGTTTTGTTGCCGGCGACAGGGGAACGAGGCCGCCCGTCGCCGCTAGATGCCGCGTGGGGACTGCTCACGCTATCGCTTGGGCTGCCGATTCTCGGGGGAATGGCGTATGGGTGGATGCGGCGTCGCCGCTAGAGGACCGGTGACCGCACAAGCTTATGGCGCGCGCCACAAGATGACTTTCTCAGGCCCGGGCATATCCTTGATCTGGCGGTAAAGGTACCAGCGCGCCAGGTCAGGGCAGGCGAGAGGCGCCTGGCAACGGGGGAGGGCAGCTATGCCGTGTGAGATCGCCGCAAAGGCCATGCCTCTCCGGCTAACCGTCTCTGTCGTAGGCGGCTTCACATCCGGCGTCGTGATGAGGACCCCTTCCGGGGCCATCGGCCAGGCTGCGGTGACGCTGAGACGGTGGAAGTCGCGCAGGGTCCAGCGAATAACGGCGGCGGTTGTAGCATCCGGCGTTGCCACTGTGATCTCGAAATCATCCCGCCGTTGACCATGTTGGATGGCCATTTCATCCAACAGCTTGCGCAGCGCCCACAAATCCGGTGAGCTGGCCGCTCTGACTGCCGGCTCGGCCGGCGAAGTGGGCCGCACGAAGGCTAATCCCCAGGCAAAGCCGATTTGCGTGACCAGCAAGGCCAGGACTATGCCCAGGATTGCGCCGCGCCATACGAAATGCAGAGGTGGGGTCAGCGAGAATACCAGCGCGATGAGGGCTTGGAGAGACAGCAGCGTTATGCCGCCGAGGAGGTAGATCAAGTTGACACTGCCGGGGACCCCCAAAAAGCCGACGTTACTATCGCCATTGGCATGGGCGGCAAGGGCCAGCCCGACCGGCTGCCAGAAGACAAAGCTCACCAGGGCATGTCCACCGACCCGTGTGAACATCGGTGCCGGGATCTCACCACAAATTTGTTGTGCCCCGTAACCTGCCAACAGAGCCAATGGCACGACGGCGGCCAGTGTCGCCGATGGCGCGGCGCCGGGACGAAAACTGACCAACAGTAACCCTACGAATCCCCATATGGCCAGGGCCAGGGCAAAAGTATCGCTCTTTTTTGTGGCCCAGATCAAACTGATCAGGACCAGGAAAAGGGTCAGGGGTTCGTACAAAAACAGCAGCAGGAGGTTGGGAAGTCCGGTATGGGCGGCACGCCACGAGCTCAGCCAGGCGGCCAATCCTTCGGCAATGCCACTCCAGCCGTTCCACCGCAACCCCAGCCCGATCGAGATGAGCAGCGCCCCCATCAGTCCCCCGACCATGGGGCGTGCCCATGAACGCAGGGACGACCATGCCGGCAGATTGGAGGCCCAGCGATAAAATAGCCATGCGCCTAAACCGGCGAGCAACACGTCGTAAAAGGACGGGCCACCGGTCAGCCCGATGGCGACACCGCCGACAATGAGCAGCGGCGCCGGCCATGCGGGATGCTCATCGTCATTCATAAGCACCGTCAGCAATAGCGCGGCGCCGAGCACGCCCGGCGTCGTGCCTTCCAATTGCCGTGCGGCGAAGAGGGTCAGCGGCGAAAAGAGCAGCAAGCCGGCCGCTACCAAAGCGCCGCCATCTCCCAGCCGCCTGCGCCAGAAGAAGGGCATTCCTACCAGCACGATGCCGCTCAGCGCGGGGATCAACCGCGCGATTCCATCCCCGCCACCCAACAGGTTGAACAGGATGCTGTTGCCCACCAAGAGCAGGGGACTCGCAGTTGTGAGTGGCCACCCCAGGCCGTGGGCCGCATCCCACGACGCTATGGCCGCCATCGCCTCATGCGGCGCCAAGGGAATGTGGCCGAGCGCAGATAACCGCAGAGCCAATGCCAAACCTAAAATCGCTATCCAGGCCAGCCGTATATATCGTGACATAGATTCCTCGTGCCAGGTGATGTGTCGTGTGTCATTGTAACCCATAATTCGTGATTTGTCATGCCAGCATACGGCGGCAACTTTCGATCACGGCGCGGATGTCTGCTTCTTGTTTTTCGATACTGGCGGTTAAGGTGAATTGAACCAAAGCTCTGATGAGGTTATGTTTTTCGTGCTTGACTTTGTAGTAGACATTGCCGGCAAGGTAATCGGTGAAAAAACGCAGTCCCTGTTCCAAGGCCAGCAGGCGAATGGCCGGATAAAGATAGGCGTAATCCTCCGCCGTGTAGAAATCGTGCACCAGGGGGAGATACCCCTGTAAAATCGCCCGGCAAAGGTCTATCTCAAAGGACACCGCTGTGAGGTCTTCGGTTTCTTCCCCGGCCGGATTACAACCGGAGCGCAGACAATCGCCGATGTCGTAGTGGACGAGGCCCGGCTTGATGGTATCGAGGTCAATGATGCCCACTGCCTGCCCGCTGTCATTGGCGATCATCACATTATCAACTTTGGGGTCGCCGTGGGTGGGGCGCAGACGCAAGCGGCCTTGCTGTTTGGCCTGTTCCAGCACCGGGATGGCGTCTCGGCGTTGGGATAGGAAGCGCATCGCATAGGCGACCTCGGCCGAGTCCTGGTAGCCATGGCGCTGCGCACTGACTGCTTCGTAATGCGCCAGGTAGCGTGGTGTGATGTGATAGCCTTCCAGGGTGTCATATAAGCGCGTGGTATCCAGATCGCTGACCAGGCGATGAAATTGGCCAAGCGCGTAGCCGACTTCCTGCGCGTGGTGGAGGTTTTGAATCTTGGCATAAGAACGGGCATGGGCGATAAAGCTGAGCGCGCGCCAGAATTCACCTTGCGCACTGATCAAGTAAGCATGCCCATCTTGGGTGGGGATGATCTGTGGGACCTCCCAGCGACGTTGGAGAGGTGTTACGGATTGCAGGCGGGTTTGCACATGCGCCGTGAACACACGAATATTGTGCATAATCCATTCGGGATGTTTGAACACCCGTTGGTTGATCCGTTGTAGGATGAAGGGCGTCCCAAACCGTGGTGTGACAAGGTAGGTGTCGTTGATGTTGCCGGCGCCGTACTCTTGCACCTTCAACGGCAAGGTGGCATCTGTCACAAAATGGGTGGCAATGGCTTCCACGACCGACATAGGGGTTGACCTAGGAGCAGACATAGGCTTTTTGTCTTATGAGCTTAAAGGCCAATAGAGCGAGAACTTGCTACCTCGATGTGTTCCTGGACTCTCAATGTGTGTTCCTCCTTTATGGACTTCGGCGACATAACAAACGAGTGCCCAGCCGATTCCCATGCCCTCTTGCCCATTGCGCAGGGCTTCAACGTTCGTTTCAAAAGGACGCCCCAATATGGCGATTTGCTCCGGCGTCAGTCCGACACCTTCGTCGCTGACTTCAATCCATATTTGGCCTTCATTCTCAAAGACACGGGTATGCACTTTGCCACCGGCATGATTGAACTTTATGGCATTATGGGCCATTTGAAAGACGGCTTCACTTATCAATTCCGCATCTACATAAACTTTTGGCAGATCGGGAGCCACCAACACCCGAAAGTCAATATCCCGTGTTTTTGCCATGAGCGCCAACGGTTGTAAAGCCCAGGGAACGACGACCTTGAGGTCATGGTACGCCAGGGAAGGTTCGCGGCTCTTGTTGACCAATTCGGCAAATTTGACCACGCCCTGGACTTTGCGATGTAACTGGGCCATCGCCGCCCCTAATTCTTCCAGAGGCTTTTGGAGATCGGGATAGGGTTGACCTGCTTTTTGCACCAATTGTAGCGCCAGACCGAACGTGCTGAAGGGGGTGAGAAGTTCGTGCGTAATCGCGCCGAGGAAAGTGGCCTTGAGCCGATCGAGTTCGTTTAAGCGCTGTTGGGCCTTCTCCAAGGCCTGGCGTTCGCTGCGCTCCTTCTCGAACAGCGCGCGCAACTCCCGCGCGTAGATGGCGAGTTGATCCGCCGGCATGGTGGAAAGGTCAGATTGATAGGGCCGTGGTTCAACGGCTTGTCCTTCGATCACCTTGTTGACCAGCGTGATAAGCTCGATCGGGCTAAAAGGCTTGGTCAAATACTCGATGGCCCCGGCGGCCAGGCCGGCTTTACGGCTTTCGTCTTGAGTACGACCTGTCAACAAGATCACCGGGATGCTCGCGGTCTCGGGATCTGCTTTGAGCGCCCGACAAATCTCGATGCCGTCCTTGCCTGGCATGACAATATCTGAGATCATCACATCGGGCAGCAAACCCCGTGCCAGGGCGAGGGCATTTTCGCCATCATACACCACAATTGTACGCAGCCCTTCGCCTTCCAGTGTCGTCGCTATGACTTTCGCCAGTGGCCGATCATCTTCGGCAATCAGGATGGTAAATTTAGCACGCTTAGATGTTTTGTATCCGGTAGGCACGCTCATTCTCCTGTGAAAATAGCTCCTGATCAATCCGTTTCATCCGTTGAATCCGTTGACATTTTCGGAATAGATTGAGCAGATTTAGCTGAGAAATCATAAAAATCTCTGCCCCCTTTGCGTTCTCGGCGGGGAAATTCAGGGGATTTGCGTAAGTCTCATTATCTTTAGCCCTGGCTACTCACCGGAGGCACCAGCCGGTAGCCTATACCTCTGACATTCTCGATACAGCCGTCTTCGCCAACCGCGTAGCCGAGTTTGCGCCGCAAAGAGCGGATGAGGGGGCGCAGCAGGGCGCCGGCTTCTTCGGCTTCCAGCTCCCAGCCGTGGGTCGCTTTAATCAATTCCTGAGAAGAGAGAAGTTGCCCCCCTCTACGGGCCATATATTCGAGAAGGGTGTATTCTCGCGGTGAGAGCTCCAGCGGACGGTGGTCGAGTTCCGCACGATGCTGCACGGGATCAATGGATAATGCTCCTAGCTGTAGGGGCATGGACCGGGATGACGGTAACGCCGGCGCTTGAGCGGCCCATTGTCGCGCACGTTTGAGCTTGCCGCGCGTCGCAGCCAATAAATCATCCGGCTCGACGGGCTTGACCAGATAATCATCAACGCCGATTTCCTTTCCATAACGGATATCGCTATCCAACCCCCGCGCGGTGAGAAAGATGAAAGGAATCATGACCCAGTTCGGATTCTGGCTGACGCGCTCATAAAGTTGATAGCCGTTCATACGCGGCATGGCAATATCGGCAATGATGAGGTCCGGGCGCGTCTGTTGCATCAGCGTCAGAGCCTCTAAGCCATCGGTCGCGGTCAGGACGTGATAGCCTTCGCCTTCGAGAACTTGTTGTACTGCCGTCAATAGCCGTGGATTGTCATCCACGATCAGTATAGTCTCGTTCGCATTCCTCATCCCTTCCCCCTTTTTCTTTTTTCTCCCTCTTTCCGCCTTCAGCCCCCTCCTCCGGCGCAGTCGGTAAAGCGAAATAGAATGTACTGCCTTTTCCAGGCTGACTATCAACACCTACACTGCCGCCCAGCTTGGTCAGGATGCGTTTGACGATGGACAAGCCGAGGCCGTGACCTTCGGCGCGAATGCGCTCAAGGCGGGTGAATTCGCCGAATAGTAAGGGCAATTTTTCTGCCGGAATCCCGGGGCCGTTGTCGGTGATCCAGTAACGGACCGTGTGGTCGGCGAATGATTCGGCCCCTAACTCGAGGCGGGGAGGAACACCGCCGTATTTCAAGCCATTGCTGATATAGTTGACCCATACCTCCTCGATCCAGGGGGCATACCCCAGGGCGACCGGCCATTCTGCAGGGACGACAATTTCTCCGTGATGCTGTTTGATCAGCCATTCCAGCCGTTTGCAGGCTTGATGCACCACACGCTTCATATTCACCGGCTCACGTTTGACGTCTTCCTGGCGTACACTGGCGAGGAGCAAAAGTTCATCGATGATATTGGTGGCTTTTTGTGCGCCGGTATCCAGCCAGCCGGCCACTTTGGTAATCTCTTCCGGCCTGGGCGATGGAGCTATCTCGCGCAAAAGGGTGACTCCCAGGATAATGTTGGCCAGGGGGTTTTTGAGATCGTGCGCCACGGTATGCGCGAAGGCATCCAATTCCTCGTTACTCGCCTTGAGGGCCGCATTAGCTTGTTGCAATTCTATGACCTGGTGGGCAAGTTTGGCTTGCAGGGCTTGCAGGGTGATATGCGTGTTGACGCGCGCCAAGACTTCTTCTACCTGAAAAGGCTTGGTGATGTAGTCCACGCCGCCTAGCGAAAAGGCTTTGACTTTATTGAAGACCTCATCGAGCGCGCTCATGAAGATGACGGGAATGTCGGCGGTGCGTGGATCGGCCTTAAGGCGTTGACAGACTTCGTAGCCGTCCATTTCCGGCATCATAATATCGAGCAGAATCAAATCCGGGCGTTCGGCTAACGCGGCTTCGATGGCCGTTTTACCATTAGGGATACCCCGTACCAGATAGCCATGATCCATCAGAATCCTTGCCAGGATGCGTAGATTAGGTAGCGTGTCGTCAACGATCAAGATATTGCCTTTGTAGGAAGGGGGGTGTTCTGTCATGGTGCATTTCTCCTTTCGGCTGTGTTTTCGAGCAGCTCGCGGATCTTTTGGAATTGAAACTCATCGGTCAATTGGGTCAGTGCAGCCGCTATCTCCGGCTGTTCGGTTTGAATTTGGGCGATGAGCTTGAGCAAAAGATCGGCGCGCGCTTTGAGCGCTGCCACTTGTGCTTGGCTACGCCACTCGCCAGGCAGGACGCTCAGCGATTGCGGCGTCAGGAGGAAAGCCGGCGGGGCCGCGACCGGGGGGGCTTCCACGACCGCGGCGTCGGCATAGGTATAACGTACCCCTAGATGTTGGGCCAACGTTCTGAATATGTCTTCATCCCGTAAGGGCTTGCGGATATAATCATCACAGCCGGCGGCCAGGCTAAGGATGCGGTTCTCTTCGAGTGCACTGGCCGTGAGCGCAATAATGACGGTGGCTTGTCCTTCTGGGGTGGCTTTGATGCGCCGTGTGGCCTCATAGCCGTCCAGCACGGGCATGCGCATGTCCATAAAAATCAAGTCGGGATGCCACTCACTGTGGACGGCAATGGCTTCTTGTCCGTTTGTCGCTTCGCGCACGGAGAAGCCTACGTTTTCCAGAAGCCGGCGCAGAAAAATGCGATTTTCGTCGTGATCGTCAACGATGAGCAGACGGTACTCCGGTTGATCTGGCGCCAGGCCGGTGATGGAGCGGGAGAGTTGTTCCGCGCTCATCACCTGTCGCGTGGCCGGCTCGGCTTGAATGTCGAAGCTGAACGTGGAACCCTGCCCCACTTGACTCTCAACGGACAGCGTCCCGCCCATCAGCTGCACAAAGTTTTTGCTGATGGCCAATCCTAAACCGGTCCCTTCATGCAATTGCTTGCCGCTTGCAGTCTGGATAAACTTCTTGAACAAAGTGTTGATTTCTTCGGGCTTAATGCCGATGCCGGTATCCTGCACCTCGAAATGCAAGTGATAGCGGGGCGAGATGCCTGGTTCTGGATAATCGGGGAGGGGGTAGGCCGTGGAGGGGGAAGTGTTTTTGTTTTCAACCTGCAGGACGATGCCCCCGTTTTCGGTGAACTTCACCGCATTGCCGAGCAGGTTCACCAGCACCTGGCGTAGTTTGCGTTCGTCGGTGCGGATGAATTGCGGTACATCTGATCCACGTTTCAAGGTGAGCGACAGGCCTTTCTGCGCCGCGCGGAGGGTGAACATAGCGAGAACACTTTCCAGCATGGCGTAGAGATCGAAATCGTTCGGTTCGAATACCATGTGGCCCGCCTCGATCTTGGACATGTCCAGGATATCGTTGATCAATTCGAGTAGACTCTCACCGCTGCGGCTGATGATCTGTAAATTTGGCCGGTGCTCGGCAGGGAAGGATGGACTGCGCTGCATCAGTTGCACGAAACCTAAAATCGCGTTGAGCGGGGTACGTAGCTCATGACTCATATTGGCAAGGAAGTCGCTCTTGGCGCGATTGGCCGCTTCGGCCTCGCGGCGGGCGGAGATCAGCTCGGTGACATTGATGAAGGATTCAATGCCCTCGACCACTTCGCCGTTCTTATTGAGGATGACATCCGCATTTTTGATGATGGATAGGCGTTTACCGGATTTGGCCGTGATTTCACACTCCTGACGATAGAAGGGAGGTGTACCCTGTGAGGCGAACAATTTACAGTGCTCGGCACAACAGTTACTGTTGAGGATCTTGCAGGATTGACCGACGACTTCGTCGGCCGTATAACCGGTGATCTCGGTGAAAGCTTCGTTGACACTGGTGATGGTCATCATCGTATCAACCGTGTAGACGGCGGTGGCGGCCGTCTGCAAAATTTTGCGCTGTAAGGCCAGTGCCTCGCTCAATTCGTTGAACTGGTGGGTGGTATGGGTGGCAATCGCCGCTAAGTGACTGAGGGTCAGAATGACATCGCGATCTTGTGGCATGAACTGGCGCGAAGATTGTACATTGCCAACGATGATAAATCCTAAGACCTGCTCGCCGTATTTGATAGGTACGCCCAAACAAGCCTTGATCTGGGGATGCCAGGCCGGGTAGCCAACGTAGGCCGGGTCTTGGGATAGATCCGGCGAATCAACGATGCCGCCACGCAGAATGAATCCCAAAAGCCCCTGAGCGGTGATCGAGGTAGCAGGTGGAATTAACGCCGTGGGGTAGCCGGAGCTGAATAGGTGAGCGATACGTCCCGTCTTGTGATCGAGGGCAGCAATCACTGCGACATCCGCCGTGACGACCCAGCGTACATATTCGACCATGGTGCTCATCACATCGTCCAGCTCGTTGATCTCGGCGACGCGAAAGGCGACTTTGTTGAGTATTTCCAAACGTGCCTGCCGGTCAATCAACTCTCGCTCGGCTTGACGGCGTTGGGTGATGTCTTGGTAGATGGTCACTGCGCCCGCTTGTTGTCCGTCCAGGACAATGGGGACGCTGGCGATTTCTACCTCCACCGGGCGTCCATCGGCTCGCTGACGCCATGCCACCATACGCACGGTCCCGCCGGCCAGCACCTCGGCGGTCAACTGGGCCGCATGGTCCCGTTCGGCGGCCGGAACGATCAGCTCGTCCTATAACTTGCTCGTTGCGGAATCCAAAAAGGGACGTAAATGCCGGGTTGACGGACACGACATTATGTTGGAAGTCCAGAGCAACCACGGCCAGGGGCGCATTGAGAATGAGGGCTTCCCAATATTGCTTCTGACGTTGGATCTCCTCCCGGGCTTGCCGGGATAGGGTGATGTCTTCGAGCATGCCCTGATAGTAAAGGAGATGTTCGTCGGCGTCTTTGACCGCCCAGGCAGTTTCGCGAACCCACAAAGGCTGCCTGCCCGGCACTTGCAACTGCCATTCGAAACGTGAAAGCATACCTTCCTGTTCCAAAAGACGACGCCACTCTTCGCGCCGGGTCGTATCGGGGTAAAATTCGTGGAGGTTTTTGCCTTTAAGTTCCGCCGGCGTAGCGAAGCCTAGCAAAGCTGCACAAGCAGGGTTGGCATTCACGATTGTCCCTGCCGGATCAATCCGGTAGAGACCGAGGGGGATGTTGCCCAACAGTTTTTCATAACATCGTTGCTCGTCTGCCATTTCTTGCAGCTGTTGTTGAAATCCCTTGATACGATGATCGTATCTGTGCTTCAGGTAGCCCATCAACCCACCGATAATGGCGATGGCTGATATAGCAAGAACTATTTCAAGAAAAACGCGGGCCGGCATCTTCCTTATTCCTTTGTGTGAGGCAAGGGGCCTCGGTTGAGAGCCCGGCGGACGGTTGTGGCTAACAGGTCTATATCCAGTGGCTTATAGATGATGTCGGCAACCCCCGCCGCGTGTAGGGCATCCAGTTCTTCCTGGAGGATATAGCCGGTCAAGACTACGGTCTTGAGGTTAGGGTTTAGCGTCCGTAAGGTCTGGATCAACTCGCGTCCCCCTATGCCGGGCATGATCATGTCGGTGACGACAAGGTCAACGGTTTTATCGCGGGGGAGTGTCTCGTAAAGATGCAAAGCCGCTTCGCCGTTCGACTCGCCGA
>FWPV01012395.1_pt1 | contig 13158 bp, 9 predicted proteins | sample 2228371 | NCBI WGS metagenome assembly FWPV01 (sample SAMEA103939776, study PRJEB20133) | metagenome | reverse complement strand
GGGGTCCTCGCCGCGCACGACGACCTGCTCGTAGAGCTCGTCGAGGGCGCTCGCCAGGTCGGCGTCGATGTCGTCGCGCAGGTCGACGCGCGTGGCGAGCGCCGCCGCCATCGCCCGGCGCAGGGCGTCGTCGCCGGCGAGGCGGCCGGCGATGGTCACCATGGCCACGGCGGCGCGCACCGAGGCGCCCTTGCGGAAGCGCGGGTGGCGACGGGTGGCGCGCGTCAGGCGCACGGCCGTCGCGACGAGCTCGTCGTCGTCGCAGCCCGTCTCGCGCCGCACGATGGCCTCCTCCTCGTCCGCGCTCTGGTACTCGAGGGCGAGGTGCTCGAAACGGTCGCGCAGCGCCTCCGAGAGGTGCCCCGTGGCGACGTACTCGACGGGGTTCTGCGTGGCCACGACCTGGAAGCCGTCGGCGGCGCGCACGACGCCGATGTGGGGCACGTGGACGAGGCGCTCGTCGAGGGCGGGGAGCAGCACGTTCTGCACCGACTCGGGCATGCGGTTGAGCTCGTTGATGAACAGCACCGCGCCGCTGCGCATGGCCTCGACGAGCGGACCGGCGAAGAACGACTCGCTGCCGTAGCCACGCTCCAGTACGAGGGGCGGGTCGAACCAGCCGGTGAGCTTGCTCTCCGAGTAGCGGTCGTCGCCGTCGACGCGCACCGTCGGCTTGCCGAGGTGCGCGCAGACGGCAAGCGCCACGGTGGTCTTGCCGACGCCCACCGGACCCTCGAGCAGCAGGTGGCGGCCGGCGCCGAGCACGGCCAGCGCCGTCGCGAGCTCGCGCTCGCGACCGACGATGCCGTGCTCCTCCTGGATGCTGCGGATGGGGTTCATCGCCCTCCGTTCGCCGCCTGCGGCGATTCTACAGCGACGGCTCCGCGGCCGCCCGCGACGGGCGGCACGCGGACCTGCGGGTCACGCGCCGGCGAGACCGGCGAACGCCCCCGCGGCGAAGACGGGCCGGCCGCCGAACACGGTCAGCTCGACGGCGGCCGTCGTGATCTCCTCGGCGGGCACGGCGAAAATGTCGCGGCTCAGCACGACCAGGTCGGCCGCCTTTCCCGTCTCGATCGACCCGGTCTCGTCCTCGACGCCCATGGCCCACGCGCCGTTGCGCGTGAAGCTCTCGACCATCTGCTCGACGCTCACCGCCTCCTCGGGCCAGAGCGGCGGCTCGGTGTCGTCGGCCGGATCGCGGCGCAGCACGCCGCGCTGGATGGCGACCAGCGGGTCGGGCGGCGGCGGCACCGGGTAGTCGCTCGCCGAGGCGGCGACGACCCCGTGCCGCCAGAAACTCGCCATCGGGTACTCGCGGTCCGCCCGCTCGCGGCCGAGGTAGGGCACCTGGCGGCTGTGGTAGAGCTCGTCCCTGAGGAACCAGTACGGCTGCGGCACCGCGACCACGCCGAGCTCGGCGAAGCGCGGCAGGTCGGCGGGGTCGACGACCTGGAGGTGGGTGATGAGCGGACGGACGACGGCGCCGTCCCGGGCCGCCCGCGCCGCGGCCACCGCGTCGAGGGCCATCGCCGTCGCCGCGTCGCCGATGCAGTGGAAGTGCAGACGGAAGCCGGCGCGCGTGGCGGCGACGGCGGCCGCCGCGAGCCCTTCGGGAGTCCACAGGGGTTCGCCGCAGAAGTCGGGCTGGTCGGCGTAGGGCTCCTTGAGACAGGCCGTGTGACCTTCCACGACGCCGTCCGGGAAGAGCTTCACCCAGTCGGCCTTCACCAGCGGCCCGCCGTGCCGCGAGCGTTCGGCCACGGCGGCCTCGAGCTGCGGCTCCAGCGGCTGGTCCTCCAGGACCCACAGCGACAGGCAGAAGCGCGCCGTGAGCCGCCCCGCCTCCTGCAGCTGCTCGTAGGCGTCGAGGACGGCGTCGCGCCCCGGGCGCAGGTTGGCGTCCTGGACGGTCGTGAGGCCGCGCGGCCCCGCCACGCTCCGCTGGAAGTGGAGGACGCCTTCGCGGCACTGCTCCACGGAGTAGGAGGGGAAGGCGCGCTCCGCGGCGGTCGCGGCGCCCTCGCGGACCGTGCCCGCCGGGCGACCGTCGGGCAGCCGTTCGATCACGCCGTTGGCCGGGTCGGGCGTGCCGGCGTCGAACCCGGCGCGCTCGAGGCCGCGGCTGTTGAGCCACACGGCGTGGTAGCTGTCGTCGAAGAGGATCACCGGCCGGTCGGCCACGACCGCGTCGAGCTCGGCCGCAGCCGGACCGCGGCGCGGCGTGTAGGTGTCGCTCCAGCCGTAGCCGCGGATGAACGGCAGCTCGGGGTGCGCCGCCGCATACCGGGCGACCGCCGCCACGCACTCTTCGACCGAGCGGCACGACTCCAGGGAGACGTCGTAGAGCTCCTCGACGGCCGAGGAGGCGTGCATGTGGCTGTCGATGAAGCCCGGCAGGACGAGACGGCCGCCAAGGTCCAGCACGCGGGTGCGCGGGCCAGCGAGCTCGGCGACCTGCGCGGCCGTCCCGACCGCGGAAACACGCCCGCCGGTGACGGCGACGGCCTCGTGCCGCGAGCGCGCCGCGTCGACCGTGTACACGGTACCGTTGTTGAGGATCATGTCGGCCGCCACGCGCGCCTCCGCTGGTCGCCTGCAGTCGTCGAGCGCGACCATACAGGCAGCGCGCACGTGGCGGCCACCCGGACGAGACCCGTGGCCGCGCGGGCGGCGCGCGCGTCCCGGTCACGCGCGAGTCACGGTCGCGCGCGGGTCCCCGTGACACGCGGACGGCTCCTTCCCCCCGGCCGCGCACGGGGCTCAGCGGGCGAACGAGAAGCCGAACCCCGGCCCCTGCGCGAGCGGGACGAGCGGGCTGCGTGGCACGCCTGCGCGCGGCTCGCCGTGGAACTCGCGCGGCGCGACGTCGTTGGGTCCGTCCGGGTAGAACAGGCTGGCCAGCGCCTGGACCTGGTCGCGGCCGACGCCGAGCTCGAACTGCCCCCCGCCGTAGAGGGTGATGCCTTCGGCCTGCGCGCGCGCGACGCAGTCGAGCAGCGCGCGCAGCGACCCGAAGCGCGACGGCTTGATGTTGAGGTAGCGCGGCGGAGGTCCGGCGGCGCCGCCCCCCCTTTGGGCGCTCGAGGAGTCGGCGGGGGCGACGGCGAGCCGCCTTCGCAGCGACTCCACGTCGGCCCAGGAGTGCACTGGCGCGTCAAAGCTGAAGCGGTGCTCCTCGCCGCGCAGCGCCTCGCGCGCCGGCCCGTCCAAGGCCGGATCCTCGAGGACGGCCTCGGGGAAGATCCGCGCGACCGTCGCGTACTGCGTCGGGTCGGGCGGGTTGTCCACCGGCGTGCCCTCGTAGAACGACTTGAAGTCGAGGGCGCGGACGCGACCCGTGGCAGCCACGCACGCCACCCGGTCCGCGTCCCACTCCGGCGTCGGGTCGAGCTTGAACTCGAGCGTCGGCTCGACGTCGAGCCAGGGCGTGACGTCGAGCCGCGTCGAGACGACGAAGCGCACCGGCCGGTAGGCAAGACCCAGCGCCGCGCCCAGCGACCGGCCCGCCTGGCGGAGGGCCAGGTCCAGCGCGGCGCTCTCGAAAGCCCAGCGCCGGCAGGTCTCCTGACCCGCCATCGTCGGCCCGCCGGCCGGGAACAGGTCCAGCGCCCCGACCGCCTCCGAGAACGCGTCCAACGTCCATGACCCGGCGAGCGGCAGGTCGAGCGGGAAGCCGTCATGATCCTCGGCCAAGTACGTCACGTCCTCGCCGCGCCCTTCGCGCCCGCCGCCGCGCAGCACCACAGTGGTCGTGACCCGGCCGAAGCCGCTCGACACGTCGAGCTCGGCGCGTTCCGCGCCATAGCCCTCGATCGCGAGCGGCAGGCTCGCGAGCTCCGCATAGTGATCGTGCGCCGGACGACTCATGCGCGGAGTCTTCCCCGCGGGGCACGCCGGCACGCGCGACATCGCTGCCGGACGGCGCTCACGGCGGGGAGGCGCGTCGCGCGCCTCCCCGCCGCGCCGGCCTCAGCGGGCGTACTTGATCAGGAACCAGCCACCGTCGCCTTGGTCGCCGGCCACGTACGCCGCCGTCCCGGTCACGGCGAGGTCGCGACCGGCGCAGAACCCCATGTGACTGCGGACCTTGAACCAGCGCGAGGCGCCCGTGGGCTTGAGACTCCACGTGAGGCAATCGGGCTCGGGGCCGTTCGGCGGATAGCCGCTGACGCCGGTGACGAAGACGTTGTCGTAGCGGTCCAGCGCGATGCCTTCCACGGACTCGTGGCTCTCGGAGTAGGACCGCACCCTTGTCCACTGCAGGCCACCGCCGGCCTTGTAGCGTGCGACAAGATAGTCCCAGTCCCTCGGCGTGACCAGGCTCCGTCGGCCCGCCACCACGACCCTTCCCCCGCGGTCGATGGCGACGGCGTCGAAGACCCCCTCGTCCTGCGTCTTGTAGCGGTAGGTCCGGGCCCAGGCCAGCCTGCCCGTCGGCGTATAGCGCACGACGAACGGGTGCGCCTTCGCGCCCGCGTCGCTCACGTACCCACACACCGCACACCCGACCGCGCTCGCCGCGACACCGTAGCCGGCCGAAGCCACGGCCCCCGACGGCCCCGCCCACGTCCGCTTCCACAGCCGCTTGCCGCCGGGCGCGAACTTGAGCACGGTAGCGGCCTGCGCCCCGGCGCTCGACTGCGAGTTGCCGGCAACGTAGATGCGCCCGTCGCCGTCGCGAGCGACGGCCAGCGGCGCATCTGGCATGCCGGCGCGGTCGTACGTCCTGCTCCAAACGGTGGCGCCGGTGGCGTCGTACTTGACGACGCACCAGTCGGCGAAGGGTTCCACGGCACGGTCCAACCCCACGGTCCCCGCCACGTACGCGTTGCCCGCCCCGTCGCAGGCCACGTCCGCAGCACGGGCGCCCTGCAGGTTCAGGCTCTGCTGGTACTTGAGGGCGCCGCCACCCGACCAGCGGCACGTCACCCAGCTCGTGGGACCGTCGAACGAGTTCGCGTAGCCCGTGAGCACGACGCCGCCCTTGCCGTCGGCGGCCATGCCCGCCAGGCCGCAGCTCGTCGCCGTCAGGGGCGCCGAGCGTGACCAGACCAGGGTGCCGTCCGGCTTGTAGCAGCTCACCTCGAACGACTTGGCGTAGCCTCCGCCGTTGAGAAGACCGCCGACGAACACGTTGCCGTTCGGCGCGACGGCGGTGCAGACACCGCTGAGGTAGCCGGTGCCCGGCACCCATTCCCTCTCCCAGCGTGCCGCGCCCGGCGCGCCGTGCGCGGCCGCCGGCGCCGCGACGGCGAGCGCAGCCAGGGCCAGGAGGACCAACCCGCCCGGCTTCCACCTGCGCGGCGGGTCCGCAACACGTCGAGACATCGTGCATCCCCCCTTCGCCCGCGACGCACCCGACGGCACCCCGCGGGAATCGACGTACCCGACGGCCAGTATAGGCCGGTCGTGCTGGGACGCGGCGTTCGCCGTCGGCGCCGGCGACGCTTTCGGGAGGGCTCTGGTAGACTCCTCGGGGCGCTTCTCGGGCCTGCGCCCGCCGCCCCTGTCGCAACGATCCGACCGTAGAGGCACGCCATGAGTCAGCCCGGCCCTTCGTCCGCCACGTCGTCCGTGCAGCCCACCGTCACGCCCTCCGTCGCGCACGTCTACACGGGCACCGGCGACTACATCGCCTCGCCCGAGCTGATGCAGACGGTGAACGTCGCCGTCCGACTTGGCCGCCCGCTGCTCATCAAGGGCGAGCCGGGCACCGGCAAGACGATGCTCGCTCAGAGCATCGCCGAGGGCCTGGGCATGCCGCTCATCGCCTGGAGCATCAAGTCGACGACCAGGGCGCAGGACGGCCTCTACGTCTACGACACCGTCCAGCGCCTCTACGACGGCCAGTTCGGCGACGGGGACGTGAGCGACATCAGGCGCTACATCAAGCTCGGCAAGCTCGGCGAGGCCTTCGCGAGCCCGGAGCGCGTCGTGCTGCTCATCGACGAGATCGACAAGGCCGACCTCGAGTTCCCCAACGACCTGCTCTGGGAGCTCGACCGCATGGAGTTCTCCATCCCCGAGACACGCGAGACCGTGACCGCCGTACACCGACCGATCGTGCTCATCACCTCGAACGCCGAGAAGGAGCTGCCCGACGCCTTCCTGCGGCGCTGCGTCTTCCACTTCATCGAGTTCCCCGACGAGGCGATGATGGAGCGCATCGTGCGCGTGCACGTGCCCGACCTCGACCGGACCCTGCTCGACATGGCGGTCGAGGCCTTCTACTGGGTGCGCAGCGTGCCCGGGCTGCAGAAGAAGCCCTCGACGAGCGAGCTCATCGACTGGGTGCAGGCGCTGGCCGCCGGCGGCGTCGACCCGGAGGAGGTGCGCCGCCGCCTCCCCTTCATGGGCGTCCTGCTCAAGAAGGACCGCGACGTCGAGCTGACGGTGACGGCGCTGGAGCGCGACCGCCGCTAGGGCGGCGCGCCGCCGGCGTCCGCCCCACCCGCGACCCCGGGCAAGGGCCGTGTTCACGCGCTTCTTCTTCCTTCTCCGCGCCTACGGCGTCCCCGTCACCGTCACGGAGTGGCTCGCGCTGATGCGCGCCCTCGCCCTCGGACTCGCCCTCAACGACCTCGACCGTTTCTACAGCCTCGCGCGCTCGGTGCTGGTCAAGTCGGAGGCCTACTACGACCAGTACGACCAGGCCTTTCTCGCCGCCTTCGAGGGCATCGAGACACCGGCCGAGATCGCCGACGAGGTCTGGGAGTGGCTCAACGACCCCCTCGCCTTCCCCGGCCTGACCGGCGAGGAGCGGCGGCGCCTCGTCGAGGCGCTCGGCGAGGTCGACCTCGAGGCGCTGCGTCGCCTCTTCGAGGAGCGCCTCGCCGAGCAGACCGAGGCGCACCGCGGCGGCAGCCGCTGGATCGGCACCGGCGGCGCCTCCCCGTTCGGCCACGACGGCGTCCACCCCGGCGGCATCCGCGTCGGCGGGGCGAGCCGCAGCCGCACGGCGGTGAAGGTCGCCGCCGAGCGCCGCTACCGCGGCTACCGCACCGACATCGAGGTCGGCACGCGGCAGTTCGAGCTCGCCCTGCGTCGCCTGCGGCAGCTCTCGTCGCGCAACGAGAGCCTGCCCGACGAGCTCGACCTCGACGAGACCATCAAGGAGACCGCCGACAACGCCGGCCGCCTCAGCCTCGTCTGGCGCAGGAGCCGCAAGAACGCCGTCAAGGTCCTCCTCCTCATGGACGTCGGCGGCTCGATGGACCCGTACGCCTCCCTGTGCAGCAGCCTCTTCACGGCCGCCGACCGGTCGAGCCACTTCAAGGACCTGCGCTTCTACTACTTCCACAACTGCGTCTACGACTGGCTCTACACCGACGCCCGCCTCTCGCGGCGCACGGCGGTGGCCACCACCCACGTCCTGAACGAGCTCCCCGGCGACTACAAGCTCATCGTCGTCGGCGACGCCGCCATGGCGACCAGCGAGCTGCTCTCGCGCTACGGCATCATCTGGTGGGGCGAGATGAACGAGGAGCCCGGCATCGAGTGGCTGCGCCGCCTGCGACGCCACTTCGACCACTCGGTCTGGCTCAACACGATACCGGCCGCCGAGTGGGACCGCGCCTACGGCGCGACCACGATCCGCCTCGTGCGCGAGGTCTTCCCGATGTACGAGCTCACCGTCGACGGCCTCACGGCCGCGGTCAGGAAGCTGATGGTACAGGCCTGTTCAGGACCGGCGCGCTCCGGCCGATACCTAGGACGTTCCTGACCACGGGCCGGTCACGGAGGCGGGGCCATGACGGTTCACGACGAAGCGAGGCGCGACGTGCCCACGACGGGGGCGGCGAAAGCGCCGCCGGGCGCCGACGCGACGCGCGACCCCCACGTCGAGGTGGCCGACGACGCGGCCGGCGGCGCCCCGGTGGCGAGCACCCTGGCGCGCCTCGCCGAGCGGCTCGCCCTCGCCCTCGACTGCTCCGAGAGCTGCATCTACGAGTATCTGCCGGAGCGCGACACCGTCCTGCCCAAGGCGCTCTGGGCCCTCGAGATGACCGACGAGGACCGCGCCTGGGTGGGGGTCGAGAACCACCTCCACCGCCAGCGTCACATCGCCCCCGTCTTCGAGGAGCGCCGCCTCGTGGTCACCCAGGCCGACGACGAGGAGACCGACCCGACCGACCGCCACAGCATGGCCTACTGGGGAGAGAAGACGGCGCTCTACGCTCCCATCCTCAGCGGCGACGAACTGCTCGGCGTCGTCGAGCTGGTCGAGAAGCGCGAGCGGCGCGAGTTCGGCGAGGCCGACCTGCGCCTGGTGCGCGGCCTCGCCGACGTCGCCGCGGTGGCGATCGCCAACGCCCGCACCTGGCGCGACGCCGAGGTCCGCAACCGCCACCTCACGGCGCTCCTCGAGTCGAGCCGCGCGCTGGGCTCGACGATGATCCTCGACGAGGTCCTCCAGGTGCTCGCCGAGCACGTCGGGCGGGCCATCGACGCCGCCTCGTCCTTCATCTACGAGTACCTGCCCGAGCAGGACGCGGTGATCTGGCGCTGCCAGTACCAGCGCGACGGCGAGCGCGAGTACGACGACCCGATCGGCACCGTGTACCCGCTCGACTTCTTCCCCATCGACAACGCCGTGATCCACGACCGTGAGATCGTCGCCGTCTCGGTGGACGACCCGGACCTGGACGAGAAGTCGCGGGCGGACATGGTCGGCTGGGGCGAGACGACCATGCTGAGCGTGCCGCTCGTCTACGGCGACGAGGTCGTCGGCCTCATGGAGCTCTGCGAGACCGACTACGTCCGCACCTACACCGACGACGAGATCGAGCTCGTCCGGGCCATCGCGGAACAGGCGGCGGTGGCGATCCGCAACGCGCAGCTCTACCGCCGCGAGGCGTGGCGCAACGAGCGCCTCGTCCACGTGCTCGAGATCAGTCAGGTGGTCGGGGGCTCGCTGGACCCGGACGAGGTCACGACCGTCGTGTGCGAGCGCCTGGGCAGCCTGTTCGGCGGACGCGAGGTGCGCGTGAGCATCGACGTCCGCGGCACCGATGGAGCGGCGTCCGGCGACGACGGCCGTGCGACGCCGGTCGAGACGGTCGACGACGCCGGTGCGCGCCTCGTCGTGCCGTTGCTCAGCAAGGGACGACGCGACGGCGACCTCGTGGTGGAGAGCCCCTTGGCCCGGCCCTTCGACCGGGACGAGAAGGAGCTCGTGCAGATCGTCGCCAACCAGGTCGCCGTCGCCGTCGAGAACAAGCGGCTCTACGACCGCCTCGAGCAGCAGGCCATCACCGACGGCCTCACGGGTCTGTACAACCACCGCTTCTTCTACGACCGTCTCGGCGCCGAGGTCACGCGGGCGCGGCGCTACGGCTTCCAGCTCTCGCTGCTCATGCTCGACCTCGACGACTTCAAGCGCTTCAACGACGAGTTCGGCCACCAGGCCGGGGACCGCGTCCTCGCCGAGGTCGGCCGCATCATGCGCGAGCAGCTGCGCAAGGACGTCGACGTGCCCTGCCGCTACGGCGGCGAGGAGTTCGCCATCATCCTGCCGCACACCCCGGCGCCCGGCGCCGAGACGGTGGGACGGCGCCTGACCGCCCAGGTGCGGGCCATCGTCAGCGACGCGACCGCCGCCGACCCCGCGTGGCTCACGGGCGAGCGCGTGCGACGCACGATCGAGGGCGCCCCGTTCCCCGGCCGCGACCCGCAGGAGACCACGCACGTCACGGTGAGCGTCGGCGTCGCCACCTACCCGGACCAGGCTGGCGACGCCGAGAGCCTCGTCGCCAACGCCGACAAGGCGCTCTACGTCGCCAAGCACCGCGGCAAGAACCGCGTCGAGCTCTTCGCCTAGCGCTGACCGCCCGCACCCCTGCGTCGCCGGCGCGGGTGCCGACCGCCCCCACCCCTGCGTCGCCGGCGCGGGTGCCGACCGCCGCCCGCGCCTGTAGGATGCGCGCGACCGTCAAGGAGGAGAGATGGGCACCAAGGCGCCGGCCGAGAGCCACCCCGACATCGACTTCCTGCGCGCGTTGTGCGGCGCGCCCGGCCCGACCGGGTTCGAGGCGCCGGCGCAGGAGGTCCTGCGCCGGCGCCTCGCCGGCCTGGCCGCGCCGCAGAGCGACCCGCTGGGCAACCTCTGGGCGGACGTCCCGGGCGAAGGCGCGCCGCGCGTGGTCGTCACCGGCCACGCCGACCAGATCGGCCTCATCGTCACCTACGTGGACGAGCACGGCTTCGTCTTCTTCGACAAGGTCGGCGGCGTCGACGCCCAGCTCCTCCCCGGACGCCACCTCGTCATCCACGGCGCCAAGGGGCCCGTCGACGCCGTCGTCGGGCGTAAGCCGACCCACATCATCCCCAAGGACGAGCAGGGCAAGGCGCCGGACCTGCGCGAGCAGTTCATGGACATCGGCGCGCGCTCGCGGGAGGAGGCCCTCGAGCTGGTCGGCGTGGGCGACCCGGTGACCTTCGAGGCGAGCTTCATCGCGCTGGCCGCGGGCCGCTACGCCTCGCCGGCCTTCGACAACCGGGCCGGCGTCTACGTCGCCTTCCGCGCCCTCGAGCACTATGCCGCCGGACCCGCCGCGAGCAGACTCACGGCACTGGCCACGGTCCACGAGGAGACGACCTTCATGGGGGCCCGCGCGATGGCCCGCCGCCTCGACGCCGACGTCATCATCGTGGTCGACGTCGACTTCGCGAGCGAGGACCCGGCGGTCGACCCCAAGAAGCTGGGCGGCGAGGTCAAGCTGGGCGCCGGCCCGGTGCTGCACCGCGGCGCCGGCGGCAACCTCGCCCTCACCGACTACGCGCGTCGCGTCGCCGAGGAGGAGGGCATCCCGGTCCAGGTCAAGGCCCTGCCGGGCAGGACGCAGACCGACGCCGAGGAGCTCATGGCCTCGGGGCGCGCGGCGACGCTCTCCTTCAGCATCCCCGTGCGCTACATGCACTCGCCGCTCGAGGTCATGGACCCCGCCGACGCCGAGGCCGGGGCGCGCCTCGCGGCGGCGCTCACCCGGCGCCTCGCCGCCGACTGGACCCCCGAGCGTTTCGTGCCGCGCGCCTGAGGCCCGAGAGCGGCGCGCCGCGCGCGGGGCCTGCGCGCTCAGGGCGTCGGGCCTGCACGCTCAGGGCGTCGGGCCTGCGCGCTCAGCGCGTCGGGCCGAACTCGTCGATCAGCAGCCGGCGCTCGGCGTCGGACAGGCGTGCCCCGCCGTGGACGATCCTGTACTGCAGCGGCGGCATCTCGCCCTCGGCGACCACCTCGGCGATCGCGCTGCCGATGGCCGCGGCGACCGCCTCCGACCCCGGCGACCACTCCGAGAAGTTGAGACGGTCGCGACCCTCCTCCACGTCCCGCTGGACGAGCCACGACGCCGGCGCCACGTTGGCGTACCACGGCCACACCGTCTCGTTGCTGTGGCAGTCGTAGCACGCCTTCTCGGCGACGGCCCTGGCTTCGGCCGACCGCCAAGCGTACGCCGCGGTGACGGGCGGGTTGGTGTGGTCGCGCCCGTAGGGCACGAACTGGACGGCGACGAAAGCGGCCGCCACCACGCCCACGACCCACAGCGCGACACGCGTGCTTCTCTTCACGTCCGCTCCTCTCCGTCCGCGACGTCCCCCGGTCGACCGCCGGGACGCAACGGGCACGTGGTCGAGCGCCAGGCGCCGAGACCGCCCAGCATGACCGTGACACGCTCGCGACCGGCGGCGCGCAGGAGGCTGGCGGCGGTCATCGAGCGCAGCCCGCCCCCGCACAGCACGCACACCTCCCCGTCGCGGGGCACCTCGTCGAGGCGGGCGGCGAGGGCGCCGAGCGGCACGTGGAGCGCCCCCTCGATCGCCCCGCCCTGCTCGACCTCGAGGGCGTCGCGCACGTCGAGGAGTGCGGGCCCGTCGCCCCGGTCGAGACGGGCGCAGAGCTCGCCCGCCGTGGTCGTGCCGACCGAGGCGCTGGCGAGACCCGCCATGTGCCACGCCCACATGCCCCCGGCGAGGAACCCGGCGAACCGGTCGTAGCCGATGCGCACGAGGCGGCGCACGGCCTCGGACGGGTCGTCGCCGTCGACCACGAGCAGGATGGGCCGCTCGTCGTCCAGCACCCACCCGGCGTACAGCGGCAGGCCGTCGAGCCAGATCGAGACGGAGCCCGGCACGTGGGCCGCCGCGAAGGCGGTCTCCCAGCGCGTGTCGACGACCACGGCGTCGGCGGCGGCGGCCGCGAACGCCGGGGGCGTGAGCGGCGGCGGCGCCGGCAGCCCTCCGGGCAGCGGCGCGCCCTCGAGGTTCAGGACCTCGACCCGGCGGAAGTAGGGCGGACGCTCGCCGACGCCCCCGGCGGCCGCGACGAAGGCGTCCCGGTCGCGAAGCTGGAGCTTCGGGTTGCGCCGACGCTCGATGCCGATCGTCGTCCAGGGGCGCCGGGCGATGGCCGCGCCGCAGACCGAGCCGGCGCCGTGCCCGGCAGCGACGATGACCTCGTCGCCCAGCGGCAGCAGGACGCCGAAGAGGCTGTCGTACAGGAGGCCGGCCATCTCGCGGCTGCGCGCGGCGTCGGCAAGGTCCGTCCGCCCCACCTCGCCGGCGAAGAGCGCGTCGCCGGTGAACACGACCCACGGCTCGCCGTCGCCGTCGCGCAGGAGGTAGCTCAGCGCGCCCGGCGTGTGCCCGGGCGTGCCCAGGGCCTCGAGACGGTACGACCCGACCGTCCACGTCTGGCCGGGCGCGGCCGCGCGACCGTAGCGGTAGGCGAGCTGCGCGTCGGCGTGCCAGACCTCGGCGCCGGTGCGCGCCGCGAGTTCGACCGAGCCGACGACGTAGTCCTCGTTGCGGTGCGTCTCGAGGACGGCGGTCACGCGGCAGCCGTGGCGGCGCGCGAGCTCAAGGTAGACATCCGCGTCGCGGCGCGGGTCGACGACGACGGCCTCGCCACCGTCGCCCACGATGTACGAGTAGTGGGCGAGGCCCGCAGACTCGACACGCTCGAACAGCAACCGTCCACCCCTTTCGCGTGCTGCGGCCCAGTCTACCCGCCGCGCCCGCCGCGACACCCGCCACGTTCCGCCGCGTGAGGCTCCGCTGCGCGGATCCGCCGTCCGGCCTCACGGCCTTCTCCTCTTCAGTCCTCTCCGCCCCGCGCCCACGGCGCCGCGGCCCCGCGCGCCGGGGCGCGCCAGGCGACCA
>FWPV01012394.1_pt1 | contig 13160 bp, 12 predicted proteins | sample 2228371 | NCBI WGS metagenome assembly FWPV01 (sample SAMEA103939776, study PRJEB20133) | metagenome | reverse complement strand
CAGCTTATGAAATTATAAGTATATTAAAAAATACAAAAATAAATGAATCTTTTTTGCGAAAATAAAATGGATAAGGTTCTCATAATTGCAGAAGCCGGGGTAAATCATAACGGAAAGCTTAATCTTGCCCAAAAAATGATAGATGTTGCATCGGAGGCTAAAGTCGATTTTATAAAATTTCAAACCTTTAAGGGGGAGAATGTTATTAGCCGATATGCCCCCAAAGCAGAATATCAAATACAACAAACGGGAAAAGAAGAATCCCAGCTTGATATGGTAAAGAAGTTAGAACTTTCGGAAGAAGAACATAAGATTTTATATGATTATTGTATTCAAAAACATATTCAATACTTATCGACACCTTTCGATCTTGAAAGTATAGATCAATTGGTTCGCTTGAAACTAGACACGATAAAAATCCCTTCAGGGGAGATTACCAACCTTCCCTATTTGAGAAAAATAGGAGGTCTTAACAAAAAATTAATTATTTCAACAGGAATGGCGACATTGGGTGAGATTGAAACTGCCATTAGTATTCTTGAAAAATCGGGGACAAATCTTCAAAACATATGTCTTCTACATTGTACCACAGAATATCCCGCCCCTATCGAGGATACTAACCTACGAGCTATTATAACCCTTAAACAAGCCTTTGGATTACCAGTAGGTTACTCAGACCATACCCTTGGAATAGAAGTAGCCATTGCTGCCGTAGCATTGGGAGCTACTGTAATTGAAAAACATTTTACCTTAGATAAAAAGATGGAGGGGCCTGATCATAAAGCATCGCTTGAACCCAATGAACTGATACAGTTGGTTAAGGCAATTCGAAATATTGAGAAAGCCTTAGGAAATGGTATAAAAAAACCTTCCGACTCCGAAATAAAAAATATACCCATAGCGCGTAAAAGCATTGTTGCAAAAAAAAATATTACTAAAGGTGAAGTGTTTACCCAGGAAAATTTAACCGTCAAACGCCCCGGAAATGGAATATCACCTATGATGTGGGATATGATCCTTGGAAAAACAGCTTCTCGAGATTTTAAAGAAGATGAGCTTATTGAATGGTAATAATTTTAGTAATTTATTAAAAATATGCAAATGAATCCTACTATAGAACCTTATCTTATTCGGTATAACCAAAACCTTCTGGAAGCTCTTGAAAAACTTAATTGTTTGTCGGACCAACTAACCCTGATGGTGATTAACGAACAACAGCAACTCGTTGGCACACTTACCGATGGCGATATACGTCGAGGTTTACTCAATGGTAAGTCCATTTATCAAAAAGTAGAAGATTTTATGTTTAAAAGATTTAGATATGTCCGAAAGAATCAAATTGATATTAAAGAAATTAAACATTATAGAGAACTATCTATAAAATTACTTCCACTACTTAACGATAACAATCAAATTGTTGAATTAATTGATTTAACGAAAATTAAAAATTATCTCCCAGTTGATGCTGTTATTATGGCAGGAGGGAAAGGTGAAAGACTTCGTCCCCTTACTGACAACACCCCCAAACCCATGCTTCCTTTAGGAAACAAACCTATATTAGAACACAACATTGATTGGTTGAAGAAATATGGAATAAAGAATTTTTTCATATCTGTAAATTATTTGGCAGAAAAAATAACTAATTATTTTGGAAATGGCTCAGAGAAAAATATAAACATTGAATATATAAAAGAAAGCTTTCCTATGGGAACTGCTGGTTCTATTTCTCTTATACCAAGCTTTCATAACGACACCCTATTAATCATGAATTCAGATCTTTTTACCAATATTGACCTTGAAGAAATGTATCTTATTTACGAGAAAGAAAAAGCAAATATGGTAATTGCAACTATACCCTATAATGTAAATGTCCCTTTTGCCATACTTGAACTTGATAATAGCAGAGTTACATCCGTCATAGAAAAGCCGATATATACCTATTACGCCAATGCAGGAATATATTTAATTAAAAAAGAAATGATTAAATATATCCCTTCAAGTGGAAAATTTGACATGACCGATTTAATCAAAATAGTTTTACAGCAAAAAGGAAAAGTAATCAAGTTTCCTGTTTTGGGTTATTGGATTGATATTGGTCGACACGAAGATTATCAGAAGGCTCAGGAATATGTAAAATATTTAGAAAGGTAGCTATGAGATTTCTTTATCTTATACCAGCTCGAGGAGGTTCAAAAGGGATTCCGCGAAAAAACATTAAACCCCTGGCCGGTAAACCTTTAATACAATATTCAATTGAAACAGCCCGAGCACTCAGTGAGGATGAAAATATTTGCGTTTCAACCGATGATAATGAAATTATAGAATTTGTAAGTTCATTAGGGTTACACATTCCTTTTAAACGTCCCAATCATCTTGCCAAAGATAATTCTCCAACCAATGATGTAATTTTACATGCTCTCGACTTTTATCAAAAACAAAATATTAATTATGATGCTGTTGTTTTATTACAACCCACCTCTCCCTTCCGACTCCCTGAATTTATAAAACAAGCTATAGAACTTTACCACCCTAACATGGATATGGTGGTTTCAGTAACCCAGACCAAAGCTAATCCTTATTATGTATTATTTGAAGAAAATGATAATGGATTTCTTGTTAAATCCAAAGATGGAACATTTACCCGACGTCAGGATTGTCCGAAGGTTTATGAATTAAATGGTTCTATTTATATTATTAATGTTCAATCTCTCCGCCAAAAAGGCATGTCTCGTTTCGAACGAATAAAAAAATATGAAATGGACCGAATATATTCTATCGATTTAGATGATGAGTTAGATTGGGCTTTTGCAGAATTCCTGATCTTTAACAAACTTATAAAGTTATGACATTACATTTGTTTTATTTTTTAAAAAATTTTTTTTTAACAATTTTTAGTTTAGTTCAAGTAACTTTCAAATCTAGATGGTTCATTAAATTTCCCAAGGCTCATGAAAAAGAAATAATTGTTTTAGGAAACGGTCCATCGTTAAATGCAAATCTTGAAAGAGATTATAATATACTTTTAAGAAACACTCTTATGTGTGTCAATGGATTTGCTCTTTCGCCTTACTATGAAAAACTTAAACCCAGATATTATGTTTTAGCCGATCCAGCCTTCTGGTCTGAAACACTTCCTGAGGAAAGACAAAAATTTATCAACAATACCATCCAAACCATCTCTCAAAAAACTACCTGGCCAATCATATTATTTTTACCTTTTGAAGGATATAATATTTTTAATAAAAAATCTTTTTTTAAAAATAACCCTTTCATCTTACTACAACCCTACAATGATGTTCCTTTAAGAGGATTTACCTTCCTTATCCATAAATTATTGCAGCTCAAGTTAGGAGTAATCACCAAACAAAATGTTATATTAGTATGTCTTATTTTATCAATTAATTTGGAATTTAAAAGAATAATTCTCCTTGGAGCCGACCATTCATGGCACAAAAATTTACATGTCACCGATGACAATAGAGTAGTTATAATTGATGAACATTTCTATCATAACGAGCCCAATTATATACCTTTGATGATTAATAATAGACCTTCTAAACTCTTTGAACAATTTGAAGCACTGGTAAAAACATTTCAAGCTTATTGGAAAATTAAATCTTACGCACAAGAAAGAAATGCTGAAATCATTAACGCTTCTGAAGTAAGCTATATCGATGCTTTTGAAAGAAGAAAACTAAACAAATTATTTTAATTTATTTTTCATTTTAATTTTACATTCTTTTAAAATGGAATGCAATTTGTTAATAAATTGCTTTCCTTAGATTAATAAATCATTATCAATATGTTAAGAAAAAATGAAAATTTTTCATTTAAGGCAGATTTTTATCTAGTTTTAATTTATCGAATTTTCATAGTTTACCTTCTATATTTTATAAGTCGTCTCATATTTTTCTTATATAATCATGAACATTTTAATGTTTCTATTGAAAATTTAGCAACTATTTTTTGGGGAGGTATAAAATTTGACACCACTGCGATACTTTATACTAATTTACTTTTCATTGCACTAAGTATTCTCCCTTTTCGCTTTCGTCATCAACCTATCTATCAGCAAATAACAAAATACATATTTTATTTTACGAACGCCATAGCATTAATGACTAATTATATCGACATCCCTTATTACGACTTTGTACTTGAAAGAACTACAATAACAATTTTTGAACAATTTAAGCATGAAACCAATTTACCCTTTCTATTTATTCGTTTTGTTTTCGAGTACTGGTATATTACTCTTTTGTATGTAATAAATGTATGGTTGATGATATGGTTGTATAAGCGAGTCTTAATAAACCCACCCTTTCCAAAGAAAAAAATACTATATTATCCCTACTGTTTTATTCTCATGTTAGGTATAGTTGCTCTTACCATTGGAGGAATTAGAGGCGACTTTAAGCATAGTACCCGCCCCATTACCATGAGCCATGCAGGCGAATATGTGCAAAATGCTAATGAAATGGCAATCGTACTCAATACCCCCTTCTGTCTGATAAGAAGTACAGAGGGAGTAGCATACAAGCATCAAAATTTCTTTACTGATGAAGAGGTGAATAAAATTTACAATGTCATTCATATCCCTGATAGTACTAAAAAGTTTACCCCATTAAATATTGTGATCATTATTGTAGAAAGCTTAAATAAAGAATTCGTAGGACGTTTTTACCCCTATCTGGATAGTGGAAAATACAAGGGTTACGCTCCTTTTCTCGATTCGCTTGTGGGTGTTGGATATACTTTTAAATATTCATTTGCAAATGGACGAAAATCGATTGATGCCATGCCTTCAGTGTTGGCTTCTATCCCAGCTATTGAATCTCCTTTTGTACTCTCCCCTTATTATAGCAATACTCTTACCACTTTACCTAATTTATTAAAACCCTATGGCTATTATTCGGCATTTTTTCACGGAGCTCCTAATGGATCTATGGGTTTTCTGGCTTTCAGTCGTTTGGCTGGATTTGACAACTATTATGGTAAAGATGAGTATAATAACGATAAAGATTTTGATGGAACCTGGGGAATATGGGATGAGGAGTTTCTTCAATTTATGGCCAATACTCTCAATACTTTTTCGCAACCTTTTTTTGCCTCAGTATTTACAGTTACTTCCCATCATCCTTTTAAACTCCCTTCTCGATACGACACAGTCTTCAAATCGGTCGACTTCCCACTGCAACGATGTATAGAATATACCGACTATGCAATTAAACGATTTTTCCATACTGCTTCACAAATGCCGTGGTATAAAAACACACTCTTTGTTATTACTGCCGATCATGTAAGTTTAAATCAAAGAGAAGAATTTAAAAACCCTATTGGATACTTTTCTGTGCCCATAATTTTCTTTCTACCTGGCAGCAATTTAACAGGTATAGATACCCTTACCATTGCACAACAAATAGATATCCTTCCCTCTGTGTTATCCTATCTTGGATATCCCGAACCCTTTTTCTCATTTGGTCAAAACGTTTTTAATACTTCATATGAAAAAAAATTTACCGTAAATTATCTAAATGGTATTTACCGGTTATATTACAAAGATTATATGATAGAATTCAATGGTACAAAATCACTTCATTTATACAATTTTCGCAAAGATTCTTTACTTAAAAATGACTTAATGGGCACTCTTCCTGAAATAGAAAAAGAAATGGAAAATCTGATAAAAGCTTTCGTACAACAATATAAAAACAGAATGATAGACAATTGTATTAATATAAAATCCCCCTGTAAAAGGTAGTCTTTAAAATTTTGAAAATATAAAAAGATACCTAAAAGAACCTTTTCAAAAAGGTTATTCAATAACCTGAATTAATCCTTTAAATTGCTTAATTTTGAAACATTTTAAAAATCAAAACGGGTTTCAAATAAAACCAAGAAATTATTTTTTTGTTAAAGTAAATAAATTATGGAAAATAAATTATTAAATGAATTAAATAAACAATGTGAAGGGAGTTTAATTTCACATTTAGGTATTATTTTTACCGAATTTAAAGAAAACCAGTTAATAGCTACTATGCCAGTAGATAAGCGTACTAAACAACCTATGGGGTTATTGCATGGAGGAGCCATACTGGCCCTCATGGAAACTGTTGGTAGTGCAGGTTCTTATCTTTTAATAGATAACAACCAAAAAGTCGTTGGTATGGAAATAAATGCTAATCATGTAGCCAATACTTCTGAGAATATGGTTTTCGCTATTGGAAAAATTTTACATAAGGGGAAAAGAACTCATGTATGGAGTGTAGAAGTTTACGATTTTAACCATAAACCTCTATCTTTTGGGAGGGTAACCAATATGATTCTTGACGATAATGACTCAGGGGAATAAACATATTATTTTTAAACTCTTTAGTAATGTAGCTAATTCCCAACTTGTGCAAATTATTAATTTAAAAAATAATGATTCCGAGCAAAGATTTATGTATTGATAAAGAAATTGCAATCATTTCCGAATGCATAAGGAAAAATATACCATTTGTTTGTTATCGTTTGCCAGAAACAGAAAATATAAATATTGCTATTCAAACTATAGGAGAAGTGACAAAAATTTATTCCTATGATGAATTGAAAAATAAAGAAGGTTTTTTAATTAGCAATTTTGGAAGTGATCCTGTTTTTTGTGCATGGTTATTACAACCCAATTATATTTTTCCTGACCTCCGTTTAAATCAGGATATTTTACAAGATATAATTAAGAATTTACCCGAGTACACGATTAATAATAAAAAAATACTTCCCATAGAAATTTCTCAAGAGGGCTTTTTACAACAGGTTAAAGAAATTAAGAGTCATATTCAAGAAGGAGAAGTAAAAAAAGTTGTACTTTCTCGCATATCCCTGGAACCCCGTACATCTCATCAATCGCCCGCCTGTATTTTTCTCAACTTGTGTCAGTACTATCCTGAGGCTTTTGTTTATCTGCTGAAAATTCCCGAAATAGGATTTTGGATGGGAGCAACCCCCGAACCCTTCCTTGTGATCAATCTTAGTACAGCAATCATAGAATCTATAGCAGGTACACAATCATTAAACAACCGGCCCATTGATGCCATTACATGGGGAAAAAAAGAGATAGAAGAACAAGAAATAGTAACAAATTTTATAGAAGAGAAATTTAAGGAATTAAATATAACCCACTTTCAAAAAACGGGACCTATTACCACACAGGCTGGTCAACTAGTGCATCTACAAACGAGATTTAAATTTAAAAGCGATCTGATTGAGAATAATATTCAAAATTTCTTAAAAGTTCTTTATCCTACACCTTCGGTATGTGGCACACCCCCTAAAAAAGCATATGAATATATTACACAAACAGAACTGCATCGACGTGAGTGTTATACGGGTATTTTGGGACCTTTGAACCTCAAAGGTATTACGGCACTTTTTGCAAATATTCGTTGCATGCAGGTTTTCGACGAAGCCTTTTGTCTTTATTTAGGAGCTGGAATAACTGCCGCCTCAATCCCCGAACGTGAATGGGAAGAAACGAATCTTAAAAAAAATACTTTACTTTCAGCTATAAGGAGTATCCCATGAATAAACAATATTTACATCGACGTGGTATAGCACATATACCTATAATATGTAAAGCTTTTGGTATTCAGCATTATATACTTTGTCCTGGTTCGCGTAATGCCCCATTAATCATAGCTTTTTCTAAACTTACTGATGCCAAGCTCTACAGCATCACCGACGAGCGAAGTGCAGGATATTTTGCTATAGGGATTGCTCAGGCAACAGGCCAACCTGTTGTGATAGTTTGTACATCGGGTACAGCCGTATTAAACCTTGCCCCTGCTGTAGCCGAAGCATATTATCAAAATCTTCCCCTTATCGTTTTTAGCGCCGATAGACCTTCCGAACTCATTGATCAAGGTGATGGACAAACTATCCATCAACGGAATATTTTTGGCCCTCATGTAAAATTTAGTACCGAATTACCTGTAGAAACAATTCAGGAGACAGATCTCTGGTTCAACGATCGACTCCTATGTACCGCTATTGATGCCGCCCTTCAAAATCCCTGTGCTCCCGTTCATATCAATATTCCCCTTAGAGAACCCCTATATCATCCCATCACCTTTGAGGACAAAAAGTTAAAAATTATAAAAACTTTAAAAGTAAAAAAACAACCCGACCCTCAAGAATGGGAAAATATTCACAACCTATGGAATTGTTCTAAGAAAAAACTAATAGTTGTTGGAAGTTTACTTCAAAAAAACAATGAATTAAATTATTTACTTAAACAACTCTCTCAACGTACTGATACAATAGTTATAGCTGAAAATCTATCAAATCTTTCCCATGATTCATTCATTTACGACCCTGAGCGTTTTCTTGCCACACTAAGTGCTACTGAAAAAGAAAAACTACAACCCAATTTACTTATTACTATTGGAAATTCAATAGTTTCAAAACGCCTCAAACAATATCTTAGAACATTTTCTCCCACAGAACACTGGCATATAAATGCTGATCAGCCATACAATGACACCTATAAGAGCCTAACGAAGAATATTCCTTTTGATGCCCACGACTTTTTTAAATTTCTTATCCCTTTTTCAAACGATCCGCAAAGCGATTATTCTACTTATTTTATTCAAAAACACACTAACATTGAGAAAAAATCACAGGAACTAATAAACACTATTCCTTTTAGTGATCTTACTGTTACAGATTTCCTGCTTAATCATTTAATTTCAGAAACACACCTGCACTTAGCCAATAGTATGCCTGTACGATATGCACAATTATTTCCTACACGTTCCGATATTTTATATTTTTCAAACAGAGGCACCTCGGGCATCGATGGTTGTACTTCTACATGTGCAGGTATGGCTGCTGTAATAGATAATCCCACCACCCTTTTAACCGGAGACTTAGCTTTTATATACGATTCAAATGCTTTATGGAATAACTACCTTTCTCCCCATCTTAAAATAATTGTGCTCAATAATGGAGAAGGTAATATTTTTCAGATGATCGACACCTCCGAGGATATTGTTCCCATATTAAATTATTTTACCACACCCCATCGGGTAAAAATAAAACATCTTGCAAGTGCTTTTGGACTTTCTTATTTTAGCGCTAAAAATTTTGAAGAACTTAAAAATATTTTTCATGATTTTCAGCATGCATTCAAACCTTCTATATTAGAAATAACAACAGATCCAAAAATAAATGTTAAGAGTTACAAACATTATATTAAATCATTAGCATCATGAGTACACGCAATTGGATTCCTATTAAAACATATGAAGAAATTAAATTTGAATTTTTTGAGGGTATAGCCAAAATAACCATCAATCGTCCTCGATACCGTAATGCATTTACTCCACAGACCATTATGGAAATGTGTAATGCTATGAGTATTTGTCGAGAGAATCCCGATATATGGGTAGTGGTTATAACGGGCGAAGGCGATAAGGCTTTCTGTGCTGGAGGTGATCAAAATTTTAAAGGTAGGGCTGGGTATGTCGACAAAAACGGAGTTCCCCGTCTTAATGTACTTGATTTACAAAAGATGATACGTTCGCTACCCAAGCCTGTCATTGCAATGGTAAATGGTTATGCCATTGGCGGAGGACATGTTTTACATGTAGTATGCGATCTAACCATAGCCTCAGAGAACGCACGTTTTGGTCAAACAGGACCCAAAGTTGGTAGTTTCGATGCTGGTTTTGGTGCTTCCTATTTGGCTCGAATTGTAGGTCAAAAAAGAGCTCGCGAATTCTGGTTCTTATGTGAACAATACACTGCACAAGAAGCCTATCAGATGGGACTGGTTAACAAAGTAGTACCCTTAGAGCAACTTGAAGATGTTACTGTTGAATGGTGTAAGAAAATTATGAAAAAGAGTCCGCTTGCCCTACGTATGATTAAGGCAGGTCTTAATGCCGAACTTGATGGTCAGGCAGGTATACAGGAACTTGCGGGTAATGCTACCATGCTATACTACATGACCGATGAAGCTCAAGAGGGAAAAAATGCTTTCCTGGAAAAAAGAGATCCCGATTTCTCAAAATTCCCAAAATTCCCATAAGAACAAAATCTCATAAAGTATATGTTTGCCAATAGGTGGATAATTGCTGCTAGACCTCGTACATTACCTCTTTCCTTTGCTGGACCTCTGCTGGCTAGTTTTTTAGCTTATGCACATCATGCTTTTCACCTAAGTGTTGCTATAGGAAGCATAATGACTACTTTATTTCTTCAAGTTTTATCGAACTTTGCAAACGACTATGGCGACTTTGTCAAAGGAAGCGATGCAAATCGTAAAGGTCCTACCAGAGCCTTACAAAGCAATCTGGTTACCCAAAAGGAAATGAAAAATGCAATATTTTTTGTTAGCATTCTTGCATTATTGTCGGGAATTTCTCTTATATTTCTTTTTTCTTCCCACATACCTATTTACATTCAGCTTATTTTTTTAATAATGGGTTTGCTGGCTATTTATGCAGCCATCCGATATACGATTGGTAAAAATGCTTATGGTTATAAGGGATGGGGAGATGTTTTTGTATTTATATTTTTTGGCCTCGTAAGTACGGTTGGCACCTATATCCTTCATACGGGTGTGGTGAATCCTGCCATCATTCTTCCAGCTATTGCTTTAGGATTATTAAGTGCAGGGGTACTAAATATCAATAACATTCGAGATTACCACGAAGACCTGCAACACAATAAACGCACATTAGTAGTAATGATGGGAATAGATAAATCCCGAATTTATCATGTTGTCCTTATTATTGTGTCATGGCTTTCATTATCGATTTCAGTATTTTTTAATTATCACTCCCTTTGGCAATTTTCTTATGTCATTACTTTACCTCTTTTTATTAAAAACATAAAAACAATTTATCATTTCAAACAACCCGAAGAGCTTAATACTGAACTTAAAAGACTAGCCATGGCAACCTTTACTTTAGCTATCGTTTGGGGAATAGGACAAATTTTTTAACCATGAGACTTAGTTTTACTGAATACACTTTTAATTTCAATTTTTCTGCCTATACCTCCCGAGGAATAATGCAAACCCGAAAATCGTGGTTTCTTTTATTACGCGACAACTCAAAATATTATATAGGCGAATGCGCCCCACTTCCTCAACTTAGTCTCGATGATATTCCCAAAATCCCTGAAGTTTTGATTAATATTTGTGATTATTTCAATGTCCATCAATGTTTTCCTTCTTTAGATTTAAATAATTTTCCTTCCATTGCATTTGCAATTGAATCCATTCAACTTCAACTCAAACATCAACAACCCCATTTACTCTTTCCCTCTGATTTTACTTTCGGAAAAGCAGGAATATCATTAAATGGACTTATTTGGGTAGGAGAAAAAGATTGGGTAATAAAACAAATAGAAAATAAAATTGCTGAAGGTTTTCCATGCATTAAGATGAAAGTTGGAGCACTACCTTTTGAGGATGAACTTAAATTATTATCATATGTACGTAAGAGATATCCCGATATGGAATTACGTCTCGATGCAAATGGAGCTTTTTCGCCCGAGGAGGCTCTTTTCAAAATAGAAAAACTGGCAAAATTTAATATTCACTCCCTTGAGCAACCCATTGCAGCAGGACAATGGGAAGCTTTAAGAAAAATTTGCTTAAATTCACCTATCCCCATAGCTCTCGACGAAGAATTAATACCTTTGAAAACTATTCATGAAAGAAATAGTTTAATTCAGTTTGTCATGCCATCTATTATTATTCTCAAACCATCGTTGCTGGGAGGCTTTTCTGAATGTGAAAGTTGGATTAATTTAGCAATAGAAAATAAAATAAACTGGTGGATTACTTCTGCACTTGAAAGTTCCGTTGGATTAAATGCTATTGCTCAATGGACAAATATTAGGGCACCTGAAAAGGTTCATGGGCTCGGTACAGGAAAAATATACAAAAACAATATTCCTTCCCCCCTTTATCTTTCAAAAGGAAAATTATTTTTACATCCCGAAAAACATTGGAATATTTCAGAAATAATACAAAATGATGCTTAAAATAAATGGAAAAATATACGAAACCGATCAATTAAAGAGTCTCTGTAAGCAATACTTTCAATTAAATGGCTGGGAGAGTGATATTTACCATTTTATTGAACAATGGTTTAATGAAAATGAGTTCATAAATGTTCAAACCAGTGGTTCAACGGGTGAACCCAAAATAATACAACTTAAGAAAAACCATCTAATTCAATCGGCTAAACTTACCTGTGATTTTTTTGCATTAAATAACTCATGCAACGCCTTACTATGTTTGCCCGTCAAATACATAGCCGGTAAAATGATGATTGTACGTGCCTTTATTGGACAATTTAATTTAATAACCATAGCACCCACAGTTAATCCTTTTGAGAATATTAACGAACCCATCGATTTTGTTGCCATCACTCCACATCAGCTTGCGCATTCAATCCAAACTCTAAAAGATAAAAAGATAAAAAATATCATAGTAGGCGGAGCCGACATATCGCCTATACTTGAAAAAGAGGCGCAACTATTACCCTCCAACATTTTTGCAACTTACGGAATGACTGAAACTGCCTCTCATGTTGCAATTAGAAGGATTAATGGAAAAAATGCCTCCAATTTATACGAAGCTCTTCCACCTGTAACTTTTGATATTGACGAATTGAACCGACTCATCATTCATGCCAATTATTTCACCTATTCTCCCATATATACCAACGACATTGTTAAACTTATTGATAATAAGCATTTTATATGGATAGGACGTTACGATAATGTTATTAACTCTGGTGGGATAAAAGTTTTTCCAGAAGAAGTTGAAAAAAAAATAAGTCCCTTTATCCCCTGCCCTTTCTTTATTGGCCCATTCCCCGATAATTTTTTATCCGAAATAGTTTGTCTTTACTTAGAAACAAGCTCTTCTAAAATTTCCACCATTGTCCAGGAAGAATTAATTCATTCCATTAAACCCTTACTTGAGAAACATCAATTACCCCGAAAAATAGTATTACTTGAAAAATTTGTGTATAGCCCTAATGGTAAATTACTCAGAAAAGAAACTGTCAAAAAAGCAATAAAGAAATTTTAGTACCCATATTAGGAGTAAACTTTAAACAAAAATCCCTTCTATATTGTTAATTTTCAATAAAATATAT
>FWPV01012393.1_pt1 | contig 13161 bp, 12 predicted proteins | sample 2228371 | NCBI WGS metagenome assembly FWPV01 (sample SAMEA103939776, study PRJEB20133) | metagenome | reverse complement strand
TCGCATCGGAATTGCCTTTCCAAGATTTCTAAAAATTATAGAAATAGGGGAGAGGGGAGTCAATAGAATCCGCATTCTGAGAGTAATCGCTCCGTCTATCGTGGAAATTCAATGGAATCGGACAGGGATGCCGGAGAAAATCTTATAGCCGAAACCAGCTTGTCTCCTGGCTCGATGAATCCACTTAAGAATCCGAGAGATTCTCCCGTCATAGGTGAAGTGACCTTTGCCAAATGATCATTTCAGATCATCCGCTTCATAAGATTTTCGGAGATATCCCTGTCCGATCACCCGATCTTCCGGGTGGCTTGACGTAAGAGGATTGCCTTCCCTCAGAGAACGTGATATGGGTAATTTTTTGGGGGAACCCGAGGGGGCGAAATGAGTTTCAAACCTGAAGGCCAGGTCCAATCTTTAGCTTAGGAGCTTTGAGGATGACTTCGATCTATCTTGTTCGCCATGGACAGACCGCCTGGAATAAGGAGGAGATCTTCCGGGGGAGGACCGATGTTCCTCTCGATGAAACGGGCCTCAAGCAGGCGGAACTGGCAGCAGACTATTTCAAGGGGATGGAGATCCATGGGATCTATTCAAGCCCTCTGGCACGGGCGTGGCAAACGGCAGAAAAGATCGCCGAACCGCTTTCTCTCAAGGTCGAGCCTCTCGAAGGGCTGATCGACATGAGCTTTGGAAACTGGGAGGGCCATCCGCATGAAGAGGTGAAAAGAATGGATCCCGAGACATACCGGCTGTGGAGGGAAGAACCTCATCGGGCAAGGCTTCCTGGAGGGGAGACTTTGGATCAAGTGCGCAGCAGGGCAATGGCTGCCCTGGAAGAGGTCATTCGATCCAGCCCGGGAAAGACATTTATCCTCGTTTCCCATCGGGTCGTCAACAAGGTGCTCATCTGCGCGATTCTCGGGATAGACAACGCTCATTTTTGGCAGATCGGACAGGATACGACCGCCATCAATCTCATCAATTACCGAAACGGGAAGTATATTCTTTCCCTTTTAAATGAGACTTGCCACCTCAAGCGCCTCAAAGAGGAATGGGCGAGGGTTGACTTTTGATGATCCCTGAGCTTGCAACAGAAGAAGACGGGATGGCTCGATTTCAGAAAGGGATTCTCTGGGCTCCGGACGATGTCATCAATCCTATAAGATCATCGAAATCTCGATGGAACGAAGATTGTGTCTCCGGGTTTCAGAACCAGGTTTGCTTCTGGATTTACCCCGTCGATAATCTCTCGATAATTGATTTCTAATCGCTTATCCTTTCCATGTTCTCTTCGAATGACCACGATCTTTCTCGGGTTAGCTTCGTCCGTAAAGTCGCCTGCCATTGTAATGATCTGAAGAAGCGTCGTTTCTGTCCGTAACCGGTAGACACCCGGGTTTCTCACCTGACCTGTAACAAACACTTTGAAGCTGTTGGCCTCCACCACCACGACAGTAACTGTGGGATCTTCAATGAACGTTCTAAACCTTTCGGTCAACCTGTCCCTCAGCTGGAGAGGCGTTAGCCCGGACGCTTTCACATCATTAATGAGTGGGAGTGTGATCATACCGTCTGATCTGACCGGCACCGTCATTGTGAGTGCTTCTTCTTTCCAGACTCGAATATGAAGAACATCTTCCGGGCCGATCACATAATTCCGATCATCAACGGGCCCATCAGCAACTCCTAGCTTTTCTTGTGAAAAAGAGACAGAAAGCGACAGAAGAAAGACAAGAAATATTTTTGTTCCAGCTAATAATTTTCTTCTCATTTTCCCTTGGGATTCAATGCGTGATACCTTTATACAAAAATAAGAGTTTTATGTCAAGCACAGCCGGGGCAAGTTAACTTTAGTTTCGGGGTAACCCCCTGAAGAACCTTTATGGATAGCTTGTCTCTCTCGTACATCAACCGAAGGGAATTGTTACCTCTTCGGCTCGCGCATGAATGGCAGAACTTTGATCCTAAAGGGAAATCGAGGGGTTCACTTGGACTTCTTCTGAGGATAGGAAGCTTCGATCACGCTCTTCATGCCTCCCCGCACATTGAACTCACCCGTGACGATGGCACGCTTTGGTTTGCATGCCTTGACAAAATCCCTCAGGATTCGATTGACCGCATTTTCGTAGAATATCCCGAGGCTTCGATAACCAAGAATATACATCTTCAATGACTTCAATTCGACGCACCATTGGTTGGGGACGTAACGAATCGTGATCGTGCCAAAATCGGGAAGTCCGGTTCGAGGGCAGACGGAGGTGAACTCGGGGATGGAGATCGTGATTTCGTAATTCTTGAATTGATTTCTGAAACATTCGATTTTTGGAAGGGGCGTATGGATTCCCGCCCGGGCATGCTCCTCCGTGTACTCAGCCATCGGTCCTCTCCTTATTTCTTTTTTTGACAAATCATAATTCAAAAAGGCTTGAGCAATCAATAGGATTTTCATTGCCGTATGGGTACGATCCCGCGTGGCGGGGTCCTAAAAATTGGGGAGGACCCGCGCCTCCAATGGATCAATGGGTTGGACAATAGAAGTCGGCGGGTTATAATTTTTTAAAGTACAATTAGAAAGGATTTCCCATGTCTGTGCCGGACGTCGGAAGAAGAAAGTTCATGAAGCGCCTTTCATCGACCCTTTTGGGATTAGCTGCAAGTTCTACGTTGAACCCTTTTTCCTCCCTCGGCCAAGCAATGAAACCGATGAACCTTGAGTACCGAATCCTGGGGAAGACGGGTCTGAAAGTTACTTCGGTGGGAATGGGGGTGATGAATTGTAGTAATCCGGCGGTTCTTCTTCGTGCCTTCGATCTCGGGATCAACTTCTATGATACGGCCGACTGCTACATGTGGGGGAAAAACGAGGAAATGCCTTGTCCCGTTTTCCAGGGAAAGCGGGACAAGGTGCTGATCCAGACGAAGGTTCATCCAAACGAGGAAAAAAAGATGCGAGCCTCCGTGGAACGAAGCCTTCGTAGATTGAAGACAGATTATATCGATGTCCTGGTTTGGCACGGACACAGCCAACCGGAACAGGTCTCGGATGTAACGCTCCACGAATTCATGACGAAGATGAAGAAGGAAGGGAAGGCTCGATTCACCGGCTTCTCTTCGCACACCCGAATGGCTGCTCTTTTGGAGGAGGCGTCCAGGTCAAATTTCCATGATGTGGCGTTGGTCTCTTACAATTTCACGAATTCGAAGAAAATGAGGGATGCGATCGCACTGGCATCCAAGTCCGGGATCGGGATTGTTGCGATGAAGACCCAAGCTGGAGGGTACAACAAGGAGAGGATGGAAGGTTTGAGCCCCCACCAGGCGGCCTTAAAGTATGTGTTGATGGATCCGCATATTGCCACCACCGTACCGGGCGTCACTACAATCGAGGAAATCGAAGAATGTGCTGCGGTCATGGGATCCTCCTTTTCGTGTGAAAATTTGAACGAACTGAAGCAATATTCCGCTTTTCTCCAAGGGAGGATCTGTACCTTCTGCGACGGATGTTCTGGTGAGTGCCCTCGTGATGTTCCCTACCGAGACCTTCTGAGGGCGGTGATGTATCACGATGCCTATGGAAACGACGGACTGGCGAAGGAAGTGCTGAGGCACCTCGATCTTGCGGGATCTTTCGATCAATGTTCAAAGTGCCCCGCTTGTTCCGTTACCTGCAAGAGAGGGCTCGATATCCAAGCTCAAGTTCGACTGGCAAAACAGATGTTTTCGTAACCTTGTTCGTTGACAGAACCGGGTCTGTTATCTCTTACCCCATAGAAAAGAGGAGGACGAGCGATATGGATTTTCGAAAATTCATCCTTTTTTTGGTATGGCTCCTGCCCTTCGTCGGAGGGAGCGTTCAATCCGGGGCGATTTCGACAGAGTCCCTCCTTCCCCGGAGACCTCTGGACGGATGGATACAGGTTGGGAGTCCTCAGCTCTATAATGGGAAAAATCTTTTCAACCGTGTGAATGGCCAAGCAGAGCTCTTTTTCAAATACGGTTTTCAAAAATCTGTCTTCGGCCTTTATGGGAATGCGAAAAACCCGGAGCAGCAAGTGGAGGTCGATATTTATGACATGGGAAACGTCCTTCAAGCTTTTGGTCTTTTTTCGAGGTTTCGAAGCGAGGATCGCCCTGCAGGCGTGGGATTAGAATCCTATGTAGACGATACCTCTTGTTTGTTCTATCAGGGAAGATACTTTGTGATGCTCTATGGGACGAAGGTTGACGCCTCCATTCTTAAAGAAATGGCGAGAGCGATCTCATCCACTGTTTCAGATCCCTCTCCGCGGCCCAAGGAGATTGACTCCTTCCCCAAGAGCGGTCTCAAGCCGGGGTCCATTGAATTCTATCCGGACGGTCTTTTGGGCTACAAGTTCTTAGGGAGGGGGTTCCAGGCCACCTATCTGGAAAAGACCGATAGGAGGGATGGGGCCGAAGGTGAGGAGAAGGAGGTTCTTCTCTTTTTTGCAATCTTCAAAAATTCTCAGGGGGCCCAGGATGCCCTGAGAGCCTATCGAGAAACTCTTTCAAAGGACAGGAAGACGGAGTCGGTAGTCTTAGACCGTTTCGGAGCCGAAGGTGTAAAGGGAGAGGATCCAAACCGAGGAAAAGTCGTCCTGGTTAAAAAGGGGTTCTACCTTGCAGGGGTTGTGGGTTTCGATAACGAACGCAGTGCCGAGAATCTTTTGGAAGGGCTATTGAGGAATCTGAGGTAGATGCCTCCGTTCCATGGAATTTCGGTCTCGGACTCGAAGGCGTCGAAATTTGAAGTTCGGATTCTCCTCTACTCCCTGCTCAACTGGTTCTCTTTTCCTCCCTCGATTGGTTTTCCCACGGGCAGTTTCACCCTGAAGGTTGAGCCCTTCCCAACCTCACTTTCGACCTCAATGTCTCCATTGTGACTCTGGATGATTCCATAGCTGATTGCCAGCCCCAATCCCGTTCCTTTGCCAGTCTGTTTGGTCGTGAAGAAGGGGTCGAAGAGCTTCGGAAGGTGCTCCTTTGGGATTCCGCAGCCCGTATCTGTAAAAGCAACCGTTGCCATCCCGTCTTGGAGTGCCGTCTGAATGGTGAGGGTCCCCCCATTCTCGGTCATCGCATCGGCGGCGTTGAGAATGATGTTCATGAAGACCTGCTGGATCTGATCTCCATCGACAAAGAGCAAGGGGATTGAAGGATTGAACTCCTTTTTGATCTTGATATTCTGGAATGGGGCCTGTTTTTCCACAAGGGTGAGCGTCTGCTCTATGAGCCTATGGACGTCCCATTCCTTCTTGTCAGGTTTTCGTTGACGTGCAAAATCGAGGAGTCCCCTCACAATATTTCGACAGCGAGTCGTCTGCTGGACGATGTTCTCGAGATCCTTCTTCCAAGGATGGTTCTCATCGACCTTCTTCAACATGAGGGAACTGAAGGTGAGCACACCGGTCAAGGGGTTATTGATTTCGTGAGCGACCCCGGCTGCGAGTTCCCCAATGGCTGCCATCTTGCCCGCGCGGATGAGCTGATCCTGAACCCTCTGAAGCTCTTGGGTCCTCTCTTGAACTCGATGTTCCAGGGTCTGAGTCCATTCTTCGACGGCATCACGAGACCGCTTCAACTCAGTGATCATATGGTTAAACGACTTTGCGAGTTCCCCCAATTCGTCGTGCGACTGGACACCGACGGTCTGTTCCAAGTTCCCTTCGGCTGCCGTCTTTGTTGCCGCCAGGAGTTTATCTATGGGTCGATTCACAAATCGGGTGAGCAAGAGACTGAGGAGGAGGCTCAAGACGAGGACGCTGATCACACCCGAGATGATCATCCGGTTGTAGATTTGAGCCTTTTCCTTCTCGAAGCCTTCGAGGCTGATCGTTGTATCGAGGACACCCAAAACATTTAGCGTTTTTGGGTGGCATGGGTAACAGGAAGGTTCGTTATAAATAGGGTTGATCAGGCCGAGAAGACTTTGGGTCTCCGTATGATAGATACGAGTTTTGCTATCGGAGGGGAGAAGAACTTTCGCTTCATCCTCCCGATGGCATCCGTAGCAGGCCTCTGCCCGCTTGTCAACCACGGTGCCCACCTTGGATCTGTCAGAGGAAACAGTGATTTGGCCCTGCTTATCGAAAATCCTAACTTCAACGATTCCCTTCCTTTGAGCCACATCCTCGATGATTCGCTGGTACTCATCCCTACGGTCCTTGATCATCGCGTACCGGATGCTTAAACGGATGGTCTCGCTGAGGTTGAACGCCTCTTCTTCTGTCTTGTTAAGGATTTGTCGAGTCAGGGACTTGATGTTGAGGTAGAGGAAAAAGCCCTCGATCACGAGGACGGCGAGGACGACACTGAAAATAATCTTTGCCTTCAGGCTTCTGAAACGCATATTTTCCCCGTCTCGGAAGCTATTTTAACATCTTTCAGAGCGAACCGTAAAGACCGTATCGAATTTTGGAACTTGAAATCTGCCATTGGGAATTCTTATCACTCCCATCCCCTAAGTTCATAGTATTCTCGGAGCATGAGTTCGAGATCCTCTGGGCGGATTGCCTTCCCCGTGTCGCCAAGGACTTCCCGGAAAAATCTGCGAGGAAGCTTGTCATCTTTTTTGGTCACCCCCTCCCGTTCATTGAAACGTCGGGCCAGATTGATGACATTCAATGCCAACGCCTTGAGGGCCTTCTGTTTAAGGGAAAGACCGCAGGCGGCTTTGATGATTTCCTGCAAATCCTTCCACGTGACCAGGTCTCGGTAGAAGCGGCAGAGGATGAGGACATCGAAGAGAGTCATCTTGTCCTCATAGTCGACGAAGAGCTTCGCTTTTCCCTTGATCTTTTCCGGGTCGATCTGTCCAGAGAGTTCCGATTTGTAGAAGGTGGCTCTTAGATGGCAAGCACCTCGGTCTGAGGTCGCATAAGCGAGTCCCATCCCCTTAAGCACCCTGGGATCAAATCCCGCGGGCTCGAGGCCCTTGACGTGGATCGCTTTCTCCTCCATTCCCCAGGTTTTGGCTGCAAATCGTACCCCTTCGGAGAGGACCCGACCAATTCCCTTCCGGTAGGCGATCTTCCTCAAAAGGTCGGCGATCGCATCCACATCTCCATATGAGAGCTTTTCCTTGATCTTACCCTTCTCAGAAGCCTCTATGGCAAAGGCCGTTAGGTTCCCTGCCGTGATCGTATCCATGCCCAAGCGGTCACAGAGATCATTGAGGTAGATGATGTCTTCGATCGATTTGACCAAGCAGAGCCCTCCGAAGGCGTAGATGGTTTCGTATTCAGGTCCCATGATTTGAAGACCCCTATGCCTTCCGCCTTTCACCCGAGAGATTTTTCCACAGGCCATAAAGCAGTGCGGACAAGCGACGGGGCTGACATCGCAGTGCTCGAGGAGGCTTTCGGCACTGATACTCTCCCAGCCATCCAGTTTTCCCTGGGACCAATACCGAGTGGGAAAGGCCCCGATCGTATTCATGATCGACACGAGCATGGGGGTGCCGAACTTCTTATAGTTGGCAACAATCGGGTGATTTCTGACCTTTTCATTAAATTCTCGAGCAAGGCCTTTCAGGAGGGGGAGGTTTGCAAGACTTCGCCGTTTTTCTCCGTGAAAGACGATCCCTTTTAACTTCTTCGATCCCATGACCGCGCCGATTCCGGCCCTTCCAAGGGATCGCCAGCGTTCGCTCTCGATCACGGCAAATCTAACCCCATTCTCACCGGCTGGACCAATGACCACGGCCCCGGCTCCTTTCTTTTCGGCCTTTCGCAAAATCGCCTCCTCCGCCTCGTACGTCTCCTTGCCCCAGATTTCAGAGGCATCGTGGAAAAGAACGTGTTTGTCAGTGATCTCGAGAAAGACCGGGTAAGCCGCTTTTCCTTCGATGATAATGGCGTCATAACCGGTGCGACTCATCGAAAGGGTGATTTTCCCACCGGAATAGGACTCGGAATAAATCTTGGTTTGGGGCGATTTCGTGAAGACGGCGTACCGGCTGGACCCGTAAAAAGGGGTATCCGCCAATGGACCCAGTGTGAAGATGAGGCGATTCTTCGGTGAAAAGGGATCGACCTTGGGAGGATTCTCTTTTAACAAGAGATAGGAGCCCAAGCCTTTTCCTCCGAAGTAGGATTGGAGAATTGAATCAGGGATGGATTCCGTCGAAGTGCGTTTTCGGGTTAGATCCACTCTGAGAAGTCGATTAAAAAAACCTTTCATCATTTCAATCATAAAGGAAAAAGGGGATTCAAATCAAGGCGGAATCGGGATTCGAAAGAGGAGATTTTTTCGCTTTTGTGGAAAACATTTGGAACTTTTGGGTAAACTTTTTCCCTTCCCTCGCTTCACCGATCATCTGAGGAGGCTAAGAAATTTTATCTGAATTGTTCTGATTGGCCGTCTCGTTACATCAGCACCATGGGCTAGACCGATGGGGACTGGTCTGGTACCCGTCTTGCTTATTAGATGAACCATGAAATTTGAGATTATCTGGAAGACGGCAAATCAATTTGTCTCTGGACTCGACTTGATGATCGGTCTTTACGTGTTGACGATTGCCGGGATGGTATCCATCTTCTATCTCAAGAGATGGCTCGCTGATTGAGGCTCAACCTCAACCCAATACTTTCTCGCAGCCAAGATATTTGAGTAGCCCGGCCACGTAGTTTCCCCACATCGGGATAGCTTTATCGATCTCATAAGCAAGCAGGGATATTTCCCGACGATGGATCCTATTGTGTAGCTTCTCTAATTTTTCAAAATCCAAGGGCCACGTTTTCTTACCCTCACGGGTAATCATGTAGATGGTTCCGTCCCTTTCGTTGACATCGACAATCCGGAGCCGGGTGAGCCCATCCCCAGCCCAAAATTCGATTTGGTCATCCTTCATCTGTTTTATCTTTTCCCAACCGAAGGAACATCCGTGCGGATGATTCCTAATGTTGGTAAAACGCTTTTTCTCGAGGAGAACCTTACGAAGACGCTCAAGGGTATCATTGAGGTCGAAGGGTTTGGTAATGTAATCACTTGCACCTCTCTTCATCGCCTCCACCGCAGAATCAATACTGCCATGCCCCGTGATCAAAACGGTTAGGATCTCGGGCTTGGAGCCGACGATTTCAGTAATGAGCTGGAGACCATCCATATCAGGCAGTTTCATGTCGACCAGAACCAAATCGAACGTGGCACTCTGAATTTTTTCGAGCGCGCTTGCTGCGGTTTCAGAGGCCTCGACAACGAAGCCTCCGACACTCGCTAACATGTTCGATAGATACTCCCTGACCTGCTTGTCATCGTCGACGACCAGAATTTTCGCTTCCATAGACCCCTTACGAAAGGACCTCCTTGTGTTCACCGAGTCGATGTAGGTCCAGGTATTTGGGAACTAAACAAATTTTGTGCCAAAAAAGGGTTTCTGTGGAAATTTGCACCATCTCTTCGAAAATCTTAGGAAATGGAAATAAAGGTCCAGATCGAGAACAAATTTTTGCCATTCCGGGCGGAAGCAATCAGGGAGTTTTGGGTAAAATATTTCCAATTTTTGCCTTTTTTGGGTTCAGTCGATTCTTTTGAAAAAGCCCGCATCCGTTTCCTTATGGGAAGAGGAGTCGATCAACTGGCCCATCGGTATAAAATATATCTCTGTTTTAGAACTTCCTCAACCAGTAATTTGGCCAGCGCGCTCCCTTGCAAAAGGGTAGGCGAGAGCCGCTGGTCGAGTGGAAGCCTCCCCCAGCCTATCGGCAGGGTCGCGAAAATCTTTCCGTGCAATCCATCCGTCTCGGTGAAAAAAGCACCGACAGGGTTGATAGGATATCCGGGTATGTTGCTGCCAGATTGCCGGATCTTCCCCCACTTCGGTGAAGCATTGTAATCGCTCAGTCGACCGGGGAAATTCGACGGAATCGGACAGGGATGTCACCCGATCCTTCCCACGCTTCAGTGACGCATTACAATCCATTGCTTATCCATCTTGCTTGGTATGGACTTTTTTGTTATTGTGTTTCAATACCATATGGAACCAAAATCGGACTTGTGAGGAGGAACTGATATGTCGAAAGAGGCCACGGATTACAGAGACCACGTCGACGAGGTGATCAAAGGTTTCGATGAAGACCGCGTGCTTCTTGTGAGCTGCGGGAGGGATGGCTCCCCGAACGTTATGGCAATTGGGTGGGGGACAATTGGGATCGTATGGCGGAAGCCGGTCTTTGTGGTGTTCGTCCGCCCATCCCGTTATACCTACAAAATGATCGAGGAGACCCAAGAATTTACAGTCAATATTGTACCGCCTAAAATGAAGGGGGTCGTGGAGTACTGTGGTACGGTATCAGGTCGGGACCATGACAAATTCAGAGAGAAAAACCTGACACCAATCCCTTCAAAGAAGGTGAAACCCCCAATAATTAAGGAAGGCGTTCTCCACTTTGAGTGCCGGGTCATTTATAAAAGTGATCTAATACCTTCCGAATTGGAGAAATCGATCATTAATACCCTTTACCCCAAGGACGACTTTCACCGTATCTATTTTGGTGAGATTGTTGAGTGTCAGAAGGAAGCTTAATCGGTAGTGGAAGGAGCTACAAGGCATTGGGCTTCAGCGACGTGCGCCGATGATTATGTAACCGGGACCGCACCGGTTCCCGAGCCGGCGACGATCCTCCTTTTAGGATCGGGGTTGATCGGGCTCATAGGCTATGGAAGAAGATTGAGATTGTCTAAAAGATCTCCCTCTCAGCCCTTCATTTAAAAGCCATCATCGAGATCAATCAAAGATTGGCGGGTCTATAATAGGCGAGCCGTCTTCTTTCGACGGGAAGTTTGATCGACATTCGGAGCTGTGATTTTATCTGCTCCACTTGGAAATCGATCGACCCTTGACTTCTTCTCACCATCTCTCTGATCAAGCGAAGAATGAAATGGGAAGTACCGTTTCTTTCAATTCTTGGTGCCTCCGTAGCTTCATTGAAAGGGTATGGAGAAGATGAGGAAGAAATCAAGATCTCACTATATCTATTATTCAAAAGGGATCGATTCAACAGCGCTTCTTCCTTCGGGGCATCGACGAACTGGGTGGCGATTTCGATTTTCCCACCGTAAGGGATCGACAGGATTGTGTATTGAAAAGCGAGATCGAGAATGAATCTGAGCTGCTCATCATGGATTGTCGTTTCAGGGATCTCCGGAGCAAACATCTTTTTCAATTCGATCTTTCGCGCTTGGAGTTTTTCCTCGTTCGATTCCAAAATTTCCTCGAGAATACAATGGATGGTATCCTTCTTCGTGATCGGAGAGGTTACATGGATATAGCCCGAAAGCGTGTCTAAGGTAGAAATGATCTGATCATATGCTTTGGTTATCACCATTCGGGTGCGTTCCTTGTCCGCGTTCTCGGATTTCTCCATTGCCAGGAGAGCGACCTTGTAAATCAGGGTTACGGTCTTTCTGATGTCCCGTAACGTCTCTACGAGAAAAAGAGGAGATAGAGCAACGATTTTTTCCTCCGGAGAATCCACATTCTCGGCTTCGTAAGACGCAGAGCTCTTCTCTGCTGACATCGGTTTCCCCTCCTCCAGTTTTCTCAAGGCATCGTAGAGCGCACTCACGGTGAGGCCCCTCAGGATTCGTCGTTGATCGATTTCCCTAATCTTTGGGCATTCGATGAGAACAGATCAAATTGTATGCCAAACGAGATCATCGACGCGATTTCTTTCGTGTTTACGCGACTTTATCGACTTTTAAGTTTGGTAGCCTTTGGTTTGGGAAGGGTTTTTCTCACTTTTCCCGTGTCATTTCCCAATTTGGGAAGAATTTTTCCACTTCGTTCAACAGTCCAGTGGATCAGAGAGTGGCTCTGAGAGCAAAGATCCTTATACGGATTGACTCGGACGGGTCCTTTGAGGGTTTGGATGACTCGGGGAGGGGATGACAGGGGCGCAGGAGTCATATGTCCCTCAGTTTTACGTTGGCGGAGGATTTTTCCACGGCCTCGGAGATTTCTTTCAGATAGGTCGACAGTTTTTCGGCTTCTTTGGTCGAAGGATAGGGAGCTCCATATCCGTGGCGCTCGTAGGCATCGAGGATGGACTTCAGCGTCACGTCCTCAATGCTTCTCGCTGGCTGAAAGGCAACTTCGTCCTTAAGCCCACCTGGCGTTTCGGCCACCAGCCCGATCTCCACTAATTCTTGGAGCAGCTGCCGGACCAAAGGGACAGGGATCTCAAGAATATGGGCGATCTGGCTCGTGCCCAGCGGTTTTTCCCCTGAGGAGAACTTTTCTGCAAGAAGGCGAAAGATTCTCAGAAAGAGGAGTTTCTTCGAGGAGATATTGATGTTTGAGTAATCTGGATGGAATCCATAGGTTTCGTAGTTCAAACTCGCATAGGCAATTTCCGATCCAAAGAGGACGATCATCCAGCTCATCTGAATCCATACAAGGAGCAGAGGTAGGGCGGCGAAGCTGCCGTAAATGGCGCCGTAGCTTGCCACGCCGATCTGAAATTTGATATAGATCCACTGGACCACCTGAAAAATAGTGCCTGCGGCGACGCCACCCAAAATGCCCGCCCATAGGGGAACCCTCGTGTTTGGAAGGATGATGTAGAGGACCGAGAGAAGAGTCCAGATGGAAACGTACGGCAAGAGGTTCAGAAAGAAAGTGATCAGGGGGCCGAGGAACACGAGGAGCCCGACCTTTTGGGCTAAGAATCGCGCTTGGCCCGCTATTAGCAGAGTAGCACTACTTGAGAGGATGAAGAGAATAGGAGCCGGAACCATCATGGTTAGGTAATCGCTGAACTTCCGCACATATGTGCGGGGTTTGTTCACTTCCCAGATGTCATTGAGCGATTGTTCAACCTTGCTAATGATCGAAACAATGGTCCAAAGCAGCAAAATGACTCCGATGCCGGCGATGACCCCTCCCTTCACGTTCTCGAGAAGAGTACGCGAGAACGCGAGAATCTGATCGGTTACGTCGGATTGCCAGCTTCCCTTCTGGGCCATCTGAAGAATCTGTTTTTCTATGAGCTTCTCAAAGCCAAAGCCCTTGGCGATTCCGAATACGACAGCGAAAACCGGAACAATATTGACAAGGGAGTAGTAGGTCAAAACCGATGCCTTCTTTCGGCAATCATCGCTTAAAAACCCTCGCACGGAGAGAATGATCACCCGGAGAATCTT
>FWPV01012392.1_pt1 | contig 13161 bp, 13 predicted proteins | sample 2228371 | NCBI WGS metagenome assembly FWPV01 (sample SAMEA103939776, study PRJEB20133) | metagenome | reverse complement strand
ATAGGTACCGCCGCCTGGAAGGCACATTTGTAATTCTGGACAAACGCGGGGAGCAGATTCTCACAACGTATCGCAACAAGAAAGCCCCCCCGACAGTTCCGACGCAGGACAAAGTATTGCCTACGGTGTGCGGCGTAGCCTCACGCCATACATCGGGTAAGTAGCCTTTCACCTAGCCGCCAGCCCCTGTTTGCAGATGTCCTACCGGGTCCTTGCTACCGCATTCCCTTCTCGGGCCGCCACCACAGCCGCCTGATACTCCTGCTCTGTCAGCGGCGCGCCCGCCGGAAATGGCAGCACGTGGTTTTGCAGCAGTGGGTCGGCGTCCTCGGCAATGAGGCCCGCGCGCACCCATCGCTCCCATTCCACCGTCCCCTGGATCGGCGCGAACCGCGACACATGCGCCGTTACCCCTAGCGAATGGGCGAAGGCGATGGTATCCAGCACCTCTCGCAGCGTCTGCCCGACAAGCCCGGCCAGGATGTACGCGCCCACCTGTTTGCCCGTGAACCCCGCGCGTTTCAGGCACGCGACGGCCTGCGCGAACTCGTCGGCGCTGGTCTTGGCCCCCGTCGCCTGCAGGGTGGCCTCGGAGATGGTCTCCAGCCCGATGCGGATGGTCTCAAACCCCGCGCGCTTCATCTTGTGCGCCAGCGCCTCGGTCATACACCGCGCGTGGATGCCGTTGGGCGTGTGGAAGCGACAGCGGACGCCTCGCTCTATCACGCCGTCCAGGATGCGCTCCAGGTGCTCGGCCGAATGCACCAACAGCGCGTCGTCGTAGAAGGCGATGTCCGGGATTCCCAGGTCTTGCACGATGTGGGCGATCTCTGCCACTACGTCATCTTCTGGGCGTGGGGCGTAGCCGCCGGGGTTCAGCAGGCGCGACGCGCAGTAGGTACAGCGGTAGGGACACCCGCGGGATGTGGTAATGGCGGCGAAGCCCTGATTCCGTCGGAGAGCGTGGGCGGGGTAGCGGGGCATGGGCGCGGGGTCAGGCGCGTCGGGCGGGTACAAGCCCAGCCCTCGCAGAAGCGCAGGCAGGGCCCCCTTCCAGTCGCCGGGGAGCACGTAATCGGCGCCGGAGTATCGGCGCGCGTGTTCGGCGCACAGCGTCGCGTAGATGCCGCCCAGGATGATGGGCACGCCCGGAAACGCGCCGCGCAGGAGCACAATGGCGAAGTGGACGCCCGGATACCAGTAGGTCATGCCCGATGTCATCAGGACCACGTCGGGGCGCGGGGTGGCCGCCAGTTCGCGCCGGACGGTCGCCAGAGGCAGGCCATAGCGCCCGAATCGGCGGGGCACATGGCGCACGCAGTCCGGCTTTGGAACGAGGGTCTTCAGAAAATGTCCGCATCCGAATCTATCCTCGCGGATGCGGTACGCGGCGAGGTCGGGATGTCGGCGGTCTAGGCAGTCCAACAGCGACACTTCATAGCCAAGCCCCAGCAGGAACGCGCCGATTTCCAGCAGGCCGGTTGGCTCGCTCCAGAGGTTGTACGCCGCGAAGTCGTAGATCCATGGGTTGACGAGCAGTGCACGCCAGGAGCGTCTCATATCTGTCTTCCGCGCCGGGTTCCGCTTGCTTGCTCGCTACGGGATGGCGCGCGACGTCCACTGCACGGGGTTTACCGGCACGCCGAACAGGCGCATTTCCCAATGCAGGTGCGCGCCGGTGGACAGACCCGTGTTGCCCACCGCTCCGATGACCTCACCCTTCTGCACCATCTGGCCCACCTGCACGCCGATGGTATGCAGATGAAAGTAGGCGCTGGCGAGCCCCAAGCCGTGGTCAACGACGACGCCGTTGCCGTACACGTGCAGTGCGCCCGCGAACACGACGCGGCCCGCGTTTGCCGCCAGGACGGGCGTGCCTGTGGGCGCGGACAGGTCTATGCCCCCGTGCCGCCCCTCGCGCCGCCCGTCGTTGTATTCGCGGTACGCGCCGAAGGGCGTGGTTACCGCGCCCTGGATTGGCTGGAGGAATTCGCCGGCCCAGAATTTTCGCACGGTGCGCATGCCAAAGGCCCGCTCCAATTGCACGCGGTCTTGCTCTAGAAGCGCCGGGTCAAGCAGATACACGCGGTCGGGCGGGACGGTTACCACACTGCCCTCAAAGGTGCTCTCGCGCACCTGCGCCGCGAGCGACAAACGGACGGCGTTCTGGGGCGATGTCCGCGCCCAGACGACGAGTTGCCGCGTGCCGGGCGGCGCGGTAACGCCGATGGGCACGAGTGCGAACGCCAGGTCGCCGTCGCGCGAGAAGGCCAGGCGCTCGCCGTCCAGCCAGCCGTCCAGCAGTGCCCCTTCGTCCGCGCGTGCCGCGATGACCAGCACCTGCCCTTGCGGCACAGGGGACGGCCACACCTCCAGGCTTTGGACAGGCCCCCCGCGCACTGCCGCGCGCATGGGATCGCCGCCCGGGATGATGAGGGATTGGCCCGCCTGGATGTTGGCCGGGTCGGCGATGCCGTTGGCGGCGGCCAGGGCGTCCACAGTCGTCCCGAAGCGGGAGGCGATGCCGAACAGCGTATCGCCGGGCTGTACCACGTATGCGCTCTGCGGCTGATCCGTCAGGTCGGGCGGGGGCAAGGTCAGCGTGCGGCCCGGGTGCGCCATGTACAGGTCGGTGATGCCGTTGGCGGCGGCCAGCGCCTCCACGGTTACGCCGAAGCGCGCGGCCACATCGGCCAGCGTCTCGCCCCAGACCAGCGTGTGGTGCGCGGCGGGATACGGCCAACTGGCCTGGGCGGGTTGCGCTGTGCCCAGCCCGAGGGCCAACCAAAGGACGGCGACGGCAACTCGCCGCAGGAGCGCACGATTCATGTCGGGTCTGGCCTCACAGTTTGTAGCCGATCATGCGCAGGAAGTCCTTGCGCTTCTTGACGTCCTCATCGGTCTCCACGCCTTTGGTCTTCACGCCGTCAATCACGCCCAGGATGCCGCGGCCCTGCTCGGTCTCGGCGAGGACAACCTGCACCGGGTTGGCGGTGGCGCAGAAGATGCGGCACACTTCGGGCACGTCCTTGATGCGGTTCAGCACGTTGATGGGGTACACGTTGCCCAGCATGATGATGAAGGCATGACCGGCGGACAGCGCCAGCGCGTTCTTCTTGGCGAGTTCCACCAGGTCGGGGTCGGTGCCGCTCGCGCGCACCAGTGCCGGCCCGGAGGATTCGCAGAACGCGACGCCGAACTTGATCCCGGGCACCGCGGTTACCAGCGCCTCATGGATGTCCTCCACCGTCTTGATGAAGTGAGATTGGCCGAGGATGAAGTTCATGTCGTCCGGCTTCTCAATGGCGACGATCTTCAGTTCCATGGCGATCCTCCTACCGCTGTTTGCGAAGATTATAGCACAAACCGTGCCACCCAAAGAATTCGGCGGCACCCCACCGGACGTAAGGTGCAGATCCCGCCCGTTCTCCGCGAATAGAATACTCAACATGGAAAGTGAACAGGGATGGCAACCCCTGTGGGGCCGGCGTGAGGTGTATTTCACCCGTTGGTGCGAGAGTAATCGGGGGGCGAGGGTAACTGGGCAGCGTTCGGTTGTGGAGCCGGCCTACCCCACCCATCCCCACCCAAGCCCTCCCCTTCCCTCCCCGCCGGCGGAGAGGGAAGGGGAGGGTGCGACAGGGGTTGGGTTGAGGTCAAGAGGCCTACCGCCGCTCGGCCAGAACATGCGGTGCAGATGCCGCTCTCGCTCTCCGCAAGAGCAACTTTCGCCCCTGTGTTGCAGTTGTGGTATAATGAAACTGTACCGAATCCACGGGATTCACAACCGGAGAGTTATGCTAAAAGGGCTAGTCGGCAAGATCATCGGGGATCCGAATGAGAAAGAGATAAAGCGCATCCGCCCCCTTGTGGAGCAGATCAATGCGCTTGAACCGGAGTTTGAGGCCAAGTCGGATGCGGAACTGCGTGCGCTCACCGAGCAGTTCCGTCGGCGTGTTGAGGAAGAAACGGCCGATCTGCGCCACCGTTTGCGCGAAGCCCAAGAGGCCTTTGAGAACGAGACCGATGCTGCCGAAGCCGAGCAGGCGCGCCTGCGCATGGAATCCGTCAGCAAGGAACTCCAGGCCGAGGAAGAGGGGCTGCTGGCCGAGTTTCTGCCCTATGCCTTTGCCGCCGTTCGCGAGGCCTCCAAGCGCACCACCGGCATGCGCCATTTTGACGTGCAGTTGATCGGCGGCGTCGTCCTCCACGAGGGCAAGGTCGCCGAGATGAAGACCGGCGAAGGCAAGACGCTGGTCGCCACGCTGCCCCTGTACCTCAACGCGCTGCTGGGCCACGGCGCGCACCTGGTAACCGTCAACGATTACCTGGCCAAGCGCGACACGCAGTGGATGGGGCCCATCTACCACCTATTGGGCCTGTCGGTCGGTGTGATTCAGCACGAATCCTCGTTTCTCTACGATCCCGACTACGTGGCGTCGGATGACCGGTATCAGCATCTCCGCCCGTGCACCCGCCAGGAAGCCTATGCCGCCGACATCACGTACGGCACCAACAACGAGTTCGGCTTTGACTACCTGCGCGACAACATGGTGTGGGATCTGTCCCAGTGCGTTCAGCGCGAGTTGCACTACGCCATCGTGGACGAGGTGGACAACATCCTGATTGACGAGGCCAGGACGCCGCTCATCATTTCGGGCCAGTCAGAGGAATCGTCCAAGCACTATGTAACCTTCAACCGCATTGTTCCACGTCTGCGGCGCGACGTGGATTACACGGTGGACGAGAAACTGCGCGTTGTAACGCTGACGGAAGAAGGCATTGCCCACGTGGAACAGATGCTGGGCATTGATAACCTCTACGCCCCCGAGAACTCGCACCTGACGCCCTACTTGGACAACGCCCTGCGCGCCCACGTGCTGTACCAGCGCGACCGCGATTACATCGTCAAGAACGGCGAAGTCATCATCGTGGACGAGTTCACGGGGCGGCTGATGTACGGGCGGCGCTACTCCGAGGGCCTGCACCAGGCCATTGAGGCGAAGGAAGGGGTGCAGATTCAGAAAGAGACCCTAACCCTCGCCACCATCACCTTCCAGAACTTCTTCCGCCTGTACCGCAAACTGGCCGGTATGACCGGTACGGCCGCCACCGAGGCCGAGGAGTTCAACAAGATTTACGGCCTGGACGTGGTTGTGATTCCCACCCACAAGCCGATGATCCGCATAGACTACCCCGACTTGGTCTTCAAGAACGAGCAGGCCAAGTACCGCGCGGTGGTGCAGGAGATAGAAGAACTGTACAACATGGGGCGGCCAGTGCTCGTGGGCACGACGTCCATTGAGAAGTCGGAGTACCTGTCCGGCCTGCTGAAGCGCAAGGGGATTCCCCACCAAGTGCTCAACGCCAAACAGCATGAGCGCGAGGCCGAGATCATCACCCAGGCGGGGCGGCCGGGGGCAGTAACCATCGCCACCAACATGGCCGGGCGCGGCGTGGACATCCTTCTGGGCGGCAACCCGGAGGGCCTGGCCCGCAAGAAATTGCGCGAGGCCGGGCACGACCTGGTGCAGATTGACCCCGAACTTTGGCAGAAGACCCTGGCCGAGGTTAAGGCGCAGTGCGACAAAGACCGCGAGAAAGTGATTGCGCTGGGCGGGTTGCACATCCTGGGCACCGAACGCCACGAGGCGCGGCGCATTGACAATCAGTTGCGAGGCCGCGCGGGCCGCCAGGGCGACCCCGGCTCATCGCGGTTCTACCTGTCGCTGGAAGATGACCTGATGCGCCGTTTTGGCGGCGACAGCATCTCCAACATCATGGAGCGGCTGGGCGTAGAGGAAGATGTCCCCATTGAAGCCGGTGTCGTGAGCAAGGCCATAGAAAGCGCCCAAACGCGGGTGGAAGGCTACAACTTTGACATCCGCAAGCACGTGCTGGAATACGATGACGTGGTCAACCACCAGCGCGAGGTTATTTACCGCCAGCGCCGCCAGATTCTGCGCCAGGCCAACTTGCGCCCCCAGATTATGCGCATGCTGCGCGAAGAGATTGACGGGCTTGTGGATGCCTACACGCAGGGGCGCTACCGAGAAGATTGGGACATGGACGGGCTGAACGCCGCGGTCCGCGCGTTCCTGCCGCTCCCCGCCACCCTGACCGGCCAGGCCTGGGCCAAACTGAAGCCCGACGAGATTCGCGAGCAACTGTACGAACTGGCCGAGCGCGCCTATGATGAGAAGGAGCGGGGACTCGGCCCCGACCTGATGCGCAAGGTGGAGCGTTTCGTCCTGCTCCAAACCGTGGATCGGCTATGGGTGCGCCACCTGACCGATTTGGAGAACCTGCGCGAAGGGATCGGCCTCCGAGCCTTCGCCCAGGAGAACCCGCTGGTGGCCTACAAGAAAGAGGCCAGCCTCATGTACGCCGATCTGATGGACGCCGTGCGCCACGAGGTTGCGACCGCGATCTTCCGCGTGCAGGTTGTGCAGGAGCCCGCCCGCAGGCCCGTGCAGGAGATTCGCCCGGGCGTCCCGTCGCGGCCTGCCCAGGCCCGTCCGCAAGCCGCGAAGCCCGCCGTGCAGAAAGTGGGCCGCAATGACCCCTGCCCGTGCGGCAGCGGCAAGAAGTACAAGCACTGCCACGGGCGGCCCGAGCAGCAGGGAGAGCCTGTCGCTGCAGGAGCCGCGGCCGGCGCAGGGCCCGTACCCAGAGGCGCACGACCGAATCCTGGTAAGAAACGCCGCTAGCAATGGGGCTACGGCGCACTCTATCCAATGGAGGATGGGTATGCAGATTCGGAACTTTCAGCAGTTGATGGAGGAGGCTCGCAAGCGAGGCCCCAAAGTTGTGGCCATCGCGGCGGCGCATGAGAAGGAAGTGCTGCTGGCCGCCGCCGACGCCGAGAAACTGGGCCTGGCCGAGTGCATCCTCGTGGGCGACCGCCCGACCATTGAGCGCATCGCGGCGGAAGAGGGCATTGACCTCCAACGGATGATGATCATCCACGAGCCCGACGCCAAGGCATGCGCCAACAAGGTGATGGAATTGGTCAGCATGGGCCACGCCCAGATCGCCATGAAGGGCAAGGTGGAGACGGGCGATTTTCTCCGCGGCCCTCAACAAGGAGTACGGTCTGCGGCGGGGCAACTTGCTCACGCACGTGGGCGCGTTTGAAATCCCGGGCATGGATCGCCTCATCTTCGTCAGCGATGCGGGCGTGGTCGTCGCGCCGGATATGGAGCAGAAGGTAGAAATCGTGCGGAACGCCATTGAAGTGGCCCGGCGGCTGGGCGTGGAGCAGCCCAAGGTCGCCATTCTGGCGGCCACCGAGATGGTCAACCCCAAGATTCCCGCCACGCTGGACGCCGCCAACCTGGCCAAGATGGCCGACCGCGGGCAGATTACCGGAGGGCTGGTGGATGGCCCGCTCGCTCTGGACAACGCCATATCCCCCGAATCCGTCGCCGTCAAGGGCATCCAGAGCGCCGTAGCGGGCCATGCGGATATCCTCATTCCGCCCGATATTGAGGCAGGCAACGTGCTTGCCAAGGCGATCACCTATTTCGCCAACGGCAAGATGGCGGGGGTTGTCGTCGGCGCGCGCAGTCCCATGATCGTCGCGTCGCGCTCCGATGCCCACGAGACCAAACTTGTTTCCATGGCGCTGGGCGTATTGCTGTCGGACTGATAGAGGGAAGTCCGATGCTCCCGCGCCTGTTCATTTTCGCCGGCCGATTCGGTAGCGGCAAAACCGAATGCGCGGTTAACTTCGCCGTCCAACTCGCCCAGGGACGCTATCCAACGGCGACGGGGTGGACGCAGACGCCGCCTTCGTTCAACTCACACCCCAGGCTGGTGGACCTGGACATCGTAACCCCCTACTTCCGCACCCGCGAGTTGGGCGAGACCCTGCGCCCGATGGGCATCGTAGTGGTGTCGCCTGCCGAAGTCGGACGCTACCTAGACCTGCCGGCCATCTCGCCCGAGATTCTGGGCGCCATTGAACAGCGCGAGGCACTGGTGGTGCTGGATGTGGGCGGCGATCCCCAAGGCGCGCGCGCCCTGGGTCAGTACAGCCCCTATATCCAAGAGCAGGATCACATCATCTACTTCGTCGTCAATCCCTATCGCCCGTTCACAGGCACGGCAGAGGGGATCCAGGCCGCCATTCGGGAAGTGGAGCGCACATCGCGGCTCCGCGTCTCGGCTTTGGTGAGCAACCCGAACATGATGGACGAGACGCAGGTCGAGCTGGTGCTGGCAGGGCACCGACGGGTGGTGGACGTGGCCCGCGAGGTGGGCATGCCCGTCGCCATGCTGGGGGTGGAGGAACGCCTGGCTCACGAGGTGCGTCGCGAAGTGCACGATGTGCCAATTCTAGAGATTCGGCGCTTCTTCAACTTGCAGTGGACTCGTTAGTTGTGGCATCCGGTTCTTGACGAACGATTGCACGGAGGTTGACCGATGCAGATTCGCAGTTTTGCTCAGTTGCTAGACGCTGCCATTGCGCGGGGGCCTGCTCGCGTCGCGGTGGCCGCCGCAGACGAGGCCAACACGCTGGCCGCTGTATCCAAGGCCCGCGACATCGGCCTCGCCGAGGCGGTTCTGTTCGGCGATGAGGCCACTATCCGCCAGACCGCGGCGAACGCGGGCGTGGACATCGCCGGCATTACGATTGTGCACGTGCCTAACCATAAGGAGTCGGTGCGCGCGGCCGTGGCTTCTATCAAGGACGGCCTGGCCGACATGGTGATGAACGGCCGTGCCCTGCCCGGGCATCTGGTCCGCGTCGCGCTGGAGCCGGAGATGGAGTTGCGCACCGGCAAACTCTTTACCGACGTGAGTATCTTTGAAATCCCGGGCGCGGACCGCTTGATTCTCATCAGCGACATCGGGGTCGTGGTGTCGCCAACGCTGGAAGAGAAGGTCGCCATCGTCCAGAACGCCATTGACGTGGCCCACGCCCTGGGCATTGAGAAGCCGAAAGTGGCCATCCTTGCCGCCACCGAGATGGTAAACCCCAAAATCCCCGTGAGTATGGATGCCAGCAATCTTTCCAAGATGGCCCAGCGCGGGCAGATCAAAGGGGGCATCGTGGATGGCCCCCTGGCGCTGGACAACGCCATCTCGCCGCACGCGGCGCGCGTCAAGGGCATTCAGAGCGATGTGGCAGGCCACGCCGACATTCTCATCGTGCCCGATGTGGACGCGGGAAACATTCTGGCGAAAGCCATCATCTACTTCGCCAAGGGCAAGATGGCGGGTGTGGTCGTGGGCAGCCGCAGCCCGCTCATCATGCCGTCGCGGGCCGATCCGCCCGAGACGAAACTCATGTCCATTGCCCTTGGCGTTTACCTAGCCATGCCGCCCAAGTAAACGTGTAGGAGGTCGGATATGCCGCGGATCGTGATTGATGTGGAGCGATGTAAAGGGTGCGCATTGTGCACCCAGGTGTGCCCTAAGGGCGATCTCGTCCAAATGTCCAATGAATTCAACTCCAAGGGGTACCGCCCGTCCAAGTTTGTGGACCCCGAGAAGAAATGCATCGGCTGCGCCTTCTGCGCGAACATGTGCCCCGACGTAGCCATCACCGTGTACCGCTAAACGACAGGGAGGTTATCATGGCGAAAGTGCTGATGAAAGGCAACGAAGCCATTGCCGAAGCCGCCATCCGCGCGGGCTGCGAAGCCTACTTCGGGTATCCCATCACGCCGCAGACCGAGGTTCTGGAGTACATGTCGGCGCGGATGCCTGCGCTGGGCCGCGCCTTCGTCCAGGCCGAGAGCGAACTGGGCGCGGTGAACATGCTGTACGGGGCCGCCTGCACGGGCGCGCGCGCGATGACGACCACATCAAGCCCGGGCTTTAGCCTCATGCAGGAAGGGCTTTCGTACATCGCTTGCTCCGAAGTGCCCGCCGTGGTGGTTAACGTCATGCGCGGCGGGCCCGGCCTGGGGAATATCCAGCCGTCGCAGGCCGACTACTTCCAGATGACCAAGGGCGGCGGGCACGGCGACTACAGTCCCATTGTTCTCGCGCCGTCCACGGTGCAGGAGACGGTGGATTTGGTCATCTTGGCCTTTGACCTGGCCGAACATCCCCGCCAGCCCGTGTACATCATCGCCGATGGCATGCTCGGGCAGATGATGGAGCCGGTAGAGTTGCCCGAGTTGAAGCCGCCCCAGAGACCTGAACGCCCCTGGGCGCTGACGGGCGCGAAGGGTAGGCCGCGCAACATTATCACGTCGCTGCAGCTGGATCCGCCGACCCTGGAGCGAGTTAATCTACGCCTGCAAGAGACCTACAAGCGCATCCGCGAGAACGAGCAGCGATACGAGGAATACATGACCGACGACGCCGACCTGCTGGTGGTGGCTTACGGGACGGCGGCGCGCATTGCCAAGACCGCCATCTCCAAGGCGCGAAGGCAGGGGCTTAAGGTCGGCCTGTTCCGCCCCATCACGGTCAACCCGTATCCGTATGATGCCCTCAGGAGGGCCGCGGACAAGGCGAAGCGCCTGCTGGTGGTGGAACTGAGCGCCGGGCAGATGCTGGAAGACGTGCGCCTGGCCGTGATGGACGGGCGGCCCATTCGCTTCTTCGGCAAGATGGGCGGCGTCGTTCCCATGCCCGAGGACATCGTGGAAGAGATGAAAAAAGCCATGGCCGAGGCGTAGGGAGGAGAGCAAAGATGTCGGAAGTGAAGGAAGAGAAAATCGTGTTCCAGCGGCCCAAGGCCCTGTGCGATGTGGTTACCCACTACTGCCCCGGATGTCTGCATGGCGTTGTTCACCGCGTCATCGCGGAGGTGATAGACGACCTGCGCATCCAGGAGATCACCGTAGGCATCGCGCCTGTGGGGTGCTCGGTGCTCGCCTACAACTACATTGCCACCGACTTTGCGGAGGCCGCGCACGGCCGCGCACCGGCCATGGCGACCGGCATGAAGCGTGTGCATCCCGAACTGGTCATCTTCACGTACCAGGGCGATGGCGACCTGGCGGCCATCGGCACCAACGAGTTGATCCACGCGGCCGCGCGAGGCGAGAATATCACCACCATCTTCATCAACAACGCCATCTACGGCATGACCGGCGGGCAGATGGCACCCACCACCTTGCCGGGCCAGGTAACCACCTCTACCCCGACGGGCCGCGACACGAAACTCGCGGGTTTCCCCGTCCGCGTGTGCGAATTGGTGTCCACGCTGGAAGGCTCGGCGTATGTGGTGCGCCGCTCGGCCTACAACCCCAGCGAGATCCGCAAACTCAAGGCCGCCATCAAGACGGCGTTCCAGGTGCAGATGGCGGGGCTGGGCTACTCGCTGGTGGAGGTCGTTTCCAATTGCCCCACCAACTGGGGCATGACGCCGCTGGAGTCGCTGAAGTGGCTCCAGGAGAACATGCTGGCCTATTACCCGTTGGGCGACTACAAGGTGAAGGACAGCGTCAAAGAACTCATGGCCAAGAAATAGGCGGGAGCGAGAGGAGAATCCCATGCACGAAGAAGTGATCATATCCGGATTCGGCGGGCAGGGCGCGCTGTTCGCCGGGCAACTCCTCACGTATGCGGGGCTGTACGAGGGGCGACAGGTGAGTTGGATTCCGTCGTATGGGCCGGAGATGCGCGGCGGCACCGCCCACTGTACCGTGATTCTCTCGGACGAACCCATCGGGTCGCCCATTGTGCGCAACCCTACCATCGCCATCGTGCTGAATCCCGCGTCCATGGACAAGTACGAGCCGCTGGTTACCCCGGGCGGCATCCTGGTCGTCAACACGTCGCTGGTGCGGCGGCCCGCCCAGCGCACCGATCTGACGGTCGTGCCGGTTCCGGCCAACGACCTGGCCCACGAGTTGGGCAACGTGCGCATGGCCAACGTGGTGCTCCTGGGCGCGCTCCTGGCCACCAAGCCCATCGTGTCCCCCGATTCGGTCAAGCGGGCCATGGAGGAGGAAATCCCCGCCCACCGCAAGCACATCATAGAGCCGAATAAGCGGGCGCTGGAGCGAGGTATGCAGTACGTGGCCGAGACGGTCGGGGCGCGCCGCTAGCGTCGTTGTGGCAAGTGGCCCATGGGGCAGGTACGCTGCGCCCCCTCTTCTCCGCCTGCGGGGACGAGGGGGCGGAAGGGGTAGTGGCCGTATGGCGCCTGCGGGTTGGCGGCGGCCGGCGATATCCCAAGAACGGATTCAGGAGCGGAGCATGGTTCAGGAACGCACACGCAGGCTTGGCAATCTGGTGCTTCACTTGGTCTCCGATGGCATCTGCTGGATGGACGGCGGGGCGATCTTCGGCATCGTGCCCAAGGCCGTGTGGCAGCGCGTGGCCGAGTGCGATGCGCAGAACCGCGTGCCCATGGAACTGAACTGCCTGTTGATTGAGACGTGCGATGAGGTGATTTTGGTCAACACCGGCTTCGGTCCCAAGATGTCGCCCAAAGAGCGGGAAATCTACCAGATTCCGGAGAGCCGCCTGCTGGCGAACCTGGCCGAGTTGGGCTTCGGCCCCGAGGATATTCACATCGTCATCAACACGCACCTGCATCCCGATCACTGCGGCGGCAACACCACGCTCGTGGACGGCAAACCCGTCCCCACATTCCCCAAGGCCACCTACGTGATTCAGGAGCAGGAATGGCACGACGCGATGCACCCGAACGAGCGCACCCGCGCCGTGTACCTGGCCGAGAACCTGCTGCCGCTGGAGGAGCGCCGGCAGTTGCGCCTCATCCGCGGCGAGGAGCACATCGTGGAGGGCATCCGCTGTCTGCCCACGCCGGGCCACACCTTTGGCCACCAGTCGGTGGTGATTGAGTCGGCGGGCGAGGCGGCCATCTACCTGAGCGACATGGCCCCCTGGGCCATCCACCTGGAGCGCCTGGCGTGGACGACGGCCTTTGACGTGCAGCCTTTGCAGACGGTGGACGTGAAGCGGTCTATTCGGCAGTGGGCGCTGAGGAACAACGCGCTTCTGATCTTTGAGCACGACCCGCAGGTGCCGTGGGGCAGGCTGAAGGAGGACGGGGGCGCGGTGCGCGTCGTGGAGGCGTAGGGGGCGCGCGCCCAGGCGGGGCGGGGGGGCGGGGATGTAACGATTTGCGTTAGCGGCGGGACTCGGCAGGGAAAACTCCGAGCGCAGACCAAAGCCGAAGGGACAGACGCATTTCGGGCGGGGAGCATACCCGCCGTCCGCCGC
>FWPV01002164.1_pt1 | contig 13162 bp, 12 predicted proteins | sample 2228371 | NCBI WGS metagenome assembly FWPV01 (sample SAMEA103939776, study PRJEB20133) | metagenome | reverse complement strand
GCCCAGTACCCCCCCGCGATCATCCTGCGCATTACCCCCGCCTCCACCTTGTCAACACGCAGCCTCAGCCACGTCACCGGCTCATCGGCATCAAACCCCAGCGCCACGGGCCGCGTGGATTCATGCCATGTCGCCAGCAGATAAGGCTCATTGGCCTGCGTGAACGCGGTATAGCGCGAGCGCATCAACTGCTCGGCAGTTTCAGGTAACAGGCGTCTCCTACACGAGGGGAAGCTCAAGTTCGCCTCGTGAGTGCCGATAATCACAGCACCCCCTCAGCCACAAAGGAAGGAAACATGGCCTACTCCCACAAATTAGCCGCTATCTGCGTGCTGGGCGCCATGATCACAGGTTGCGCAACCACTTATTCTGAACAGATATTGAAGCAACCCGAACCCAAAGTTGTGACTGCCTATGGCCTTGGCAGCATCCCGAAAAACTCAAGCCTCAGTTCAGCTCAACAGGAGCTGATGGCCATGCGTGCCGCCAAACTTGACGCTTACAGGGCCATCGCTGAACAGGTCAAGGGACTCCGAGTCATAGGTAACACCACGGTCAACGACTTGGCCACTACCAATGACGTCATTCGAAGCACCGTGGATGCCTCACTAAAAAATGTCCGCATCCTTTCCGTCACACCGAAAGGCAATGGCATCTATGAGGCCTTGGCAGAGATGACCCTGGAGCCTGAAATCATCCAGCGTTTGTGGGCATCCGTCCCTGTAAGCACCCTCAACCATTGCGCCATTGATGCTTGCCACAGCGATCTGTCCGTCATTCCCGTACCCGTTGCGACTGCGGTTGCCGTACCGGTATCAGGCTGCTCCGTCTGCGGGCCATCGTATTACTACCATGCACCGTGATGGGTATAGGCATGTCCACTTTCCTATCGTTGCATAGGGTCGCGGCCACCGGACTGCTCTGTATCATGAGTGTCTACGCCCAGGCTGAAGCCCCCCTCAGAATCAGCGGTAACAGCCAACTCACCCCGTCCGGATTGGTCATCGAAAGCGGGGCCTACCGCGAAGGCAGTGAGGCATCTGAGTGCGCCGCCCCCCCCCTCTACCGCAAGAAGTTGGCCATTCTCGGATTCACCTTGGAGCAACCCAAGGACGCCGCGGATATCATGCACGTGAGTGACGGACTCGTCCTGCTGTTCCAAAAACGCTTGAAGGAAAGCACTCGCTTCGACACCCATGTTTTCCCGCTCCGCCAAACCCAGCGCGGGCTGCCCCAGAGTGAGGTGCACGGACTGTGGCTGAAACGGGGCATTCAATTTGCCGTTCAGGTACGCATGGAAGACATGGGCATGCAGCAAGCCGGGCAAAAAAGTCGTTTTCAGAATCCCTTCGGAGAAACGTACCACAATGGAAGTCGGGGCCTGGCGGCGACTCTTGAATTGTATGACACCCTTACAGGCCAGCTGATCACTACTTTTCCGTATGCCACGAGCATCAGTGGCAGTGAGTTCTATCAACCACCGATCAACGTACTCAGCCAGGAATTCCTGTCATCCAACTATGGCGAAGGTATCCATCGCATGCTGGAACAGTTCAGTACCACACTGAACGAGTCGCTGAACTGCCTCCCTTTCGCGGCAAGAATCATCGACATCCGTGAAGACGAGGTCGTTATCGATGCTGGTCGGCTTCACGGTCTCAAGGCGGGTGATCGCCTTGCGGTGTATCACCAGCGGCAAACCGTCAAAAAACCAGACGCCCCGGATGATGAAGGCAAGCTGGAAAGCCCTGTGGCGAGTATCATCTTGAGCAGCGTTCAGTCCGACCTGGCAACCGGTATCGTCGAACCCCGCTCAGCCCTAGAGAGCGTGAGTAAGGGCGATATTGCCCGCACGCACTGAATCGAGCGACAGACGTTAACCGAGTCCTCTCGACAAATCCCGAATCAGGTCATCCGCATCCTCCAGCCCCACGGCCAGACGGATCAGTCCTTCCTTGATGCCCGCTGCTGCACGCTGTTCGTCGGTCAGCCGGCCATGGGTGGTGCTGGCGGGATGGGTGATGGTGCTTTTCACATCGCCGAGGTTGGCGGTGATGGAGAACAGGCGGGTGTGGTCGATGACCTTCCAGGCGGCCTCGCGCCCGCCCTCGACCTCGAAGCCGACAATGCCGCCGAAACCTTTCATCTGGCGCTTGGCCAGTTCGTGCTGCGGATGGCTGGCAAGGCCTGGGTAGTAGACCCTGGAGACACGCGGATGGGCGGCCAGCCATTCGGCCAGCCTTTGCGCGTTGGCGCTATGGGCCTTCATGCGCAGGTTGAGGGTTTCCAGGCCCTTGAGGAAGATCCAGGCGTTGAACGGGGCCATGGTGGGTCCGGCGGTGCGCAGCACGCCGACGATCTCGTCGGTGATGGCTTTCGGCCCGCAGACCGCGCCACCGATAGCCCTGCCCTGGCCATCAAGGAACTTGGTGGCGGAGTGGATGACCACGTCCGCACCCTGCTCCAGCGGACGTTGCAGGGCCGGGGTGCAGAAGCAGTTGTCCACCGCCAGCAAGGCGCCCGCGCCGTGGGCGATGTCGGCCACCGCGCGGATGTCGACGATCTCGGTCAGCGGGTTGGAGGGGGTTTCCAGGAACAACAGGCGGGTGTTGGGGCGGAGGGCCGCCCGCCAGGCGTCCAGGTCGGTCAGGTCGACATGGCTGACCTCAATGCCGAACTTGGCGAAGTACTTGTTCCACAGCACGGTGGTGGTGCCGAACACCTGCTTGGAGACGATGACATGATCCCCGGCCTTGAGCAGGGCGAGACCCAGGCTCAGGATGGCGGCCATGCCGGAGGCGGTGGCGGCGCAGTCCTCCGCACCCTCCAGCGCAGCCAAGCGCTCCTCGAAGATGCGGGTGGTGGGATTGGTGAAGCGGGCGTAGATGTTGCCGGCCTTGGCCCCTGAGAAGCGCGCCGCCGCCTCGGCGGCGTTGGCGAACACGAAGCTGGAGGTGGGGAAGATGGGCTCGCAGTGCTCACCCTCCGGGGTGCGGTGGTGGCCAGTGCGGATGGCGAGGGTGGAGAAGCCTAGTTCGTCGCTGTGCTCGGGGTGCATGATCCTGCCTCTTGGTTTTTGCGGCAGTGTAGCAGCCCCTTCAGTTCGTGATGTAGACCAGCGCCCCCTCGCCCAGGCGGTCGAACAGGTCGATCACATCCGCGTTGTACATGCGCACGCAACCATGCGAGGCGGGACGGCCGATCAGCCCCTCCTCCGGGGTGCCGTGGATGTAGATGTAGCGTTTGTAGGAGTCCACCCTGCCGCCCTGGTTGACGCCGGGCTCCAGTCCCTCCAGCCACATGATGCGGGTGGTGACGTCGTCCTCGGGCACGTCGATCGGCTCCTTGATGATCTCGGCGATGCGCCCGGTCGGTTTGCGCGCCTTGAACACCATGCCCAGCGGCTCGCCAGCACCGATCATGGCACGGATGCGATGCAGCCCGAGGGGGGTCTGGTTGCTCCCCTCCTGGGCACCGGGGCCGAAGGCGGAGGTGGACACCGGATAGGTTTTGAACAGGCGGCCCTCCTGCATCAGGTAGAGGCGCTGGGCGGCAATGCTGACCACCACATAGGGTTGTCCGGCACGCTGCCACTGCGCTTCGACGGCGCGCACCGCATTCGATGCCTTGAGCCCCTGCGGCGGTAGGGCGTCATTGGCCGTGGCGAGACCGGCCATGCTCAAAACCCCCATCAACAGCGGCAAAAACCAAGTACGCATTCCCTCAATCCGCGTTGTGCAGCCCGACCGCCACGATATCGCGCGAACGGCCTTCCTGCCGAGGCTCCTTGGAGCCATCGGCGCGCGCCTTCGCGATCGAGGCGAGGTATTCCTCGCTGACATCACCGGTGACGTACTCGCCGGTGAAGCAGGAGCAGTCGAAGCGGGTGAGCGAAGGGTTGCCCTGACGCACGGCGTCGATCAGATCGTCGAGGTCCTGATAGATCAGGCGGTCGGCGCCGATGGCCTGCCCGACCTCCTCCTCACTGCGACCGTGGGCGATCAGCTCCTCCGGGGCCGGCATATCGATGCCGTAGACATAGGCATAGCGCACCGGCGGCGCGGCGGAGGCCATGTAGACCTTGCGTGCGCCAGCCTCGCGCGCCATGCGGATGATCTCGGCCGAGGTCGTACCGCGCACGATGGAATCGTCCACCAGCAGCACGTTCTTACCCTCGAACTCGAGGTCGATGGCATTGAGCTTCTGGCGTACGGACTTCTTGCGCTGCGCCTGGCCCGGCATGATGAAGGTACGGCCGATGTAGCGGTTCTTGATGAAGCCCTCGCGGTAGGGCACGCCGAGGGCAACCGCCATCTCGAGCGCGGCGGTGCGGCTGGTGTCCGGGATCGGGATGATCACGTCGATGTCGTGGTCCGGCCACTCGCGGCGGACCTTCTCGGCCAACTTTTCGCCCATGCGCATGCGCGCCTTGTAGACCGACACCCCGTCGATGATGGAGTCCGGCCGGGCCAGATAGACGTGCTCGAAGATGCAGGGGGCATAGGTCGGGTGGTCGGCGCACTGGCGGGTATGGATGCTACCGTCCTCGCCGACGAAGATGGCCTCGCCGGGTTCGAGATCGCGCACCAGCTTGAAGCCGAGCGCCTCCACCGCCACGCTCTCGGAGGCGATGATCACCTCCTGCCCCTCCTCAGTCGCCCGCACGCCATAGCACACCGGACGGATGCCGAACGGATCGCGGAAGGCAAAGATCCCCATGCCCGCCACCAGTCCGATGACCGCATAGCCGCCCTTGATGCGACGATGGACGCGGCTGATGGCATCGAATACGTCGTCGAAGGTCGGCACAAGCTTGCCGCAGCGCTGCATCTCGTGCGCGAACACGTTGAGCAGCACCTCGGAATCCGAGGTGGTGTTGAGGTGGCGCAGGTCCTGCTCGTACACCACCTTGCGCAGCTCCTCGGCATTGGTCAGGTTGCCGTTGTGCCCCAGCGCAATGCCGTAGGGGGCATTGACGTAGAACGGTTGCGCCTCGGCGGCGGAGGAGTTGCCGGCCGTCGGGTAGCGGACATGGCCGATGCCGTAGTTCCCGGCCAGCTGGCGCATGTGGCGGGTATGGAACACGTCCTTGACCAGGCCGTTGTCCTTGCGCTGGTGCAGGCGCCCCTGCTCGCAGGTGATGATGCCCGCGGCGTCCTGACCACGATGCTGGAGGATGGTCAGGCCATCATAGATGGTCTGGTTGACCGGGCTGCGCCCGACAATGCCGATGATTCCACACATGGGCTATCTCAAAGCTTGAAGTTTTGCGCCAAATCGTTCGGAAGCAGATCGCGCATCCATTTCGCGACCGGACTCAGGTTCTGGATGACCTGAGATTGCTTCCACCAGGGATCCTGCGGCATCGGCGTCAGGCTGCCGAGCAGGATCAGGACACACACCAGGAACACCCCGCGCACCAGGCCGAAGACGACCCCAATGCTGCGATCCGAACCCGAGAGACCGGTCTTCCTCACCAGCAGTCCGATCACGGCATTGATGATGCCGCCGACGATCAGGGTCAGGATGAAGAGGATGACGAAGGCGATGGCGAGGCGCATCGAGGGGATGTCGATGCTCGCCGGCAAAAAGGGCGCCAGGTGCGCGGCGTAGAGGATGCCAATGACGAAGGCCGCAACCCAGGTCAGCAGAGAAACCATCTCCTTCATGAAGCCGCGCAGGATACTGATCAGCGCGGAAAAGGCGATGACACCGAGCAGGACGAGGTCGACGGTCGTCAGGTGCATGGACACACGCAAGGGTTAAAGCGGCATTCTAACCGCAGAGATCGCGTTCACCAACGCACAGAGCGCGGATGGGCAAACGCCGAGAAAAAGGAAGGGGCGCCATGTGGCGCCCCTCGCATCGCAACCGCGTACGGCCATCAGGACTCGGCGATCACGTTCACCTTGACGGTGGTGTTGACGTCGGTGTGCAGGTGCAGTTCGATGTCGTACTCGCCAACGGCGCGCAGCGGGCCGGTCGGCAGGCGGACCTCACGCTTCTCGACAGCGTGGCCGGCGACAGTCAGGGCGTCGGCAATCTCGGCGGTGCCGATGGAGCCGAACAGCTTGCCTTCGGTACCGGCCTTGCCGGCGATGGTCACGGACACACCCTCGAGCTGGGCTGCACGGGCTTGGGCTGCGGCCAGCGCCTCGGCGGCGGCCTTCTCCAGCTCCGCGCGGCGGGCTTCGAACTCGGCCACGTTAGCCTTGGTGGCGGCCTTGGCCTTGCCATAGGGGATCAGGAAGTTGCGCGCGTAACCATTGCGCACCTTCACCACATCACCCAGGTTGCCCAGGTTCTCAACTTTGCTCAGCAGAATGACTTCCATTACTCGCGCTCCCCTCAGTGACGGTCAGTGTAGGGCAGCAGCGCCAGGAAGCGCGCGCGCTTGATGGCCTCGGCCAGCTGGCGCTGGTAGCGCACCTTGGTGCCGGTCACGCGGCTCGGAACGATCTTGCCGGTCTCGGTCAGGAAACCCTTGAGGGTGGCGAGATCCTTGTAGTCGATGTGCTCAACGCCCTCGGCGGTGAACTTGCAGAACTTGCGACGACGGAAATAGCGGGACATGACTTATACCTCGCAAGCAGAATCAGGCGGACTCAGCGGCATCGGCCACTGCGGAGCCGCGGCGGGGCTCTTCTTCCTTGACCATGGGCGACGGCTCGGTCACCGGACCGCTCATCTTGACCACGAGGTTGCGAAGAACCGCGTCGTTGAAGCGGAAGGCATCGGTCAGCTCATTCATGGCCTGCTGGCCGCACTCGATGTTCATGAGCACGTAGTGGGCCTTGTGGATCTTCTGGATCGGATAGGCCAGCTGTCGACGGCCCCAGTCCTCGAGACGATGGATCTTGCCGCCGTCGGCTTCGATGATGGAGCGGTAACGCTCGATCATGGCCGGCACCTGCTCGCTCTGGTCCGGATGGACCAGGAAAACGACTTCATAGTGTCGCATGGATACTCCCTACGGATTGAACAGCCTGCCGCGCATCACGGTCAGGCAGGGTGAACCGCGCCAAACCAGGAGGACCGGCGCGGGAAAAGCGGGATTATAGGGGAAAAGTCCGCCCCGGCAAAACCCGTCAGCCGGCGGCGAGACGCTGGCGACGGATCTCGTACAGGCTGACGCCGGCGGCCACCGAAACGTTCAGGCTTTCGACCGAGCCCAGCATGGGCAGATTGACCAGCTCGTCGCAGGCTTCGCGCGTGAGGCGGCGCAGACCCGAGCCTTCCGCCCCCATCACCACGGCCAGAGGCTGGGTGGCCAGGTGGGTCTGGTACAGGCTGTGGTCGGCCTCGCCAGCCAAGCCGATCACCCAGAGGTTGCGCTGCTTGAGCCCCTCCAGGGTACGCGCAAGGTTGGTCACCTGCACGAAGGGTACGCTCTCGGCCGCACCGGAGGCGACCTTGCGCACCGTCGGGGTCAACCCGACCGCGCGGTCCTTGGGGGCGATGACGGCCTGCGCCCCCGCCCCGTCGGCCACCCGCAGGCGCCCCGTCGGCCACCCGCAGGCAGGCGCCGAGGTTGTGCGGGTCGGTCACGCCATCGAGCACCAGCAGCAGGGCGGGCTCATCCAGGCCATCCAGCATGGCGTAGAGATCGTTCTCATCATAGGTCGGCGCAGCCCGGTACTGGGCGGCGACACCCTGGTGGCGGTCGACGCGTGTCAGCCGGTCGAGTTCGCGCGGCTCGACCCGGGTGATGGAAAGCCCAGCTTCTTCGGCCAGCCGCTCCACTTCCTGCAGGCGCAGGTCGCGCCGCCCCTGCGCAAACAGCAGGCGGACGATATTGGCCGGATCGTGACGCAGCGCGGCCTCAACCGCATGGATGCCAAACAGCCAGCTCATCCCGCCACTGCCGAAGGATTCATCACGTTCCCGGCGCGGTCCGTCACGGCGTCCTTTCCGCTCCTCGCCCCCTTTCTCGACCGGCTTTCGACTCATTCCGGCCTCGATCGGCGCGGCGGGCGGCGGCGGCGCTTCTTCGGCTTGCGTTCAGCCCCGGCTCCACCCTCATCGACCAGCACATTGCCGTTCACATCGCCCGGCTCGTGGTCATCGAAACCCTCATCGCCCAAGGCCTCGACGGATGTCGCAGAAGGTTCTTCCGCGCCTCCCTTGCCCGGCTTCTTGCGACGGCGGCGCTTCTTCCTGGCCGGAGCTTCCTCCCCCTCTTCGGCAGCAGCCGCAGCTGGCTTGACCTCGCCACGCGGCAGGACGAAGTCGATCTTGCGCTCGTCCAGGTCGACCCGCGCCACCTGCACGGTGACCGCATCACCCAGGCGGTAGACCTGGCCGGTACGTTCGCCGACCAGCCGGTGACCGACCGGGTCGAAGTGGTAGTAGTCCTTGTCGAGCGCGGTGATGTGCAGCAGCCCCTCGACGAATACGCCCTTGAGCTCGACGAACAGGCCGAACGAGGTGACGGCGGTGATCACGCCATCGAAGACCTCACCCACGCGGTCCTGCATGAACTCGCACTTGAGCCAGTCGGTGGCATCGCGGGTAGCCTCGTCGGCTCGGCGCTCGTTGTTCGAGCAGTGCTCGCCGATGAGGCCCAACTCGTCGTGCGCATAGGGGAAATGCTCCGGCCCGCCAGTACGCAGGACGTGGCGGATGGCGCGGTGCACCAACAGGTCCGGATAGCGGCGGATGGGCGAGGTGAAGTGCGCGTAATTGGCGTGCGCGAGGCCAAAGTGACCGATGTTGTCCGGCGAATACACCGCCTGCTTCATGGTCCGTAGCACCACGGTCTGGATCAGGTGCTGGTCCTCCCGCCCCTTGGCGGCCTCGAGCACGGCATTGAAGTCCTTCGCCTCAGGCTTGTCGCCACCGCCCAAGGTGAGGCCGAGCTCGCCGAGGAACGTGCGCAGGTCGGCGATCTTCTCCGCCGCCGGCCGGTCGTGGATGCGGTACAGGCCCTCGATCTTGCGTCGCTCGAGGAAACGCGCGGCCGCGACGTTGGCGGCGATCATGCACTCCTCGATCAGACGGTGGGCATCATTGCGCTCGTAGGGCACGATCGCCTCGATCTTGCGGCCCTCGCCGAACACGATCTTGGTTTCGGTGGTGTCGAAGTCCATCGCGCCGCGGCGGGTGCGCGCCTCCATCAGCACGCCGTACAGACCATGCAGGGATTCGAGGTGGGGCACGATTGGGGCGTATTCCTTGCGCAAGGCTTCATCCTTGTCGAGCAGGATCTTCGCCACCTGGGTGTAGGTCATGCGCGCGTGCGAGCGCATCACCCCCTCGTAGAAGCGCGAGCGGATGATGTCGCCCTCGCGGTTGATCAGCATCTCGCACACCATGCACAGCCGGTCGACATGCGGATTGATCGAGCACAGGCCGTTGGAGAGGATCTCCGGCAGCATGGGGATGACCCGGCCCGGGAAATACACCGAGGTGCTGCGGAAGAAGGCCTCGCGGTCCAGCGGACTGCCCACGGTGACGTAGTGGGAGACATCGGCGATGGCGACGATCAGGCGCCAGCCCTTGGCGGTCGGCTCGCAGTAGACCGCATCATCGAAGTCGCGTGCGTCCTCGCCGTCGATGGTGACCAGCGGCACATCGCGCAGGTCGACGCGCCCAAGCTTGTCGACCTCGGCCACCTCCTCGGAGAGATCCGCGATCTGCGCCAGCACATCCTCCGGCCACTCATGACGCAGACCATGGGTGTGGATGGCGACGTCGATCTCCATGCCCGGCGCCATGTGATCGCCCAGCACCTCGACCACCCGCCCGACCGGCTTGTTGCGGAAGGTCGGCTGTTCGACCAGCTGCACGCGCACGATCTGGCCGTCCTGCGCCTCACCGAGCGCGTCCTGCGGGATCAGTACGTCCTGGGTAATGCGCTTGTTGTCCGGGATGACAAAGGCCACGCCGGACTCGAGCACCAGGCGGCCGACCACCTCGGCATTGGCGCGCTCGAGCACCTCGACCAGCGCCCCCTCGCGGCGGCCGCGCTGGTCGATGCCGGTGATCTGCACCACCGCGCGGTCGCCGTGCAGCAGGGCGCGCATCTGGCGTGCGGAGAGGAACACGTCATCCCCGCCCTCGTCCGGCACCAGGAAGCCGAAGCCGTCCTTGTGGCCGATCACGCGGCCGCGCACCAGCTCGGACTTGTCCAACGGCACGTAGCCACCCTTGCGGTTGCGGATCAGCTGTCCGTCGCGCTCCATGGCCCGAAGGCGACGGCGCAGGGCCTCGATGCGATCATCATCGTCGTAGCCAAGGTTCAACAGCAGGCGCTCGAAAGTCGTGGGGCTGCCATGCGCCTTGATCATCTCGAGCAGGAGCTCGCGGCTGGCGATCGGGTTTTCGTACTTTTCCGCTTCGCGCTCGGCGTGCGGATCAAGCTTTGAGGTCATGCGGGCGTAGGCTCGATGGAATGCTTAAAGGATCACGAGGGCTTAGCATACCGCAAGCGTTGTGATCTTGTCGGGATGGAATGGATACCGGCCGCGACCGGAGGCAGGATGGGCAGGTCGGGCAAGGACAGCGGGCCGCGACGGGGGGGCGTACTCGGCGCGAGGGGGTACGGAAACATGACGCCGCCCCCCTCTTCCATTCAGGCCGCGAACGGGTGACGGAGGATGATCGTCTCTTCGCGATCCGGACCGGTGGAGATGATGTCCACCGGTACGCCGCACACCTCCTCGATGCGACGGATGTAGGCGCGCGCCGTGGCCGGCAGGTCTTCGACGCGCTTGATGCCGACGGTGGATTGGCTCCAGCCCGGCATGTCCTCGTAGATCGGCTCGATGCTGGCGAAGCCGTCCGCGCCGACCGGCGGAGCCTTCATGACCTGGCCGTCCACCTTGTAGCCGACGCACAGGCGGAGGTTATCAAGACCGTCCAGCACGTCCAGCTTGGTCAGGCACAGGCCGCTGATGCTGTTGATCTGCACCGCACGGCGCAGGGCGACGGCATCGAACCAGCCGCAGCGGCGCTGGCGACCGGTGGTGGCACCGAACTCGTGCCCACGGGTGCCAAGGTGCTTGCCGATCGGGTCACCGACGTCCTGGGCCGCGTCGTACTCGAGCTCGGTCGGGAAGGGGCCGGCACCGACGCGCGTGGTGTAGGCCTTGGTGATGCCAAGCACGTAGTCCAGCTCGAGTGGACCAACGCCGGTGCCGGTGGAAGCACCGCCGGCGGTGGTGTTGGACGAGGTCACGAACGGATAGGTGCCGTGGTCGATGTCCAGCAGCGTGCCCTGGGCGCCCTCGAACAGGATGTTCCTGCCGGACTTGCGCAGCTCGTCCAGGTACTCGGTCACGTCGATGATCATCGGGGCGAGGGTTTCCGCATAGCCCATGCAGTCATCCAGCACGCGCTGGAAGTCGACGGTATCCGCGTTGAAATAGTTCTTCAGCACGAAGTTGTGATAGTCCAGCACCGAGCCGAGCTTCTCGGCAAAGCGCTCGCGGTGCATGAGGTCGATCAGGCGCAGGGCGCGGCGCGCCACCTTGTCCTCGTAGGCCGGTCCGATGCCGCGCCCGGTGGTGCCGATCGCGCCACGGCCAGCGGCACGCTCGCGCGCCTGATCCAGCGCCACATGGTAGGGCAGGATCAACGGGCAGGCGGCGGACAGCTTCAGGCGCTCGCGCACCGGCACGCCCCGTGCCTCGAGCTGGGCCATCTCCTTGAGCAGGGCATCCGGCGCGAGCACCACGCCGTTGCCGATCACGCACTCCACCCCCTCGCGCAGGATGCCCGAGGGGATCAGGTGCAGGACGGTCTTCTCGCCATTCACCCACAGCGTGTGACCGGCGTTGTGACCGCCCTGGAAACGCACCACGGCGGCGACCTGATCGGTCAGAAGGTCAACGACCTTGCCCTTGCCCTCGTCGCCCCACTGGGAGCCCAGAACCACAATACTTTTGGCCATGAAGGTCAAATCTCATGTAAAAACCGGAAAAATCCCGTCCCTGTCATTTTTCGGCACATCGGGGCCCGGCACATGCCCGGCCCCGGTGACCGCAGCCCAAGGGACTGAGCCTTGGATGCGGCGGGCGTCCCTGCCCTGCCCGGCAAAACGCGGGATCAGCCGGCGCTTGCCTCACGTACCTGCCAGGCCCCCTCGTGCCGCTCGAGCACGCGCCTGCAACCCAAGGCGCGCGGGCTCGAATCCTGCCCCGGGAGGGCCTGGATGACGCGCAGCCCGGCGGCGCGCAGCTCGCGCACCTTGCGCTCGAGCTCGGCATCATCCACCCCCGCCGGCGCGAGCACCGCATCGGCCGACTCGCCGACCGAGTCCGCCACGGCGACCAAGGCGCGCACGTCGGCAGAGAACCCGGTCGCGGGGCGGGCACGACCGAAGGCCTCGCCGATGCCGTCGTAGCGTCCACCGCGCGCGATCGCCTGGCCCTGCCCCGGCACGAAGGCCGCGAACACGATGCCGGTGTGGTAGTGATAACCACGCAGCTCGGCCAGGTCGAAATGCAGCCGCACTCCCCCGCCCTGCCTTTGCAGTGCACGGGCCACCTCGGCGAGGTCATCCAGCGCCTGGTGCACCTCGTTGCCAGCAGCGGACAGGCGGCGGCGCGCGCCCTCGAGGGTCTCCAGCCCCTCGCCATGCAAGTCCGGCAAGGCGCGCAGCATGGCGGCGAGCTCGCCCGGAAGAAGGCGCCCGCCGATGAAGGCCTCGATCTCGGGCACGGCCTTGCGCTGCAGGAGATCGAAGAAGCTCGCCTCATCCTCCGCATCGAAGCCGGCCTGGCGCGCGAGGGCGCGGTAGATGCCGACATGCCCGAGGTCCAGCCAGACCTCGCGCACCCCGGCGACATCAAGGGTGTCGAGCATCAGGCGCAGGATCTCGATGTCGCTCGCGGTGCCGGCATGGCCGAACAGCTCGGCGCCCACCTGCATCGGCGCGCGCGTGCCGGCGAAACCGCCGGGCAGCGCGTGCAGCACGGTGCCCAGGTAGCACAGCCGGGTTGGCCCTTCCTGGCGCAGGCTGTGCGCGTCGATGCGCGCCATCTGCGGCGTCATGTCGGCACGCACGCCCATCAGGCGGCCGGTCAGCTGGTCGATCAGCTTGAAGGTCGACAGGTCGAGGTCGTCGCCCGGATGGATCAGCAGCGATTCGACGTACTCGACCATGGGCGGGATGACGAGCTCGTATCCCCAGGCACGGAAACGGTCGAGCAGGCGGCGA
>FWPV01005696.1_pt1 | contig 13164 bp, 4 predicted proteins | sample 2228371 | NCBI WGS metagenome assembly FWPV01 (sample SAMEA103939776, study PRJEB20133) | metagenome | reverse complement strand
GGCGGTGGCCACGATGCAACCGGGCCCGTCAGCCCTGCCCTGCCCGCCCGTCGCCAGGAGCACGGTCCCTCTCTGCCGTCCCGGCCCGCGATACTCGCCCTGCAGAGCGGTGTCCGGCGGGATGCGCAGCGAGCCTGCGATGAGATACCGGCCTGCCGGCGCGAAGACGGTATTGCCTTTCTCCTGTCCGGCCTGGTCCAGCGCCTTCTGGAAGGCTGCGGTGTCGTCAGTCTTGCCGTCGCCGACGGCTCCGAACTGCTTCACGGAAAAGGTGGCCGCCGCGGCCGGCACCGCACTCATCAGGCAGACGGCCAGCGCGACCGCAATGCAACCCGGGGTCATCTCTGTCTCTCTCCTCCTTGCGCCCGAAGGCTCTTTGCGCGGGATTATCCGTCCTTCCAGCCGCGCCTGTCAAACCTGGTTGCGGGCGCGCTTTCAGGCGGGGACGTCCTCCAGCGCGGCCGAATCGGCCCGTGCGCGAGCAACGACCAGCAGCACACCTCCTCCCACCAGCACGAGCCCTCCCGCCAGCTGCAGAGGGGTCATCCGTTCGTGGAGGAAGACGGACGCTGCCAGATGGGTGACGAACGGGATGGCCATCAGCAGCCCTGTGGACACGACCGGCCCGAGCCCATGGATGCTGCGGAAGTAAAAGACGTGCGCCAGCGCAATCCCGATGAGAGCGGACGCGGCCAGTTGTCCCCAGAGGACCGCGTCCAGGCACCCTGCGGAGGACACGTCACCCAGGACCAGCATCAGCAGCACGAGTGGCGGGGCGGTGTACAGACTGACGACTCCGAAACTGAGCGCCGTCGGATATTTACCGAGATGCCTTCCCACGCTGACTGCATAGGCTCCGAACATCACATTGGTCAGCATCATGATGACCACGCCCGCGGCGTCCGCTCCGGGTGATGTCAGCTGGTCCCCGAACATCAGTGCCATCCCGGCAGCGCAGACCACCAGGCCGGCGAAGAAGGCAGGCTGGCGCGCCAGCAGCCGCTCGCGGGGGACCAGAGCAAACCCGATGAGCACCGTGAACAGAAACGACAGCCGGGACGCAAAGCCGATGACGGACGCGGTCAGGAAATAGGGGCACAGCCCCCACAGCACCTGTCCGGTCGCGTTGACGACGGCAGGGAGCAGCGCAGCTTTCCATACCCCGGCGGTCTCGCCATTCCTGCCCCCGAATGCTCCTTGCGACAACACGAGCGGCAGCCAGAAAAGAGCGGCGATGCTGTAGCGGATGCCGTTCACCATCCACGGGTCGAGCCACGCGGTGAAGTGGCGCAGGAAGACCGGCGTGACGCCGTAGGACACAGTGGCGCCGAGCGCGCAAAGGATGGCGGTATTGCGTTCTGCGGATTGCTGCAGGATTCCCTCCGGTGCGAGATCGCGGGCCCGCTCCGGCGGGCGCCTGGACAGTATAGCCGTCCCGTAGCGAACGGCGCGTCTGGCCGGGGGAGGTGCCCGGGAAACAGCCGCCGGACGGCTTGCCGTTCGCTTTTCCGATATGGTACAATGAATGTGAAGCGGCGCCCCGAAGGCCGCTCCGCACCGGCGTGGACCGCCGTGCGACAGAGGGCGTCCACGGGTTGCGCCTGTGCGGGCCGGGCAGGCGCCCGCGCCGCAGCACGCTCAGCACCGCAAGTTCCATGCGCCTTCTCTGCAGAGTCCTGTCCATACCGGCTTTCTGCCTTGCCTTCGCAGGTGAGGCGCTGTCCTGGTCGCCTCCCGTCACGCTGCAGACGGGAAGCTGGAACACCAAATACCTGTGGCAGGCGCAGATCGACCCTGCGTCGGGCGGCGGGGTGCACGCGGTCTTCTCCGCGGACTGGCTGCCGCGCTATGTCCGCTTCCGCGATGCGGCCTTCGGCCCGGTCCGCACGCTTCCGGCCGGGAACGTCTCGGACGTCACCGAATCCGGCGACGGCAGGGTCCACGCGGTCCTCACCCGGAGCGCCGGATTCTACGAGCCGGTCCACGTGGCCCTCGCCTCCTCGGCGGACGGGGGCGCCTCCTGGACCGAGACCTATGTCCGGCAGTGTCCGGACCTCGGGCCGAACAGGAGGGAGCTGAACGAGGAGCCGATGGTCATCGGCAGCGGGACGCCCGGCAGCTCCGACCTGCTCATCACATCCATCACCGCCGCGCAGACGCTCCACGGCAATCCGCCCGACCAGTACTGGCGCAGCGACTGGACCAACCTCTATTTCCGCCACTTCGACGGCACCTCGTGGGGACCGTTCAGCCCCATCCCCGACGCCTTCATCGGCTCGTGGACGTCGCCGACGTATCAGAAGGGCATCCTGTTCCGGTCGCTCCAGGACAACAGCATCAACCGCGTGTACGCGCAGTACAGCAACGGCGAGTTCCAGTTCTGCAACTATCGCTGGAACGGCTCCTCCTGGGGACCGAAGGAGGTCCTGTTCACCTCCACAGGCTTCCCCGGAAGCATCAGCATGGCCATCAGCCCGAACGGCTACAGGATGCTGGTCTACACGTCCGACGTCCTTCGCTACCGCGTGTATACGCCGGGCTCGGGCTGGGGACCCGAGGGAGTCGTGGATTCCCCGTCCAGCGGCGGCAAGGTGGCGGCCATCCCCGGCACGGACGACTTCATCGTGGCCTACTGGCAGGGATGGAGCGTCACCAGCCAGGTGTTCACCAGAGTCTACTCGGGCGGACGCTTCCTGCCGCGGGTGCAGATCAACCCCACCGCTCCCACGCCGCACGCGTTCTGCGACATCGCCGTGGCTCCGAACGGCGACGTTCACGTGGCCTATGTCAGGAGGACGGGCGAGGACGCCTGGGAGCTGAACATCGTCTCCGACGACTCCCCCGCCCTCCCGAGGGGCACTCTGACCGGCAGGGTCACCGACCAGTACGGGGCGGGAGTGCAGGGAGCCCTGGTGCGAAGCGGGGCCTGCTTTACGTTCACCGGGCCGGGAGGGAGCTACTCGCTCAGCATCGGTGCGGGAGTCCGCGAAGTGACGGCCAGCAAGCCCCACTATGAGTCGAGCACCCGCTCCGGCGTCGTCATCACGGCCGGCCAGACCACCACGCTCGATCTCACTCTGCGCGCGGAGGCTCCGGCGCCCGTGGAGTCCTTCACGGCGACGGCCTCGGACAGGCGGGTCACTCTGACCTGGACCAACCCGCCGTCGGGGAATTTCGCGGGGACGCGCATCGTCTGCAGCACGGCCGCGCACCCTGCCGGTCCGTTCGACGGGATTCTGCTTGCCGATGTGGCAGGGCCGCCCGGCGCTCAGGCGTCGTTTTCGCACAGGAACCTGACCAACGGGGTCACCTGGTACTACGCCGCGTTCGCGTATACCGCGGATGGTCATTTCTCGGAACCGGCGCGCGCCACAGGCGCCCCGCGTCCCGTGTCGTGCGGGGAGGCCAAACTGATGCCCCCGGGCCTGCAGTTCGACATCCGGGGCAAGGTGGTGACGGGCGTCTTCCCGTCCGACGGCTGCTTCTACATCCAGGACGGGGACCGGTCCTCCGGCATCCGGGTCGCCGGCTCCGGCACGGGTCTGGCGCCGGGCGACCGGGTCGATGTCACCGATGCCACGGTCTCGGTCTTCAGGCCCAACGGGGTGCAGCCGTCCGAGATGCAGCTCTCCGGCGCGGTGACGCGCGTCGCCGCGGGACCGGAGCCCGTGCCGCTCGCGATGACCTGCCAGGCCGTGGGTGGAGGCTGGCTCGGCTCGCTCGTGCCGGGTTCGCGGGGAGGCACGGGGCTCAATAATATCGGACTTCTGGCGACGGTGACGGGCAGGGTGACCGCGGTGATCTCCACGCTGGTCTATGTGGACGACGGAAGCAACGTGCAGGACACAAGCGGACGGATCGGCGTTGCCGTGCGGTGCCCCTCCACGCCGTCCGTCTCACCCGGCCAGTGGGTGCGGGCCACCGGGGTCATCCGGGGCAGCATCCCCACGGGCTGGACCGAGAACCGCCGGTTCATCGTCCTCCGCAAAGCCGCCGACCTGACCGTCCTGAACGGGCCCTGAGGCGGGGGCCGGGCCCTTCACCGCCGCGCGTCGGGGGAGGAGGCTCGCCCCCCCAGGCCCGCCGGAACGATGGGAGGGCGAAGCTCCTGCTGAGCCTCATCCGCACAATCCGCCCCCAGCCGAAGGCGGTGCGGATCCACCCTCACCCCGAACCCCCTCCCATCGAGGGAGAGGGGGAACCGGGGCGGCCGCAGTCCGCAGCAGCGGCTCGCCGGGAGGCTCGCCCTCCCGAGACCACCGGAACGATGGGAGGGCGAAGCTCCTGCTGAGCCTCATCCGCAAGGTCCGCACCTTATCGAAAGGGGCCCGGCATCCCCCGTATCTCGGCATGCTGCCGTTCACTGCCATTCGCATGAAATTGCTGTCAAACGGTACCAGACGACGGGTCATGTGATATTATGTGAGAGAAGCTTTTCGGTCTGGACCGGTCGGGCGACCGGGCGTGCTTTGACATCTTCGCTTCCGGACCTGATGGCGGCGAGTGCACTGACGGCTCCGCCCGCCGGAGAGCGGGAGGAGGCCGGGCTGCGGGATCGCATCCGCGACCGGGAAGAGCAGCCGGAATGGTCCGGGGGCCTCTGTCTGAGGGAAGGTAGGGAAGCGATGGACCGCATACGCAGACTCTGGCGCACTCGCATCTTCCTGTTCGCCGGGGCGGCACTGGCGGCCGCCTGTCTCGCGTGGCCGGCCGGGGCGTTCGAGCCGCCGGAACCGGCAGAGGACGGGACAGTCCCCGCTGCGGCGGGCTTTGACGGGGCAAGCGGGGAAGAACCCCGGATCGGGCCCTCTCTCATCCCCCTGCTGGACTCTCCCGAGCCTGTCACCGTCATCATCACGCTGAAGAACCAGCCGGCGGCCTCCGTCTCCGAAGAGATACGGGAACGCTACCTGGAGCAGCTGAGGGCAAACGAGGAAGCCATCCGCTCCATCAACCGGAAATACACGGACGACAGGCGGCCGGCCAACCCCGAAGAGGCCGCCATCATGGCCCGTCAGCAGGCCCGGTCGGTGTCGGCGGCGGATCGGAAGCGGATACGGGAGCTCAACGAGCAATCGCAAGCTCTGAAGCACCGGATGCGCCTCGAGATCATGGAGCGGCTCCGGGAGAGCTGCGCTGCCGACCACGCGGTCATCGCCGACCTGGTCCGGGGCTTCGGCGGCACCGTCATCGGAGCGTTCCACATTCTGAACTGCGTCTCGGCTCGCGTCCCGGCGACGGCCGTGCGGAGCATTGCCGAGCATCCGCTGGTGGCGAGCGTGACGCAGGACCAGCCGGACCAAGCTCATCTGGACGTCAGCGCCCCCGCAACAGGCGCGCCGACGTTCTGGAACGCCGGCGAGACGGGCGGCGTCTGGTGGAATGCCACCTGCGACACCGGCGTGGACACTTCCCACCCCGCGCTGTCCGGAAAGACCTGGTGGCAGCGGGTCTTCCACGATGCCGCGCGGCTCGAGCCCACCTACAACGACAACTACAACACGACCGATGACCTTCAGGGGCACGGCACTCACGTGGCCGGCATCGCCAACAGCACTAATGCCACCTACCGGGGGATAGCGTTCGGCTCCACCCGCAGCACCAACCTCAAGGCCGGATTCCGGAACTCGCTCGGGCGCGGGTCGATGATGCGCACCGATGCGATGGCGGCGGTGGAGTGGGGTCTCACGAATGCGACGATAGACGCGTTCAATCTGAGCTTCGGAAGCCTGGCCGAAGAGGAGGACCACGAATACGCCCGGTTCTGGGACTCGGTGGTATACGGGAAGAACGTAGTCGCCGTCATCGCCGCCGGCAACGACGGTCCGAACGACCAGACACTGAGCAGGCCCGGCATCTTCTACAACGGGCTGTGCGTCGCGAACGTCGATGACCGGAACACTTTCTCCCGCGCGGATGACGTCATCGCAGACTCCAGCAGCCGTGGACCGACGCTGAACGGGCGCAAGAAGCCGGACATCTGCGCGCCCGGCAGCTTCATCTTCGCCCCCGCCCACGACTGGGAGGGCACGAACCCGGACTATGTCGAGAAGAGCGGCACCAGCATGGCGGCCCCGCACGTCTGCGGCGGCGCCATCCTTCTTCATGACGCCGGCATCCACAATCCGATGGTCATCAAGGCCATCCTCATCAACACCGCCGACTTCATCCAGGGACAGACCAGCTGGAGCAATGCCTACGGATGGGGATACATGAACCTTGACGCGGCATACCTGCGCCGCACCGACTGGTTCCTCCACACGGTCACTCCGCGAAACACTCCGGGATGGTACAGGCTGTACAAGGTCCCGAACGCGCAGATCGGAGACAAGACGACCATGGTCTGGAACCGCCGCGTGGACTACAGAGCCGGAGACTACCCCACCGTCTGGTACACGCTGAGCGACCTGAACCTGAGGTACTACCGCGAGAGCAACAACGCCGCACTCGCGCTCAGCAGCAGCGGTATCGACAACGTGGAACAGGTGGTGAGCGGCGTCGCGGGTCCGCTGGTCATCCGGGCCTACGCCTGGTCCACGAGCTTCGCCCATCCGGGCGTCACCGAGACCTACGCCCTCGCGGTCCCGCCGGGGACCGTGACAGCGACCGGGCCGCTGCTGAGCGCCAACGCCGCCTCGTCCACCTACACGCCGCCTTTGAACGCGAACTTCCAGGTGCGGGTCCGGCTGAACAATACGGGCGACCTCGCCGCCCACAACTGCGTCCTGACGCTGAACCTCCCGTCGGGCGTCTCGCTGGTCTCGGGGTCGCTTGCGAACAACGTCGGCACCGTCGCCGCGGGCGCGAGCTCGGATTACATCGAAGTGTGGCTGAAAGCCACCACCGCCGGGACCAAGACGGTCACCCTCACGGCCACCAGCAGTTCCTACGGCATCGACGATTGGTCCGGCAGCGGGTCCTTCACCGTCACGCCCGGACCGCCCGACACGGTCGCGCCCTATACTGTGATGCCTGTCGGAGAGCCGGTGCATCTGTCCGGCGGGACCGAGCTCGTTGCCAACGGCGGCTTCGAATCGAGCCTGGCGGGATGGGTCGTTTCGGGGGCCGCCGCTCTGGAATACGGCTCCTCCAACGGCGGCAGCAGCAACCTGAAGCTGGGACCCGGGTCGGGCAGCGCCCATCAGACAGTGGACATCGGCGGCGCCGCGACGGCCACGCTCTCGTTCTACTACAAGATCCACGCACTGCTTGCCGGCGCCGGGTGCCGGATCAGGAACACTGCCGGTGAGACACTGGCCGTACCCTTCAGCACCGCTTTCGGAACGGTCTCGACCTGGACAAGACAGACCATCGACATCTCCCGGTTCATCAACCAGACCGTTCAGATACAGTTCTACTCGTCCTCGTCGATCTTTGCCGACTCCACCCTCTGGGTGGATGACGTCAGTGTGACGTCGCACCTGGGGAGCCGCGACGTCTGGGTCACAGAGACCACGCCGCTCAGCCTGGTGGCGCGCGACGACAACTCGGGCATCCAGTACACCGAGTATCGCATCGGTGGCGGCGCCTGGAAGAGATATGACGGTCCCTTCACGCTGGCGGATGGCGTGGAAGATTACAACCCCGTCGAATACTACAGCGTCGATCACGGCGGGAACGTTGAGCCGAAAGTGGCGACCCGTCTGTACCGGGACAGCCAGCCCCCCAAAAGCATCCTCAACCTTGGGTGGGACTCCGGCGCCCTGGTGCTGGGGGGAGTCCAGAAGGCAACGAACGGCGGGTTCGAGTCCGGCCTGACCGGCTGGAACGCCTCCGGCGCCGCGGTGAGTGTGGCATCGCCGGTCCACAGCGGCTCGCGCGCGGCCAGACTGGGAAAGACCGGAGCCGGCTCCATCTATCAGGACATCCCCATCGACGCATCCGCCGAGAGGGCGTTCCTGTCTTTCTGGGTGAAACGGGAGAAGGGTGAGAACGGGAACGCCTACTACACGATTGCCGATCCCGTGAGCGGCCTGTACTGTATGGCGGTGGGATGGGCTTCCGACGAGCGGGACTGGTATCAGATGACGTTTGACGTGACCGGCTTCAGAGGCTCCAGCATCCGGGTGAGCTTCGGCGTTCACGCCGGGACCGACCCCGCCACGCTGTATGTGGACGACGTGAGACTGATGGAGAACGGAAACGCCCACATGCGTTCGGGGTCATTCTACATCTCCTCGGCGGACGGGGCCGGAGTGAGGAAGTGGGAGCGCAGCATCGACTCCGGCGATTTTGTGGACGGCAGGTCCTTCTGGTTGAGCGGAGAGGGCCAGCGTGTCGTCCGCTACCGGGCGCTGGACTGGCTGGGCCACCAGGAAGCGGCCGTACAGACCCGCGTCACCATCGATGAGAGCGGGCCCACGGGCTCCATCCTCATCAACGGCGGCTCGACGCACACCGCCTCGAGGAACGTCGTCCTGACGCTCTCCGCCACGGATGCGACCGGCGTCTCGCAGATGCGCATCCGGTCCGATGCCGGCGTCTGGGGCCCCTGGCAGCCGTTTGCCGCTACTGTGAACTATACGCTCGTCACGGCCGGCAGCGGAGAAAAGACTCTGGGCGTGGAGTTCCAGGACCTCCTTCTCAACACAGGCTCGGTCTACACGGACTCCATCGTGTATTCGGAGCCGGTCCCCACCGGCATCGCGGGAGCGAAGATGAAGGTGGACGGCAGCGGCGTGAGTTTGGCCGGCAAGGTGGTGACGGCGCTGTTCCCCTCCCAGGGATGCTTCTACATCTCCGAGCCCGACCGCACGGCCGGCATCAGGGTGCGGTCGTCGGTCCTGCCGTCCGCCATCCACACCTTCGTGGATGTGACCGGCGTAATGGCCACATCCTACGCCGAGCGTGAGATCGTCGCCGATACGGTCGTTCAGCAGGGTCCGGCATCCCCCATCCGGCCCCTGGGGCTGCGCACCGGGGCCCTGGGAGGCGGTCCGCTGGGCTACCAGACGGCCGTTCCTCCGGGGGCCTCCGGAGTGAACAACATCGGCCTGCTGGTGAGGACCTGGGGGCGCGTGACACGTGTCAGCGGGTCCGACTTTTACCTGGATGACGGCTGCGGTGTCAGGGACTCCTACCCGCGGATAGGCGTCCTGGTGCGCACCGGCGATGTCGGGGTCACACCGCCTCCGGTTGGACAGTACGTGGAGGTCACCGGCATCAGCGGAGCCTCCACGCTGGGCGGGGTCCCCATCCGGCTGATGCGGCCGCGCAGCGCATCGGACATCCGGGTGCTCGAGGTGGCGGCGGCGTTCGTGTTCGACTCGGACCTGGGCGCCGCCCTGCAGTTCAAGAGCCTGCTGGACAGCCAGGGAGCGACGACGGAGTTGGTCCCCTACGCGGCGGTCGAGACGGCGGACTGGTCGAGATACCACGTGGTGCTGATCGGCGACGACACGGGAAGCTGGACCGCTCCCGCCAGAGTCGCGCCCATTCTGGGATCCCGCGCGTCCATCATCGGGATAGGCCAGGGTGGGACCAGGTTCCTGGACGCCGTGACGGCGCCGGACCTTTACATCGGGTGGCTGCATTCCGCGATCGACCCCGCCGCCAGCAACGGAGTGGTGTTCGGGGGAGACATCTACACCTACCCGTGGGACCTGTTCTCAGGCCCTGGCGCCAACCTCCGGCTCTTCAACTCGGGCGTGCTCACGGTCGCGCTCCACGATCCGGCCGGCGCGAGCCAGCGCATCCTGCAGCACCCGAGCGCGCCCGCGTACTTCCCCGTGGCGTCGGAGGCCGGCCGGTTCTACCAGTGGGGCTACGCCGGCCCTCCCTCGCTGATGAGCACGACCGGGAGGAACCTGTTCACCAACCTCGTGTTCAGGGCGGCCAGGCCGTAGCGCGGTGAGGCGGAGAGCCGCGCCCGGGCGTCCGGCGGGGCGGGAGGCTCGCCCTCCCGGGGAAAGACGGGAAATGCCACCCTCACCCCCGGCCCTCTCCCATCGAGGGAGAGGGGAAAAGGGGCGGCCGCAGGCCGCGGCAGCGGCTCGCCGGGAGGCTCGCCCTCCCGGGGAAAGACGGGAAATGCCACCCTCACCCCCGGCCCTCTCCCATCGAGGGAGAGGGGAAAAGGGGCGGCCGCAGGCCGCAGCAGCGGCTCGCCGGGAGGCTCGCCTTCCCGGGCCCACAAGAATGATGGGAGGGCGAAGCTCCTGCTGAGCCCTCATCCGCACAATCCGCCCCCAGCCGAAGGCGGTGCGGATGCCACCCTCACCCGAACCCCCTCCCATCGAGGGAGAGGGGGAACCGGGGCGGCCGCAGGCCGCGGCAGCGGCTCGCCGGGAGGCTCGCCCTCCCGGGCCCACCGGAACGACGGGAGGGCGAAGCTCCTGCTGAGCCTCATCCAAAGAATCCGCACCCTATCAAAAGCAGACCGGCCCGAGCCTCTTCCGCGAGGTCCGCACCTTATCGAAAGGGGCCCGGCAGGGGTCCCGACCCCCCCGGGGGCCGAGAGGCGGCAAAGAAAAGGGCCGGTCCCCGGCGGCAGGGACCGGCCCCTTCTGCGCTGAGGGTTGCGCCGTCCGGCCTACTCCACGCTCACCGCGTCGGAGTCGGCTCTCATACGGATGACGGGGACGGAGACTTGACCCACCATCTGTCTGGCCCGGATGCCCGTGACCTTCACGTATCCGCCCACGGAGGCCGGGCAGTTGCCGCGCACGCGCAGCCCGGACGGTCCGGCGCCCTCGCTGTATCCGGAGCCGTCGTCCACGAAGAAGTACTCTCCGTCTATGGCGGTCACGCGTCCCCAGGTGCGCACCAGCAGCCCGGTGGTGTCCAGCCCCTCCGCCGCCGTCAGGCCGCGGTTGGTCACTCCCAGCGGCTCGAGCGGCGGCTGGTTCCCGAGCACCTCGACCACAGCTTGGCCGATGCTGGTCTCCTGGTTGGAGTCGGTCTGGAGCTTGCCGGTCACCTTGACGCGGTCACCGGGCATCACGAAGGTGAACTCCGCGGGATACACCTTGATGCCGGAGCTGCGGTCCTCCTCCTCGACATACAGCGACTGCGAGAGGTCGGCTTCGAAGAAGAACGCCGTCACCGCCTTGCCTTCCAGGATGATGGTGCGGCCGACCTCCTTCGTCTTGGCCTCTCCGATGCTCCCCTCGAAGGGAGGCAGGGGCGGCTCGTCAACTGCAACGGCCACTCTGATGTTGTCGAGCATGTAGCGCTCATTCGGCTGGCTCGCGCCGTATTCGAACACGATATTCACGGCCTGGTCAGTGTGGTCGAAGGTGAAGCTCAGATTGCGCCACTCCGAGAAGGTGTGACCGGCGTCAGTGTTCACCGCCTGCCGCGAGCTCCCCGTCAGACCGGGATAGACCACCCCTCCGGCTCCGTACGGGTATGACTGCACGACGGAGGCATCCTGAGAGAAGGACTCGAAAGCCACCCCGTCGGTCCCCTGCACATAGCAGCGGAACCGGTCCGGAGCCTCGTCGCCGCTCACCCCCTGGCCGTCCCACTTTTCGCCGGCGACGCCGATGAGGATCAGGTCGAAGGAGACCGTGACCTTCCTGTGCGGCGGGAGCCCGCGGAGTCCCAGCACGTTCGTGGTATTGAACGAGCCCAGCAATCGCCCGCCCCAGGGCTTGGGGTCGGTGTCGTAGACTGCCCACCCGAAGCTCCATTCGTCCGGGAACCCCACACCCGGAGCCAGATACCAGTTGCCGTGTTCGTCGCAGTTGTAGCTGTACACGACCACCTGCTCGCCCGCAAGCGGCAGCTGGCCCGGGTTGGGATAGATAAGCGGATAGGCGGCCACATGCCCGACAGGATCGTTGTTGAGCTGGCGGATATAGGCCCCCGTCCGTCCGCTGTAGATGTTGATGCCCGGCTGTCCTCCGCTCAGGTGGCCGGTGTAGATGTCGGGGACTCCGTCAAAGTCCTGGTCCAGTCCTGCGGTCACTCCCCACAGGTTGAGCAGCCGGGCGGAATCATGCACCCAGCGGTCCCAGTGGCGCATCCGCACGGAATCCACGACATGCACCTGCTGCGAGTTGTTGGCCACGTATATGTCCGGAACGCCGTCTCCGGTCTGGTCGGGACCGACCGCGATGCCCACCGGCGAGCCGAGCGACACCTGGTCCACGAGTCCGTCGGCGGTCCAGACCTGCAGGAGGTCGCTGTCTATACAGCAGACCCACAGCCTTCCGCCCGGCCCGAACGCGATGCCGCGGGGCCCGTTCGGCACGGGCCCGGCCCACTGCGTGAGGTTGGAGCCGTCCCACCTGTAGATCAGGTTCGTGCTGTTGGATGCCACATAGACGGCTCCATCCGGCCCGATGGCCACACCGGTCGGCTGAGGGACCTCGAACGACTCCGCCGCGGTCCACTGATTCTCCGCGGTGCGGACGAATCTCCGCACGACCTGGTCGCCGATGCTGGTGACCCAGAAGCTGCCGTCCGGCAGCATGGCCGCCGCATACGGATTGTTCAAGGGGTCGCTCACCGCGAGGGTGTTCACGCCCATATTGTAGGTGACCCAGCGGTCCAGAGCGGTGATGTTCGAGACCCCGACAGCAAACCCGTCACTGGTCAGCTTCGAAGGAAGCGGCGGGTAGGCCGCGATGAAATACGCCCGGTCGTTGTTCAGCAGACGGATATGGTTGTAGGGCGGCCTGCCGGAGTAGATCCGTGTGACGGAGTTGTTCCAGTCACAGATATACAGGTCTCTGGTGCCGTCGGCGTTCGCGTCCGGGCCGAACGTCATCCCGATGGCCTGCCCGAGCTCGGGAGCGTTGTCGATCATCAGGCCGAGCCAGTCCGAATCCTTGCCGCTCAGGACGTGGACGTAGTTGCGCCGGTCGTTGACATACATGTCCGGCACCCCGTCCAGGTTCCAGTCCGGCCCGCTGGTGATGCCGGCCACGTTCCAGAGAGGCCGCGTGTAGACGGGAGACCCTCCGGACGGATTGAAGACGTCGATATGGTGCCCGTCATTGCACGTCACCCAGAGCCGGCCGTACGGCCCCCACGCCATGCACTTCGGGTCGATGTGCTCCGTGGTCGCCCAGTGCGTCAGGACGCCTCCCTGGTATTTCCAGATCTTCTGGTCCTGACAGGCGATGTAGAGCACGCCGTCGTCGTCCGTGAGCACAGCTATCGGGCCGGGCACGGAGACGCTTTCCGCAGGAGCCCACTTGTTGGTCTGCGGGTCGT
>FWPV01010797.1_pt1 | contig 13167 bp, 13 predicted proteins | sample 2228371 | NCBI WGS metagenome assembly FWPV01 (sample SAMEA103939776, study PRJEB20133) | metagenome | reverse complement strand
GAACAGCCTGACGCCGAAGGCAAAGATGGCCGCGTAGTACAGTTCCACTCCCAGCCGGTCGCCTAGGAAAGTCAGGCCTGCGGCCAGCAGTGTGTTGCCGAAAAATCCGGTGATGAAGATGGCATTGTCATATTCGCCGGATAGACGAGCCCTCGCCGCACCCAGCACCGAATCCAAGGCGGCCAAGATGGCCACCGCCGTGTAGCGGGCATATTCCGCCGGTATGGTAACGGATACCACCGATCCGATGATGAGTCCGATCAGGAGACCGATGAGCGGCAACCACATGGCTCCATCTCCTCCTAGCACTCTAGCGCCTGTACGCGGGCGCGTCGGGCGCACGCAGGTCCACGTACACAGGGCGAATGCCCCGCCGGGCGAAATGCTCCACCAGCGCGTTCAGCCGCGCAATCTTGAGTTCGCAGTCGGTATCGTCGCCCAGGTGGACAGGCCACCCATCCGGCATGACGAGCGAGATGCCCGTGTCCTCGGCATATCGGAACGTGAGGGCTTCGGGCAGGAGTCTGTGATAGCGCAACACTGCGCGAACAGCGGCCGCGCTGACATCGCTCCCCGGCTGTAGCGGCGTCGGTACCATGCTGTGAATTCGGAGGATGTGAGCGGGGATGTCTTCCTGCACCTGGGCCAGCACATGCCCCGACTCATCCACCCACCATGTGGTACCCGCCTGGACCCACGCCGCTTGCACCGCCCGTTCGGTAACGGCAATGGTGAGGCGGTTGGGGATGCGCAGCGTTACCCGCACGTCCTTGACCTCCGGGAGCGCCTTCAATGCCTGGGCGATGCGCTCCGTGTGGACGAAGAAGACGCTCAGTCCGTCGGGGATGCCCGCGGCTTTCCACACGGTCTCGGGCGCCAGCAGTTGGAGCCCGACGTAGCGCGTCTCGTCGCTGTACACGAAGAAGGCAGGGGATGTGGAGAAGGCAACGATGGCAGCGGCAGCGATGAGTGCCAGCGCTAGCCCCGCGACACGAGCCGCCGACAGTTCGTACCCGTGGCGACCAGGGGCCTTCACACCCACGCGCGGTGCCGCGTGGGCCTGGGTTAGGGCATATCGCTTGCGTCGGGTAACTCTGCGTTGTCGTGCCGTCCAAGCCATTTGGGCTATTCCTTTGCTCCGGGTGTGTACGAGGTCCTGGTTCTGCGTTTCTCCTCGTGCCGCTCCAGGGCCAGGTCTATGAGTCGGTCAATCAGGGCCGGATAGGGCAGGCCACTGGCCTCCCAGAGTTTCGGGTACATGCTGATGGCCGTGAACCCCGGTATGGTATTGATCTCATTGACATAAACATCCAACGTATCCCGATCCAGCAGGAAATCCACCCGGGCCATGCCCGCGCAGTCCAGCGCGAGAAACGCCCGGATGGCCAGTTGGCGGATGTGCTGGGCCAGATCATCCGGCAGCGGTGCGGGTATCACCAGTTCCGAGCGGCCGTCTATGTACTTGGCGTTGTAGTCGTAGAACTCGTTGCATGGGATGATTTCCCCCAGCACCGACGCCTCCGGCTCATCATTTCCGAGCACGCTGCACTCGATTTCTCTGGCGTTGATGCCCTGCTCCACCACGATCTTGCGGTCGTAGGACGCCGCCAGTTCCAGGGCAGGGCCCAACTCGGTGCGGTCGTGCACTTTGGACACCCCAACGCTGGATCCCAGGTTCGCCGGTTTGACGAAGCAGGGATAGCCGAGTTCCTGCTCAATACAATCTTCTATGCGTTTCTGATCCCGATCCAGGTCGCGCCGCTTGTACACGCGATAGCGCGCGACGGGCAGGCCGTGCGCCCTGAAGACATCTTTCATCACGGCCTTGTCCATGCCCAGCGCAGAACCCAGGACGCCGGCCCCAACATAAGGGATGTCGGCCAGTTCCAGCAGGCCCTGCACGGTGCCGTCCTCGCCGTAGGGGCCGTGGAGCACCGGGAAGACGACGTCCAGTTCCACGGGAACCGCCCGCTCAACGACCTGCATGGCGTCGCTGGGGACAAGCCCGCGCTGCGTGGGGTCGCCGAGCAGTGCCGTGTGATGCGTGTCCTCCGACGGCAGGCCCTTCAGCGCCGCGACCGGTTCCCCACCCGCGATCCACCGGCCCTCTTTCGTGATGCCTATCGGGATGACTTCGTATTTCCCCTTGTCCATGGCGTTCATCACCGACTGGGCGGACACAAGCGAAACTTCATGCTCGCCGGAACGCCCGCCGAGGATGACGCCGACTCGGAGTTTTCTCTTTCCTCCGCTATCTTGGGTTTTCATTCTCTACTTCCCCAGATGCAAGGTTTGGGCCAGTTTGCGGCGCAGGTGGGTAAGGACGCGGTCGCCTACAATCCACTCGTCGCCTGCGCCGAGGGTGATGATGACGGCGTCTGGCTCCGCATGTTGTGCCAGTAAGGCCGCTGCATCGTCTAGGCTGGCTACGTAACGTGCGTCGGAATGGGCCATCTCGCGCGCCAACTGGTCGGGCCGCACTGTGGGGTCGTGAGGCTCGCGGGCCGCATAGACCGGAAGCACCACGACGTGGTTGGCCTCGCCAAAGCAGTGAGTGAACCCCTGCCACAATGTCTTGAGCCGACTGTAGGTGTGGGGCTGGAAGACGGCCCAGATTGGACGCTCGCCGTATTTCTCCCGGACTGCCCGAAGGGTGGCCGCGATCTGGGTGGGGTGGTGGGCGTAGTCGTCCAGCACGATGATGCCCTCCACCGAGCCGCGGATTTCCATCCTGCGCCGCGTGCCCTGGAAGCGTGCCAGAGATTCGGCGGTGGACTCCAGCGGCACGCCCAACCACGCAGCGGCGGCCAGGGCCGCGAGGCCGTTTGCCACGTTGTGCCGCCCGGGCAGGCTCATACGGGCGCGGGCCACCTGGTGGCCTTGACGCAGGACGGCGAATTCCGTGCCGCCGTCGGCGCACAGCGTCAGGTCGCGCGCGCACCACGTGGCGCTCGCGTCAAACCCGTAGGTCTGGACGGAGCAGCCGGCGATGGCCGCGGCTTCCTGGGCCAGGGCGGCTACGGCGGGATCGTCGGCCCAGGCGAGGATGAGACCATCACGGGCAGTATGCGATGCAAATTCCAGGAACGCCTGGCGCACGTCCTCTTCGTCTTGGAAGCAGTCGGGATGGTCCATCTCCACGTTGGTGATGATGGCGAGATGAGGGTGCAGCGCCAAGAAGGTGCGGTCGTATTCGTCGGCTTCCAGAACAAAATGGGGGCCGGTTCCGACGCGGGCGTTGGTGCCAAAGTTCTCCACCACGCCGCCGATGATGAATGTGGGGTCTAGTCCAACCTCGCTCAACAGGAAGGCGATGAGGGCAGCGGTGGTGGTCTTGCCGTGGCTACCCGCGACGGCTATGCCCATCGCTGCCGACATCAGAGCGGCCAGCACAGGGCCGCGCTTGACAACCGGGATGCCCAGGCGCAGTGCCTCGTGCCACTCGGGGTTGGAAGGCGCGATGGCCGAGGAGACGAGGACCAGGTCCACGCCGCGGACGTTCTCGGGCGCGTGCCCGATGAAGATGCGGGCACCGCGTCGAGCCAGTTCCTCGGTTTGGACATTGGACTGCAAGTCCGAGCCTGAGACTTCCAAGCCGCGCTCCAGGCAGATGGTCGCGATGGCGCTGAGACCCGCGCCCCCAATGCCCACAAGGTGTATGCGCCGCACCGCGCTCAGATCCACTGCGTTCAGTCCCGCTGCTTTCAGATTGAGGGTGCCGTTGTTGCGTTCGGCGTTCTGATGTCGGAATGCGCTCACTACCGAATCACCCGCATGAAAATGAGAAACGCTGCCAAGGCCAGGAATCCGTAAGGCGGAATTAGGGCTTCCGGCAGCAGGGTTACCATCACAGTTGCTAACGGCGACAGGGGCTGTTGGAACAGGCCGAACAGCGATATGGGATAGTCCAGTTTGTGCATGTAATACCACAGGCTTCCGACTACAAGGTAGCCATTCCACAGGCCGATGATGAGGTTCAGGATGATGCCGAAGGGGCCCGAAATGGGACGGCCCTCAAAAGCGAGGGTTTCACCCTGGTACGAGATGAACGTAACCAAGATAAGGGTGCCGGCATACACACCGTAACGGAGCAGGTTGGCCTGTAGGCTGTCGGGCGGCGAGATGCGGACCAGCACGACCAACATGTCCAGCCCCTGCGCGATCTGCTTGGCGAAAAACGTCAATATGAACAGCAGAAAGGCCAGCACAGTGGTAACGCCGACCTCCCTCAAGAAGCCGCGCACCAGGCCGATGAGCCCGAACACTACGACCAGCGAACCCCACAATACTTCTATGGGTCCCACGACTTGTCTACTCCCTCTCTACGGCTTGTTGGAATCGGTCAGGCTTGCTTTTTCTTCGGCGGCGACGATTGTTTGATTCCGAGCCCGATGAGCACGATGATGAACACAATGACGGCGGCGGCGGTGTTCCCTGGGCTGAATTGCGATTGCGCCTTCAGCCCCGATACCACGAACGCGGTCTCGGGCTCCACAAAGATGCGCGGAAAGACAAATTGGCCGATCAGAAAGCCGTTCACGGCCCCGACGATGGCGCCCAAGAGTCGGCTGGCGATTCCTTTGGGCGGCTTGACCAATAGCCGAGCGAAAACGGTGCTGACCAGGACAATCAGTCCGAATACTACCACGTCGCCCGTCTTTCCGGGCAGGAGCGACGCCGCAGAGGGTTGCGCCCCTTCCTTAGCCAGGCCGAATACCTTCTGCCCCAGCGCCACAATGGTGGGCACGTGGCCCGCACCTGTGGGCGCCACCAAGAAGCCGATGGCGACGCTGGCAAACACGACCAACTCTCTGGCGATGCCCCGACGAAGACCCAGCACGGCGCACACCGCGATCAGTATATTCAATAAGAGCGCTTGATCCACATTCACCCGCATCTCACACTTTCGTAGCGGTCGGGAGCGACCGCACAGCCTGCGCCAGTGCCTGCGCCGCACCGGGCCGCGCAAGGCGCTGGGCGTTGGCTCGCATCTTTTGGCGCCGGGCATCGTCGGCCAGCAGGGCGCGTAGAGCAGGCAGCAGGTCCGTGCCCAGGCGTTCGTTCTCAATCACGATGGCTGCGTCCTGGTCGGCCAGGTAGCGGGCGTTGGTCATCTGGTGGCGCCCAGCATACGGGTAAGGCACCAGGATGGACGGCACGCCCGCTGTGGTGAACTCACCGAGCACCGATGCACCTGAACGGGAGATGACCACGTCGGCTGCCACTACCGCGGCGGGCAAGTCGTGAAGATAGGCAAACAGGTGGTAGCGCGCCTGCTTGTCGGGAGGCAACGATGCGCGCCGCGCCGATAGGGCCTCATAATCGCCTTCGCCGCACACATGCACCAGTTGCGCCAAGTCCAAGATATCTTCCAGCGCGCCCTCCACGGTCTTGTTGAGAGCGCTGGCGCCGCGGCTCCCGCCGAAGACCAACACCGTCTTGCCGTTGGCAAGCGAAAGCCGCTGCCGCGCCGTGTCTCGGTTCAGGGTGGTGAACTCCTGCCGCACTGGGTAACGATGACTTTGTCCTGGCGGAAGTAGCGGGCGGCCTGTTCCGCCGTTACGGCCACGCGCGTAGCGATGCGCGCCAGCGCCTTTACGGCCAGCCCGGGCTCCATGTCGGGCAGGTAGATGAGCGTCGGCACGCCGAGCAGCCAACCCGCGACGACGACCGGTACCGAGACGTACCCGCCGGTCGCAAAGATGGCATTGGGCTGCAAACGGCGGAGTATGGCCGCCGCGCGGCACGTGCCCCGAGCCAGGTTGACGAAGTTCAAGATCAGGCGCACAGGGCCCGCGCCGCGAACCGGCGCGGCCGGAATCGCCGCGAAAGGAAGCCCCTCCCGCTCGGCCAGCGTTTGCTCTATGCTATTGCCGCGGCCCATGTACCAGACCTCATCCGCGTGCCCGTCGGCGCGCAGCGCTTGGATGACGGCGAGTGCTGGATATACGTGGCCGCCGGTTCCTCCCCCCGTAAAGATAAGCCGCACTTGTCTTGCTCTCCCGTTGCGTGTCGCTGGAGATGCTGAGCAGAATCCCCGTCCCCATGAGACAGGCTACCAGGGACGTGCCGCCGTAACTGATGAACGGGAGCGTGATGCCGGTGATGGGCAGCACGCCGATGTTGACGCCCATGTGCACAAAGGCCTGCAAGAGAATCCACGTGCCGATTCCTGCTGCGGTCAGCATGCCCAGTTCCGACGGGGCGCGCCGAGCGATCAGGACGGCCCGATACCCGAAAAACAGAAAGGCCGCCAGCAGAGCCAGGGCACTGAACATGCCGAAGCCGTAGGTTACGAACGCGAAGATAAAGTCCATGTGAGCCCCTGGCATCCGTTGTGTCTGCGCTTGGAGCGTTTCTATCCCGTGTCCGAACATGCCCGCCGAGTGGGCCAGGCTCTCCAGTACCCTAGTCTGGGTCGCCGCACTGCCCTCGCCGCCAAAGAAGAAGCCCACGATGCGGGCGCGCTGGTAATCAATGAGCATGGCGATGGTGAACGTGGCGAAGCCGCCCGCTGCGATGATGGTCAACACCTGGCGGGTGGCTGCGCCGGCCAGGAAGAGCATGGCGACGGCAACTGTGGCAAGGATAAGCGCGTTGGACAAGTTCGGTTGCAGAAGGATGAGGGCCAGGTAGATTCCGATCAGGATGAGGAACGGAATGAGAGCGGCGTCCCTGTCGTTCAGTTGGTCTCGCTTGGACGAGAGCCAGCGCGCCAGGTACAGGATGAGCACCGGCTTGGCGAGTTCGCTGGGTTGTACCGAGAAGCCCAGCAGCACCAGCCGACGGTACGATCCGTAATCGGCTTTGCCGAAGAACAGTACGGCGATGAGCAGCGCCAGGACCCCGAGCGCCAGGACGGTGGATATGCGCGCCAGGTTGCGATAGCCCAGCGTGTACACGGCCGCCGCCATGAGGGTTCCGATGAGCAACCACTGGGTTTGGCCGGTAACAAACATCAGAGGCGATGTCCCTCCGCTCCAGCGCATGGCGTCGGAGATGGAGGTCGCCCACACTGCCGCGAGGCCGGACAAGGCCAGCGCGGCCGCCGTGATGAGCAGCGGCAAGTCCGGTTTCGCTCTACGGATGCGCGCTCCCATGGATCGGTTCTCCTACTCTCCGCGCTCTTGCTCTAGACTGCGCACCAATTCCTTGAACCGCCTTCCGCGTTCGGCGAAGTCGCGGAAGGCGTCAAAACTGGTGCCGCCGGGTGCCAACAACACCACGTCGCCGGGCTCCGATAGGTTTGCTGCGAGTGGGACGGCTTCCTCCAGGCTCTTGACCTTGTGCACGCTGCGAAGTGTGGTCTGCCCTGAGGCGCGTTGCATCGCCTGCGAGACGGCGTTCTCTATGAGTCCGGCGGCTTCGCCGAACAGGACGAGATGCCGAACGCGCCGCACGGTCAGGTCAGCCATCTCCTCCCAGGGGAGGTGCTTGTCGCGACCACCCGCCAGCAGGATGATGGGCTCGGTGAAGGAACGCAGGGCGGCCACAGCGCGCTCGGGCGTGGTGGCGATGGAATCGTCGTAGAAGTGGGCCCCGCGGATGGTGGCGACGAACTCCAGGCGGTGTTCCACTCCACGGAACGTGGTGCAAACGTGGGCGATGGCATCGGTGGGCGCGCCCGCCAACCGCGCCAAAAGGGATGCGGCCAGGGCATTCTCCAGGTTGTGCTCGCCGCGCAGGCGCAGGTCGCCGCGCCGGCAAATTCGCTCGGGCACGCCGTTGATGCGCAGCATTAGCGAGTCGCCCTCCAGGCAACTCCCGTCCGAGACGCGCTCCTTACGGCTGAAGAGGAAGGCGCGGCCGGGGCATTCGCCGGCCAGGCTTCGCGTCGCGGGATTGTCATAGCCCAGGACCGCCATGTCATGGGCCGTCTGGTGCGCCAGGATCTCGCGTTTGGCCGCGATGTAGGCCTCCATGTTCGGGTGGCGGTCCAGATGGTTGGGTGTGATGTTCAGGATGGCGGCAATGTGGGGGCTTGCGCCCAGCATTTCCAACTGGAAACTGGACAGTTCCATCACCACCTTGTCCGTGGGACGGATTTCGTGCAAGTGGCCGATGAGCGGCCGTCCGATGTTCCCGCCGACGAACGTGCGGAACCCGGCTTGCTTTAGCATCTCGCCGGTCATGGCGGTGGTGGTTGTCTTGCCGCTGCTGCCCGTGATCCCGATGATGGGGGCCGGGCACAGGCGGAAGAACAGTCGTGTCTCGCTGCTGAGCGGGATGCCTCGGCGCACTGCCTCGCGGAGGATGGGGATCTCCAGGGGGACGCCGGGGCTCACGAAGATGACGTCGGTGTCCAAGATGGACTCCGGATGGCCACCGAGCCGCAGGTCAATGGGCAGGCCGCGGATGGTCTCCAGGTGGGCGGCAAGGGCGCGCTCGGGTTGGATGTCGCTCAGGATGACGCGAGCGCCCTGTCCGTGCAGGAATCGCGCGAGGGCGGTGCCCTCGCGGGCCGCCCCGATGATGGTTACTCTTCGGTTACGGAAGTTGGTCTCGTTAGAATACATCATTCTAGATCAGCGCGAGGGCCACGCCAAGCATGGCCGCCAACATGGCGATAAACCAGAAGCGCAGAGTTACCTGCACCTCGGACCAGCCCTTGAGTTCAAAGTGGTGGTGAATAGGCGCCATTTTGAAGATACGCTTCCCCTTTGTGATCTTGAAGTACAGTACCTGCAGGATATCGGAAAGGGCCTCGGCGACGAAGATGATGCCGACCACGGGCAGTAGAAGCCACTGCCCGGTCATCAAGGCGACGGTGCCCAGCGTAGCGCCCAGGGCGAGCGAACCGGTGTCTCCCATGAACAGCATGGCCGGGTGGGCGTTGTACCATAGGAACGCAAGGGTAGCCCCTACCACGGTGAAGCAGAAGTTCACGAGATAGACCTGCCCCTGAAGATAGGCGATGACGCCGTAGGCCGTGAACGCGATGGCTACCGTGCCGCCGGCCAGCCCGTCCAGGCCGTCGGTGAGATTCACGGCATTGGTGCTGCCCACGATGATGAAGACCGCGATGGGCAGGTACCACAGGCCGATGTCAATCTTGTAGGGGATGGTCGGGATGGCCACGCTGCGCAGGCCCAGCCCGAAGTGCAGGCCAATGGCTACCACAATGGCAATGAGTACTTGCCACAGGAATTTGTAGCGGGCCAGCAATCCCGTTCCCCGAGTTCCTCGTACTCCGGCCAGGTCGTCAATGGCGCCCAGGATGCCGTAGGTCAGCATCACGCCCATCGGCAGCAGGATGGACCGCCCGATGAGGTCCAGCCCGCGCAGGTTGGGCAGGTTGAGGGCGGCGGTGATGAGCAGTACGGGGATGATGGTCATCAACCCGCCCATGGTGGGCGTGCCCATCTTGACCATGTGGCTAGATGGGCCGTCCACACGGATCTGCTTGCCGATGCGGTACTTCTTGAGCAACTTGATGAGCGGGCCGCCCCAGAAGACCGCCAGCAAGAAGGATATGGTTCCCAAGGTCAGTGAACTTGCCAAGATGCCCCCTCTCAGGCGCGCAAAGCCTGTACGATGTCTTCCATGTGCATTCCGCGAGACCCCTTGATTAGGATGATGTCTCCCTCCTGCATCCATTCGGACAGGACGTTGATGGCCTGCGCGTTGTTTTCTACTATGACGACATCCTGGGGTGGCATGCCACAGGCCAGGGCTTCTTCACCGATGATGCGTCCGCGCTTGCCTACGGTGATGAGGCGCGAGACGACTTCAATGGCCCTTCGCGCCACCTTGCGATGGCCCTCTTCTTCCATGGCGCCGAGTTCCAGCATGTCGCCTAAAACCGCAATCCTACGCCCTTTCAGCTCTGCGAGCAAATTCAGGGCAGCGATGGTGGACTTGGGGCTCGCGTTGTAGGTGTCATCCAGGATGAGGGCGCCGCGGATGGCGGGCGTGGCGATGAGCCGCAGTTGGGCGGATACGTCCATGAGGCCGGCCATGATCTCCTGCCACGAGAGGCCCTCGTTGAGGGCTACGGCCGCGGCCGCCAGCGCCGTATGCACCGAATGGGTGCCGAGCAAGGCGGCGCGCGCGTGAACGGTGTCGCCTCTGTGGTGCAGGCGAAATCGGATGCCTTCCAGCCCTTGGCTCTCAATGTCGGTGGCGTACAGGTCGCAGTCGGGCGAGAGGCCATACGTGAAAACCCTGGCCTTGGTCAATGAGGCCATGGCGCGCACCCTCGGGTCGTCGCCGTTGAGCACGGCTACGCCATCGGCGGGCAGCGCCTGTACCAGTTCGGACTTGGCCTGCGCGATGCGCTCTATGGTCCCCAGCCGCTCCAGGTGAACGGGCTCCACATTGGTAACGATGCCGACGGATGGAACGGCGATTTCGGCCAGGCGGGCGATCTCGCCCAAAGCGTACATGCCCATTTCCAGAACGGCGTATTCGGTCTTGGGCGTAACCTTGAGCAGGGTCAGCGGCAGGCCGATTTCGTTGTTGAGATTACCCTCGTTCCGCAGGGTGGCGTAACGCTGCGACAGCACCGATGCGGTGAGTTCCTTGGTTACCGTTTTGCCCACGCTACCGGTTACGCCAACTACTCGCACGCGCATACGCCGTCGCCAGTAGGCGGCCAGTTCTTGCAGCGTCCAAAGGGTGTCGGGGACTACGATGGCGATGGGCGGCGTGATGGCAGTGGCCGCGGTGCCGCGTGTCCAGATCTGCGCCGCCGCAGCGGGGGCGCGGGAGACGATGACCGCTGCTGCGCCTTTGGCGATGGCGTCGTCCGCGAAGGCCGAGCCGTCCACCGATTCGCCCTTGAGTCCGACGAATAGGCAGTCGGGGCCGGCCTGCCGAGAGTCAATTACAACATCCCGGATGGGTCGGTCGTTCCCGGGCAGGCCCTGGGTGTCTATGCCGATTGTGGCTTGGATCACGTGTCCAAGGGTGAGCATACGTAGTTCCTCTAGTCCTCAATTCGCCCGGTCGGGCGGGATCGCCAGGTACTTGAACAGCCGCGAGGCAATGCGCTGGAAGACGGGTGCCGCGGCCACTCCACCGGAACGCTGCACTTGGGGCCTGTCCAGTTTGACCAGGATCACCAGCTGGGGGTTGCTGGCCGGGCCGTAGCCTACAAACGATGCGATGTAGTCGGTCGGGTGGTATGTGCCCCCAAGGGGAATCTCCGCGGTTCCCGTCTTGCCGGCGATGCTGTAGCCCGGCACTTTCGCCTGGGGCATGTACTCGTCCACGGCGCGCACCAGGATGGATGTGAGCGTCTGGGCCGTCTGGCTGCTGATGGTTCGACGGATGGCGCGCGGGTGCAGTTCCACGACCTGGTCCGCGGTTATCTTGCGCGCCACCACGTGGGGCGACATGAGAACGCCGCCGTTCGCGATGGATGCGACTGCCGAGATCATCTGGATGGGGGTAACCGAGATGCCCTGGCCGAAGGCGTTGGTGCCCAGGTCGGAGTTGGAATACAGCGGGTCGCTGGGTGTCTTCACGATGCCGGGCACTTCGCCCATGAGGTCAATCTCGGTGCGTTGGCCAAACCCGAACTTGCGGACGTACAGGTAGAAGCGTTCCTTGCCCATGCGCTGGCTGATGCTGGCGGCGACGACGTTCAGGGAGTTGCCCAGTGCCTCCACGATGTCCACGGTGCCGTGGCCCACCCGATCCCAGTTGTAAATCTTGCGGCCGCCTACTTCAATGACGCCCGGGTCGTGGAACAGGTCGTTCGGCGTGATGGTCTGAGAATCCAGTGCGGCGGCATAGGTGATGAGTTTGAAAACTGAGCCAGGCTCGTAAATCTCTGAGATGGCCGGATTGACCCACGTCTCGGGGGGCGATTGCAAGAACTGGGCCGGGTTGTAGGTTGGTCTGCTCGCCATGGCAAGGATCTCGCCGGTCTGGGGGATCATGACGATGACCTGGCCGGCCTTTGCACCGGTCTGCTTGATTGCGGCATCCAGTTCCTCTTCGGCGATGCGCTGGGCATAGCGATCAATGGTGAGGATGAGGGTCGTGCCCGATGCTTGGATGTCGTTCCACGCCTCTGGCCCGAGTTTCTCCAGGCTCACGGCCTCTCGCCCCAGGTCTTGCTGGTAGTACTCCTCCACGCCGTAGCACCCCCGCGGCTCGGCGTTGACGAAGCCGAGGACATGGGCGGCGAGCGCCCCTTCGGGGTAGAACCGCACCGGGTGCGGCACAGCCTTGACCACAGGCCCGAACCTCTCGCGGAGTTCCCGCACGGCAGGCTCCACTGCGCCGATTTGGCCGGTAGCGAGGGTTACGTAGGGCGCGTCGGTCTCTAGGAGGGCACGGATCTCCTGGAATGGCTTGTTGATGAGCAGGGACAGAGCCTGGGCCAATTTGTCGCGTTTCTCGGAATCAAGGGCAGCGGGGCTGGCTTCTACGTCGTATTCAAAAATGTCAAACGCCAGGATGAAGCCGCTGCGGTCGGCTAAAGAGCCCCGCGGCAGTTGGATGGTTCCCAGCGAAGCGCTGCCGGATGCGGGTTCGCGTGCATGGACGAACTGTCCGACCACCAGGGACAGCAGGAGAAAGGCGGCACATACGTTGAACAGGACGATAAGGATGATCCATCGCTGTCTTGTGATCTCTTCCGGCGTGCGATCCATGTGCTTGTTCTCCCTCGTTCCCACGAACCCTCTGCCGCGCACTACGCGCGTTGGCGCGGCCAAATCTAGGCCCAATAAGGGCAATTTGACCCCCTGACGCCAACTGCAATCGGCGGTTGGGGGGTACACCTCTGCTCATTACTAAGGCGCTGCTAGGTAGTCCACCGCCACCGGCGGTCCGAGACCCTCCTCGCGGGCCGCCTTCTCCAACACGTCCAGCCGCAGGCGTTCGGCCACTTCCTTGGTCAGGTGCGCCTTCTCGCGCTGGAGTTGCAGGATCTGCTCCTGGAGCGCGGCGATCTGATATTCGGCGTGTGTCCGCGCGGTGTTTGTGTAGAGCGGAATGGCCAACCAGCAAAATATCGTGAGCGCCATAAGGACCAGCACAAGCCCCTTTTGCCCGAGCTTGCGCCATGCGGTAGCGGTTCGGGCGGCACGCTGAGGTTTCGGCATTTGCTGGGTTGCCGGGCGTTCGGCGCTCATGATGTCTGTGATAGCCTTTCTGCGACGCGCAATTTGGCGCTCCTGGCGCGCGGGTTAGCACTGACCTCGCGCGGGCCGG
>FWPV01012385.1_pt1 | contig 13171 bp, 3 predicted proteins | sample 2228371 | NCBI WGS metagenome assembly FWPV01 (sample SAMEA103939776, study PRJEB20133) | metagenome | reverse complement strand
AACTGGATATCCCTCTTCGGCCAATGCTAACTTGTAAAGTCCTGAGGTGATGTTCGTGGCAGAGGTCGCAACGGATGGGAAGGAAAAGGGGGTGCGCTGACCGTCAGGGTCCCGCTTTTCGGAACACCTGGTGCCCCCACAGCCATTCGTCGCGCCAGAATTCCCGAAGGCCAAGTTCTTCTAGCCGGTCGAGCGTGGGCTGGAAGTCCCGGACGGTGTGGAGAGGCCGGTCCTCGTCCCGTTCAGCGTGAAAGCGGCCGTAGAGAAAGCCGCCCGGCTTCAGGGCGCGCCACAGGGTGTCCACGGTTCCGACCGGATCCGCCAGGTGCTCGAACACGTCCATGGCGCACACCATGTCGAAAGCCCCCTCGGGCAAGGCCGACTCCTTGAGGTCGATATACGTGGCCGGAAGGTTCCGAATGCCCCTCCGCCAGCGGCACACCTCGAGCATGGTCGAGCTGATGTCGGCGATCGTCACGTTGAATCCGCTTCGCGCGAACAGGATGGCGCCCGATCCCACGCCAGCACCGAAATCCAGAAGATCGCGGCACCCCTTTGCCTTGGCGAGCTCCATCGCCACGACGTAGGAAAGGGGCGAGTTGTCGTCGACCAGGGCGTGCCACCACATGAGGTCGTAGATCATCGCCCGGCTCTGATCGTAAAAGCGCTCGATGGCCTTCGGGTCTGCACCCGGGTCCCCTGCGTTCCACTCGCCCTTGAGATCGCCCAGTGCCTCGGTGCAGCGGCGCAGGATGATCCCTTCGTCATTGATGCCTGTATAACGGCAGAGCTCGGCAACGATGCTCGCGGGGAGGTTCTCGTATCCAGGTAGGAGCAGCGCCTCCGCCCAGAGCCTGCTATGCCCTTCCAGGAGCGACTCCTGCCGTTCCTGGAATGCCTCGGGCGTCAGGGTGCCCTCCTCGACCGCCCGCCACAGCTCCTTCAGTTCATCAGGTAGAAGTCTCGCCACAGCTCAGCCTCGGGGAAAGACCGCGCCGGATCCGATGTGGCCGGCAAGGATCAGGCACAAGAGGCCATACGGGTTGAGCGTCCGGGTGGAGCCTCCTTCATGCCGCCAGGCTGAAACGGACGGAACCTGCCAGGTGGGGGCGCAAAGAAGAAAGATCCCCCTGAGGAAGGCCACCGGGCCCATTGGCGCATGCAGGTGAGAGAGGGTGCGTTGGACCAAGCCGGTAAGGAAGAGGGGGACACCGATGGACGACGGCAGGGAAGCCAACACCCGCATCCCCGTGTCGGGAAGGGATCCAAGAAAGGGCCTGCGGGCCCTATCCGGGCAGCGCGAAAGGCGGGCCCCCGTGAGGGCCGAGGCAGCGTCGGTGAACAGAAGTGAGGGTCCCATGCTCTCTCCTCGGCGGTCGGTCATCCGTGCTGCTCCCGCCGCCCCCCGGCATCTCCTTTCAATACGAAGGGGAGGCCCCATGGGAGCCAGGCACTCTCCAGGCGGGCCCCTAGGCGATCGGGGCTGCTGAGCACCACTGTTGCCGGATGGCGCACTCGCATGGCCCTAAAGGGTACAGCCTGGCGGGTTCTTCCGCAATAGGCGAAGGCGCCGGTGGCCTCAACCTTCCCGTGTGAGTGGGAAAAGGGGGGCCATCCGAGGGGGTCGGAAGGCCCCATGCCCTGAGCCGGCGCACCTCCATGGCCCGCATCCCGCAGGCGCTATTCACCTATGGCGACCCGGGGAATTGGACCCTCGGCGCTCCCTGCCCTGACACAGGACCCTTTACGGTACCTCTCAGTGCCCTATCCTCGCTGTCGCCGGTCTCACCCCTTGGGTCATGGGGAGGGGGTAGGCCATGAACTCCTCCCGGAGCTCGCCGTCCTGGCCGAAGATCCTCACAAGGGGTGGGTTCCCAGGCCCCGGGCCCGGCCCTGTGATGACTTCGGCCAGACCGTCTCCGTCCGTGTCGCCGCAGGACACCAGGACCCCGTACCTCCCGCCCGGATAAGCCTCGAATCCCCCCTTGAGGTAGAGCACTCCATCACCTGAGCCAATCACCATCACCTCGGAACCCCTCCTGGGCCCAGGCCCAGCCCCGAGGACCACCTCATCTCTGCCATCCCCATCCATGTCGCATGAGGCAACATTCGCCCCATATCCACCAGGGTCCACTATCATCTCCATCACCTGATGAGCGCTCCACCTCCCCGACCCATCAGCCGTGTCCACCGCAAACACCTTCACATACGCAGAGGCCCCCCTATCGCCTCCAGGAACAACTATCAACTCCCCTCTGCCATCACCATCCACATCCCCGACCGCAACCTGGGGGGCCTTCCTGTATCCCCCATACGGATACACCACAATTCCCGTCTCCACAAACCTCGACCCAACGAACCTATACACCCTCACCACGCCCCTTCCACCACCCTTCCTGGATGGCTCGTAACTGCCAACCACCACCTCCTCCACCCAGTCTCCATCCAGGTCCCCACACACAACGCTCAGAGGAGCCCTCTTGTCACCATGTCCCACCTCAACCGCACCCAACGACTCACCTCCCATCCCAAAGGCCCCCAAAAGCGCCCTCCCCCTACGCCCCACAGTGCCAACCACCACCTCGTCCAACCCATCCCCATCTATGTCACCAGCCGCAACCGCACCTCCATGGCCTGCCACAAATGCCAAGAACTCCCCCCTCAACACCCCATCCACACCATATACCCTCACCAGTGGCACACCCCTCGAGCCTCCAGGCACGGTCACTATCCCAGGGCTCAGTGCGGGATTTCCCTCCACATCCAACACAACCACTACCTCACGACTACACACCCTCCCCCTTGCCGCAAGCACCAACTCATACCTCCCAGGCACCACCCACTTGGAGGTCTCGACCTCGAGCTCCACCTCCCCGGGAGGAACCATGACATCCCTACTCAAGGTCGCCCTCATGCCCCTCGGGACACCCTCAACCCCCAGAAAGACCTCCCCCCTGTATCCACCCAAACACAACACTTCTACATCGAACACCGCCGACTCCAACTGCCTCACCCCACGCACCCTAGGCTCAACCCTCACATCAAAGCCCACCACATGCAAAGTGAGATCCACCTCGTGCACCACACCTTCCCACCTTCCCACAACCTTCATCCCATAAGAACCAGCAACGGTGCGTATAGTCGTCATCACCCTCAAGACCACAACCGCCCCCCCACCAGATACCAAGACGGGATTCGGCACAAAATAGACCATACAATCACTGGGCCCACCAACCAGAGACAACCCAACCTCCCCAGAAAAACCCCCAACCCCAGCGACCCTCAAGACAAACTCCGCCTCGCCACCCAGCTCGACCTCCCTCAACGGGGAATCCGTCTCAATGGAGAAGTCCTGCCCTGCCCCCAGGATCACCACACGCCTGGAGCTGACAGCCCTGTCCACCACCCTCTGCTCGATGCTATATGGACCCAAGGCATACCCGAGCTGCGTGACCCACGCGGTCTCCAAGGCGAGCTGTGAGGACGCGCCCAAGTCGAAACCCTGACACAAGGCCAAGACCTCCTCACCCCTTGGGTCCTTGACCACGGTCTCGAGGAGCAGCCCCTGAAGCGGGCTAGGACCATGGTTGTGGATTCGGGCCGTGATCAGCACCGTCTCTCCAAGGCCATACGAGTTCTTGTCCGTCACGGTGAGGAGGGAGAGTTCGGGCACTGTCAAAAGGAGATACGATTCGTTGTTGTCCTCATCATACTCCCTCACCCTGTCTTGAGGATCGATCCTGGCCGTGAGGGCCATAGGACCGGGGCCACCGCTCAAGGAGATGCTCTGGGAGATGCTCATGCCCTCCCCAGGTCCCAAGGCCCCCACCTCCCATGTCCCCACGGGCTGGGTCCCCTCCGCTTGGGAGACCACCACCGAAGTTGGCCCTGAAATTCCCTTCCCGACATTGCGGGCCACAAGGGTCAAAGTGGCCGAAGAAGACTCTCCCCCCTCTTCAAGACTACCCCATAGGTCCACCGTGAGATCAGGGAGGCCTGTCCCATAGGAAAAGCCCGTCCCCTTCGTGGATGTAAGCCCTTCGACGTTCAGGACCGCATCGAGCCTATGTCTTCCAGGTGACGTGGGCGTGAGCGTGAGGGGCCAACAGGACAAACCCCCTTCTAGCCGCACGGGGACGGCCCCTTGGGAGACCCCATCCAGGAAGAGCTCTATGGTCCCTTGCCCAACACCCAGGAGCGTGGCCTCCACCTCCACCGGCTCCGTGCCAAGGGCATACTCGGTCTTATCGGTCCTGAGTCCCAAGAGCACCGCGCCGCCGACGTCGAAGGCCTCGGAGCCGGAGCAAAGGACCACATCTCCCAGATAAACGCCATAGACTAGGCGGTGCATCCCGAGGATCGAGGTGGAAAGCCCTGCCCTCAGCCCCACGAGGACAGGCCCTGCGTCGCTGAGACTCACCCAAGCCTCCCCGACAGGGCTGTACTGCCCGTGGGGATCTAGGAACCACGCCCGCAAGGAACACCCCAAGGCCTGGTTTCCCTCCAACCTGACGGTGAGCTCAACCACATCCATGGGATCGTACCTGGCCTTATCGAGTGAAGCCTCCTTGACCTTGACATCGATCCCTGCCACGTCCACGAGGCGCCTTGCACAGAACCACTCGGACCCTGCCGCCTGAAGCTCGGCTGTGATGGCATACGTGCCGGCAACCATGAGGTCAGGGAGGACAAGGCCTCTGGTGGCTGACCCCGAGAAGGCGAAGACCTCCGAGTACCCACCAGGCCCCTTGAGGGTCATGGTCCCCGATGCCTGAGCCTCCACCGAGACCACTACGGCCTCACCAGGCCTGTACATTTCCTTGTCGGTTGTGATGCTCAGGGGCCCTTCCACTCTGTGCACATGAAGCGAGTTGAGATGTATCGAGCGACCCGAGGAGTGGTAGATGCCGTAAAAGAGCCTCCCGCCCGTGAGCCCGAAGAGGGGCACATCGAATACCATGGACTGGGATGGGGCGAGTTCGAAGGGCCTCTGCTCCTCGAAGGCCCCGTAGTTGACCCGGGCAAGAAGGAGGATGCCCGTTGGGGATGGGCTCTGGATAAGGAGGCTCAGCCTCGCCACATCCCCCTCCCTGTACGTGGGCTTGTCCAGGGAGGCCGTGACACTGAGCGCCACGCCTCTGACGCGGAACCTCACGACCCCCTTGTCCACGCCCCCTGGAGAAGTGAGCTCCCAGATGCCAAAAAGCTCCCTCTCCTCCAGATCCTCAGGCAATATCCCCGAGAAGACGACCTCCTTCTCTTCCCCAGGACCGAGCCAACCGCTGTGAGTTGCCTCCACCACCCCCTCTGCCATGAACTTGAGGGAGAAACTGCCTTCATGGTCCCCGGAGTTCCTCACCCTGAAAGAGAACAGCCCTTCTTGACCTGGCTGGAACTCCTGGTGAGGGGGTGTCTGTACTGCCTCCATGAGATGGGCACTGACCGTGAACGAGGCCCCCTGGGAAGCCAAGGCCTTGCCTTCGCCGTTCAGGGCCTCCACCTCGAGGGTGTAATGGCCAGGCCCCAGGGCCATGACCGGCACCAGGTACTGGATCTCCCTGGATGCCCCAGCCGAGAGCCCCCCAACGCCCTCAAGCCCGCTCCAAACCAAAGAGCCGGCCCCGTCCCTCACCCCCGAGGAGAGCTCCACGGCCAACTCAGAGGACCCGAGGTTGGACACGACGACCCCCACAGGCATCAACCCCCCCGCGGCCCTACCCACAGCCAAGGAGAGCCCAACCCTTCCCTCCCTCCTCACCTGGAGAGCGGCCTGGGCTTCGGCAAAGGGGCCCTCGCTTGATGCAAAGAGGACGTAATCCCCTTCCGGGAGGATGAAGTCAAGGAGATCCATGAGCGTCTCCCCAGGGGAGAGGGCATAGGTGCGAAGGATATCGCCTCCCCCGGGGGTGCATCGAAAGACCACAGTCGCCGTCTCATCGAGGCTGCCAGTATTGGTGATGGTCATGGGCACCGCGACGGGTCCCTCCCCGTACACGTGGCTTGGAGAGAGGGAGATCGAGGCCCCGAGCCCATAGGTGACCGCGGCGGTATCTCCCCGGGAGACATCGCCGCTGACGGACAAGAAGAAGGCCGTGTCCCTTCGCACTTGGTGCATGACCTCGAGGAGGCCCTCCTCGCCGCCTGAGAGGGTCAGGGCGCGACCGAGTAGCAAGCGCCCCTCGTCATCCCTTATCTCCACCCCCACGGACACAGGGAGCCTGCCCAAGTTCCACAGCCCAACGCGCAATGGAAAGGGCTCGTTTCCCACAGCCTGAGGAAGCTCCAGGGAGTGAGCTACCCTGGGCGCCTCTATATCAAAACGTCCTACGACCTCCACCAGGGTCCTACCCCCACGGGCAAGGAGCCCGCTCAGATGAACGCGGCCATCACGAAGGGCCGTCATGGCGACCGAGATGGGCAAGCCCCCACCAGGGGGGAGCTCGAGCGGCTGGGAGAGGAGCCCCTGGGAGCCGCCCTCGCTGTGCTGCGCCACAAGCTCCAGCCAAAGCCCGCTGGCAGCCACAGGGGACCTGTTCTCCACCGTCCCCAGGACCATCACCGTCTCGCCCACTCTATAGACCGCCTTGTCTGTTTGGATCCTCAAGACCAAATCCTCGGAGGCAACGAAGAAACGATAATCCCCCTTTGCCAAGCCCTGTCCGAGGCCGTTCCACAGCGTGGCCTCGAGGAGATACGCCCCCGGGGCCACGAGCCGGCCTATGGGGCTTGCAAAGTCCTGTGTCCCCCCCGGGGCAAGATCCACGGGATACTCTGCCTCAAACACCACATTGGCCGCCTCGTCCTCGTTGAGGGAGGCATAGATCCCTTCCGGGTCGGCCACATACACCCTCCCGTCAGGCGAGACGCAAAGGGCAGCGATATCACCGAAGTTCCCCTCGCATGTCTCCATCTCGTATCCGCAATCATAGCAACCCCAGGCACCTGCGAAGTTTCCATCCCGGTCGAAGCGCTGAATCCTCCTATTCCCCTGATCCACCACATACACGAACCCGAATGGCCCAACAGCGAGCGCTGTCGGGAATGCAAACTCCCCATCCCCGCTTCCCTCGCCACCCCAGGCGCCAAGTGGGAGGCCCCTTCCCGTGAACCTTTGGATCCTGTGGTTGCCCGTATCGGCCACATACAGTTGCCCGCTCAAGCCTACAGAAACCCCCTTGGGGAAATAGAACTCCCCAAGGGCATCTCCCTGTCCACCCCACTTCGCCAGGAATGCACCTTGTGCATCGAAGACCTGGATCCTGTGATTGCCGGTATCAGCCACGTAGACAGAGCCGTCACCCCCAACTGCCACACCCTCCGGGAATCGGAACTCCCCTTCCCCCTCTCCCTCCTCGCCCCAGCCACATAGAAAGTTACCGTCCTTATCGAAGACCTGGATCCTATGGTTGCCCGTATCCGCCACATAGATTGATCTATCGGGCCCCAAGGCCAGCCCCTTCGGATCCTCGAACTCCCCCTGCCCTGCCCCCCGGCCACCCCACTCCAGGACCACAGGTTCCCATGGAAACGAGAAATCCAGTTTCTGGATCTGATGATGCCTGGGGTTTATGGCATAAAAGGAGCCGTCGGCAAGGGCGATCATGGCCGATCCCCACTCGAATGGCCATAGGTCTTCGTCATGGTAACAGTGGCCGAGCTCCCTCTCCTCACAACCTTGCCCGCAAGTGGGGTCGCAGTAACCGATCATCCAGGAAAACAGAAGAATCCCACCCTCGTCGAAGGCTTGTACGCGGCTGTTCGAGGTGTCTGCCACATAGACTATCCCATCTGCCCCCACGGCTATCCCCCGAGGGGACCGAAGCTGCCCATCTCCAGCGCCCTCTCCCCCCCATGCGCAGATGAACCCGCCTTGAGGGTCGAGACGCTGGACCCTGTGGTTTCCTGTATCCGCCACGTACAGGGATCCATCGGGCCCCACTGCCACCCCTTGAGGGGATAGGAACTCCCCCTTCCCTGCCCCCCGGCCACCCCAAGCCCCGAGGTACCTTCCCTCAGCATCGAACACCTGGATCCTGTGGTTGCCAGTATCGGCCACGTAGACATGACCATCGGCCGAAACCGCAATCCCTCTGGGAGAGCTCATCTGCCCTTGCCCCTCGCCCTCTTCCCCCCACTGCACGAGGAGGTTCCCCTCGCGGTCGAACCCAAACACCTTATGAAGACCAGCGTCCGCCACATACAGCCTGCCATCAGGCCCTAACGCGACACCAGCAGGCTCGCTGAACTCGAAACCGGCCCCAAAACCCCATCCCATAGGCCCACCTTCATACTCGAGGACCTCCCCCCTAGCCGGATCGGCTACATACATGCGTCCATCGGCCGAAACCGCAATCCCGGCAGGCGCCATAAGGTCGTCCCACAATTCCTCCCAGCCAGAGCCACCCTGGGCTCTCCTCCACCAAAGGCGGTCCCTGTCGGGCTCAACAACACGTACCACTCCGTCCGGCCCCACCGCTACCGCCAGGGGCTGGGAAGTCCACTTGTTGAAACCAGACCCCGGATACATGGCCTCGAATCCAAGAATCCCCGTGGGGGCAATGCGGCTCGCCACGACCCTCAGCGTCCCGCCCTGGATGGGAAGAGGCCCGTTGCAGAGGCTCGTGCGAGCCAAGACAGGATCCTCGACAAGATAGACGTCCTGTTCGGTACGGGTCTCAAGTGCGGCCGCGAGGCCCGCTATCTGGAGGGGCTCCAACAGATGCGCATCGTCACCTCTTCCCTCGTCCCTCAGGAGCACCTCCAGGATGGCCTTCCCTGAGGCCGCCTGTTGCGGGATGTGGATCGCAACGAGGGTCTTTTCCTCCATGGACCGCACAGACCCCCATACCTCTCCATTCCATATCGCAGTGCCCTGCAAGTCCGTAACTCTGAGCCTCTCTGTGCGGTAAGTCGTATCCACCCCGCCCCTGTTCTCCAGGCTCAAAGTGATGGCATCGCCAGGTGCCAAGAGAGGCCCGCCCGAGGACCTCAAAACAAGATGGGAGGCAGGAACGAGAAAGCTTCTGGAGGCAAAAAGCAAGGCCCCGGAGGAGATCCTCAGGCCGACATCCACCTTGTGGCGACCAGGAAAGGCGGCCTCCCCTATGGGGATGGAGACCTCGAAGCTGTGCGATTGCCCAGGTGGCACCGAGACCTCATGGGTCTCCCCAAACCCCATGTCCTCCACAGACACATTGAGCAAAGCCCCCTCCCAGGAGAAGGAACCAAGGTTTGCCACATTCACACGAAGCGCTGCCACTTCCCTCACATTGTAGGAAGCCCGGTCCAAGGAGGCAGAGATCTGACCGCGGTTGATTATGTGCCTGTGGAAGGGGACACCGCTTCCGCTCTCATCCCTCTGAGCATACAAGAGGGTGTAAGTGCCGAACTCGAGCGACGAAAGGGAAACACACGCCGCAAGGATCGCCTCCTCACCCACCCGCAAAGAAAAAGGGAACTCCTCGTTCCAAACCGTCCTACCCCGGGGATCCCTCAATATCACATCCAGGACCCCTGAGCCGACATCCACCTTGCCCATGTTGACGAGCCTGAAGCCGACCTCGTTCCTGCCCAAACGAAAAAGCTCGGGCAACATGGGCGTCACGGCCACCTGGCTCCTCAATACCTCAAAACGCCCATGCCCAGCGGCTATGAGCCTGTCCCCATAGCACACTTCGACGCTCGTGCAGTAACTGCCGGACAAAGAGGTAGCGGACAAAGGAAGCTCCACCCGGATCTCCCCCTCGCCCCCACCCAAAGGAAAAACAAAACGACCCTCCTGCGCGAAGGCCTCCCTCCAGTCGGGCCCCCTCACAGAGATCTTGACCCTTGCCTCCCAGTCGAGCGGGATCCCGTTCCTCAAGGTCGCCCTCAAAGAAACCGACTCCCCCAAACGGTAGATAGCCTTCTCTCCCTTTATCCCGACAGTTGCAGAGGGAGAATACCCGCCGCAGCGCTTGGAAGCCCAGCCTCGATACTCCTTCCCTTCATAGAAGCTCACCCTGTAATCTCCCCAACCTCCGACCACCTTGGTGAACACCGCGCTTGCAGAACCCTTGGCAGGCACGGAGACCTCCTGGCCTTGCCCCTCGAAGAGGGCCGTGAGCCTCCTGGCCTCCCCAGTGGCGTTATGCACCGTGGCGGTAAGGGTGGCGGTGGTACCCGACAGATACCCATCGGCATCCGACGCCAAAGAAAAAGTAAGGCCGCACCCTTGATAGCCGGGAGAAGGCGGATCGGCCACTACGAACCTGCCGCTGTCTGTCTCGGACTGGGGCTGGACCACGCCCCCCGCGGCGTCCATAAGCAGATAGTCCACATGATAGATCCCAAGGGGAGAGCGAGAGTCGGTGGCGAAGGAGAAGGCAACATTGGCCGACATCCCAGGCCCCAAGGAAAGAGGCTTAACGTGCTCGGCAACCAAAGTGCCACGCCCGGGGGCAAAAACCAGAAGCCTCACAGATGAGGCCTCCCTTCCGGAACGATTCACAACCTCGATGGGGAACTCCACCACCCCACCAGGGCTCGCCTCGGGCAGATCGCCTGGGCTCTTGGCCCACGCGATGATGTCCCTGACAATGGCCAACTCCTCGGATGAAGCCTGCCCCTGCCCATATGCGGAGTCCGAATACATGGTCGTGACGATCACCCGACCAAGGCCATACTCATACATCAGGAGGACCGGATACCCGTTCTTGTTGCGCTTGAGGAGCAACCTGGAATTGGAGGGATACTCGGTGATGAAACCATCCACACTCAAGGTGGGCGAATTGCGCCGTAAACCAGACAAGACTTGATGCCACTCGTTTATGTGCGCAGCCGCAAAAAAACAACTTATGTCCTCAGCCCACCCAACCCCATGGACCCTCCTGTAAGAACCATCTCCCTCACGAGGCACAGGAAGCACCGAATACTCATACCCATGCTGCTGAGCAAACACAACCAGGGTCCCACCGGCCTTCACATATTCTTCCAACTGCCCACGAAAGAACTCCGAACGTTCCAAACCAAAAAGACCGCCTGAAGGGATGACCAAGACGGGATGATGGGCCACGATATCCGGAGAAAAACTCGTGTCCAGCAACAAGACAGGCTCTGACCAGCCGGCCATCATGGACGACATTTCCTCGAAATAGCCGTTCTCGAGCATAGCGACATCAGGCGTCTCATCGAAGTGGGCCGAGATCACAGAGTTGTTCTGAGAGAACTCCCGAAAGTTAAAAGGGTCATTCAGCTCCCGCACAAGAGCCCCCATCCTCTCCAGGACATCGCGTATCGCAGACCAAGGGGCATCCTCAGGCAACGCCTCATACTCCCGAAGCAACTGCTCCGCCTCCATGTGCCATAACACCCACCCCTTGCCCTTCTTGGCAGCAAGCCGATACAAACCGGCATCCGTCCAAGGCTCCTCAGAAGGCTCCTCACCCCGCGTTACCACCGACTCGAACTCGTCCGGCCTGTCAGGCCTCCTGATGGCACGCTCCGCCGGCCCACAGGACTTGAGGTTCCCACGCTCAACACACTTCTGGTAATCCTCACAACGGCCGGTGGGAGAGTCGATTTCCTCTCCGTTGTCGAGATCCCAGTTCCTCGCGTTCTTCCCGTTGGAATTGAGAATATCTACTGCACGCCGAATCGAGTCCTCGAAGGCCGTCTCATAACTAGGCGTTTTAGGGGAATCTTGGCATGGGGCATAGAAAAGCGAGTCTGCATATAGGAACCAAACAAACCTTGCATATAGGCCCACATCCCCGCGGACCCGGTTCCTGTCGCAGTATTGCTCCCTGTACCCGAGCATGTAGCTCGGGGGCACCCGGAAGCCCATGTCGTAGCGGTAACCGAGGAGTATGCCGAACTCAGGGTCCTCCACAGGCTTGCCATACCTGACCTGGTTGAGGCAGTCAGCCATGGCCTCCACACCCTGATGCGCCCGAGTTATTTCCTTGTTCCCAGGTGTGTAGACGCACCCACCAGGCCTGTCCCCGAGTATCCGGCACACTTGAGAGTTAACCCACGGATGCCCCGCACTGTCAGCCGCAACATGGACTATCCAACCGTAGGCAAACGCCTTCTCCTTGGGGTCCCTTGCCACCTGCAACATCCGCCGCGCCAGGTCAGCCGAGCAACAGTAATGGGAAGCATTGGCAGAGTTCCACCGTAAATCGAAATTCCCCAAATCCGGCCCGACTGACCCGCCCTTGGCATACTTGAGGTTCTCCTCCATCGTCCTCCTTATCTCGGGGTCGAGATCCGGATGCCTTATCACCTCCTCCAATATGGTCATATGCTTGATCGGACCCCATGCATGGCAGCGCACTGCCGGCACCGTCAATGCGAGCAATAACAGCGATAGCTTGAGAAATCGCCCGAACGCCATTGGCTCTCCTACTTGCAGTAGTGCCTAACCCCCTGTTTGACGTGCTCAATTCTGTCGAGGTCCAGACAATAATCGACCGTAACGATCAAATGCCTTTTCATGCTGGCAGGCGCATCTACGTCGTCTATATCGATAGTAGAGATCAGTCCGTCCTCCGGCACCTTTCTCGACGCAGGCCAACTTTTTCTCTTGTGATCCGCAAGCCCAGAAGACAGAAGCCTTGAAAGAAGCGTCCTTCCAACCAGTATGCCAAAGCTTGCGGGACTACCCCATCTTGTCTCCGGGTAACAGAACCCGACGGACTCGTAATGCGCCTTCAGCAGCGGCTTGTAATAGTCGAACACGGCCTCCTTCGAATCGGGGGTTACGTAGACAAAGACGATCTTGTCTTCCTGCTCGAAACATGCAAGCCTCCTGGAGTTGGGATACCTCCCCACAAACGGAGGATCCGGACATGGGGCGTCCTGCTCCGGATAGAGAACAAAACGCTTGAAAACCCGACCGAAGTCCTTGCTGACCTGCACAATCATGTACCTGCCATCGACCTCAATAAGGCTCTCCACAGGTGCCCATGGCTTGTCGCTCTTCGGCTGACCTTCAACACGGGAATACTCCACCACATATGGCCTCTCCGAAGGAAACCGATACATCGTGAGCTCAGCGACCAGGACCGTGTTGGTCCATTCAGACCCCGCCCTGTAGAAGACGATGTTCCTTGTGGGAAGCATCTTGTAGCAGTAATCATACTGCGCCCGGTCATCGATGGGCTTCATCGCCTTTATGACCACATACCTC
>FWPV01012382.1_pt1 | contig 13172 bp, 10 predicted proteins | sample 2228371 | NCBI WGS metagenome assembly FWPV01 (sample SAMEA103939776, study PRJEB20133) | metagenome | reverse complement strand
CGATGACGTCTCCCTTTCCAGTGGACCTGGAGGGATTCGAACCCTCGACCTCTTCAGTGCGATTGAAGCGCGCTCCCAACTGCGCTACAGGCCCTTTTCAGGGTATGCAGATTGTACCTGAGCGCGCCAAAGCTGTCAAGAAAATCTTTGAGCATTCAGGTTTTTTCTGTTCAGTCGTATAATACAACCATGTTGATCGAAAACGCCAACCCTTTTTTCTATCCCGGCGATCGAACAGCTTGTTTGCTCGTTCACGGCTTTACCAGCTCTCCTAGAGAGCTATCTTTACTGGGTGAAGCCCTCGCTTCACAAGGGCACAGCGTGTTAGCCATACGGCTGTTTGCCCACGCTACGCGCTATCAAGACATGCCGCGAGCCAGATGGCAGGACTGGATCGCCAATATAGAGGATGGTTGGCACCTTCTCAACGGTCACAAAAATCCCCCCATCCTGATTGGCTTCTCACTGGGTGGATCATTGGCTTTGTATTTCGCAGCTCACTTCCCCGTCCAAGCAGTCATCGCGATAGCCGCTCCGCATCATCTGCCCAAGGACCCGCGCTTGCCTTTTCTTAAAGTGATGAGTTTATTTTTCCCTTATCTTTACAGCTCAAACCCCCCTGTATGGTTTGATCAAAGTGAGCGTCATCGGCATATTCGCTATCCCAATGACTCAACCCGTGCATTAGCCGAAGTGCGTGACTTCTTAGTTCAACTCCAACAGGCATTGCCCAAAGTAACCTGCCCATCCTTATTGATTTACTCCAAAGACGACCCCACCATCACCGCCATAGAGCAGCATATGGAAAAGATCGCTTCAGCTATCAACAGTACCATCAAAGAAACTCTATTCTTGGATAAGAGTGGCCACATTCTCCCCCTTGACGCTCAGCGAGAAAAAGTTATCAGAGCTTGTCTAACCTTCATCGACAAGGTAGCTTCTAAACAATGAACCGCGATTTTATTTTTCTTATCCTATCCCTCATGATCTGGGGGATTGGTGAAGGTTCTTTTCTTTCATTCATTCCTTTATATCTCGAACAACTAGGCGCAAAAGCTGTTCAAATCGGTGCCATCTTGGGCGGGCTTAGTTTTGCAGCTATGCTTTGTCATTTACCGGCGGGTTTCCTTGCAGATAAATTCGGAAGACGCACAATTATCGTTTTAGCTTGGGTAATCGGGCTTATTGCAACGATTTTCATGTTTCTCTCTAAATCATTACCTTCCTTTGTAGTCTTCCTACTCCTGTACGGTGCAACTGCGTTTGTGTTAGCTCCAATGAATAGCTATATCACTCACGCAGCGCCTAAGGAATCCCTCACCCGAATCTTGACAATTATCTCTGCTTCATACAATTTTGGGTTTATGTTTGGGCCCCTAATTGGTGGTTTTCTGGCTGAACATTTTGGATTAAGAAACCTTTTCCTGTTTGCAGCGATCCTGTTTTCCATCTCCACCTTACTAATCTTGCCCCTTCGTCCCCAGCCAGTCAATCCCACTCCAAGAGGTATGGCATTCATCCGCTCAATCTTTAATGTGAGATTTTCCGTATTTATCATCGTTATCGGTCTGGAAATATTCGCTACCTATCTGGCTCAGCCACTTTCGCCCAACTATCTCCAAAACCAAAAGTTTTTGTCTTTTTCTTCCATTGGTTTCTTGTTTTTTACCAATGGGGTTGGCGTCGTTGCCTTCAATCTTGTACTGGGGGCCTTTCTTCCCTTTATCGGCATCTTAGCTGGTCAACTTCTCATGATCGTCTTTTGTCTCCTGCTGCTGAATACGACCTCTCTGCCTTTGCTTGCCTTTGCCTTTTTTATCATGGGTAGTTTTCGCGCCGCACGGACGGTCAGCATTGCCCAACTACGCAACTATGTAAAACCCGAAAGTATGGGCTTAGCCTATGGATTCGCTGAATCTGTTTTTGCTTTGGCAATGATTTTATCTTCATTTTTCGCCGGTTACCTATATGAAAATAACCCAAGGTCAATGTACTCGATCAGCATTCTCTTGACCTTGTTTGCTCTGGTTGGTACAGGGACCTTTTTCTACTTGACCCGCCCTTTAAAGCAAAGGCTTGATAGTTCCTCTGCCCAAATGGAAAAGCATGGTGAAGGCATCCTGTCAGATAGCAAGCAAATCGGCATAAATAACGAGAGTGTTAGTCAGATTGACTAACACTCTCGGTGAATAGCTATTCCTCTTTCTTGGCTTCCAACTCTTTTTGCCGAGCAGCAATGACCTCTTGAGCAATATGGGCAGGGACGATTTCATAGTGCGAGAATTCCATCGTAAATACACCACGTCCCCCAGTAATTGACCTCAAATCAGCCGTATAGCGCAGCATCTCCGCCAGCGGCACCTGGGCGGTTACCACAGAGCGGCCCTTATCTGTATCCATCCCTTGAACCCTTGCTCGTCGCGTATTCAAGTCTCCCAAAACATCCCCCATGTTTGCTTCAGGAACAATAATCTTGACATTCATAATCGGTTCAAGCAGTACAGGAGCGGCATCGCGAACGCAGAGCTTAAAGGCCTCGCGCCCGGCAATTTCAAACGCCACCGGTTTTGAGTCAACCGGATGTTCCTTGCCATCATAGACCGAAACTTTGATATTCTTGACTGGATAGCCCGCTAATACCCCTTCCCGCATAACGGCTTTGATCCCCTTTTCAATGGCCGGCATAAAGCTCGACGAAATTGCACCACCAAACACATCGTTGGAGAAAGCATATTCTGCGTCCTGCAAAGGTTCAATTCGCATGGCTACCTCGGCAAATTGACCAGCTCCCCCAGTTTGCTTTTTGTGCCGGTAGGTTGCCTGACCTTGTTTGGTTATCGTCTCAAGATAGGGAACTTTCGGGAGCTCAATATTCATCGCCGTCTGGAATTTTGTTTCAGCCTTGCGGATTGCGACATCAATGTGTTGGTCACCCATTCCTTGCAAAATGGTTTGATTGGTAGAAGGTTCTTGTCTCCAAGACAAGGTCATATCCTCTTCACACAAACGGGTCAGAGTAGGAGAAATTTTTGCCGAGTCAGCTTGGGTTTTAGGAAACACAGCCACCTGATACAGCGCATTAGGATATTCAGGAATAGGAAGTTTAACCACGCGCGATCGATCACAAAGTGTATCTCCTGTCGAAGTAACGTTCAATTTAGGCACAGTCGCAATGTCACCTGAATGCACCACTTTGACTGGCATCGCTTCTTTACCCCGCAAGATGCTTAAAGTACCCAATCGCTCTTCAGACTCCTTATTGGAATTCCAAACCTTGGTGTCGGAATTAATCACCCCTGAGTAGACACGAAAATAGGTGATTTTTCCAACAAAGGGATCGGCAGTGGTTTTCCAAACATAAGCAGCAAAGGGTTCTTGATCACTACATCTTACCTCGACCTCTTCTCCACTTGCACCAATTCCCTTAGCAATTGGGATATCCTTCGGAGAGGGAAATAACGCCAGACAAGCATCCAATAATGGGAAAATGCCAATTTCCGCCGAGCCGGCGGCAACAAAAACGGGAATAAAAGAGCCGCTTGCGACAACTTTCTTTAATCCCATCAAGATCTCTTCGCTGCTTAGGTCTTCTCCTTCCAGGTACTTTTCAAGCAGCGCATCCTCCCCTTCCGCAGCAGCCTCAATTAATTCCATGCGGGCAGATTCAGCTTCTTGTTGGTATTCGGCTGGAATCTCTTGAACTTGATTGCCCGCTCCTGCGTATGCTTTCATCGTAATCAAATCAATGACCCCTTTAAAGTCCGCTTTCTCACCCCACGGTAATTGTAGCGGGATAAGGCGCGTATCAGACAACTCCCGAACCGAATCGAGCGCTTTACGGTAATTGGCGTTATCTCTGTTCATTTTGTTGATCACCACAAAGCGTGGTAATTGAAATCGATCACAATAATTCCAAGCCAGTTCCGTGCCTACTTCAGCCCCTGCCACCGAGTCTACGAGAATCAGAACCCCATCCGCAACCCTCAAGGCCGAGATCATCTCGCCGATAAAATCATTGTAACCCGGTGTATCGAGAAAATTAAGTTTACAGTTTTTATATTCTACGGGAATAACCGCCGTTGATAACGAGATACCCCGACGTATCTCCTCCTCCTCGAAATCTGCAACGGTAGTGCCATCCTCGATTTTCCCGAGTCGGGTGGTTGCTCCCGTTTGGTGTAAAAATGCCTCGACCAGCATGGTCTTTCCACTGCTGCTGTGAGAGGCGAGTGCGATGTTGCGAATATTCTCAGTTGGATATTCTTTCATAATTCCTTATCCTTTATTTTCGAGTCTTGATCAGCCCACCATTGTAAAAGATGTCTGATGGATTGTCAAAGTGTTTTTGGATCTTTTGTCAACCTTATAATTTTATCTAGTAAAATGGATTTTCGGTAGGATATTATTCATGAAATTTTTACGTAGAATTTTCTTTGAGTGGATGTATTTCCGTTCACCCCCTTGGGATAGCGGCATTGTGCCACCCGAATTGGTCGATTTTGTAGCCCACCACCCACCGGGCAAGGCACTCGATTTAGGATGTGGAACGGGCACAAATGCAATTTATTTGGCAAAAAACGGCTGGCAAGTGACGGCGGTCGATTTTTCTTGGAAAGCCCTTCGGATTGCAAAAAGAAAAAACAAAGCTCAAGGCACCAATATCAAGTTTTTACACGAGGATGTCAGCAACCTGCGTAAAGTCCATGGCGTTTTCGATCTCATCCTCGATATCGGCTGTTTCCATGGTCTCTCTGCCCAACAGAAGCAAAAATATCTCCAACAATTGGAAGAGTTGCTCTCGCCAGACGGAACATATCTACTTTATGGTTTTATCCAAAGCCCAAGCAATAAGCCAGCCATCCGTCCAGAGGATATTCAAGCCATACAAGAGTCCATGGTGATTGTGAACCAGCAGCTTGGCACAGATAACGGCAGAAACTCTATCTGGTTGCTGATCAAAAAGAAATCCTCTCCAAGTAATAGGACTTAATCAGCGGTGAAGGTCATTTTTCTCTTTCTGGATGGCGTCGGCCTAGGTAGCAATGATCCCATGAAGAATCCATTCATGTTGGCGAAGACCCCCTTTTTGGATTCCCTAATCGGTCAAAAACTGGATCACAGGACAAACGCTTTCCATGACGAAATCATCTCAATTTACCCCTTAGATGCCTGTGTTGGCGTCCCAGGCGTCCCTCAATCCGCAACCGGACAAGCCATGATCCTTACCGGTGAAAACATTCCCAAACGATTAGGCTATCATTACGGGCCAAAACCCACTCCCGAAATAGCTCACTTCCTTACCAATGGAAACATTTTTCACCGATTACAAGAACGTCATTACCATGTTTCGTATCTAAACGCTTTTCCTCCTTCCTACTTTGAAAATGTCGCTTCAGGAAGACGGCTTTATTCGGCAATTCCCTTAGCTGCTACCTCTTCAGGAATGGAGCTAAAAACCGTCCAAGACTTAATAGCTGGCAAGGCTCTGTCGGCAGATTTTACATCCGAAGGTTGGCGTACCCACCTTGGCTTTAATACTATTCCCATCCTTTCCCCCTACGACGCTGGAAAGAGACTTGCGGTCATCGCTCAAGAGTACGACTTCACCTTCTTTGAGTACTGGTTGACCGACTATGCTGGGCATCGTCAAAACTTTTCTGAAGCAGTTCGCTTATTGGAAACAATTGACCATGTCCTAGAAGGGATTTTATCCAATTGGGATTTATCGAATGGCATGATTTGGGTTACCTCGGATCACGGCAATATGGAAGATCTGAGTCATCGACGACATACCCAGAATCCCGTTCCCCTGCTACTCTTTGGATCAGCCCCTTTACGCCAGAAACTTCCCCCCTTTTATTCTTTACTAGACATTTTTCCGGCTTTGCTAAAACTGTATCCGTAAACTCTCGCAAATTTCTCACTAAAAATTAGAGTAGGGACATCTCTCTCGATCACCCAATTGGGATCGCAATTGCTTGCTAAGCAGGATGATCACGAGTCTATCCCTACTCAATCCAGAAGTACGACTTACCCTACTTTCTCTTTGTGTTCTCGAACCAGCTCACGACGCAAAATCTTGCCCACGGTTGTCTTGGGTAGCTCAGTGCGAAACTCGATTTGGGTAGGGACTTTATATTTGGCTAACCGTTCCTTACACCAGTCAACGATCTCTTGTTCGGTCAGCGTCTCACCCGCTTTGGGGACAACCCACGCCTTGACCGTCTCCCCTCGGTAGGGATCGGGTACACCTGCAACACCAACCTCTAACACCTTGGGGTGCTCCTTGATGACCTCTTCCACTTCCCGTGGCCAGACTTGGTAGCCACCGGGTTTGATCAGTTCTTTTTTACGGTCAACAATGAAAAAGTATCCTTCCTCATCCATGCGGGCAATATCCCCTGTATATAGCCACCCATTACGCAGCGTATTTTCAGTCTCGGTTGGCATATTGTGATAACCTTTGAACACCTGTGGGCCTTTGATGACCAGCTCGCCAATCTCACCCGGCGGCAGTTCGGTCACCTCGTCATCTAGGCTGATAATCTTGCAATCCACATCTGGCAACGGCAAACCAATCGATCCGACTGGGCTATCTGTAGCATAAAGGGGATTACAGTGTGTGGCGGTGGGTGCTTCAGATAAACCGTATCCTTCAACCAGTTTCCCTCCAGTTAGTTGCTCGAATTTTACCTTAGTCTCCCGCATTAAAGGTGCGGAACCGGAAATGCAGGCTTTGATGGTGTTAAGCTTATATTTGCCCGCAATCACGTCTGGATGATTATTGATGGCATTGTACATAGTTGGCACGCCGGGATAAATTGTCGCTTTATATTTTTGGATACTATCTAAAACATCTTTTAGGTCGCGTGGATTGGGGATCATCACCATAGAGGCTGCGGCTCGAATTGCAAAGCACATTCCAGCAACCATCCCATACACATGGAACAATGGGATTGCCATTAGGACTACTTCTTTACCTTCCTCCACATCTGGCATCCAACTGTGAATCTGCAATGAATTGGCGACCAGATTGCGATGCAGCGCAATGGCACCTTTCGAGATCCCCGTCGTGCCCCCACTGTATTGAAACAGCGCCACATCATCTGCCGTAATCTCTAGTTTGGGACGAGATGAAGGGGAATACTTTGCCAGCAAGTCCTGAAGCCAATAGTCCCCTTCTTGAATTTGGACACGAAACCCGCCTTTCTTTTCCTTTGCGAGGGTGAATAAAACGCGCAACACAGGGGGTAAAGTCTCTTTTAGGTTTGTAACAATGACCTTCTTGATGGGCGTATTGGGTTGCACTTTCTTAATCGTATTATAGAAGTTACTCATGACCAACATGACTTCGAGGCCAGCATCTTTGACTTGATGCTCGATCTCGCGGGGGGTGTATAATGGGTTGGTCGCAACCACTACCCCGCCGGCTTTCAAGATGCCAAAGTACGCAATGACGAATTGGGGAGTATTGGGCATAAAAATTCCTACTCGATCTCCCTTATTAACTCCCAAATCAGCCAATGCACCTGCCAGACGATCGGTTAATTCATTCATCTCCTTGTAGGTAATTACTGCCCCCTTAAATATGGTGCATGGAGAGTCAGGGTATTTTCTGGCAGATTCTTCTAGCAACTCGAATAAAGGTATCTCTGGATACTCGATATGATAGGGCACCCCTTTATCATAATGCTTAAACCATGGACGTTCGAACATAGCCTCCTCCTTTTGGCAAATCTCAAAAAAACACGAACCCCACCTAGTTAAAGTATAGATGAAAACCCAGAGATGTCAAACGATTTTCAGGTGAATTTACTCGATCATTCCGTAACGTTTCATGGCAGTATTTAAGATGAGATTGACAAGCTCGGCATGGCTAATTCCCATCGCTGCTGCTTCGATAACTAAATCAGACACCCCAGGTGACAAACCCGGCAAGGGATTGATTTCGAGCACATAGGGTTTCCAATCATCATTCTGGTCTAAGCGAAAGTCCACTCGAGCGACATCGAGTGCCCCAGTAACCCGAAAGACCGCAGCAGTATACCAGTTGAGTTCTTGAACCTTACTCACATCCAATGGTGCAGGACAGATATAGTTTAATTTGTCAGCCAATTCAACTTTTAAACGATTGCTATAAACGATATCACTGCTTTCAAATGGTGTCAGGTCAATTTCCAAAGGTGGCAAAAAAGTTAAGCCAGCTTGAATACGAGGCGACTCTTCATCTTCAGGCAAGCGGCGAGCTGCTGGGGGGTTCAGATTGCCAATCACCCCTACAGTAATTTCTCTTCCCTCAATATACCTCTCAACTAATGCTGGTTGTCTGTATTTGGTCAATATTTCTTGGATCTGTTTTTTTAACTGTTCTTTGTTGTAGACAATGGATTTCTCAGAAATACCAATCCCTGTCCCCTCTCGACTTGGCTTAACAAATAACGGAAATTGCAACTCTGAACTCATCGGTTCGTCAACATCTTCAAATACCTGGAAGGCAGGGGTAGGCAAATCATGATAAGTGAGAACCCTTTTCGTCATGGGCTTATCCAGCGTAAGAGCGAGAGTTAGAACTTTCGAGCCTGTATAAGGGATGCGCAGCATCTCTAAGATAGCCGGCACTTGCGCTTCACGGGCATCTCCAAAATGGCCTTCACAGATATTGAAACACAAATCAGGCCGATACTTACGCACTGTATCGACCAAAGTCACATCCCCTTCCAAGAATTCACATTCATGACCACCTTCTCGGATGGCTTCGACAATCGCATTGACTGTCTTTTCCGAGTCGAGGTCATCCCATTGATCCAAGGGCATACCTGGTAACCTCGGTGCATTCTTCTTCAGGTTAGCTAAAACTGCAATACGTTTTTTCTTCATTTTCGTTTCCTTACACCTTCAAGATGATTTGACCGTTGATATCCATCATTTCCTGTTGACCAACTTCATTGACAAGGGTAATCTTCGCATTCGCCAAATGGCGAGAGAGTTCGATCAACTTTCGTAAAACCACATCATAATCCACCGAAGCAGGACGGCGGCTTGCATTGGTGAGCCAATATTGGCGCAATGAGGACAGCTCCCGCTCTGCTTTCTGTCTCAGTTCACGGATTTGACCTTCAATTTCCGGAACTTGGGCATAGCGACGTTGTTGAATCTCCCATAGACGGTCTAGACGGTAGATATCAGCCTCAATACGCTCGATACGAGTTTGTTCTTGGATTGCCCATTGCTCGTATTGGGCAAACTTCTCTAGCAAACTACGGTAGCCTCCAATCATGTCGCCAAGCGCCTTGACAAACTGGATTACCGAGGTCGGCTGAGTCTGAAGAGTGTTCCATTTCTCTTCCAATTGAGCGACCTCATTTCTCTCGACGGTCAACATTAATGAGTTTGGCGGCCATTTTCTTTGTAGCGGGATAAGGGTTTGTAATTCCATATACTTTGCTTGGGCATTTCGCTGAAGCGTCTGGAACTCTTGGTAAAGGGATAGAAGTGGGGATTCTACCTGTTCCGCCAATTGTTTACTCAAAGCAAAGCTCTCTTGCCAAGTGTCAAAAACTTTTTTCATGCTGGGGACTAATTGATCCATGGGGATATTCACGCGAGCAGTTCGCCGGAAATTAAATATTTCGTCCCTTCTCAAAATCAATTCTCTCGTTCTATATAAAATTGCATCTTCAAGATGGCAGATCTGATCCAAGCGTTCAAACCTTTTTTCTAAGTCGTTTAGCAATTTCAGGCAATCATTCTCCACAACCGACATCCAGCGGTTTGCTGCTTGTTCAACTTCTGTAATTAATTGATTTAGTTTATTTTGCTTCCGCGACAAGGTATCCCTGTCTCGTTGATGAAATGAAGCTTCGATAAGATCGAACCGCCGATCGAGTTGGACAATTTCCTTCTCCGCCTTTTCTGCTAACAGAGGTTGACTTAGGACAAACATCGTTATCTGGGCAAATTGATTGCGCGTTGTCTTCAATAAGGCAAGATGTTGTTTTTCGTGATTGACCAGATTGTGAAATACTTGATCAATCACGTTTACGCGCTCGCGCAAGGTAATAAATTGGCGATGAACCTCGTCCAGAGTACTGTATACCCGATCAAGTGAACTCTCAAGAATTTTTTTTCCTGCCAATTTTTCATTTAGGTACAAATAATTCTTTTCAAGTTCCTGAAGCTGTTTATCAAGAGTAAGCACCCAATCACGATTTGGCCAATTGCGCGGCTCATAAGGGCGAATCGCTTCGGCTAGCTTTTTAGCGCTTTCAAGCCATTGTTCTGCACTAGTGATCTCGGGGCTTTCATAAATTTTTAGACAGTTCCGATGCAACTCCTCGATTCGAAGTGTGCTACGATTAATCGCATCTAAAGTGCCTTGAACCTTCGAAGCCTTCTCCGCCAAATTTTTCAAAGATTCCATTGGAAAAGGCTTTTCAATCGCTTTAAGCGCCTGATATTCTTCAACTGCCTGTTCAAAGCGACTCCCATTGATATCCCACTCAATGGTTAAGGATGCCGTTGAGATCTGGTCAAGTCGCTTTTGAATTTGCTCGGACAATTCCGCGCTTAACTGCAGGAAACGTTGGAAAAGATCATATTGTTGCCGAGCTTGTCGCAACCGTTGGCGGTTGGCTTGAATTTCATGAATAAAACCGCTAACTTCAGATGATAAACTCAGGATATTCTCCACGGTTAGCTTTTTTCTTCGCTGCTGTAAATCCCCTAATCGATTGCTCAAGAATTCAACTTTTGTTTTCTCTGCAGAGATATCGATCTCTTCGGGAAAAACTATCAATAGCTGGGCATATCTTTCGGTTTCACGCTGAGCGAATTTACTTTGATGATCGAGCGCTAGAGATTGATTTTTCCACCGATCAGCTTGCTGAATAATTTCGATGATCTGCGGCAAATCCCTTATCACAATTTGATAAACTTGGCGAACATCTTCTTGGACTGCGATTTGAATGAGCTTGTCATAAGGTTCGGATAGAAAATAAACCGGAATTGTTTGGATATCTTCTTCGATTCCCTTTACCCGATTGGATAAGTCTTCATAATCACTACCATACAACCCTAAAGCGACCAATTCGTTCAATAAACGCTTTGCTTGATGAAGGTATTCCATCAATTCCCGAGTCTGTAAAGCAATCGACCAAGGAAACTCCTTGATCTGATCAAAACGGGCTTTGACTTGTTCTAGTTGTGAGTCTAGCAAATGGCACTGCTCTCGATTTTCGATACAGTCTTTCTGTAAACGGTAAATCATAACCAGATTCAATTTTTTACGGATATCCCACCCTCGCAAATACTTTATTCGAGCGAGACGATCCCGCAGTTCAATATACTGTTGTTTTTGACGATGGATTTTCCCCTTAATTGCCTCCAACTCATGATCAATATCCATTAGACTGGTAATAAATGGCTCTTCATGGTATGAGTCAAACGAGCGCCGTAATAAAGATGATTCTTGGAATTTTCTCTCCAATTTGCGAATCTCATCCCCTGCTGTTTTACAGGCTTGTGTGCATTTCTTCAGCCAAAGCACACAAAGAAGAAGATAGACCCCCCCACTCAATATGCCAATCAAGAATAACCAAAACAAGATATCCATCATCCTTCGCCATCCTGATCGGTTAAACTCTCAGACCATCTCTCAATATCCGAAAGGATTTTTGTAGAAACGTCATCACAGGCAAGAAACCAATGAATGGTGGGATCGTCTAATCGGAACCAATTTGCTTGACGGCGAATCAATGTGCGTGTGCGGCGTTGAATCTGGCTGATGACCTCGTCCATTGACAACAACCCGTTAAGATAAGCGGCGATTTCTCGATAACCAATCGCACTAAAGGATGGTAGATTAGGATGGTATCCCTTCTGCAATAAACGCTCAACCTCATCAACCCATCCCTCGGCAAACATTTGATGAATGCGTCGATCGCATTTCTCATAAAGCTCCTCGCGAGGTAGGGTTAAACCGATAATATACGCCGGATAGGGAAGAGGAGCCCCTTTCCTCTGCCTCGAAAATGGAAAGCCTGTAGAATAAATCACCTCAATTGCTCTGATCAACCGTCTCAAGTTGCGGGGATCAATCTTTTCCGCCGCCTCTGGATCAAGGTAGTCTAAAAAACGCTTTCTTAGCTGTAGGTCGAGTGGACGCAACACTTGATCTAATATCGTCCTGAGTTGGTCGTTGGGCGGCACCGCTGGAGGTTGCCAACCATCCACGATTGCTCGGTAATATTGACCAGTACCTCCAACTAAAATGGGTAGTTTCCCTCTCTTGAAGATGTCATCCAGTATCATGGAAACTTGTTCTTGGAAAATGGCTAAATTCCAACTTTGATCGGGATCAGCCACATCTACTAGATGATGGCGGACAGTTGCTCGGATCTGCCAATCAGGTTTAGCAGTTCCGATATCCATCCCTCGATAGAGGTAGCGCGAGTCAATCGAGATGATCTCCCCATCGAGAGAAAGCGCAAGCTGATAGGCACAAGCGGTTTTTCCCACCCCCGTTGAGCCTACAACAATCACCAACTTACGTCTTTCATGGCTTGCCATTTTAGCCATCACCATAACCAAGATTCAACGGAATGGTAACATTTTCGAGATGGACAATCTCCACCTGGTTGAGATTTGACCCCACTTCTAGGGACACCACATCAATTTGCCAATCCGCCTCTTCGAACGACCGCCTTTCAAGATAATCTTGGATAGCTAAAATAAGGCGACGCAGCTTTTGGGTCGTAATGCTCTCTTCAGGATAACCATACTTACGGTTGCGTCGCATTTTCACCTCAATAAAAACGATACGCTGCTCTTTCCCACTCGGAGAGTTGGATGCAATAATGTCGATCTCGCCAAAGGCGGTGGTGTAGTTGCGTTCTAGGATTCGATATCCCTTTTTTTCTAGGTATCTGACGGCGAGGTCTTCTCCTTCTTTACCTAAACTTCTGGTAGAACACTTTTTCACAATTTATCTCACTTGATCGAGGAAACGACGTAATCGAACCGCCACACTGCGCCGCTGCCTAGCTTTTCCTTCAATCGCCTGTTGGTAGATTTCTAACATTCGCACCCCGGTTTGTTCTATTGAGAATCGTTCTGCTTCAATGACCGCTTTCTGTCCCATTTTTATCCGTTCTTCTTTTTCGGAAAGTAACCGC
>FWPV01012378.1_pt1 | contig 13174 bp, 12 predicted proteins | sample 2228371 | NCBI WGS metagenome assembly FWPV01 (sample SAMEA103939776, study PRJEB20133) | metagenome | reverse complement strand
ACCCTGCCGGTTGGGGTAAGGCGACTCACCCCTCGTCCGCTGATTCCGGTTGCCCCATACCTGCGCTGGTGGGCTGTATAAATAATGTCCGCCCAGTTTTGTAGATGAGGAGTTAGCATCTGAGCGCGGAATGCAGCTAACTTTTATTATACCACACCTCGACACAGTATAGCAAGTTTTGTGCCAAATCCCAAATCGTGCGTGCAGTTAGTTCCCCTGTCGAGTGTTGTTGAATTATCGTACTATTCAGCCTGGCAGTAACGTCCTGTCGAACATCCTGATCGAGGGTGGGGACATCGATATTCCCCACCTCCTGATCTTTGCCATTGCGCTGGCGGTGCGGTGATTCCCGAGCGGCAGGGTCACCGTGTGCTCGGCGTCAGCTACGATGACGGCAGCGGCGCCCGGTTTGGCGGTTTTGTGTCCTTTGTCGACAGGCTGAAATCTACCACCCTGGCTTGGCGGCGATGATCGGCCCGCTGGGTGCGCCTGGTTCGACGCGAATGCCATTGGCCACGACTTGTTCCTCGATTTGACCTCTTGCGACGCGTGTGGTATACTGGCGATAGACTCGAGCGAACTTGTCGGATAGGTTGCCAGACATGACCGGTGAGCAAAGCAAAGGGCAGCTTGAGGCCAGGATCGCGACAGCCCTCACGCAGTTCGAACGGGAACATCTGGGACGCGGCCCCCGTGAGGTGCGAGCCTGGATCATTCAGGACCTGATTCTGATTCGGCTTCGCGGCGTGCTAACTCCTGCCGAGGAGATACTGAGCCAGGACCCGGCGGGGTGTCATCTGGTCAAAGAAGTACGCACCCGCTTAATCGAGGGTTCCCGCGCTGTCTTGGACGAACTGATCTTGAGCCTCACTGGGGTACCCGTAGTCAGCCTGTATAGCGACATCAGCATCAAGACAGGGGAACGAATCATCGTCTTCAGCCTGGAAGAAGATCTGGAAGCAAGGTTGAGGCGCCATGTCTGATTTGACCAAGACAACCCTTTGTGCTAGAGTGTAGTCACAATCGAGTGTAGCAGACAAGGTGGACGGTAGGCCCCTCCGTGATGGGCAGACCGGCCGCAGGGTAGGCTGGCATCAAGTTATGAGGAACAGATGCTGGCCTTTTTTGTTTTCTGCCACGAGTAGCAGCAAGGCAGACAGGGCAGACGGTGGGCCGTTGGTGCAACAGCCATTCTGCCGCAGGTTGGGCCGACCCTTACTCAGAGGAGCAAGTGACGCGTTCCATACGACCGGCATCCTGAGAAACTGACCGGAATTCCGGTCAAATTTCACCGGTGGGGGAATACCCGCCGGGTAGGGGGTGTTGGAGAGAAAGAGGGAGGTGATCCTGAACTGAGCACAGCAATAATGGTAAACCAAGATCGGTTGTAGGCTCCAGACGGCGTCGTTTTACAGCCTTGTTTCAAAGAGGAGAAAAGCAGATGGAAAACCGTTCTGAAAGCAGCTTGATCGAGACGATGGGCCACGGAGGGATATCACGACGAGACTTTCTCAAGTTCTGCGCCTTTATGACCGGTACATTGGCCCTGCCGGCCAGCATGGTCCCCAAGGTGGTCCACGCTCTGGAAACAGTCAAACGACCGCCAGTCGTTTGGCTCGAGTATTCGGACTGTGCCGGCTGCACCGAATCTCTGCTCCGGGCGCACAGCCCCTCGGTAAGCCAGTTGGTGCTGGATGTCCTCTCGTTGAACTATCACGAAACCATTATGGCCCCTTCGGGCCACCAAGCGGAAAAATCGCTGCAAGAGACCATCGAGGCCGGCGGCTATCTGACGGTGGTCGAAGGCGCCATTCCCACCGGCGACAATGGCATCTATTGCTGCGTGGGCGGACGCACCGCCGTCGATCTCTTGCAAGAGATTGCCGCCAACACGGCGGCCATCATTACTGTGGGGGCCTGCGCGTTCTACGGCGGTTGGCCGGCCACAACGCCAAATCCCACTGGCGCCAAAGGGGTCAAGGATGTCATATCAGGCGTGCCCATCGTCAACCTGCCCGGCTGCCCGGTGAATGTGGACAATCTGACGGCCACCATCGTCCACTATCTCACCTTCAACAGCCTGCCGGCGCTGGATGATCTGGGACGTCCCCTCTTTGCCTATGGGCGGCGCATCCACGACAACTGCGAGCGGCGAGGGCATTTCGACGCCGGCGAATTCGTCCAGGCCTGGGATGACGAAGGGCATCGGAAGGGCTGGTGCCTGTACCAGATGGGCTGCAAAGGGCCGGTGGCGTTCCACAACTGCCCCACCATTCGCTGGAACGAAGGAACCAGTTGGCCGGTGCAGGCCGGCCACGGCTGCATCGCCTGCGCCGCTCCCGGCTTCTGGGAGATGCCCGCCTACCAGACCGTGCCCATCCAGGGCCAGACGCCGCCCACCACCTATCCGGGGGTAGAGGAAGACGGGGATGGAAGTGCTCTGGCGGCCGTAGCCGTGGGTGTCGCCGCAGGCGTCGTGGTGGGCGCCTTCGGCGCGGTGGCTGTGCAGCAGGCAACCAGGTCAAAGGAGGAATAACCATGGCCAAGATCGCCATAGATCCCATCACGCGCATCGAGGGACACCTGCGCATCGAAGCTCAGATCGAGAACGGCCAGGTAACCAATGCCTGGAGTTCCAGCACGATGTGGCGGGGCATCGAGATCATTCTCAAAGGTCGCGACCCCCGCGAGGCGTGGCTCATGTGCCAGCGCATCTGCGGCGTGTGCACGACGGTCCACGCCTTGGCCTCGGTCCGCAGCGTGGAGAATGCGCTCAACATCCGCATTCCGGACAATGCCCGGCTCATCCGCAACCTGATCTCCGGTTTCCAGTACGTCCAGGATCACGTCATCCACTTCTACCACCTTCACGCCCTGGACTGGGTGGACATTGTCAGCGCCCTACAGGCCGACCCGGCGGCGACGGCCAGGCTGGCTCAGTCAATCTCGGACTGGCCTCTATCCGGCGAGACCTATTTCCGGGGCATTAAAGACAAGCTGGCGGCCTTTGTCAACAGCGGCCAGCTTGGCATCTTTGCCAATGGCTACTGGGGCCATGCAGCCTACAAGCTTCCGCCCGAAGCCAATCTCATGGCCGTGGCCCACTATCTGGAAGCCCTGGACTGGCAACGGGACATGATCCGCGCCCACGCCATCCTGGGCAGCAAGAACCCCCATCTTCAGACCTATCTGGTCGGCGGGGTTTCTATTCCGGTTGATCCCAACAGCGAGGTGGCGCTTAACGCCGACAAGCTGGCCATCCTCAGAAACCTGGCTCAAAAGTCTCTGGCGTTCGTGGAACAGGTGTACATCCCCGACCTGCTGGCCGTCGCCTCCTTCTACAAGGACTGGGCCGGCTACGGCGAGGGCTTGGGGAATTTCCTGACCTACGGCGAATTCCCCGATGCCACCGGCAACCTGCTGTTCCCAGCTGGTCTCATCCTGGACCGTGACCTGTCCACCGTGCACCCGGTCGATCAGCAGCAGGTGGCCGAGTACGTGGCCCACTCCTGGTACAAGTATGAGGGAGGGGACCAGGCCGCCTTGCACCCCTGGAAAGGGGAAACGGCGGCCAACTACACCGGCCCCCAACCTCCATACCAATTCCTGGAGACCGACAGCAAATACTCCTGGCTCAAGGCGCCGCGCTACCAGGACAAGGCTGTGGAGGTCGGCCCCCTGTCGCGGATGCTGGTGGCCTACGCTGCCGGCCAGCCGCGGGCGAAAGCGTTGGTGGACAGCGTGTTGAGCGCGCTGGGGGTCGGCACCGAAGCCCTGTTTTCTACACTAGGGCGCACTGCGGCTCGAGGTCTCGAGACGGTGATGGTGGCCGAGCAGTTGGTCCCCTGGCTCGACGAACTGGCCAACAACGTGGCCGACGGCAACCTGGCGGTTCACAACGGCGAAAAGTGGGACCCCGCTACCTGGCCGGCTGAGGCCCTGGGCTATGGCTTCCACGATGCCCCGCGCGGTGCGTTGGGCCACTGGGTACACATCCGGGATGGCAAGATTGCCAACTACCAGTGTGTGGTGCCGACCACCTGGAACGGCTCGCCGCGCGATGCAAAGGGCCAGATGGGCGCCTATGAGGCGGCCCTGGTGGGCACCCCCATTGCCGATCCGGAGCAACCTTTGGAGATCCTGCGCACTATCCATTCCTTCGATCCCTGTATGGCCTGCGCCGTCCACGTAGTAGACCCTGAAGGCCGCGAGTTGATGCGCGTCCAGATGGACGGCGGCAGGTAACCGGTGGAGACGCTAGTGCTCGGCCTGGGTAACATCCTGCTCGGCGACGATGGGGTTGGGGTGCGCGTGGTCGAGCGGCTGCAGTCGCGCTACGACGTTCCCATGGGGCTCCGGATTCTCGATGGCGGTACGCTCGGTCTCGACCTGCTGCCCTACGTCGAGGATGCGGAGCGCCTGCTGCTCATTGATGCCGTGCAGGCCGGCCAGGCGCCGGGGACTCTGCTACGCCTGGAGGATGAGGAGGTCCCGGCTTTTCTGGCCCTCAAGCTTTCGCCCCACCAGATGGCGCTGCCGGATCTGCTGGCAGCGGCCCGTTTGCGAGGCCGGTATCCATCCAAGGTGGTGCTGTGGGGCGTGCAACCGGGGCTGATGACCACGAGTCTGGACCTGTCGCCGGCGGTGGCAGCCCAGGTGGATGTCCTGCTGGACCGAGTGCTGGCGGATCTTGGCCGGTGGGGGTTCAAACTCACCAGGAGGCGGGAAGATGACCATCAGTGACTGTTGTACGACGGAACAAGGGAGTGCTACAATGGGACTGACTCGAAGAGACTTTATCAGGTTGTCTGCGGCAGGTGTGGGGGGCATGGTGGCGGGCGAGATTCTCACCTCGCCGGCGAGCGTCCGCGCAGCGGGTGATGAGCTGGCTATTTTGTACGATCCGTCTCTGTGCATCGGCTGCCGCGCCTGCCAGATGGCCTGTAAGCAGTGGAACCATCTGCCGGCGGAGAGCACCGATCCGGCAGGTATCTACGAAACACCAATCAGCCTGTCGGCGACCACGTGGAACATCATCAAACTCAATGAAAAGGTCGAGGCCGAGCCACGCTTCTTCAATTACCAGTGTATGCACTGCGTGGATGCGGCCTGTGTGGCAGCCTGCCCGTCGGGGGCGCTGTACAAGGACGAGCGGGGCTTTACCGCCTACAACCGGGACAAGTGCATCGGCTGCGGCTACTGCACCCAGTGGTGTCCCTACGGCGTGCCCCACCTGGCGGTGGAGAGTGTGTTGACCGGAAAGGCCAAAGCGGCCAAGTGCACCTTTTGCCAGGACCGCGTCCAGCAGGGCATCGGCGGCCCTTCCTGCGCCGAGCGTTGCCCGGTGGGTGCTTTGGTCTGGGGGTCGCGTAGAACGCTGCTGGAGCAAGCCAAGAAGCGAGTGGAGACGCTCAAGGCGGAAGGGCTGAGTAGCGCCCGGCTCTATGGCGAGACCGAGGCCGGCGGGCTGAACCGGCTGAGCATCCTGTTCGCCGAGCCGGAGGCGTACAACCTGCCGGCAGATCCCGTAGCGCCGGCGGTGGCCCGCGTGTGGCAAAACATCGTCCAGGGTTTCGGTGCGCTGGCCATTGCCGCTGCGGCCGTGGGGGCTTTTGGGGCGTTTCTGGTGAGCCGAGGCAAGATCACGATGGAGGAGGTAGAATGAGCGTCAGGCTACGAAGCACCGACGGCGTCGTGCACATCCGCTGGATCCCCAAGTATACGTTCCTGGAACGCCTGGGGCACTGGATCCACGCGGCAACCTATATCCCTCTGGCGTTCACCGGCTTTTTGATCTTTGCTCCGTTTCTGAAGGGCCTGGCCCAGGGCGACTGGGGCGAGGCGCTGCGGGTCGCCCACCGCATCTTTGCTGTGGCCTTTGGCATCATGCCGGTGTTGTACGTCGTCTTGCAGCCACGGCGTTTCCTGATGAACGTGCGCGAGAATCTTACTTTTGGTCGCGAGGACATCGGCTGGGTCAAGGCGGCCATCCCCTACTACCTCCTGGGCAAACACACGGACATGCCCCCGCAGCCTCGCTTCAATACCGGAGAACGCCTCAACGCCGCCGTGATCATGGTGGGTACTGCCCTATTTGGGGTTACGGGCTTTACCATGTGGTTTGGCAAAGGAGTCATCCCCCCTTGGTTGTTCCAGGCGGCCGTCATCGTCCATGACCTGACCATGGTCGTCACCTTTGTCATGTTCATTATTCACTTCTTCCTGGCCGTCGCCCATCCGCTCATGTGGCAGAGCCTCGTCAGTATGCGCTATGGCGTTGTGTCCGAGTCATACGCCCGTGAGCACCATGCCATCTGGTACTATGGCCGGAAGCGGGCGATGGAGCTTTGGAAAAAGCACAAGGAAGAAGCAGTCCAGTGAAGCAGAAAGAACCTGGGAGGGCCTGGTTGGCAGAAGGCAGCTATCGCTCCAAAGCCACCAGGCCCTCCTGAGTTCGGCCGCCGGTATTTGAGGCTCTCGCACAGGGCAGGGGGGATCGAGTTTTTGGTTGAATGGCTGCTTCCGCAACGCAGTTGAAGAGAATCAGCGTGCGTGGTGTGGTGCAAGGGGTGGGCTTCCGGCCGTTCGTCTATCGCTTGGCCCATGACCACGGCCTGACCGGCTGGGTACTGAATCATTCCGGCGGCGTTGAGATCGAGGCGGAGGGATCTCCTGCGGCCCTGAATGCCTTTATCCACGATCTGACCGCTCACGCCCCACTGCTGGCCCGTATTGTCGCTGTGCAAGTGGCCGACGCACCGCCCAACGGCTATACCCACTTTGAGATCCGCCACAGCGTTGCCGAGGTGGGTCACTATCAGCTCATCTCACCCGATATCGCCACCTGCGCCGATTGCCTGCGCGAGCTGCTCGACCCTGAAAACCGGCGCCATCGTTACCCTTTCACCAATTGCACCAACTGCGGGCCGCGCTTTACAATCATTTGCGACATCCCCTATGACCGCCCGCTGACGACCATGGGGGAGTTTGTGATGTGCCCCGAGTGTCGGCGTGAGTATGACGATCCTCTGGATCGGCGCTTTCACGCTCAGCCCAATGCTTGCCCGGTGTGTGGCCCCCATGTGTGGCTGGAAGAAACCGATGTGCCAGGTGTCCGCATGGCCGAGCGGGACGAGGCCATGCACATGGCAGGCCAGATGCTGTTGGCGGGCAAAATCCTGGCTATCAAGGGCCTGGGGGGCTTCCACCTGGCCTGCGATGCGACCAACGCAGCCGCCGTGCAAACGTTGCGGGCACGGAAGGGTCGCCCCACCAAACCTCTGGCGGTGATGATGAGCACTCTTGACGATGTTCGTCGCCATTGTTTCGTGTCGGACGAAGAGGAAGGTCAGTTGACCAGCCCACAGTGCCCCATCGTTCTTCTCCGCTGGCGCGACGATTCGACGGTGGTTCGTCAGGTTGCGCCGCAGAACCTCTATCTGGGTGTTATGCTGCCCTACACCCCGTTGCACCACATCCTGTTGCGCGACGTAAACCGCCCGTTGGTGATGACCAGCGGCAACTTGTCAGAGGAGCCGATCGCCCAGGACAACGACGAGGCCCGCCGTCGCTTGGGTCCCCTGGCTGACGCTTTCCTCATGCACAACCGGGACATCTGCGCCCGTTGCGACGACAGTGTACTCTTCACGGGGCAAAGGACAAAGGGCCAGGGAGGGTCCGCAGGGTCCCAATTCCCCGATGTCCAGTTTATCCGGCGGTCGCGAGGGTATGCGCCGTTCCCGGTGCGGCTGCCGTTCCCGGTCGGGCAGATTCTGGCGGTTGGCGCAGAGCTCAAGAACACCTTCTGTCTCACCCGCGACGAGTTTGCCTTCCTTAGCCCGCACATCGGCGACATGGAGAATCTGGAGACGTTGGACCATTTCGAAGCTTGCGTCGCTCTCTACCGGCATCTCTTTCGCGTCGAGCCGGATGCCATTGCCCACGACCTGCACCCCGGCTATTTCTCGACCAGGTATGCCCAGTTGTTGTCCCCGTGCCGCCTCATCCCCGTCCAACATCACCAGGCCCACATCGCTGCCTGCCTGGCCGACAATGGCTGGATGCCGGACGATGGCCCCGTGATTGGCGTGGCGTGGGATGGTACGGGTTATGGGCTGGACGGGCAGATCTGGGGGGGGGAGTTCTTTGTCGGGGGCTATCACGACTTGCGCAGAGTCGCCCACCTGGAGTATCTACCCATGCCTGGGGCAGACTCTGCTATCCTCAACCCCTGGCGGCTGGCCCTGGCCTACCTGTACACCCTGACCGGCCAAGTGCCCGTCTTACCCGGCGTCAGTGACCAGGAGGTCCGTATCGTCTGTCAGCAGGTAGATCGACGTTTCAACACACCTCTTACCTCGGCGGCAGGGCGTCTCTTTGATGCGGTGGCGGCCCTTGTCGGTGTTCGCCGGCGAGTGACTTACGAGGCCGAGGCAGCCATAGAGCTGGAGATGCTGTCAACGCGATGGTGGGAGGACCAACAACCGGAGAACGAACCACCCGCCTACCCTTTTACCCTCGAAGAGGGTGACGATGTCGCCATCCTCCGCTTGCGGGGCCTGTTGCAGGCGATCCAGGCCGACCTGGCAGGAGGGAAAAGTCCGTCTGAGATCGGCTGGCGTTTCCACCGCACCATGGCGGACATGATCGTGTCTGTGTGTCAATGGGTTGCCGCCGAGAGTGGGCTTGGCACTGTAGCTCTCAGCGGTGGCTGCTTTCAGAACCGGTTGCTGCTCTCACTGGCAGTACCACGCTTGGAGAGGGCTGGCTTCCGGGTGTTGCTCCACCGCCAGGTTCCCTGCAACGACGGTGGAATCAGCCTGGGCCAGGCGCTGTTTGCCCATTTTGCCCGTGCCGAGGGGAGTGTCAGCTATGAAATACATTGACGAGTTCCACGACCCGGCTTTGGCCCGCAAGCTCTTGGCTCACATTAAGGCTCGCTCCACGCGCCCGGTGCGATTGATGGAATTCTGTGGCGGCCATACGCACGCCATCATGCGCTACGGCCTGCGCACACTGCTGCCAGCCACGGTGGACCTCCGTTCCGGGCCGGGCTGCCCGGTGTGCGTCACCGCGAATGCTGACCTGGATCGGGCGATCGCCCTGTCCAAGATCCCCGGCCTCATCTTGACTACCTTTGGCGACATAATCCGCGTGCCAGGCAGTTTCCAGAGCCTGGAGGGCGCCAAAGCGGCCGGCGCCGACGTGCGGATCGTGTATTCCACCTTGGATGCTCTGCAGATCGCCCGCGACAACCCTGCGCGGCCCGTCGTCTTTTTGGGTATCGGATTTGAGACCACGGCTTCCACCGTCGCTGCTGCCATCCTCCAGGCCGAGTCCGCAGGGCTGGGGAATTTCTCGGTGCTCAGCCTGCACAAACTGACCCCGCCTGCTACCCGCGCCATCCTTGACGCCGGGGAGGTGGCACTGGACGGCATCATCGGCCCTGGACACGTAACGACCATTATTGGCAGCGATGCCTGGCAGTTCTTGCCAGCCGAGTATCACCTACCGCTGGCCGTGGCCGGCTTTGAGCCGCTGGACATCCTGCGCGCCGTGGCCGACCTGGTGGATATGGTTGAGGAGGGCCGGCCAGCGGTGTCCAATGCCTATGCCCGCAGCGTGACCCCACGGGGCAACCCTGCTGCTCTGGGTATCATGGACCGCGTGTTTGAACTCGACGCGGCCAGGTGGCGAGGCCTGGATCTGGTACCGGCCAGCGGCCTGTGCATCCGCCCCAGGTTTGCGTCCTTTGATGCTGCCCGGCTCTTTGAGGTAGATGCCGGCCCAACGCAGGAGCCGAAAGGCTGCCTGTGTGGGGATGTCCTGCGCGGTACCATCACCCCACCGCAGTGTCCTTTATTTGCCGGGGCCTGCACTCCTGCCCAACCGATCGGCCCCTGTATGGTTTCGGCTGAGGGAGCCTGCGCCGCGTACTATCGCTATCGACCTGGAGGTGACCTTTAGGCCATGACTCGCGATGTGATTCTGTTGGCCCATGGCTCTGGCGGTAGACTGAGCCACGAGCTGGTCGAGCGGCTCTTTGTCCGCTATTTTGACAACCCCCTCCTCCTCCCGCTTGACGATTCGGCTGTTGTCCCAATCTCCGAGGCCCAACACCCCACCTCACTCCCACGCCTTGCCTTCTCCACCGACAGCTACGTGGTCAGCCCTCTCTTTTTCCCCGGTGGCGACATCGGCAGGCTGGCGGTCTGTGGCACGGTCAACGACCTGAGCATGAGCGGCGCCCGGCCTCTTTGGCTCAGCGCCAGCTTTATCCTTGAGGAGGGCTTTCCCCTGGCCGATCTGGAACGGATTGTGAGCTCGATGGCCGCCGCAGCTGAGCAGGCTGGCGTGCAGATCGTGACCGGGGATACCAAGGTAGTGGATCGGGGCAGTGCCGACAAGCTGTTCATCAACACGGCCGGCATCGGTCTGGTGCCACCGGACGTTAAGATTGCCGGCGACCGCGCGCGCCCCGGAGACATAGTGATCCTGTCCGGCGCTATCGGCGACCATGGCATGACGATCCTTACCCAGCGGCAGGGCCTGCAATTCGACAGCCCTCTGACAAGCGACTGCGCGCCGCTCAACGGCCTGATCGCCGGACTGCTGACAACTCTATCCTCGCTTTCAGGGGAGGGGCAGATGGTCCACTGCTTGCGCGATCCCACACGGGGGGGCCTGGCGACAACTCTGAACGAGCTGGCGACGCGGTCGGGTGTTGGCATCGAGATCGAGGAGACGGCCATTCCGGTGCACGAGGCGGTGCGCGGAGCCTGTGAGCTGCTCGGCATGGACCCTCTCTATGTGGCCAATGAGGGCAAGGTGGTGGTTGTGGTGGCGCCAGAAGCCGCCAGGCCGGCATTGACGGCTTTGCACGCGCACGAGTACGGGCGGGAGGCAACCATCATCGGCCGGATCGTGGAGGCCCATCCGGGCCGGGTAGTGCTGCGCACGGCCTTGGGCGCCTGTCGCATCGTGGACATGCTGGTGGGCGAGCAGCTGCCGCGCATTTGTTAGCTGGCGCTTCGCTGAAGGGTCAATTAGGCTCTGGAGCACACCGGGTAGGCAACTGCCATCTAATTCATTGACAGACGGGACAGTGTTGCGAATCTTGTGTAAATTCACCCCCGTAGAGGCGCAGCGCGCTGCACCCCTACAAATTACAAAATTCTTGTCACACCGCCACAGACGGCGAGGCTTGGTTTAGAGTTGAGTAAGAGGAAACCATGTGTTTAGCCATTCCAGCGCAGATCAAGTCTATTCACGGTTCTGAGGCCAAAGTTGAGATCGGGGGAGTAGGACGTACCGTCAGCCTGTGGCTCACGCCCGAAGCGCAAGTGGGCGACTATGTCTACGTCCACACCGGCTATGCCATCAGCGTCGTGGATGAAGCAGAGGCGCTGGAAAGCCTGCGCTTGTTGCACGAGCTGGCCGAAACCTACCCAGTGGACGAGTTGTTCTATTCTATTGGTGACCTGCCAGGATCATAAGATATCGGTGCCCGGCAAGACTGATCAGCTTTGCTGATGCCAACCGCGCCGGCAAAGGTTCGGCGGTGGCCTTTGTGCTCACCCTCGCCTTGCCGCTGATCCCGTGGATCGCGGCCTTTTTCGAGTTCACCAGACCCACAGCAGCCCACCTGGGCCTCATTGTTTCGCTGGCGGTGCTCTATCTCGTGATTTCCGAGGTGGTGGGCCTGGCCATCTACGCCGCGCAAAGTAGTGCGATTTAGGCGCTGTTTGCGAGGATGCGGCTGGCCGAGCTAGGTCGCCGGCTCCAGGTAGAGCACCTTCTCGTCACTGTCGTAGGCCAGCAGCTCGGCGTACCGGCCCCAGTGGATGGCCGTCTCCAGCTGGCGGCTGGCCTCCTCGGCTGGAAACTCGAGCTCCAGAGCCATTCGGACCACTTCCTCCTTCAATCGCTGGCCCTCGGCAGCCCGCACCAGGGCAAGCAACCAGCGAAAGAGCGGCAGCCGTCGCAGGCGCGTGGCAAAGATCTCCTTGCGGGCCAGGATGCTGGCTTCGGCAAAGGTCTCACCCAGGGGCGTGAGGATGATGTCCCCTTCGGCAATGGTGGAAAAGCCCAGCAGCTCAGCCGCTTCGGTCAAACGCAGCAGGTGGTCAGAATCAACCCCCAGGTCGTCCACCAGGCGGTAGATGTCGTGGCGGCTGCCAGGCGTTTCCTCCAGGTGCTCCAGCAAACCGGCCAGGTCGTTGATGCCGACGTGGGGCAGCGCCCGGGTGCGGCCTGGCTCGCCGGGCGCGGTGCCCATCTCCACGTGCTCCGGCTGGGTCTGCCCGGCCAGGGTAGCATACACCCGGTCCACCAGAGCCAGAAACTCGGGAGCCTTGCGCTGGCGAGGGTGGGGCAGCGCCACGGTCAGATCGGCCACCACCCGGCCCGGATCGCGATCCATGACCACGATCCGGTCGGCCATAAAGACAGCCTCCTCGATGTTGTGGGTGACCATCAGAATGGCCTGGGTGGGCATCTCACCGCCGGTCCACAGCTCCAGCAGCTCGCCGCGCAGCGCCTCGGCGCTCAGCACGTCCAGGGCCGAAAAGGGCTCGTCCAGGCAGAGCAGCTCCGGTTCCACGGCCATGGCCCGGGCAAAGCCCACCTTCTGGCGCATGCCGCCTGAGAGCTCGCGGGGATAGGCGGTCTCAAAGCCGTCGAGCCCCACCATGTCCAGCAGCTTCAGGGCGCGGGGGGTACGCACCTCGGTCGACAGACCGCGCGCCTTGAGGGCCACTTCGACGTTCTCTTGCACGGTCAGCCAGGGAAAGAGGGCGAAGGTCTGGAAGACGATGGTCGCGTGCGGGTTGACCCCGCGCAGGGGTGCGCCGCGATAGAGGACACGGCCCTCGCTGGGCCGCTGCAAGCCGGTGATGATGCGCAGCAGGGTGCTCTTGCCACAACCGGACGGCCCCAACAGGCAGGCAAACTCGCCGACAGCCAACGTCAGGTTTACGTCCTCCACCGCCGTGAAGGTCCGCTCGCCGCCGCGGTAGCGCTGGTGGACGTGCTGCAATTCCAACAGGGTTCCATTCTTGGGGTAGTGTCCCTTTACAATTGAGATACGCTCATGCCTAGCATGATGTAACGATCACAAGGTCTGCACTTTACAAAAAGAACGACCTGGCGTATGAATAGAGCCATCTTTAGCCGG
>FWPV01012377.1_pt1 | contig 13179 bp, 9 predicted proteins | sample 2228371 | NCBI WGS metagenome assembly FWPV01 (sample SAMEA103939776, study PRJEB20133) | metagenome | reverse complement strand
GCCGATGCTTGCGGCGCAATCTGCCTTTCCTTCCCTGCCCCAGGCAAGCTTTCGTCAAGAATTTAAGCAACTAATTTGGAGATGAACCTTTTTTTAAATTATTAATTTTCATTACTTAATAAGGAGGCCAGGGAATGACCCCCCTGGCCTCTTGAGGACCCGAGATTGGGATACCAAAGTAAAGGTAGGCAAGAAAAAGATCTATATAGACAAAAAGGGGAAATCTTGTTATTTTAAAAAAAGTTTGAACATATTGAGGATAAAGTCGTCAAGCAATTTAATGTAGTCCTCAAACCATTAACCAAAACCAAGGAGGCTAAAAGATGTTTGAAGATTTACGGGCATTTTCCAAGAAATTAGGTCTACCTGAAGGAGATTTATACGATCTGCCAACTTCAGGGCAGACCTTTCCTGATGGGGCTCATTACCGCATAGAGGTTCCCACCGTCAACTCCCCTGATGGGCTGAAAGGCTTGCTCGAACAAGCAGCCAAACACGGCATTACCATAAATCGCGTGGATGAGACCTGGGGAATCTTCCGTTACACTACTGCGCAAATAAAAGAATTTCTGAGTGTAGCGCGGGAAAATAAAGTAGAATTAAATTTTTCCCATGGCCCGCGCGCTACTTATGATACCAGTGCCACTGTTCTTTCTCCCCAGGGTGTGCGGATAAGCTACCGGCTGCGGGGGATGGAGCAGATTTACCGCGCCGTGGAAGATATTCGCCGCGTAATAGACTTGGGAGGTCGCGGTTTTCTTATTTATGATGAAGGTTTACTCTGGTATTTGAATGAGATGCGTAAAGAAGGAAAACTTCCCGCGGATATTAAACTCAAAATCTCAGCCCATTGCGGCCACTGTAACCCCGTCTCTTTTAAACTTTTAGAGAGCATGGGGGCCGATTCTATTAACCCGGTTCGGGATTTGACTTTGCCTATGATAGCTGCTTTACGGCGCGCTGTAAAAATACCTCTGGATGTCCATACCGACAATCCACCTGCTTCGGGAGGATTTATCCGCACCTACGAAGGGCCGGAGATGGTGCGCATTGCCTCGCCTATTCATCTTAAAACGGGGAACTCTCGCGTAGGTGCCCACGGTATTCAGACCACGGCTGCTGATGGACGGAACATGGCTGATCAGGCCTCTATCGTCGTGGAGACAATGAAAAAGTATTTCCCCGAAGCTATTCAAAGCAAACCTGGCGCGCCTGATATGGCCATACCCAGGTAAAGATATTTTCTGAGGCCAAAGGGATCTTCCTTTGGCCCCAGCTTTATAATGTGAGTCTTCCTTTATCCAAAATAACTTCCCCATCTAACGCAATGGTCGGCTGCCACATAATTAAGTCATAGTGGATGGCTGCCTTAATGTTCCCACCTAAAGTAATATTCGTCCCTATGCCGATATGCACCGTACCCAGGACACCCTCATCTTCCAGCATAATTCCCTGCATAATTGCCTTGGGGTTTAGACCCACACCTAACTCAGCAATATTATATACTTGGGGATCATGGCGTCTGGCCAAATCTTGAGCCAATCTCTCGGCCTGTTCGCCTCCGCTAATCTCCGTGATCATTCCCTTACTAACTTTCACTATGACCGGTTCTTTTAAGACGCCGATGCCGATATAGGGAATACTGGCATCGGCTACAATTGTGCCCTCGGCCGTACCTTCCAGGGGCGAAAAATTTGCTTCTACCGTGGGCACAGGAGAAAGTTGCCCTTTTTGAACTATACAATACATAGCATTTCCTCGCCGGCCTTCTTTATGCATAACTAAATCCGTACCTCGAGCGCTAGTTAAATGCACTTTCTTTGCTTGCTGAAAAGCTTCGGCCATTTGCATACAAATAACCTTTAACTCCTCAAAATCAGCCTCAATGCCGCCGTGAATGAGCATTTCCTCGGTAAAATCCGTCATGGCTAAGCCCCGACTTCCCGCTTGCAAGGCTGTTTTCATTGCGTGCGTGTGCGTAATGGAGTTAGAAACCACAGAGAAGATTACGTCGGCCTTTGTCATAGCTTGGGCCACAGGGGAAGGTGGTTCTTCACCGTGTCCTCGGCGCGGAATCATGGTGGCCATCACCACCTCTGCCCCCCGGGCGTAAGCCGCACCTGCCAATGCTTGAGCGATATTAACTTTAGTGAAATCGGTAACAATCAAAACATTCTCCCCGGGCTTAACTCCGGCACAGACCTCTACTAACTTTTTTGCTCCTTTGCCCATGAGTATTTCTTTCATTAATTTTTCCTCCTTTAGCTCCTTCGCCTCTTTTAATTTTCCACCTTTTTTCTTCAGATACTTTTAGCAAAAGAATCCCCGGGGATCAACAATTATCAAGGATTATTATCCCCGCACCATTCCCCACTCTTAGTTGAGGCTGGCTCTTATTAATTGGGCTAAAGGACATGCATGAAAAAGACTCGCCAGGAGAAGAAGGTAGACAAAGATCGCCACCGATTTTCCGCAAAGAGAAAGCAAGCTATATATTCCTATAAATTTGTAGGGCAAGCCCTTGGGGCTTGCCGAATACGGCAAGGGACAAGCCCTTGCCTTACGTCTTAGATTATGGATGGCAAGTCCTTGCCCAACTGCGCTTCATGTTTGTTAAGATCTTCCCCTAAAAGAACAACCGTCTCATAATTTTGCAAGAATGCCTGCCTCCGGCTCTTTAGCTTAACTTTGGCTATAGAATAATGGTGATCTATAGTCTGGATAGGGAAAGAAATGGGGTTAGGGGGTTGGGAAAAACCTGGCGAGGTTAAAATTGATAGACAATCAATTATTATCCTACCCTATTATTTGCTTTTTTGTTATATTAGCCAAGATATTTTTAATGAGGCCAGAAAGGAAAAATTGGCAAAAGGAGTGGAAAAAGATATGGGCAAAATCGAACTGCCGACCAGAGAACAACTGCAAAAATTTATCCAGAAAACTTTAAAATTAGGTGCTCGTCAAGCAAAAATTATTTCCCCGCGTCAAGTGGAAACAGGCTTATGGGTGCGCTTAAAGTGCCAATTCGGCTGCGACGGCTACGGGTCAAGTTTAATGTGCCCACCTTATACTCCTCGCCCGGAAGAAACCCGCCAAGTGCTTGATCAATATAAAAAAGCAATCCTTTTTGAAAGCCCCACGACGAATACCAAAGAAATCGCCGCCCAAATGGAAAGAGAAATTTTTCTGGCTGGATTTTATAAGGCCCTGGGATTTGGCGCTGGACCGTGTCGCCTCTGCACAAATTGTGCCTTTGAAAAAGGATGTCGCCATGCCGAAGAAGCCCGACCGGCAATGGAAGCCTGTGGAATTGACGTCTTTGCCACGGCCCGCAACCATGGCTTTACCATCAAAGTGCTCAAAAATTACCGCGAACCTCAGCATTATTTCGGATTAATTCTCATCGCCTGAGTAGAAACCGAGAAAAAGAGACGGCTATATTAAAAGTTACCTCTCCAGGGCAAATTTGTCGGTGCGTGGCGGTATCGGCACGGGGTAATCTCCATTGAAGCAGGCCAGACAAAAGTGATCCTTGGCCTGGGGCATGGCTCCCACCATTCCTTCCAAGCTTAAATAAGCTAAACTGTCTAAGCCAATGAACTTCCGAATCTCTTCTATGGAATGCCGAGAAGCAATTAATTCCTCCGGGGTCGGAAAATCGATGCCATAATGGCAAGGGAACCGATGCGGAGGGCAGCTTACCCGCATATGCACTTCTTTGGCTCCTGCTTCCCGCAAATTTCTAATGCGCGTGCGGCTTGTAGTCCCGCGCACAATAGAATCTTCAATAACGACCACCTTTTTGCCCTTTAATAGATCTTTTACCGGGTTTAATTTAACTTTTACGCCGAAATCCCTGATCGTTGGGGAAGGTTGGATAAAAGTTCTGCCCACATAATGATTTCTAATCATCCCCATCTCAAAAGGAATGCCCATCCTTTCGGCGAACCCTAAGGCAGCATAATTTCCAGAGTCCGGAATCGGCATTACTAAGTCGGCTTCGGCCGGACTTTCTTCGGCCAAGCGCGCTCCTAACTTTTTGCGAATCAAATAGACATTCTCCCCGAAGATATTGCTATCTGGTCGAGCAAAGTAGATATATTCAAATATGCAGAAGGCCGGTTTCGCCTTAGGAAATGGCTGCAGGGAATGAAGCCCATCTTTATCGATTAAGATTATTTCTCCCGGCTGGACATCCCGCAGATAATGGGCTTGCACTAAATCAAGGGCACAAGTTTCGGAAGCGACCACAAAGCTTCCGTTTATCTCCCCCAAACAGAGAGGTCGGAACCCATGGGGATCGCGCGCGGCAATTAAAGAGTTTTCCGTAAGCAGGACCAAGGAATAAGCACCTTTAACTTGGGTCAAAGCCTGCTTGGTCTTCTCCATATAATTAGTTTTCTTGGAACGAGCCATTAAGTGTACGAATATTTCACTGTCCATCGTGGACTGAAAGATCGAACCTCTGGCCTCCAGCTTTATTTTTAGCTCGCGCGCATTGATTAAATTGCCATTATGGGCTACTGCTAAAAACCCGCCCGAGTGCTGGGCCAAAAAAGGTTGCGCATTCTTTAAAAGAGAAGAGCCAGTAGTAGAATAGCGGACATGGCCTATGGCCGCCGTTCCGGAAAGGGCTCTAAGTATTTCTTCCTTGAAGACATCCGCGACTAGCCCCATCCCTTTATGGCTCTTAGGTTCTCCCCCTTCCGCACAGACGATCCCGGCACTCTCTTGGCCACGGTGCTGTAAGGAATATAGCCCAAGAAAAGTGAGATAAGAGGCTTCGGGATGTCCAAAAATGCCAAAGATGCCACATTCTTCACGAGGTCTATCCAGGAACATTTTTCTCCTTTCTCCTCCGGGGACTAAATTATGGCCGCATTATATTCTTGCAAAGATTTAACCTGAAGCTCTTCTTTGATGAGGGCTTCAATTCCATGGACGGAGGCTGCTGCTCCAGAAATTGTGGTGATTAAAGGAATGTTATGGGCTACAGCCACCGCCCGAATAGAAACGTGATCTCGCTTGGGTCGCCTCCCCGAAGGAGTATTGATAATGAGGGCAATTTCGCGATTTTTGATTAAGTCCACGATATGGGGCCGGCCCTCATGAACTTTATTGACTATCTGGACTGGAATCCCATTTTGAGCCAGAGCTTTGGCTGTGCCCCTGGTCGCCACGATGGCAAACCCTAAATCACTAAGCTTTTTGGCGATAAAGATGATCGACCTTTTATCCCGATTTTTCACACTGATAAAAACTTTTCCTTTTGTGGGCAATATCTGCCCCGCCCCAATCTCCGCTTTAGCAAAGGCAATACCAAAGGAATGATCGATGCCCATTACTTCTCCAGTTGACTTCATCTCTGGGCCCAGTATTGTATCCACTCCCGGGAACCGATTAAAAGGGAAGACAGCTTCTTTAACGGCTACATGATTAACTTCCACTTCTTTAACAAAACCAAGCTCCTTGAGCGTCCGCCCCACCATTATTTTGGCCGCTAATTTGGCCAAAGGCACACCCGTCGCTTTGGAGACAAAGGGAATAGTTCGGGAAGCGCGCGGGTTAACCTCCAGGACATAAACCACATCATCCCGGACAGCATACTGGACATTCATGAGGCCTTTTACTCTAAGTTCGCGGGCCAAAGCGTAAGTATTTTCTTTGATCACCTTAATAAGTTCATCACTTAATGTATAAGGAGGAAGGACACAGGCGCTATCTCCGGAGTGCACACCAGCTTCTTCAATATGTTCCATGATTCCCCCGATGACTACAGTTTCGCCGTCGGCGATGGCATCTACATCTACTTCAATCGCCTCTTCTAAGAATTTGTCAATCAGAATGGGATGTTCTGGAGAAGCTTGCACAGCATCCTTCACGTAAACTTCTAAATCTTCTTCATGATAAACAATCTCCATCGCCCTTCCCCCTAAGACGTAAGAAGGACGAACAATAACTGGATAACCAATCTCTCTGGCCACCTGCCGCGCCTCAGCCAAAGAAGTGGCTGTCCCATTGGGCGGCTGAACTAAGCCCAATTTTTTAATAAGTTCTTTGAACCTTTCCCGATCCTCCGCTTGGTCAATGCTATCCGGGGTTGTACCCAAAATATTTACCCCGGCTTTCATTAGAGGTACAGCCAGGTTTAAAGGTGTTTGCCCTCCAAACTGGACTATAACACCTAAAGGCTTTTCTCTTTCCACAATGTTCAGGACATCCTCGCGGGTTAGAGGCTCAAAGTAGAGGCGGTCGGAAGTGTCGTAGTCCGTAGATACCGTCTCCGGATTACTATTGACCATGATGGTCTCATAGCCCTCCTCCCGCAAAGCCTGGGCGGCATGGACACAGCAATAATCAAATTCAATTCCTTGCCCGATGCGGTTTGGCCCTCCCCCCAGAATCATCACTTTCTTTTTCAAGGAGGGGCGTACCTCATCTTCCACTTCGTAAGTGGAATAATAATAAGGGGTATAGGCTTCGAATTCAGCAGCACAAGTGTCCACCAATTTATAAGTGGGTATCACTCCTTGCTTCTGGCGTGCTTCGCGGACAGCCATCTCTTCCACGCCCAAAAGCTGGGCTAATCTTCGGTCAGCTAAGCCGTATTCTTTGGCCTGCCTCCAAAGCAGCGGCGGAATTTCGCTCAAAGGCCTTCTCTTTTCTCCAAAGGCGCGGATCCTTTCTTCTAAATCACAAATTTGCTTAATATTTTCTATAAACCAAGGATCGATGTGGGTTAATTCCGCAATCTCGCCCACGGAAATTCCTTGGCGCAAAGCCAGGGCAATATAGAAAACTCGCTCCGCGTTGGGAGTAATGAGTTTCTCCCGAATCTTCTCCATGGAGGCACTACTCTTTCCATCATCGCTCAAGCCGAAACGGCCGATCTCTAAAGATCGGATAGCTTTTTGCAAAGCTTCTTTAAAAGTACGACCAATAGCCATCGCCTCTCCTACGGACTTCATTGACGTAGTAAGGGATGGATCTGCCCCAGGAAACTTTTCAAAAGTCCAGCGCGGGATTTTGACCACGCAATAGTCAATGGTCGGTTCGAAGGAGGCCATAGTTTCTTTAGTTATATCATTGGGAATTTCATCTAAAGTATAACCTACGGCTAACTTAGCTGCTATCTTGGCGATAGGAAAACCCGTGGCCTTGGAAGCTAAAGCGGAACTGCGGGAAACGCGGGGATTCATCTCGATTACCACCATCCGCCCACTATGGGGATTTAGGGCAAATTGAATATTTGATCCCCCAGTCTCCACGCCAATCTCTCTTATTATAGCTATAGCAGCATCCCGCATTCGTTGATATTCTTTATCACTAAGTGTCTGCGCTGGAGCAACGGTTATACTATCGCCAGTATGTACTCCCATCGGATCAAAATTCTCAATCGAACAAATGATGACCACATTATCCTTTAAGTCGCGCATCACTTCTAACTCATATTCCTTCCAACCCAAGACTGACTCTTCGATCATAATCTCATGAATTAAAGAAAGCTCAATACCCTGAGCGCATAAATGGTTAAACTCTTCCAGGTTGAAGGCGACTCCCCCACCCGTGCCCCCCAGGGTAAAACTGGGCCTGATCACAGCCGGTAAACCTACTTCTTCCAAAACCTGGTGAGCCTCTTCTAAGCTCCGGGCGAAGCCACTGCGCGGCACTTGTAAGCCAATATTCTGCATCGCTTTTTTAAATAGCTCGCGATCTTCGGCCTTGCGAATAGCTTCTTGATTGGCCCCGATCATCTCCACTTTAAACTTCTCCAATACGCCCATTTCTACCAATTGGATAGCCGTATTCAGCGCTGTTTGGCCCCCCAAAGTTGGTAAGAGAGCCTGTGGTCTCTCCCGTTCTATAATCTTAGCCACGATCTGCGGTGTAATAGGTTCTAAATAAGTGCGATCCGCCATTTGGGGATCGGTCATGATCGTCGCCGGATTAGAATTGATCAAGACAACCTCAAAACCTTCTTCCTTCAAAGCCTTGCAGGCTTGAGTTCCAGAATAGTCGAACTCGCAGGCTTGACTGATAATTATTGGGCCTGAACCGATGATTAAGATTTTCTTGATATCTTCTCTCTTGGGCATTACTCTCCTCTAAATCTCCTCATTAAATAAATGAATTCATCAAACAAATAAGCGGCATCGTGCGGGCCTGGAGATGCTTCAGGGTGATACTGGACTGAGAAGATTGGCCAAGAACGATGGCGCAAGCCTTCCAGACTGAAGTCATTAAGGTTGATATGGGTAATTTCCACTTCTTTTGGGGGCAAAGTTTCTAAATCAACACAAAAACCGTGATTCTGGGTGGTAATCTCTACTCGCCCATTAAGGAGATTCTTCACTGGTTGATTCCCGCCGCGGTGGCCAAACTTTAACTTATAGGTTTTCCCCCCTAAAGCTAAGCCCAAAAGTTGGTGCCCCAAGCAGATGCCAAAGATCGGCCGGCGACCCAAAAGAGATCTTACTGTCTCCACGGCATAAGGGACGGCCGCGGGATCTCCTGGTCCATTGGATAAAAATATACCGTGGGGGTCTAAGGCCATTATCTCTTCGGCCTTCATCGTCGCCGGGACTACTAACACTGCGCATCCTCGACTCACTAAATGACGAATTATATTATGTTTAATGCCAAAATCCATGGCCACTACGCGGAACTTATCTGCACCCGAGAGATCAAGGTTTTGTCCTTTTGCCCACGCCCAAAGCCCTGGACCCGAACCTAAAAAAATCTCCCCTCTCTCTCGGTTTTTCCCCCAAGTGTAAGGAGCTTTACAGGTTACGGCTTGAACCCAATCTTGGCCAACCATGGAGGGGGCATGGCGCGCTTTTTCGATTAAAGATTGGGGATCAAAATCCAGGGTAGAAATAATTCCCCGCATCGCCCCTACGCTTCTGATATGCTTGGTCAAGGCGCGTGTGTCCACTCCTTCAATGCCAATGACACCGTATTTTTTTAAGAAATCTTCCAAATTTCCTTGGGCACGCCAGTTACTGGGGAAGGGGCAATATTCTTTGACTACAAAACCTTCCACCCAAGGACGGATAGATTCGAAATCTTCCTCATTGACCCCGTAATTTCCGATCAAAGGATAGGTCATGGTCACTATCTGTCCTTTGTAAGAAGGGTCCGTAAGGACTTCCTGGTAGCCCGTCATTGAGGTATTAAAGACTACCTCCCCCCACTGTTCACCCTCCGCGCCAAAAGCCCAGCCCGTAAAAATTGTTCCATCTTCCAAGGCTAAAATAGCCTTCTTTCTCTCTTTCATCTTTTCCCTTCCAATAAATTTCGCGCTAAGGCCGCATTCCTTTGGGCCGCTCCTATGTTAGACTTAATAATTTCTCTAGCCCCTTGGCCGCGTTTCAGTAATTCCGCCGGATGGTTAAGAAAGTAGAGACATCGCTCTACCAGCTCTTCGCTATTTCTGACCATAAATCCCGCGCCAGCTTCCTGGAGTAACTCATGAGCATCCTGAAAATCTTCTATTGAGGGGCCGTAAAAAACGACTTTCCCCCAGGCTGCTGGCTCTAATATATTTTGGCCTCGCTTGGGAACCAAGCTACCTCCACAAAAAACTAAGGTGGCCATACTATACACTTTCCTGAGCTCCCCAAAAGTATCCCAGAGAATTAGCGAACGTCCTTTTCTCCCCTCCCGAGGGAGCTGACTGCGGCATGCATAATCTTTCCCTACATATTCGCTAACCAGTTTTTCAATTTTAGGCACACGCTCTACATGACGCGGAACGATAATTAAAATTAGGGAGGGAAAATCTTGGCGCACGCGAGAAAAAGCTTTTAAGATGATCTCTTCTTCTCCTTCATGAGTTGAACCAGCCACCAATACCAGGTCTTCTTCTTTTAAAGAGAGAAGGTCTTGCATCTCCTCTTTAAACTTCATCTCCGTCTGGAAAATAGCTTGATCATACTTGCAATTGCCGGTGACCAAAACTTTTACGGGATTGGCCCCCATAGCAATGATTCTATCTCCGTCTTGGACACGGATCATGGAAAGAAGATCAAAATGATCAAGAACTTCCGCCCAGAAAAACCTCGTCCGCCGATAACGCCGAAAAGAACGGGCCGAGATACGACCATTAGCCAACATTGTGCGCACCCCTCTTTCTTGGGCTATGCGCAAGAGATTAGGCCAAATTTCCGTTTCGGCAATGATTAATAAGTCTGGCTGCCAGCGTTGGAGAGTGCGCCTTATGGCCCCCGCCAGATCTAAAGGAGCGTAACTCACTAATGAAGCTTCTTTTACTTGTTCCCGCGCTATCCTTTGCCCACTTTCTGTACTGGTAGTTAAGATGAAATAACCTTGCGGAAAAAGGAGAGCTAACTCCCTGATAAGGGGGTGGATGGCAGAGACTTCCCCCATGGAAACCGCATGAATCCAAATACGTGGACTTCTTGAGCCGCATGTTCTCGGGCCCTGAGGAACATAACCTAACTTTTCCCTAAAAGCCCGGCGCCAGTCCGCATAGGCAAATACTTTATAGATCAAAAAGGGGGCTGAAATAATAAAGAAAATGGCCCATAAGAGATTGTATATAAAATACACTTTGGGCATGCCTCAACTGGAGATCAACTTGGCCCTTTCCCCCACCCCTTAGCCACCATACTCCGCACTTTTTCTAAGTCCTCCCAGGTATCCACTTCTAATGAGTCAAATTTTGTTTCTACTAATTTTATCCTATAACCGTGCTCCAGAGCACGTAATTGTTCTAAAGACTCTAATTGTTCTAAGTAGCCTCTCTCCAATTTAGTAAATTTTACTAAAAAAGCCATGCGGTAAGCATATGGACCTATATGTTTATAGTACCTGGGTTCAGTCATATTCGATATGACATAGGGCATAGGAGAGCGGGAAAAGTAAAGAGCCTGCCACTTCATGTCGAAAACCACTTTTACTACGCTTGCGTTATTTAATTCAGCTTGGCTCTTAATAGGGTAAACTAAGGCACTCATTTGAACAGCTGGATCCGTTTGGAGAGGACTGATCACCTCCGCAATCATTCCGGCTTCAAAAAGAGGCTGGTCACCTTGAATATTTACGATAATATCATCATCTTGGACCCCGATCTTTTGGGCGGCCTCACAGATGCGGTCTGTTCCTGAGGGATGCGTAGCAGAAGTTAAAATAACTTCTCCTCCGAAAGACTGCACGCATTTTAATATTTTTTCATGATCAGTGGCCACGATTAGCCGATGCAGGCAGGAAGAAGATTTCGCCCGCTCGTAGACCCACTGGATCATCGGTTTACCGGCAATATCAGCTAAAATCTTCTCCGGCAAACGCGTCGAGCCCAACCGGGCTGGAATGAAACCATAAATCACCACTTATCTTCTCCTCGCCTCCTTCTCTAATACCTTAAAGAACTTCGCGGGCGGCTTTCCTCACCCCATCTATAATTCTGTTTATCTGTTCTTCGCTCATCTTTACGGAAATAGGCAGGGCGATGGCCCTTTTCAGTAAACCTGCGGATTTAGGCCAAGCATCCAGACGGTAAGGGGGGCAGTATTGAATAATATGGTTCCAGTTGCCTGCAAAATGCCAGTTCATTGCCGAAGGTAGGATTTTGGTCTCAATCTTTTCCTTGGCTAAATAGGCATTAAATTTGGCTGCTGTTTTTTCATCTGGCAAGAAAAACGCCAAAGTGTCTCCGCCATCCCCTTCTGGATCCGGGAGATCACGGAATTCAATTCCGGGAAGATCCGCAATGGCCTCTTTTAGGCGAGCTTTATTCTGGCGTTGAGCGCTTAAAACAAAATTTAGGCGGCTCAATTGCACTTTCCCGATCGCCCCTTGTAACTCATTCATCCGGTAATTAAAACCCGTAATACTATGGGAATCTTCTCCGCGCGGCACTTCTGGATTATGCTCGTGGCCATGGTCATGATAATAGCAGGCCAGGTCATAAAGTCGCTTCTCATTGGTAACCACCATGCCCCCTTCCCCAGTAGTAAGGGTTTTTACATAATCAAAACTAAAGGCCCCCATGGCGCCGATTGTTCCCGTCTTTCGACCGTGGTAACTTGAACCGCAGGCTTGACAGGAATCTTCCAGGACCAGAATATTTTTCTTCTGGGCAATGGCCATAATCTCATCCATGCGCGCCGGCACCCCTAACATATGCACGGGAATGATTACTTTTGTTTTATCCGTAATTTTGGCCTCTAAATCTTGAGGGTCCATATTCAAAGATTTATCGACTTCGGTAAGAATCGGTATTCCCCCTGCCTCTAAAATGGCTTCGATCGTGGCCACAAAAGTAAAGCATTGAGTAATAACCTCATCTCCTTTTTTTAGGCCCAAAGCCGCCAAGGCTACTCTTAAAGCGGCGGAACCTGAGGAAACCCCTAAGGCATACTGACATCCCATGTATTGACAAAATTCTTTTTCAAATTCAAGAACACGAAAAATATTCTTCCTCTTTTCATTGAAGCCATAGCGGAAAAGGACCCCTCTTTCAATAACTTCAGCGACTGCTTCCTTTTCTTCTTGACCAATTAACTCAGCACCACCCATATTTCCAACCTCCCTTTAATTTAAATGGCAGATTTAAGCCCAGATTCCTCTTGGACCTTATGGAACAAACTTTGTATACCCCCTCACCCTTCCCTTCTCCCCACTGGAGAGATGGATGAGGTGAGGGGTAGACTCTCCCCCGGGAGAGATCTCCTCTCCCCGCTGGGGAGATGAATGGCTAAGGGGATAAAAATAAGGCCAAGAGATTAATAGACCGCTTCATAGATACGTAAAGCATCCTCTTTAGCTATAGGTCGCGGATTATTCTCCAAAGGCCTAACTACTTTTAAAGCCTCCTCAGCCATCCAAGGCAAAGCCGACTTAGGAATTCCCAAATCACTCAACCTTTGGGGAACTTCAATATCTTGAGCTAATTTTTTTACCGCAGCCACGGTCTTCAGAGCTATCTCGGTCACGGAAAGACCCTTGGTCTCTATTGCCATAGCTTCAGCCAAGCGGGCGAAGCGCTCGGGGCAGGCGGCGGCATTATATTCCATGACCGCGGGCAAGAGTAAGCCATTACCTACCCCGTGAGGAACCCGGAAGCTCCCCCCTAAAGGGTAAGAAAGGGAGTGGACAGCGGTCACGCCGGCATTCGCTAATCCTATCCCGGCTAATAAGCTTCCCATAAGCATTTCC
>FWPV01012376.1_pt1 | contig 13182 bp, 11 predicted proteins | sample 2228371 | NCBI WGS metagenome assembly FWPV01 (sample SAMEA103939776, study PRJEB20133) | metagenome | reverse complement strand
TACGGACCCAAAAATCAACAACTCCTTTCTGGTGCCCAGGAGAGGACTCGAACCTCCAATCCCTTGCGGGAACATGCACCTCAAGCATGCGCGTATACCAATTCCGCCACCTGGGCAAAAACAAGTGTCTATTTTAACATACTCTTTTCCTTTTTTCAACTCCCTACTCAACCATGCTGATGGCTTGCACTGGACAGTTCTCTATGGATTTTTGGATACACTCTTTATTCGCTTTGTAATCAGCTCCTTCATGTTCTGTTGATTTCCCAACTTCTGGACAAAGTGATTGGCAAGCGCCGCAGCCAATGCAAAGATCTCTGTCTACTTTTGGTTTCATATAATTTTTATCTTAGAAAAATCTCTTTTTCCCCACGATAATTTTTAATTTTTGAGGTAAAATTTGAATTTCTGCCGGAGTGTGAACCACTTTCAAACCGTCGACTAGGATGGGCGTTTCTTTTTTACTTTCCAAAAATATTTTTTTAAAGGAAAAAAAACTTCTTTGATTTTCTCTCTCGGCTGATTTTTTCCAAAAACTAAGCTTTCCCCTCGCTGCTTTTTTGAAAAAATTATTTTTTATTGGCCTAAAGTGGGCTTCAAGATAGCCGTCTTGCGGATCTGCCGTTGCGTCAAAAGTTGGAAGATTTAAAATTTCTATTTGGTTTGTTCTGGTTGAACTGACGCGATACTTATTTCCGCACTTCAAATCAACCAATGACGACGTTTGTATGTGGGATAAAAAATAATGTTCGTTAATTTTACCCAAATCTATTTTTTGCACTAATCGATTGGATAAACAATCACAAGCTAAAATCCCCTCTTCGATTCCTAAAATTTTCGCGATTCTATTTTGCGGACCAATGGGAATAAACCCTAAAGTCACGTCCAAATCGCCCATAGCGTTGATAACTCGATTCAAGGTTATATCATTTCCAACCGCAACAACTGTCTTTACTCCCTTTTTAATCATCGAAGGGATTAAAAAGGGAGTAAAGACAGTTGTTGCGGTAATCCCTTCGATGATTAATTCCCGAGGATCTTTAAAAAGATTTAATTTTTCCCGCCTGCCGTTAAGCCCTAAATCCGTCAGCCGATTTTCAATAAGCATTACAATTTTTGAATATTCGTTATCCAGCAAAAAAGAATCATAAATGTATTGATACATTGCGACAGACAAAAAATTAAAAAACTAAAAAACTAAAGAATAAAGCAAATTTCTCAGTTTCCATGTTTCTAAGTTCTTCTGCTATTTTTTGCTGTTCTTTTTTAAGCCATTCAACAAAGCATCTCCAGTGAGGGGCGGCAGTTGCGCTGTCTCCTGGCACATAGAACATTTGCCGTTTAAAATTGCGCCGGCGGCCACTACCAAGGTCTTCGCGTCTACATCACCAAAAATTTTTGAAGTGTCAGTCAGTTCAAGTTTGTTCGTCACCTTTACATTGCCCTTTACTTCCCCGGCAATAAAAGCGTTTGCTGCCAAAATATTGGCGGAAATTTTTGCATTAACCCCGACTTTCAAATCCTTGTCAGTCTTGAGCGTCCCATAAACCGCTCCTTCAACAGTCACATTACCCTTGCTTGCAAAATCTCCTTCCACCTTGACCGAAGGGCCAATAATTGTTTCAACTTCTTGTTCTTTAGAATAAAAATCTTTGAGCATAAAATTAAGATCTACGAAATTACGAATCAGACACGAATGTACGAATAATTAGAATAAAAAATTGCATTGTGTATCAGAATTGGTATATTCGTAAAAAATTCGTAAATTCGTAGATTATTTTAAATTCTCTTTCCAGTTTATCATTGTTAATTGTTAATTGTCAATTGTTAATTTTTTATCGGCAGTGTGAAAATAAACTCACTGCCCTTGCCCTGCCCGCCGCTTTCAACCCAAATTTTTCCACTGTGCCCCTCAATAAATTTTTTACAAATATAAAGACCGATACCCAATCCACGTGGGCTATGTTGCGCGCTGCGTCCTTGAGTAAATTTTTCAAAAATTTTCTCCTTTTCGTCAGGGGCAATGCCCATACCTGTATCTCTCACGCTACAAATGATTTGCCCATCTTTAACCTCTATTTTGACTGCAATATGTCCTTTTTCTGTATATTTAATAGCATTGTCCAATAAATTAGAAATCACTTCTTTGATTTTTGACAAATCAACTTTTACTTTTGGAAGACTTCTAGGGCAGTCAAAACGCAAATCAAGATTTTTCGCTTTTGCTTTTATTTTAAATCCTTCAATCAATTCCTCGGCTAATTTTCCTAATTCCACTGGTTCAAAATGGTATTCTAATCTTCCGCTTTCAATTCTTGAAATATTTAATAGTTCATTAACTAAATTAATTAGCCTCTCATTACTTGCATAAACTTTTTCTAAAATCTCTGACAATCTTTTTCTAACTAGACCATAATCTCCGTCTAAAATCATTGAAAGATAACCCTTAATAATTGAAAGCGGCGTTCGAAGTTGATGAGAAGCGATAGAAATAAACTCATTTTTTGCTTGATTGAGCATCTGAAGCGCCTGATTGGCTTTTTCTAGTTCTGCAGCCAATCTTTGTATTTCTTCCCGGCGGCGAATCTCGTCAGTCACTGAACGAATCAAAAGCAAGCCAAGCGCAGCAACAACAAAAGTGAAGATGGATCTGACGATAATTTCAAAAATTGATTTGGCAAGGAAAATTTCTGTGACAAGAAAGAAAAGTACCAAACCAACTAACACTTCTGTGGTAATGACCTTAGCACCCAAAAGATGATGACGAGTTACGGCATAAGCAAGAAGAAAAGGGAAGGCAAGCCCAGAGAAATAAGAAAAAGGATAACGAATATCAACGCCGTACGCCGTGAGATAAGCCGTGCCACCAACAAACATAACAACAGAAAAAGACAAAATTACGTAAAACGCCTGTTTTTTAAACTCTTGATCATTACTTTTCCGATAGGCGCGCCAGATGTTAATAATAAACATTTGAACACCCCAATAAAAGAAAACTAAAAAAATATGGTGGGCAATTTTGGCTTTAGTATGCACGCCCCAACTGTAATAATAAAGCTCGTCAACAAAATAAGGCGTGCGACTTATTAGCAAAAAAAGAATTGAACCAATATATGTAAAGAAAAGAAGTTTTCGCTGACCTTTATTGTTAGTAAAAACTAAACTAAAATGATGCATTAAAGCTGGCATCATTGTTACACCAATATAAACAAAACGGTCCCACCAAATCGCTACTGGCTCATTATAGCGGTTGTAAAACATCATAAATGTCCCTAAAAGCCAAAAAACCATTGACAAACAGAAAGCAAAAAAAAGTTGGTTCAAACGGGAACGCGGGTTGTCAAAAAAAATGAACCACCCCAAAATACTTACGAAAATAGCGCAAACAAGAGGCAAAATGGTCTCTAAATTTATCATAAAAAAATTTAAAAAATTATTACTTTATTATACCATGAAAAAATATTTAAAAAAAGCGGGGCAAACACACGGTTTGCCCCAAAGCGACCAACTATTGTTTTCGGATGAATTCCCTAATTTCTCCCTCCTCAACCGGAAACGGCTGGTGAGTAATGCCTAAACTCTTTCCTTCGTTGAGAAGCAGTCTGGCGTAATTGGGGTCAACTGGGAAAATTCTGTGATAGATTTCCTCCCGCTGAGCGGCGAGCATGCATCCGATCATGCAGCCGTAGACAACGGGACCCTTCTCTGTCTCCCCAAGCCCCAAGTTCACGCCAACGCCATTGGGCGCCACGACCTTGGGCAGAATGCCACAACCAACCGGCAAAACGAGGTGATCTCCGCCGCGAAAAGCCACGGCTGGCGGAATGCAAGCGTCAAGGACAACGGTCCGTAAAGCAAGATGCTCGGCCCGGAGTGGGGCGCTCGGCGCTGAGTGGGCCACATAAACCAATCTACACCCATTCTCAGCCAAAACATGAAAACGCGTGTCAATTACAACTTCAAGTTTCCGTCCCTTGCGGGCAGCGCTCGCAATGAGCTGACTGCTGAGCCTTTGAACTCGTTCGTCGTTTCTCGTCACGATGAAGACGAACTTTTTGACATAGTCGGCGAGAAGTCTCGCAAACCCTGCGCCCATGATGCCGACTGCTCCAATTATGCCCACAGCGCCGGCTCCAATATCAAAACCAAGGTTTTGAAGATGCCAGACAGCCTCAGCAGCCAGAGCTGTGCTCATATCATCGCCGTGATCCAGGCGAACATTGAGATCTTCTGCTTTGGAAAGAAGATCTTTCCCGCCGCGGGCAACCGAAGCGACAAGCGAGCCGAGTCCGATGTCGGTCGCGCCCTCGACGCACGCGCACTCCATGGCCTTTTCAATATCTGCCAACGAGCGATCTCGATGCTGGATGAATGAGTATGGGTCGCGGTTGATGAGGCGGATAATGAAAGTAACGCCGTCCATCACGGTAGCTTTTGACCACCTAAACGAACCGTGCTCATCCATTTCCCAACGCATCTCATCCGTAATCTGGGCCTGTTGAACCTCAGTGTTGTGCGGTTCCTCTCGCAACTGCGAAAGAAACACCACACACCTCTTTTCCGGCAAACCGTGAATGCGAGAACCTAAATATGTCTCTTCGCCATTCTTCTCTTTTCCGCCTTGATTGTCTGCGGGCATTACTTTCCTCCTTTAGTTATACCCTTAGCACAAAAGGCGCGCTGAAGTACAATAAATTTTTTACTTCACTTCAGCGCACCCTTTATTTTAATTATTACATCTTTTCTAACGGCCCAATGCCGAGCAAATTTAAACCTTTTGCCAAAACAATTTTTACAGCACTAATTAAAGACAGACGCGCCTCCTTTGTCTCTTTGTCCGCCCGAAGTACGTGAACATCTCGGTAAAAATCACTAAAAATTTTTGCCAAATTGTAGAGATAATCAGCCAAAATGGCTGGATTGTATGAAACGGCTGACTTTTCTAAAGCATTGCCAAATTTTGCTAAGTGAAGCAGTAAATCATATTCCCACTTTTCTTTTAATTTGTCAAGTCGGACAGATCCTCCCCCTTTCCCAAAGGGGGAGACGGAGGGGGATTTCTTCAAAATGGAACAAATCCTCGCATGAGTGTACTGCAAATAGGGGCCAGTCCTGCCAACAAAAGACAACGATTTTTTAGGATCAAAGTGCATGTCAGTTTTTGGATCAACTTGCAAAATAAAATATTTCAAAGCAGCCAAGGCAATTTGCGACGCTCTTTTTTGCAGTTCTTTCTCAGAAATAAAATCATGCCGAGTTTTGATTTCTTCCATTGCATAATCTTCTAACTTGTTGAGGAATTCGTCGGCCTCCACCACTGTCCCGGCTCGCGACTTCATTTTGCCTTCTGGTAAATAAATCATGCCATGGCTTAAATGATAACAATTTTTTGCCCATTTAAAGCCTAAAATTTCTAAAATTTTAAATAATTGTTTTAAATATAAATCCTGTTCTGACCCAATGCAGTAAATTGATTTTGTTAATTTATACTGGTCAAATTTTAATTTTGCTAAATAAATGTCCTGCGTGACATAAAGGGCTGTTCCATCAGCTCGCAGAAGAACTTTGTCTGGCAAACTTTCCTCTCCCCCTTTTCCAAAGGGGGAGATGGAGGGGGATTTTCCCAATTTCGCCACCACTGCCCCCGTGGGATCTTTTATAAATTTTCCACGTTTCAGTCCGTCTAAAATTATTTTTTTACCTTCTTTATAAATTTTACTTTCAAAATAAACTTTGTCAAAGCTAATACCAATTCTTTTATAAGTTTCTTCAAATCCCCGAAGTACCCAATTTGTCATTTTTTTCCAAAGCGCCAAAACTTGCTTGTCGCCGGCTTCCCATTTTTCAAGCATTGCTTTTACCTCATCTTGCAACTTTGGATTTTCTTCTGCTTTTTGATTGAAAAGGACATAAAAATCACCAACAAAATGGTCTCCTTTTATTTTTTCCGTGGCTGGCGTTTTACCTTTTCCCCATTTTTTGTAAGCAACCATTGATTTGCAAATGTGCGCTCCCCGGTCGTTAACTAAAGAAGCGCGAATTACCTTTGCCCCGCATGCCTCAAGCAAATTCGCAACTGCTTCGCCGAGAAAACCATTTCTAAGATGTCCGAGGTGTAGAGGTTTGTTGGCATTCGGCGAAACATACTCAATCATTATTTTTTCTTTTTTCAAAATCTTTGAATCGCCGTATTTATTTTTTTCTTTTAAAATTTGTTTTAAAACGCTTTCAATGACTTTCTCTTTACTAAGAAAAAAGTTCAGATATGGTCCGACGTACTGAATTTGACTTATAAGTCCTGTCGGCCTAATTGCTTTGCCAATCTCTGCCGCTACTTCGGCCGGAGATTTTTTAAATTGCTTTGCCAAATTAAAACAAGGTAGAGAAATATCCCCAAAATTAGGATTAGGAGGAAAAACAAAATCTGATTCCGTCACTTTAGTAGGCGGAAAATTTTGTTTGATCAAATCAATAATTTCTTTTTTAACCCTTTGCCACAACATAATTAATCTAAGAAATTACGAAAATTTACGAAAAATACGAAAATAAATTAACTACTATGCCAAAGAACAATAAATTTCTATCAGTTTCTATAAATTTCTGCCTCAACACCCGTTGTTATTCTGAAATAAAATCTATGATTTATTTCCTTACAACCCTCACAAAGTGCCTCTTCCCTTTCTGCACCAGCACTCCTTCTTCTGAAATCGCGATCTCTGCTTTGGGATCTTTCACTACTTTTCCGTCCACCTTAATCCCGCCTTGTTCCACAAGCCGGCGTGCTTCACTTTTACTGGTTGCCAACTTTGTTGCCACTAACAAATCAACAATGTTTAAACTTTTCACCTTTAACTTTACACTTTTAATTTCTTCGGGCACTTCTTTTTTCTGAAAAACCTTAATAAAATTTTCTTCGGCCATTTTTGCTTCATTCGGCGATTGATAAAGAGAAACAATTTCCCGAGCCAAACGCATTTTAATATCTCTTGGATTAGCACCGGCTTTTAATTCTTTTTCTATCTTTTTAATTTCTAACATTGGCAGGCGAGTGCAAAGGACAAAATAATCTATCATTAAATCATCTCGCATAGACATGATTTTGCCGTACATTTCGTTTGGTTCTTCAGTAATATTTATGACATTACCCCAAGTTGTACTCATTTTTCTTCCATCCACACCTAAAAGCATCTTTACTGTTAAAATGTCTTGCGGCGGCTGTCCATAAGCCTCTTGAATTTTCCGACCAGCCAAAAGATTAAAAAGTTGATCAGAACCACCAATTTCAAGATCTGCTTTTATGGCAACTGAGTCATAACCCTGATATAAAGGGTAATGCAGTTCTCTAATGCTAATTTCTTCCCCTCTTTCCCATCTCTCTTTAAAATTTCGTCTGGCGATCATTTGCTGAACAGAAAACAAATCTGCTAAACTATCTAATTCGCGAGGAGAAAGGTGCGCTAGCCATTCACTGTTTCGATGCAATTCAACTTTTTTCATATCCAAAATCAAGCTAAGTTGCTTTTTGTAAGTTTTCATATTTTCTTCCACTTGCTCTGGCGAGAGAAAAGGTCTTTTAGCCAGTTTGTCTGATGGATCGCCAATTTGGGCGGTATAATCGCCAATAATCAAAACAACTTGATGACCTAAATCTTGAAACTGGCGCAACTTCCAAAGTGTTGCCGCTCGACCAAGATGAATTTTTGGGCCAGTTGGATCAATGCCATGCTTGACCCTTAACTTTTCACCGGCCAAAAGTCGCTTTTCTAAATGCGCTCGTTCAATAACTTCCTCAACACCGCGACTCAAAAGCTCTTTAATTTTTTTGTTAGAAATTTTCATAAAAAAATAAAATAAAGAAAAAATAAAACCACAATTTTTCGTTAAATTTTTGCGATCGCAAAAATTCAACGAAAATCTGAAACAATAAAACAACCAAAATATTAAAATTTCTCTTGAATCTTCGTTGCTGTAATGAATTTAACATTATTTCGCAAATGACAATCTTTTATGAAATCACCTAATTCAGCAAACACATCATTTTTGGTATACCAAACGCTTTTCTGAAGCTGTTGAAATCCTAATATTTTTAATGTGTTTCTAAAAAATTCTCTTTTTATCTTCTCTTTTTCTGAAATATCAAAAATTACAATTCGATATTTTCCATCAACTTTTGGTTTTTTCTTTTTTAATTTTAACTTAACTTGTAAAATTTTGGAATATCCTTTAGGAGTAAGTGAAAAAATCTTTTGTCCATCGAAATACTTAGCTACAATATATCCTCTTCTTCTCAATTCATAAAAATCCTTTTGCAATTTATTTTTTTCTCTTTTATATTTTTTAGAGAGACGATTATAAAAAGATTGCTCTGCTCTATAAAACTCAGGATAAAGAGTTTTTTTTATAGTTTTAAACTCAAATGCAGCAAAAAAATCTACTATCTCCATTAAAAGCTTATCTGCTAACGAAAGTGGCATATTAAAGATAAAAAAAGAAAAAATTTAAAATTTAAAGAATTTTCTTTTCGTCGTTTTTTTGCGATCGCAAAAAAACGACGAAAATAGAGAAAGAAAGAAAAGGAAACAGATTCTTTTTTCTTTTCAATTGATAATTACTATTAATTTTAAAGATCGTATTTTGAACGAAATCGAGCAGGTAATTTTGTTCAAGGCATTAGTAGATTAAAATCTACAAAATTCTATAAGCAAAAAGTTGTTTCAAATTTAGTAGGGACGCGAGTCAATAATTTTTTCAAAAAATTTGCCAAAAAAGTTAACAAAAAGTATCCAAAATCATTAAAAATTATCCACCTAAGATCAACTTTAAAGTCAAAAAAATACTTGCGACTTCGTATGACATCCAATCTCTAAATTCTAATTTTATCCGGCCATTCTTCGACCATAAGTAATGAGTCTTCTTTTTTGGGCAGTTCCTGCCAAATTACTTCTGTCACAAAAGGCATAAAAGGGTGAAGAATTTTTAAACAAGTCGTTAAAACAGTAAAAAGAATATACTCTGCCGATTGACGTTCGGTTGTATTTTTAAGGCGCGGTTTTTGCTCTTCAATAATTTTATCGCAAAAAGTATGCCAAAAATAATGATAAGCAAACTCGCCGGCGTGATTAAAATCAAATTTTTCAAGGGAATCAGTCACCTTTTTTACTGTCTCGTTCAATTCTTCAATTATTTTTTTGTCGCCTGAACTCAACTCTTTTGGTTTTTTTGGTATTCCATCAAGATTCATCAGCACAAAACGCGAAGCGTTCCAAATTTTATTGGCAAAATTTCGGTAGCCGGCAATTTTTTGTTCATTTAATTTTATATCTGTCCCGGCTGAAGTGCCGATAAAAAGAGAGATTCGCATCGCGTCTGCTCCATATTTCTCTATCATATCAAGAGGGTCAATAACATTACCCAAAGATTTTGACATTTTCCGCCCCTGCATATCGCGAACTAAACCATGAAGATAAACCGTCCGGAAAGGAATTTCTCCAAGAAGAGCCGTAGACATTAAAATCATTCGAGCAATCCAAAAAAATAAAATATCATAGCCGGTTTCAAGCACACTTGTTGGGTGAAATGTCTTGAAATCGTCTGTTTCCTCTGGCCAGCCTAAAGTAGAAAATGTCCAAAGCCCTGAAGAAAACCATGTATCAAGCGTATCAGAATCCTGTTCCCAACCAGCGCCCTTTGGCGGCTCTAACCCCACATAAAGTTCTTCAATTTTTTCGTTTTTCGGTTTTCCGATCTTCTTATACCACACTGGAATTCTGTGTCCAAACCATATTTGGCGAGAAATGCACCAATCGCGCAAATTTTTAATCCATTGAAAATAAGTTTTTGTAAAAAATTCTGGAACAATTTTAATTTGTCCTGATTCTACCACATACTGCATCAAAAACTTTAAAGTGACCTTCTGTCCGTCCTTCAATCCTTCAATGGGTGCGTGTTTTGATTGATAAAATTTAAACGGCTTATCAACATCAATAAACCACTGCAGGGAAGTTAACGGTTCAATAGGCGTGCCACAACGGTAGCACAAAGAAAGATTTTGTTCTATTTCCTCCACTTTTTCAAGAAGACCTTCTTTTTCTAGTCTTTCAACAATTTTCTCTCTTGCCTCCAAAACTTTTAAACCATTAAACAAACCGGCGTTTATAATTTTACCTTCCTCATTTATAATTTTTTTGATTGGCAAATTATTCTTTTCAGCCATTAAAAAGTCAATCTGACTGTGGGCTGGCGTTACACCCAGAGCGCCAGTGCCAAAATTCATATCAACATTTTTATCAGCAATAACTTTAATTTCTAAATCAACGCCGCAAAAATTGACTTTGAAAATTTTACCAATGTATTTTTTGTATCGTACATCCTCTGGATTAACAGCTACTGCTGTATCGCCCAATTTTGTTTCCGGTCGGGTGGTAGCAATTGAAATTGGAAAATTCTTGTCATACTTAAAAGTATAAAATTTTGCCCGCGTCGGTTGATATTCAACTTCATCATCAGCTAATGTTGACTGACAGCGCGAACACCAATTAACAATCCGGTCGCCGCGATAAATTAAACCTTTGTCATAAAGTATTTTAAAAGCCTGGCGCACCGCTTTTGAACGCGCTTCATCTAAAGTATAGGCCTCGCGCGACCAATCGCAGGAGGCACCCATTTTACGAATCTGTAGACGAATCCGATCTTTGGAGGCCTGAACGAATTTTTCTACCTCTTCTAAAAATTTCTCCCGCCCAAGATCCTGCCGACGTAAACCTTTTTCTTTTTTCAATTTTTTTTCAACAACATTTTGCGTGGCAATAGCCGCGTGATCAGTCCCTGGCAGCCACAAAGTTTTATCCCCTCTCATCCTGTGATAGCGCGCCATAATGTCTTCAATAGCCAGCATAACGGCATGACCAATGTGAAGAGTGCCTGTCACATTTGGCGGAGGCATAACAATTGAAAAAACACCCCGACAATTTTTGTTTGCTTGACAGGGTAAATTATCAGGATTAAAATACCCTGATTTCTCCCATTTTTGGTAAATTTTATCCTCGACTTCTTTAGGATTGTATGCCTTAGGAATTTCAAGCATAATTTAATTTAATAATTTTTTAATTTTATCAAAAAAAACATAAAATAACAACTCTTGACACTAACCTCATTTCAAATTAAACTGTAAAATTAAAATAAAAAAATAATTTTCCATTTTTAATTATTATTGTGGCCTTAAATCTAACCCAACAAATATTTGAAGCAATTCAAAAAAGCAATCATATTTTGATTGCTTTTCGCAAAAACTGGAGCGGTGACGCCATTGCCTCCAGTTTGGCTTTGCGTTCATTTTTTCAAAAAACCCAAAAACCGGCAACAGATATTGTTTGCGACGGATTTAACGCGCCAAAAAATTTTGACTTTCTTCCCCAAATTGAAAAAATAAAACCAACTATTCCTGACCTCCGCCATTTCATTATCAGCTTGAATGTCCAGGAAAACCAAATCAACGGTCTGCATTACGAGATTAATAACAATAAACTTAATATTTTTATCACGCCAAACCAAAAAAACATCGCCGCAAACGACATTTCCGCTTTTCTTTCCGACTATAAATATGACCTAATCATCACTCTAGACAGCCCTGACCTTGAATCTCTGGGAAATCTTTATCACCAAAATATTGAATTTTTCTACACAACCCCCATCATCAATATCGACCACAATCCAGCCAACGAACAATTCGGCCAAATAAATCTTGTGGAATTAAACGCCACTTCAATCGCAGAAATCCTTTTTAACTTTTTGGAATCGTTTAACCCAAAACTCATTGACGAGGAAGTAGCCACCTATCTTTTGACAGGGATGATTTCCAAAACAAGAAGTTTCAAATCGCCAAACGTCACCCCCCACGCCCTGGGGATTGCTTCCCAACTCATTGCCCGCGGCGCGCGGCGCGAAGATATTATCAAAAATCTTTATCAAACCAAAACAATCGGCACTCTGAAGCTTTGGGGGCGAGCGCTCATGAGATTAAAAAACGACCCCGGAACAAAAATTGTTTGGTCGCTTCTGACCCGCGATGACTTTATCACCTCTGGCGCCGAGGAAGAAGAACTGCCAGAAGTGATTGATGAATTAATTGCCAATTCGCCGGAAGCGGAGATTGTTGTTTTGTTTTACGAAATTCCCTACACCAACTCGCCAGAAACAAAAATCTGCTGCCTAGTCAGAACCTTAAAAAACATGGAGGCGGCAAAGATTCTTTCCCACGAGGCAGAGGGCACTAAAGATTTTAAAAAATTCTGCGTGGTTGGCAAAAAATTAACTGAAGTGGAAAAAGAAATTATTGAGGAAATTAAAATGAACTTATTAATAAAAAAATAAAAAAACCATTTTTTAATTTTCAAATTATTTACCACACTTTAGTGTGTTTTATCCATCACATACAAATAAACCCCCTTCTCTTTTTTTCCTCTTGCCAATTTGGCAATGAAAATCCGTTAGAAATAATTCTAGTTCCCGGCCGAAGTTCTTTTTCTAACTTCTTCTCCAACCGGCCCATCATCCCGGTTATACCGTAAAACATCACTACTGTTGCGCCGGATAAATTCGCCGACCAAAAATTTTTGCGACAAATCTTTGCCCTCTCTGCCAAACCAAGAGATTTAATTTTATGCCGCGACCACCAAACTAAAAATGGATTGATTTCATAACCAATTGCCTTTGCCCCGCGCCGGGCTGCTTCAATCGTAAAAAACCCGTCGCCAGAACCCAAATCCGCCACTAAATCACTTGGTTTCAAATCTGCCAGACACATCATTATTTCCACTTTTTCTTTTTGACTTTTCACATAGGGCGCGCCAGTAAACATTGGGATTAAGAAAAAGAAAATAAAAAAACTCCCAACCGCAATCAAGATTAGGAGTTCGAAAAGTAGTAGAAAAATTACCATAAAGAATCAAATAATCTTACTGAAATCATGTCTAAAACCTATAACCTCTAAAATGATTTTACCATAATTTTAGAAATAAAAAAACCCAAAACCGGGTTATTTGCAGAGATACTTTTGTCCCATTCACCAATCGCCCACTTCACTTAAACGAACCGCCTCCGTCACTTTATTTTCAGTGAGGCTTGCTTTTTTAAAAAATTAAGTTAAAATATTATTAATGATGGGCGCATAGCTCAGTTGGTTAG
>FWPV01012375.1_pt1 | contig 13182 bp, 19 predicted proteins | sample 2228371 | NCBI WGS metagenome assembly FWPV01 (sample SAMEA103939776, study PRJEB20133) | metagenome | reverse complement strand
CACGCGGCTGTCGGGCAAGACCATCCCGGCATACAGCTCGGCGGTGGTGCCTTGCTGCACGGCGACGACCAGCCCCGCGAAGGCTTCAAGTCGACCGAGCAGGGCGCGGCCACCAGCGTCTGGGCCGCCGTCGGCGGCGAACTGGAGGGTGTCGGCGGGCTCTATCTGGAAGACTGCAACCAGGCGCTGCCCTGGAGCAAGGACAACCCCTGGACTGGCGTCATGCCGCACGCCCTGGATCCGGACGCCGCCGATCGGCTCTGGGACCTGTCGGTGGAAACGGTCGGGGCCGGCGCCTGATGGAGCGCGCCTCGACGCTGCGCCTTGCGGGCGTGGCCGTGCTGCTGGGCGTGGCGATCGACGTCGTCGCGCCCTTCCTCATCTATCCGCGCCTGGTCGAGCCTCAGCCGCATCTTGTCTATGTGCTGATCGATCTTCTGCTGCTGATCGGCATGCTGGGCGCGCGGGCCCTGACCGCGCGGGCCACGGGCCCGCTGGGGCTCGCAGGGTTCGTGCTGGCGAACCTGGGCGTCCTGCTGGTGCGGACCTCGCCTGCCGAGGTGTTCGGCCAGGCGTCCTACATGATCGCCTCGGCGGTCTGGTCGATCGGCATGGTGGTCTGGGCCGTTGACCTCTTGCGGGCGCGCGTGATGCGGCTGGCGGCGGGCTTCTGGATCGTGGCCCTGGCGGTCGGACTTATCGGCCTTTTGCTGAAGGACCACGGTCCGGTCGCGCACATGGCCAAGATGACCTTCCTGCTCGGCTTCGCCGCTGTCGGCGTCCAACTGCTCAAAACCCGTGGAGATCCCGCATGAGCCTCAAGAACAAGACCCTGTTCGTCACCGGCGCCTCGCGCGGCATCGGCCTGGCCATCGCCCTCCGCGCCGCCCGCGACGGCGCCAATGTGGTGATCGCGGCCAAGACCGCCGAGGCCCACCCCAAGCTGCCCGGCACCATCTACACCGCCGCCAAGGAAATCGAGGACGCCGGCGGCAAGGCCCTGCCGCTGGTCGTCGACGTGCGTGAGGAGTCCAGCGTCCAGGAAGCGGTCGACAAGGCCGTGGCCCAGTTCGGCGGCATCGACATCTGCGTCAACAACGCCTCGGCCATCTCGCTGACGCCCACCCTGATGACCGACATGAAGCGCTATGACCTGATGCACCAGATCAATACGCGCGGCACGTTCGTCACCTCCAAGGCCTGCATCCCGCACCTGAAGAACGCCGAGAATCCGCACGTCCTGATGCTGTCGCCGCCGCTGGACATGTCGCCGCGCTGGTTCGGCTCGCACGTGGCCTACACCATGGCCAAGTTCGGCATGTCGATGTGCGTGCTGGGCATGGCCGAGGAGTTCAAGCCCGACGGGATCGCCTTCAACGCCCTGTGGCCGCGGACCGGCATCGCCACGGCCGCCATCCAGTTCGCCCTGACCGGCGAGGAGGGCCTGCGCCATTGCCGCACGCCCGAGATCATGGCCGACGCGGCCTATGCGATCTTCAACAAGCCCTCGCGCGACTTCAGCGGCAACTTCCTGATCGACGACACCTTCCTGTACGGCGAGGGCGTGCGCGACTTCGATCACTACAAAGTCGACCCGACCGCCAGCCTGATGCCGGACTTCTTCGTGCCTGAGAGCAGCGAGCCGCCGCCGGGGGTGAAGATCGGGTTATCGAGACCCTCTCCCAGAGGGGGGAGGTACCCGCCGCGGAGCGGTGGGAGGTAAGGGGTTTCGTCGACCGACATCTTACCCCCTCTCCCTCCCACGCTTTCAGCGCGGGCCCCGCCCTCTCCCCTTGGGAGAGGGTTTCTGTTTGCGCGCCGCCACGGCCAGGGACTTCCGCGCCCAGTCCAGCAGGAGGTCCTGGTCGTCCAGCGCCTCGGCGGGGGCGGTCCAGTAGGCCATCGTCTTGCCGGGCTCGAACGGGGCGAAGGCCTGGGAGCCGGCGGCCTCGAACTCGACCTTCAGATCCTCGTCGCCCTTCAGATAGAGCACGTCATCGTCGATGAGCGCGAAGAACAGCCCGTTCGCATAGACGCCGACTCCCCCGAACATGCGTCGTGCGCTGACCTGTCCCAACGGGGCCAGCAGCTCCAGAACGAAGTCCTTGTAGTCGTCGGATACCGCCATGCCCGTCACCGTCCGTTCCGCCACGCCCGCCGACACGGGCCTGATCCACCAGTTCATCCTCGATCTGGCCGATTATGAGAAGCTGCTCGACACCGTCCAGGCGACTGAGGCCGACACGGCCGCGGCCCTGTTCGGCGACAAGGCCCGGGCCTTCGCCGACATCGCCGAGATCGACGGCCAGCCGGTCGGCTTTGCGCTTTGGTTCTACAACTATTCCACCTTCGTCGGGCGGCACGGGATCTATCTGGAGGACCTGTTCGTGCGCCCGTCGGCGCGGGGCTCGGGCGCGGGCAAGGCGCTGCTGGCCAACCTCGCCAGGCGCTGCGTCGATGAGGGCCTGGGGCGGCTGGAGTGGTCGGTCCTCGACTGGAACGCGCCCTCGATCGCCTTCTATGACAGCCTGGGCGCGGCCGCGATGGACGAGTGGATCATCCGCCGCATGACCGGCGAGGCGCTGCGCAAGCTGGCGGGGGTCTAGTTATTCCAGCCGGTCGGCCTTGCGCAGTTCCGGGAACAGGAAGGCCCAGATACCGGTGACCGCCATGGCCCCGACGCCGCCGAACACCGCTGCGCCGATCGGGCCCAACAGCCAGGCGGCCGCTCCGCTTTCCACCTCGCCCAGCTCGTTGGAGGCGCTGATGAACACGCCCGAGACGGCGGCGACCCGGCCGCGCATGGCGTCGGGGGTGACGATCTGCACCAGCGTCTGGCGGACATAGACGCTGAGCATGTCGGCCCCGCCCAGCACCGCCAGGGCCGCCACCGACAGCCAGACCAGCTTGGAGAGGCCAAAGACCACCGTGGCCAGGCCGAAGACCGCGACGCCGGCGAACATGATCTTGCCCGCATGGCGGCGGATCGGGTTGGCCGCCAGATAGAGCCCCACCAGGCAGGCGCCGATCGCCGGTGCGGCGCGCAGCAGGCCAAAGCCGCCGGGGCCGATGTGCAGCACGTCCTTGGCGAACACCGGCAGCAGGGCCGTCGCGCCGCCCAGGATCACGGCGAACAGGTCCAGCGAGATCGAGCCGAACACGATCTTGTTGTTCCAGACATAGGACAGCCCCTCCTTGATCAGCTCGACCCGCGAGCCGGGCTGCGGCTCGGGCTTGGTGGGCTTGCGGATGGCCAGGGCCAGCAGGGCCGCGACCAGATAGAGGCCGAACGAGGCCCCGAAGGCCAGGGCCGGCGAGTGGATCAGCAGGAGGCCGCCCAGCGCCGGGCCGCCGATGGATCCGGCCTGCCAGGACAGCGACTGCCAGGCGATCGCGCGCGGCAGAAGGGGACGCGGCACCAGCATCGGGCCCATGGCGCTGCTGGCTGGCGAGAGGAAGGCGCGGCTGGCGCCGAACAGCACCGAGATCGCGAAGATCGGCCACAGCTGGTGCGAGCCCATCAGGGCCAGAACCAGCAGCACCCCGGCGCTGATGGCGTCCAGGGCCAGGGTGGCGGCGACGATCAGCTTGCGCGTCCGGCGGTCGGCGGTCTCGCCGGCCACCAGGGTCAGCAGGAACAGCGGCAGGAACTGCGCCAGGCCGATCATGCTGACCAGGAACGCCGACTCGCCGACCGAGCGGGTCAGGCGGGCGATGGCGTAGACCTGCCAGCCCAGGGCCACCGACTGGATCTGCACGCCCAGGGTGGAGACGAACCGCGCCGCCCAGAAAAGAAGGAAGTCACGCTCCCGCAACAGGGCGCGGGTAGGGTTCTCGAGCGAGGGCTCGGGCGATGGAGCGGCGGTGTCGGACATCGCGCCGACCATAAGGCCAAGTCGTCGCACCGCAACGTTGTTGACCTACGAAAGCCTTGGCCCTACAGCGCGCGCATCTTCTGGAGGTTCTCAGGCATGCGACGCCTGCGACGAATGAAGCGCGAACGCGCCACGATCTGAAGCCCTCCCGCGCGCCTTCGTGTCGGGAGCCCCCGACGCTCTTTCGCAGTTCCCGAAGGCCGATGACCTCCGTTCACAAGTCTGCTTCCCCCGAGCCCTATCCGCCGCTGGTCCATGAGACCCCCGCGATGGAGGCCGCCGTCACCGCGCTGATCGACAGGGTCTTTGGCCCGGGCCGCTTCGCCAAGTCCTCCGAGCGTCTGCGCGAGGGCAACACCTTGCTGGCCGACTGCTCGTTTGTGTCGCTGCGCGGTGGCGCGCCGGTGGGCTGCGTGCGGATGTGGCCCGTGACGATCGGCGGCGAGCCGGTCGCCTTCCTCGGGCCGCTGGCCGTCGATCCTGAAGAGCGCAGCGCCGGCCTTGGCCAGGCCCTCGTCGAGGCCGCCTGCGAGGCCGCCCGCGCCGCCGGTTGGCGGGCGGTGCTGCTGGTGGGGGACGGCCCCTATTTCGGACGCGTCGGCTTTTCCAACGCCCACACGGCCGGCGTCGTCATGCCCGGACCGGTGGATCAGCGCCGCGTGCTGCTGTTGCCGCTGCGTGAGGGCGGGGACCTGGGGCTTTCTGGCCCCGTCGCCGTTGACCCTCAAGCTTGAGCCGGCGCGCGCTAGAGCCTAACTGAACGGGCATGACCGACACGCCCTTCAAGTCTGGCCTGGATGGCGTCGCTCAATCCGTGAAAGCGGCGGGCGAGCGCGGCCTGCCGCCCGTCCACCTCTGGAACCCGCCCCACTGCGGCGAGATCGATATCCGCATCCGCAAGGACGGCGTCTGGTTCCATGAGGGCACGCCGATCGGCCGCGAGGCGCTGGTGCGCCTGTTCTCGACCGTGCTGCGCCTCGACCCCGACGGCTACCACCTGGTGACGCCGGTCGAGAAGATGAAGATCACCGTCGAGGACGCGCCGTTCATCGCCGTGCGCGTGGACCGCGAGGGCGAGGCTCTCGTCTTCCAGACCAATGTCGGCGACACGGTCACGGCGAGCGCCGATAACCCGATCCGCGTGACGATCGACGCCGAGACGGGCGAGCCGCGCCCCTATGTCCATGTCCGCCGAGGTCTGGAGGCGTTGATAGCCCGCGCGGTGTTCTACGAGCTGGCCGAGATGGCGGTGGAAGAGGACGGCGTCTGGGGCGTGCGCTCGGACGGGGCGTTCTTCCCGATCGCCGCGCCCGGCAAGGGTCTGGCATGACCCGCGAAGAGCGCCGCGCCTGGATCACCAGCCGCCTGCATCCGATCGCGGGCTATGATCCGAGCCTGGCCAACCCGCTGCGTTCGGACTTCGATCTCAATCCAGGCCTGAAGGTCGACAATCCCCACGCCCTGCGTCCCGCCGCCGTCCTGGTGGGACTGGTCGAGCACGACGACAGCCCGACCATCCTGCTGACTCGTCGGTCCGACACCCTGCGTAGCCACACCGGCCAGATCGCCTTTCCGGGCGGCCGCTGCGATCCGGGCGAGACGCCCTGGGGCACGGCGCTGCGCGAGGCGCAGGAAGAGGTCGGGCTGGATCCCGCCCTGGTCACGGTGGCGGGTCTGCTGCACGGCTACCAGACCGTGACCGGCTTTCATGTGACGCCGGTCGTGGGCTTCATCGACCCCAAGGCGACCTTTACGCCCAGTCCCGAAGAGGTCGCCGACGTCTTCGAGACGCCGTTCGACTTCCTGATGGACCCGGCCAATCACCAGCGCAAGCACCGCGAGGTTCCTGGCGGGCCGCGCCGCCATTTCTACGCCATGCCCTGGAACGATCGGTTCATCTGGGGTGCGACGGCGGGCATGTTGCGGTCGCTCTATGAGGCCCTCCATGACGAAAGCGGACGGACCCCCTCTGAATAGGGCGTTTCTTGTCTGGCGAAGCCGGGGTCTCCTGGCCTAACAATGGCGCCCCTTCCTCGGAGGGGATCGCACGCGTGAGTGGGAGTCAGGCGTTGAGCAGTGAGACGATCGGCGACGCGCCTTGGATCGCGCTTCCAGAGACCAAGGCGGTCATCGCCGCGCTGGAGGCGCGCGGTTACGCGGGCTGCGCGCGGTTTGTGGGCGGCTGCGTCCGCAACACGGTGATGGGCAAGCCGGTCGACGACATCGACATCGCCACGATCCTGACGCCGGACCTTGTCATCGACGCTCTGGAGCAGGCGGGTCTGCGCGCCATCCCGACCGGCGTCGACCACGGCACCATCACGGCGGTGTCCGGCGGTCGCCCCTACGAGATCACCACCCTGCGCAAGGACGTCTCGACCGACGGCCGCCGGGCGGTGGTGGCCTTCACCCAGGACTGGAATCAGGACGCCGAGCGGCGCGACTTCCGCTTCAACGCGCTTTATGCGGATACGGACGGCCGGATCTATGACCCCACCGGCGAGGGGATCCGCGACGCCCATGAAGGCCGGGTAGTGTTTGTCGGCGATCCGATGACGCGCATCCGCGAGGACTATCTGCGCATCCTGCGCTTCTTCCGCTTCCAGGCCTGGTACGGCCGCGGCGAGCCGGACCAGAAGGCCCTGGCCGCGTGCAAGGCGCTGAAGGGCATGGTCTCGGGCCGCGCCGCCGAGCGCACCCAGAAGGAGCTGATGAAGATGCTGGCGGCGGAGGATCCGCGTCCGGCCTTCCGCCTGATGGCCGCCACCAGCGTGCTGTCCTCGATCCTGCCGTCGGTGAAGTCGCTGGCCCGCTTCGAGGCTCTGGTCGGCATCGAGACCGAGCAATTGTTCGAGAACGATCCGGACCTGCGCCTGGCCGCCCTGATCCCGGATGACGCCAAGGTCGCCGAACAGCTGGCCGAGCGCCTGCGCCTGCCCAACAATGTGCGGGACCGTCTGGTCGAGGCCGTGGGCAAGAACCCGCGGGTGGTCTCGTGGATGAGCCCGCGCGAGGCGCGTCGGGCGGTCTATGGCCTGGGGACCCGCACGTTCTGCGACCGGGTCAAGTTGGCCTGGGCCGGCTCCGGTCGCGACTCGACCGCGCCGCAATGGCGGGCCTTGCTGGCCCTGGCCGAGACCTGGACCCCGCCGGCCTTCCCGCTGTCGGGCGAGGAGGTGATGAAGGCCGGCGTGCCCAAGGGGCCGATGGTCGGTGAAGTGATGCGCGAGATCGAGCTCTGGTGGATCGACCAGGACTTCATCGAGGACAAGTTCAGCGCCATCGAACGCCTGAAGGCCGTCGCCCAAGGCATGGTCTACTGACGGCCGTGACGACGCGCGTCTTGAAGATCGGCCTGCTGGAAACGGGCGAGCCTCCGGGCCCGCTGAAGGCGACCTATGGCGGCTATGGCGCCATGTTCGAGGCCTTGTTGGGCGATGCGCACGCCTACCGCGCCTACGACGTTCAGGGCGGGGAACTGCCGGCGCATCCGGCCGAGAACGACGCCTATGTGATCACCGGCTCCTCGGCGGGGGTCTATGACCCGCTGCCCTGGATCGAACCGCTGAAGGCCTTCCTGCGCGCGGCCCGAGGCGAGACGCCGCTGGTGGGGGTCTGTTTTGGCCATCAGGTCATGGCCGAGGCGTTCGGCGGCAAGGTCGAGAAATCGCCGAAGGGTTGGGGCGTCGGCCTGCAGGCCTATGCGGTCGCCGAGCGCGCCGCCTGGATGGACGACGCCGCAGAGGTCGCCGTACCGGGCTCGCACCAGGACCAGGTCGTGGACCTGCCGCCGACGGCCCGCGTGCTGGCCGGCAGCGCGTTCACGCCTTACGGCATCCTCGCCTACGAGAACGAACGGGCGATCTCGATGCAGTTCCACCCGGAGTTCACGCCGGACTACGCCAAGGCCCTGATCGAGGTGCGGCGGGGAACGCGTTACACCGACGCGCAGGCCGACGCGGCGATCGCCAGTCTGGACGGCGCCACCGACCGGGCGCGGATGGCGGCGTGGATTGGGCGGTTTCTTGCGCAGGAGGTCGGGCGCTAGCCGGACCGTCAGGTCGAGATGCGCGCTTCCAGCTCGTTGAGGCGGGCGCGGGTGGCCGCAAGGTCGGGACCAAAGCGCGCCGGGTCGGCCGCCGCCAGACGCCCGGCGATGTCGTAGCTCTCGCGATAGAGATCCAGCGCCCGCATGCGGTGGCCGCGATCCTCGCGCAGGTCGGCCAGGCGCTCAAGATTGACTGACAGGGCGCGCTGGGCGTTGGCGTCGCTGGCCTCGCGGCCGCCGCGCGAGCGACGCAAGGCCAGGGCTTCCTCGAAGGCCGACAGCGCCGCGTCCAGGCGTCCTTCGGCCTCGGCGACATCGCCGACGCCGGACAAGGCGCCGGCCAGCAGGTCGGTGCTGGCGTCGCTCGGGCGGGCCTGCCGCACCTGACGGGCGTAGGCCACCGCCGTCTCATAGGCCTCGCCGGCGTCATCCAGTTGCCCTTGGGCGCGCGCGAAGTCACCCAGGTCGCGGTGGACGACGGCCAGTTCCTCGTCGCTTTGGGCCGCGCGCTTCATGGCCGCCAGCAGGCGAGCGCACTCGCCCCAGGAGTCCTCCCGGCTGAGCGTGACCAGACGCGCGCGCATTTCGGCGAAGGTTCGGGGCGCCGGCGCCGGCGCCGGAGTCGGAGCGGCCGGCGGCGGCGCGGCGTGGACGATCGGAGCGGGGGTGGGCTCGGCGCTGAGCGTGGGCGCCACGGCGGGCGTGGGGCTCGGCGCAGGCTCGTCGGAAAGCTCCAGCCCCAGGGTCGCGGGCGCAGTCTTGCGCGGCTTACGCTTGGGCCGAGGAAGCAGGGCGGCGACGATGAGCACCCCGCCCACGATCGCCGCCGCCACGCCGACAGAGGGGCGATGCGGTTCGAACGGACCAAGGTCGAGGTTCGTGGCCCATGTCCCCAGCGAGCCCCAGCCCGCCACCACGTATCCCGACGACGCCAGGATCAGCCCCAAGATGATCCCAACCAGTCGCGCCAACATCGCGTCCCCCAGACGTTCGCCCACCACGGGCGTCCCTCCGCCAGACCGCACTAGTCATCCGGCGGCCCCGATCCCGTCGAGCCGTCTCAACCGGCAGGGGAACGGAGCCGCGCGAATGATCCGTGGACGGGCGCCGGGCGGAGACGGCGCCTCTAAATCAACCAGCTGCGCGGGCGCGGATACGCCTCGCCGCGGGTGAGATAGTAGATTCCCATCACGCAGCGAACCACGAACCAGACGCCCACGGCGCCCATGATCGCGATGCCGGCCATCAGCACCGGAATGCCCACCAGCACCAGGCTCAGCGGCACGCCGAAGAGGGTCATCATCAGGCCGATCATGAACCAGGCGATGGCCAGCCAGAAGGTCCGGATCGCGAAGGTGTAGTGGCTGGCGTTGATCGGTCCCGCAGCGTCGCGGTTCACATAGGCCAGGATCAGGCCGACAAAGAAGGTCAGGCCGTTGGTGAAGCCCAGCAGATAGAGGCCGTACACAACGGCGGGTAGGACCTTGTCTTCTTCAACGCGAGGCGTGATGGCGGCGTCGGTCATGGCTTAGAGCATCCAGTTCTTGGGTGTGGGATAGGGTTGGCCCTTCAGCAGGTGCGAAAGGCCGACGACGGCGCGGACAATGACCCAGAGGCCGACCGCGACCAGCATCACGACACCGATCCCCACTGCGGTGAGCAGGCCGGAGATCAGGCTGAACAGCAGCGCCAGCCAGAAGGTGCGGATCTGGAACTCATAGTGGCTGGCTAGCCAGTCGGGCGCGCCCTTGCGGCTGATATAGGCCAGGATGGCGGCGATCAGGCAGGTGAAGCCGCCCGTCACCGCGCCCGCGATATGCAACGCGTAGATCGCGATGGGCAGGGCCTTGTCGTCCGGCAGGGCCGGCGGAACGGCGGTGTCTGGGGTGGGGTCTGTCACGGTTGAGCCTGGAATAACTTCGTCATCCGGATCGTCGCGCTGATCAGGCCGCGATGCAAATGAAGGTGGCGTCATGAAGGCGATGTCACGTTGGGCGCGTTCTTCGAACCTTACAAAAAAGTCATCTGCCCGGATCGATCCAGAGCCGCCGCAGGGCCGTAACTGTGATCAGACCGCGCGCCGTCGACCTCTTCAGTTCCCCCAACCCGAAGACTTGATGGAAGGTTTCAAACAATGATGCGTTCGATGCAACGCCGGGCCGCCGTGCTGGCCCTGGCCGCCGCCGCTGTGGCCGGTCCCGCGCTCGCCGATCACCACGGCGCCAAGCCGAACATCGTCGGCGTGGCCGCCGGCAACGCTGACTTCTCGACCCTGGTCACCGCCGTGAAGGCCGCCGACCTGGTCGGCACCCTGTCGGGCGCTGGCCCCTTCACGGTCTTCGCCCCGACCAACGCCGCCTTCGGCAAGCTGCCGGCCGGCACGGTTGAGACCCTGGTGAAGCCGGAGAACAAGGCCACCCTGACCAAGATCCTGACCTGCCACGTCGTGGCCGGTAAGGTCGAGGCCAAGACCCTGCTGGGCGCCATCCAGGCGAACGCAGCTACACGATCAACACCGTCGGCGGCTGCGCCTTCAAGGCCGCCGTCGAAGGCGGCAAGGTGGTCATCACCGACGAGAAGGGCGGCAAGAGCACTGTCACCGCCACCGACGTCGGCGCCAGCAACGGCGTGATCCACGTCATCGACAGCGTGCTGATGCCGCGCTGATAGACCCTTTCAGGTCTCCCAGAAGGGGCGCTCCGGCCGAAAGGTCGGGGCGCTCTTTCTCGTTTCAGGGCAAAAGGTCGGCGGGCGGGTCGCGCGGATCGAAATCGGCCGGCCGCGCCAGCCAGGGCAGGGCGGCGACCATCAGGATCAGGATGAAGGCCATCCGCGCGGCCATGTCGACGCCCACCGCCGCCATGCCGGCGGTCAGCGAGAACAGTAGCGTGGCGGCGGCGCCGAAGGCCAGCAGCCCCATGACGAAGGTCAGGGCCGTCCGGGCCTCCAACCTGGCAAGGCCAAATTTCGCGCGCGGCGACAGGTCGGCCCCCACGGCCGCGATGGCGCGGGCCAGGACCGAGAAGGCGGCCAGCCGATCCTCGAACCGTCCCGGACCCACATAGCTCTGCGACGGGATCAGCAGTCGGCGTCGTCCAAACACCACCAGCAGCACCCGCCGACGCCCGTCCGGCGCCAGCGACAGGCTATAGCGGGTCAGGCTGGACAGGGCGAAGCGGCGCTCAAGCTTGCCGCGCGTCTCGATCAGCGTCCCGGCCTCCAGGGTCCAGACCGTTTCGGGCTGGAAGGGGGCGAGCCGGGCGCTGAAGGTGATCATGGTCACGCGCGGACGGCGGTGATCTCGACGCCGGCGGCGGCGGCGTGCGGGGCGAGCGCCAGGGGCTTTTCCACCCGCACCCGGGCGCGGGTGACGCGCGGATCGGCGAAACACGCCTGGGCCAGGCGCTCGGCGAAGGTCTCCACGAGGTCGATATGGCCCTCGGCCACGATGGCGCGGGCGGCCTCGCCGATGGTCTCGTAATTCACGGTGTCGCCCAGGCGTTCACAGTGACTGGCCGCGACGTCCAGCTCGACATCGACCACCAGCGGCTGCAGGCGGCCGTGCTCGTGGTCATAGACGCCGATCTCAGCGTCGACCTTGAGGCCGCGCACGAAGACCTTGGTCACGATGATGCGGGCGATGTCGGCGGCGGGCGCGGGGTCGGCGAGGGGCGAGGCGGCCAAGGCGCGGCCTTTCTTTCAGCTTGGTCGAGCCTGTTGTTCCAGGCAGGCTCTAGGGAGCAACAATATCCGGCGTCTTCCAGCCCAGATGCTGGCCGCCGTCCACGGCGATCATCTGTCCCGTGACCGAGGACGCGTCAATCAGATAGCGCAGGGCGGCGGCGACCTCTTCGGGGCTGGCGCGTCGCTGCAACAGCACCCCGGCGGCTTCGGCCTCGAACTCGCCCGGCGCCTGGTGCACCGACGGCAGGGTCGGGCCCGGGCCGATGGCGTTGACGCGGATGCGCGGCGCCAGGGCCTGGGCCAGGGTCTGGGTCGCCCACCACAGGCCCGCCTTGCTGAGCGTGTAGCTGAAGAACTGCGGATTGGGCCGCCAGACGCGCTGGTCGATCAGGTTGACCACCAGTCCCTGGCGGTCCGCCGGCAGGGCTTGCGCCATGGCTTCCGCCAGCACGATCGGCGCGCGCAGATTGGTCTCGAGATGGCGGTCCCAGGTGGCCCGCGACAGGCCGAGGCGTTGTTGATCAGGAGGGTCAGGGGACCGAGCGGCGCGGCCTGGGCCGCAAGGCTGCGGGTCTCGTCCTCGTCCGCCAGGTCGGCGCGGACGAGCAGGGCGCGGCGGCCCAGGTCACGGACGGCGCGCGCGGTGTCTTCGGCCTCATCGGCCGAGGCGCGGTAGTGGATGGCGACGTCGTAGCCGGCGCGCGCGGCCTCCAGGGCCAGGACCTGGCCGATCCGGCGTCCCGCGCCGGTGACCAGGGCCGCGCCGCGCGTCGTCATCTTAGTCGACGCGGCCGAACTCGGTCAGGTTCAGGCCCATGACGACGAGCAGGAAGAGAGCGATGACACCGATCGCGATCATGGCGCGGCTCCGAAAAGAGAAAGTGATCGCTTGGGCTTTAGCGGCGCGCGGGCCTGACCGCAAGCGGCGGAGCCGCCCTCGTCCTTCGACAAGCTCAGGATGAGGGCGACTGTCGCCGGCGGTTGTCGGAAAACCTCATCCTGAGCCTGTCGAAGGACGAGGTTTTCGCACCTCGGCCTGCTATCAAGGCCCCATGCTCTGGCGCCGCCGTATCGAACCGTTCACCCGCCCGCTCGTCTATGCCTGGTTCCGTCTGGCGCGCGGTCTGACGCTGGGCGTGCGGGCCGTGGTCACCGACGAGGCCGGCAAGGTGCTCCTGATCCAGCACACCTACATCAAGGGCTGGTACCTGCCCGGCGGCGGGGTCGAGCGCGGCGAGACGGCCGAGACCGCCGTCATCCGCGAGCTGGCCGAGGAGGCCGGAGTCCGCGCCCTGTCGCGGCCGCGCCTGGTTTCGGCTCACAGCAACGAGGTGCTGCATCCGGGCGACCATGTTCTGCTGTACCGCGTCGAGGCCTGGGAGCCCTGCCCGTCGGACGCGGCGGGCGAGATCCACGCCGTCGGGTGGTTTGACCCCCACGCCCTGCCCGAAGAGACCACTCGCGCGACCCGCAAACGGATCGCCGAGGCGCTGCACGGGGACGACGCCGATCCGATGTGGTGAGGGCGCGCCATCCTTCTGTCGCGTGTTGCAAATCTTCCGACATGATCTATGG
>FWPV01012374.1_pt1 | contig 13183 bp, 6 predicted proteins | sample 2228371 | NCBI WGS metagenome assembly FWPV01 (sample SAMEA103939776, study PRJEB20133) | metagenome | reverse complement strand
CATGAATAGACATTATCGAGAATAGTGTTTTTTCACCGCAAAGGCGCAAAGGACGCAAAGAATTTCAATATAAAACTCGGCGTTCCTGGCGTTGCCTGCCCCCGCCGCAGGCAGGGGGTGGCGATTCCAAAATCCTTATTCCCGATAGAGTCTCATTTATACGCAACATAACCGGGGAGTTGGCACAACCATGCAAATCACAATCCATCAATCCGTTCTGGAACTGGTCCAGGGCGACATTACCACCCAAGATGTGGATGCGATTGTCAATGCCGCCAACAACAGCCTGCTGGGAGGTGGGGGCGTAGATGGTGCGATTCACCGCGCGGCCGGTCCAGAGTTACTGGCCGAATGTCGCACACTGGGCGGCTGCACGACCGGCGACGCCAAAATCACACATGGCTATCGCCTGAAAGCGCGCTATGTCATTCACACCGTCGGACCGGTCTATTCCGGTTCGCCCCGCGATGCAGAATTGCTCGCCAGCGCCTATCGTCGCAGCCTGCAAGTTGCCAGCGAACATCATTTGCACAGCGTAGCCTTTCCTTCCATCAGCACCGGCGCCTATGGCTATCCGGTTCAAAAGGCGGCCCCGGTGGCGTTACAGACCGTGATAGATTACCTTACCTCCCACACAGACATCAAACTGGTACGCTTTGTGTTGTACGATGGGCGCACTTTTGAAACCTATCGGGAAGCCTTGTCGCGCTTGCGTGCCTGACCATTTGTGGTACAATTGCTCCCGCGCCCCCATCGTCTAGGGGACCAGGACGCGGCCCTTTCAAGGCCAAAACGCCAGTTCGAATCTGGCTGGGGGCATGTCTCTCGCTCAAACGCCACCGGGCAAATACGCCTGGCGGCGTTTTTTTACAGCTTCTTTCAGCGCGCCTAGCCCTTTTGAACTAACCACAACGTTGGGCATGCCCAGATGGGTCATAGACGCTGGAATAAACGGCAGGGTATAATGACGAAGGACGACCAACGACCGACCGGTGGTCAGTGGTCATCAGTCAACATTGATGAGGAATAACCATGAGCGATAATGGCAAAGACAAACCTGTGGGCGCAGTGATGGTGGTAGGCGGCGGCATTGCCGGCATCCAGGCCAGCCTGGATCTGGCCGATTCGGATTTCAAGGTCTATCTGGTCGAAAGCAAATCTGCCATTGGCGGGCACATGGCGCAACTGGACAAGACGTTTCCCACCAATGACTGCGCCATGTGCACCATCAGCCCCAAGCTGGTAGACACGGGCCGCCATCGCAATATCGAGCTGATGACCGATACCGAAGTCGTCCAAATCGAAGGGCAGGCCGGCGATTTCACCGTGACCGTGCGCCACAAGCCGCGTTATATTGACGTGAGCAAATGCACCGGCTGCGGCGAGTGCGCCCAGGTGTGCCCCGTCATCATCCCTGGACGTTTTGACGAGGGCTTGATTGTTCAACGCGCCGTGCACAAGCTCTATCCGCAGGCGGTGCCCAATGCGTATGCGATCGAAAAGAAAGGCATTGCGCCGTGCCGCGACGCCTGCCCTACCGGTCAGCGCGCGCAGGGGTACATCGCGCTCATCCGCGAGGGCCGCTATGACGACGCTTTGCGCGTCATCAAGGAAGACAATCCCTTCCCCGGCATTTGCGGGCGCATCTGCAATCATCGCTGCGAAGATGCCTGCAACCGGAACCTGGTGGACGAGCCGCTCAACATTCACGCGCTCAAGCGGTTCGTCACCGACAAGGTGTACGCCAAACCCTACGAACCGCCTGCGCCGGCCGAGCGCAAATATGAAGAGCGTGTAGCGATCATCGGCGCGGGGCCGTGCGGCCTGACGGCGGCCCGCGACCTGTGCAAGCTGGGTTATCCGGTGACGGTGTTCGAGGCGCTGCCGGTGGCCGGCGGCATGTTGCGCGTGGGCGTGCCGGAATATCGCCTGCCCGCCTGGATTGTGGACCGCGAGGTGCAAGAGATTGTTGACCTGGGTGTGGAACTGCGCCTCAACAGCCCGGTGACCAATCTGGACGATGTGTTTGCCGAAGGGTTCAAAGCGGTTCTGATTGCTGTTGGCGCGCACGAAGGGCGCAAGCTGCCCATCCCCGGCGCGGATTTGCCCGAGGTTTTGATCAACACCAACTTTTTGCGCGATGTTCGCCTGGCGGACAGCCATCCCGAAATTGAAAATCCAAAATCAAAGATCGAAAATCGGCACGTGCTGGTCCTGGGCGGCGGCAACGTGGCGATGGACTGTGCGCGCACGGCGGTGCGTTTGGGCGCGGCCAGGGTGGATATGGCCTGCCTGGAATCCCGCGAAAAAATGCCCGCCCACGCGTACGAAATTCAAGAAGCCGAAGAAGAAGGTATCACCATCTATAACAGCCGCTCGTTCACGCGCATCCTTGAGCGCGATGGTCATGTGGCCGGCGTGGAAGCCGTCCATGTAACTTTTATGGAGTTTGACAGCGAAGGCCGCCTGAACCTGCAAACGCAAGAAGGCAGCGAGCACATTCTGCCGTGCGATGTGGTGATTTTCGCCATCGGCCAGCGTGCCGGTCTGGCGTTCATCCCTGAAAGCGCGGGCGTCGGCACCACGCGGCGTGCCACCGTCGCGGTCAATCCCAACACGTTTGCCGCCACGCGCCCCGGCGTGTTTGCCGCCGGCGACGCGACCAGCGGCACAGCCTTTGTCGTGGAAGCGGTCGCTTCGGGGCACAAGGTGGCAGACAGCATCCACAAATACCTGCGCGGCGAAGAACTCGAGCCCAAACCCAAGCCCGAGTTGCCGGTGGTCAAATTGACCAGACAAGAGGTGCAGGAACGCATGGTGCGCGGCGAGGTTCACGTCACGCCGCGCGTGCGAATGAAAGCGCTGGAGGCAGCGCAGCGCGCGCGTTCATTCGACGAAGTGAATCTGGGCTATAGCGATGAAGAAGCGCAGGCGGAAGCGGCGCGCTGCCTGGCGTGCGGCGTGTGTTCGGAATGTTTGAGCTGCTGGTACAAGTGCGGCGTTCACGCCGTTGACCACGATATGGTCGAGCGATTCGAGCAAGTCAAGGTCGGCGCGTTGATTCTGGCCCCCGGCTATGAAATCTATGACGCCAAACTCTCGCAGGAATATGGTCTGGGCCGCTATCCCAACGTGGTGACGGCTTTGCAATTCGAGCGATTGCTCTCGGCGTCCGGTCCAACGCACGGTCACATCAAACGCCCCTCGGACGCTCAATCGCCCAAGAAAATCGCCTTCTTGCAATGCGTCGGCAGCCGCGACCAGAACCACGATTATTGTTCATCCGTCTGCTGCATGTACGCCGCCAAAGAAGCGATTATGGCGATCGAACACGCTCGCGCCGACGGGTTGTCCGTCGAGTGCCACGTCTTTTTCATGGACATGCGCTCGTTCAGCAAAGGCTATGAAGAATACTATCGCCGCGCCGAGAAAAAGTATGGCGTGAAATATCACCGCACGCGCATTTCCGCGCTGAAAGAAAATCCGGTCAATGGCAATCTTGTCCTACGCTATGTTGACGAACGACCACTGACGACTGATGACCGACAACCAACGGAAAGTGGTCGGCGGTCGGTGGTCGGTGGTCAAGTTGTAGAAGAAGAGTTTGACCTGGTCGTGCTTTCGGTCGGCATGGAGATGTCTGACAAGGTGAAACAACTGGGGCGCAGTCTGGGCATCGAGCTGGACGATTACGGTTTTTGTCACACCACCTTGTTCGCTCCCTTGCAATCAAGCCGACCGGGCATTTACGTGGCAGGGCCGTTCCGCGAACCCAAAGACATTCCCGAATCGGTGGTGGAAGCCAGCGGCGCGGCGGCGGCGGCGGAAGCTCTGCTGGCCCCCGCGCGCGGTCTGCTGGCCAAAGAAATCATCTATCCACCCGAGCGCGATGTGACGCAAGAGGATTTGCGCATCGGCGTATTTGTGTGTCACTGCGGCAGCAACATTGGCGGCTATCTGGACGTGCCCGATGTGGCGGCGTATGCGCGCACATTGCCCGGCGTCGTCCACGCCGAAGACAATCTGTACACCTGCTCGCAAGACACCATCAAGCACATCATCGAAACAGTCAGGGAACAAAATCTCAATCGGGTGGTCGTCTCGTCCTGCACGCCCATCACGCACGAGCCGCTGTTCCAGGACGCCATTCGTCAGGCCGGCTTGAATCCATACCTGTTCGAGATGGCAAACATCCGCAACCAATGTTCGTGGGTTCACTCGAGCGACCGGGCCGCCGCCACCGCCAAAGCCAAAGATTTGGTGCGGATGGCCGTCGGGCGCGCGGCGCGGTTACAACCGTTGCAAACCTCTCGACTGCCGGTGAGCAAGGCGGCGCTGGTCATCGGCGGCGGCGCTTCTGGCATGACAGCCGCGCTGACACTGGCCGACCAGGGCTTTCCGGTACATCTGGTCGAGCGAACGGCGCAGTTGGGCGGCAATTTGCGCAACATATACTTTTTGAGCGATTCGAGCCAGGGATCAGGGACCAGGAACCATAAAGACCTGGTACCTGGTTCCTCATCGCTAGACCCGCAGGCCTACTTGCGCGAGCTGATTGGCAAGGTTGAATCGCACCCACTGATTAACATTCATCGGGAAACGCAGGTCATCGAAACCGGCGGCTTTCAGGGCGCATTTGAAAGCAAGCTGAGAGATGCCCGAGGCCGCATCACCCCCATTCATCACGGCGCAACGATTGTGGCGACCGGCGGGCGCGAGTATCGCGGCAAGGAGTACGGCCTGGGCCAGGACCCGCGCGTGATGACCCAACTTGATTTTGAGGCGTTGTTAGTAGACAAGGAAACAAGGAGAGAGGGAGACAAAGAGACAAGGAGAGAGGGAGACAGGGAGATTCCTACTCCCTACTCCCAACTACCTGATTCTGTAGTAATGATTCAATGCATCGGTCCCGCCGAAAAATATTGCGCGCGCACTTGCTGCACCACTGCGCTCAAGAACGCGCTCAAACTCAAAGAGCTACAGCCCAACGCGCAAATCACTATTTTGTTCAAAGATATGCGCACGTATGGTTTCAGGGAGCGGCTGTATACCGAAGCGCGGCGGCAGGGCATTTTGTTTTTGCGCTACGATGACGAACACAAGCCGACCATTTCCGGCTTCCGACTTCCGGCTTCCGATTCTGACCACCGACCACCGACCACCGACCAACCAACTAACCAACCAACCAGCCCACCAGCTAACCAACCAACCAACCAACTAACCATCAAAGCCTGGGACCCATCCCTGGGGCGTGAATTAACGCTAAAGGCCGACCTGCTGGTATTATCGAGTCCAATTATCCCGGCCGAAGGCGCAAAGGAACTGGGCACAGTCCTGAAGGTGCCGGTGGATATGGACGGCTGGTTCCTGGAAGCGCACGTCAAATTGCGGCCGGTGGATTTTGCCAGCGACGGCATCTTTATGGCCGGGCTGGCGCACTACCCCAAGTTCCTGGATGAGAGTATAATTCAAGCGCAGGCGGCGGCGGCGCGCGCGGCGATTATCCTTTCCAAAGACTATATCACCAGCAGCGGGCGCGTGGCCGTGGTGGATTCGGCCAAATGCGTGGGCTGCCTGACGTGCGTGCGCATCTGCCCGTATGACGTGCCCAAAGTCAAAGCCGATTTTTCGGGCGTGGGCGGCATTGTCGGCGCGGCGTTCATCGAGCCGGCGGCCTGCCACGGTTGCGGCTCGTGCGTGGCCGAATGTCCGGCCAAGGCGATTCAATTGATGCACTATACCGACGCGCAAATGCTGGCCAAAGTAGACGCGCTGTTCAAGCCGCCGGCGGTGGTGCTGGTGGAGGCTATAGAGGCGCATCGTGGATGATACGCTACGTGAATAGATGACCCAAAGCGCCATTGCTTACGTTGACGAATCGGGTAGTTTGCCTGACCCTGGTGATCGCTACCTGGTCTTTGTTGCTATTGTTACCACTGACCCGCGTGCGCTCCGCAAGATTGTCAAAAAGGCCGGACGCAAGCAGAAAAAAGTGCGGTTGAAGCGGCTCAAAACGCAAGAGGTCAAATGGCGAGATGCGCCGGATGGCACCAAACGGCGTGTTCTGACGATCCTCGCTCAATACGAGATTGAAATCTTTTGGTTGGTGGTAGATAAACAAAATCAGGCCATTTCAGATACACCCAAGAACTATGGCAGGATGTTGAGCGAGCTAGTGCGGGAATGTCTTGTTTATCATCCCGAGCTTGCCCTGATGACAGACGTTCACTTTAGTAGCGTGGCGCAACAGGATGAGTTGAATCGAATTGTGATGGAACAAACGGGTCTAGAGACGCTGCCGACACACCTGGAAAGCCAGCAAGATAGTATTATCCAACTGGCTGATTTTGTGGCAGGAGCAATACGGCGCCAGGCTATGGGCCGCGAAAATTTTGTGAACTTGATTGAAGGGCGGGTCGTGGTTGGAAAACTGGTCAAGTGGCAAGAACTGGTTAAAAGAAAATGATAGAAATGCCGGGCGGTGCTTTACCTGCATCAGGTGAACCGCTGTAACCAGCCGTCCCACCGGCCCCGGACTTACTTTCTACCATCTGAATAAAGGATAACACAAAATACCACCATTGTCAATAGGATCAGGAAAGTGGTGCCGGTCGAGGCTATCGAGGTGCGGTAAACGCTATGGCCTCAACAATTGATCAATTAGCTATTGAATTTTGTAAAATTAATGTCACACCCTTCAATGCTTCCAAGGCAACTCTGAAGCATAAATGCATGACCACAGCCGAGACTGCGATCTACGAGTGCGATGCAAAGCGGCGCGTACCAGTGCCACCAGTTGCTTGAAATTCTCAGGAGCTTTGCTTGCCAGATATTCATCGGTTTGCGTCCAAACAAACTCGACCGGATTGAGTTCCGGCGCGTAGGAAGGAAAAGTATAAACGTGAATACGCGGATGTTGAGCCAGAAATGCCTGCACTTTTTTGCGTTGATGAATCGGTGCCTTATCCCACACCAACACAATCGGGCCGCGTATGGTCTGCAGCAGATAGCGCAGGAAAGCAATAATTTGTTCACCCGTGAGCGTCCGCTGATAGGTCTGGGTGCGCAACCTGATCTTGCGTCCTTTGGGGGTGATGAGCAATGCCCCCATAATGTTGAGGCGTTGCCTATGTTGAATGCTGGTGCGGGTTTTGGGTGTTTGCCCCCGCGGGGCCCAGGTGCGTTTGAGCGGGCACACCAACGATTTGCCGCTCTCATCTTCAAATACGAGTGTCGCCCCCAACTCGCGCCACTTTTTTTATCCTTGGCCAGATGTAACGCTTCCAATGGGCAATGGCCGCGTCGTCGTGTCGAAAGGCCACACGCTGTGGCTTCTGGCAACTCCAGCCCATGCGTCGCAGCAGATGCCAGACAGAACTGGGATGATAGCGTACCCCAAATAACTTCCAGATCAAACGTGCGATTCGCGCCAGTGTCCAGTAATCGTCGGCATAGCCATGTGCACGCGCTCCACGTTGAAGCGCTTTTTCCAATCGTTTCACTTGCTTTGCCGATAAGTAGCTGGGGCGACCAGGTGCGCGCCTGGGTGGCTTGCGTTTGGCAGAAGCGCGGTATGTCGCATCCCGCCAACGATGAACACTGCGCCGCGTCACTCCCACCAGGCGCGCTACCTCGCTCGGGCCTTTGCCTTGCCGCAACAACGTCAGAGCCCGTTTCCGACGTTCGGCGAGTTGTTTGCTTTTTACTGTTGGTCTCATGCTCTGCATGATACCATAGAGTTGTATAGTGTGACATTAATTATTCAAAACTCAATAGATCACAGCCAGAATTGAACCTTGGGCGACACAATTTGCTCATCTTATGCTGGAAACGGCCAGTTTGCCTGCGCAACCTGTTCTTTGGGACGATACATTAATAAGCCAGGGCAACTGGGATGAGTACAAAAGCAAAGCTGATGCAGGCAGCGACCAGCTGATGAAATTATCCCTGGCTTATCTACTCTCTCAAGACCCAGCCATGTTTGTCAAAGCCAAGGCCTACCTGATGGGATGGAGCAACTTGAACAAGTTGCAGTTAGTCGATCAGCATTTTAGGGAGTGGAATCACTCACACCCCTTGGACTCAGTTGCCATCAGCGTTGCCCTGGCTTATGATTTTCTCTACAACCATCCCGGCTTTACCCAGGCCGAAAAGGACCAGGTGCTTGCCTGGTTACAGCAAGCTGGTGTGTTTATCAAGTTTCGCCACGAGGCAGCCTATCGCCTGAGCAATCAAAAAGCATGGGACGATGCCGCTTTGATGCTCATCGGACTGGCTCGCCAAGATACAACATTAGTTAACTATGTCCTCAATGACCCGACACACAGCATGAGTATGCCCAATCTAATCGCGGGTATGATTCAGCCTAATGGCCAGGTTTGCGACTCTTGGTATGGATGCTACGAGTTCTGGCACAGCCTGCTTGCTTTGAATGGCTTTGTTCTGATTTCGGCGGCAGCTTTTGAGAACGGTTATGGCAATTTCTTTGTTGCTCAGCCCAAACTAATCACAGCCTTGGGGTTTTATGCTCCCATCTTTCGCACGAATGACGTGAATTCGTTGCCGAGCGGTTTTAATACAGGTACGCATGACTGGATTTACTTTTCTGGCGTTTATGAGATAGCCCACCGCTACTTACCTGGCAACGCTACCATTCGTGATGTGTTAACCAATCCCGATCTCAACTTTGGGGATGGTCGTCTGTGCGGATCAGCGCAAGGGCATCGGTCCACAGGCAAATTCTACTGTTCGCGCTGGACCAGATACCCGCTGCTGATTTGGGGAACCCTGGAAGGGACACATCGAGCTTCTATGCCGTTGGTCACTGGATGGAATTTGATTGCGTTGCCCTTACATCCGACTGATTCATCGCTTTTACAGGTTTTGAGTTCCATCGCTGGCCAGTACAGCCTGGTGTACGCTTATAACGGCTGTGATGTTGCCGATCCGTGGAAAAAGTACGATCCAAATGCCCCGCCGTATGTCAATGACCTGACACAGATTGATGAGACACTTGGTTTCTGGATCAAGATGAACATAGCCAGCACGCTGACTGTTACAGGCACCAACCCATCACCTCAAGCCATGGCGCTGTGCACAGGCTGGAACCTGGTTAGCTATCCCCGCCTGCAAACGCAGCCCATTGCAACGGCTCTGGCCTCGATCGCGGGCCGATACAATCTGGTGTATGCCTATGATGCCAGCGACATGAATGACCCGTGGAAAAAGTATGACCCCGACGCCCCGCCGTATGCCAATGATTTGACTGAGATGCGCGCCGGGCGAGGATATTGGATCAGAGCTAACCAGAATTGTTCCTGGATGTTCACGCAGTAAGAAAGGAAATGTCACGATGGCGATAAAGAAACTGGGGATGTTGTTTGTATTTGTTGCTACTTTACTCAGCGCAGGCCATCTATACGCCAAGACCGGACAGGAGCACTCTTCTGGCGCGGTTAGCGCTCGTCAAAATAGCTTCTCTGAGCACCAAGCGGCGACTCTTGACTCACAAACGCCTTTGTATAGTTTCAATTACCCAGATTTCAGTTCTGCTGCTGGTCTCCAGTTGATGGGCGGCGCTGTCCTGCTCAATAACAAATTGCGTTTGACTCCCACTGCTTTCAATCTGACAGCAGCAGCCTGGTATACAGCCACTCAATACGTACAGGATAGTTTTACAACCACTTTTCAATTCCAAATAACCAATCCAGTCAACGGCGGCGCGGATGGTTTGGCTTTTGTAATTCAAAGAAATAGCCTCTCCTCCTTGGGCTGTAGCGGGACCTGCATAGGATATGAGGGGATTCCTGTCAGCCTTGCGGTCGAGTTTGATACTTTTCAATATCACGATGATCCCTCTGATAACCATATCAGCGTCCATACGCGTGGCTCGCTGGCCAACAGCAGCCGCCATGCCTATTCGCTTGGTTCCACAAGCGCCATTCCCAATTTGTCTGACGGAAATATTCACACAGCGAGGATCACCTATACACCGGGCCACTTGCGCGTTTTTGTAGATAATCTTGCAGTGCCAGCTCTGAGTGTGCCTGTGAGCCTGACTCAAGTTTTGGGCAGCGGGCAAGCCTGGGTAGGCTTTACCTCGGGGACAGGCTCAGCTTATGAATATCACGACATTCTGAATTGGTCCTTCGAGTCAAGCCCACCGCCGGCCGGTGAGCCTTTGGGCGGCCGGGTACTGGTTGTTTACAACACCAGCTATCTCATTGATGAAAACAATAATGGCGTGCCTGATAGTCGAGAAATTGCGCTGTATTATCAGCAAGCTCGTAATGTGCCTGCCGTCAATGTTCTTGGTATTATCGCGCCTACGGTCGAAGAAATTACTCGGCCCCAGTATGATGCTGCTTATGACACTGGCGGAGCCTATGCACATCATATCAAGCAAGATATCGAACAATATCTCTCAACAACCTATGACGCCAATGGCGTCCTGCTCAAAGACAAGATTTACTATATTGTATTAACCAAGGGAATTCCGCTCAAGATTAAAAATTATAGCAGTGGGGGAACGACCTGCTCTAACAGTTCTGTAGATGCAGCCCTGGTATTCTTGTTTCAAGGTTCCATTTGCGGAAGCAAGTCTAACCCATATTATGATCGCGATCCCGCCGCCTCGCTCAATCACCCCTTTCACAATTTCTACGGTTCGACAACAAAATTATCTTATCTGGTGACGCGCCTGGACGCCTTTACGGTCGAGGATGTCAAAGCAATGATTAACCGCAGCCTGGCTGCAGATAAATCCGGCAACTATACCTGGGTGCTTGATGATGATCCAACGCCTCAAGGTCGTCTGGGGAGCTATGCGCGCATGGCGGCTGCCTATGGAAGATTGCTTAGATTGAACCAACAAACACGATACGATATTTCGGAAAGGCCGGTTCTGACTGACGTCAATAGTGTTATGGGTTATGTGTCTCACGGCCGACATTCAGGGCTGCCGGCCGATTATATTCTGAACTCGCTCAATTTCAGGTATGCCAATGGCGCCTTGTTCACCACTTATGAGAGTTTTAACGCCTGGTCGTTTATCGCTGGCAACCGGCCCACCTTTTGCTGGAGCTGTGCCCAGGGGTTGATTGGCGACTTTATCCAGAAAGGGGGGACAGGCGGGATAGGCAACGTCTATGAGCCTTTTGTCAGCGGCATTGCCAATGAGAGCATCTTGTTTTCCATGTATGCAGCCGGATATACTCTGGCTGAGGCTGCCTATATGTCCATGTCTTATCTGAATTGGCAAAATACTGTGGTAGGCGACCCTTTGTGTCGCATTGCGGACCCTCCCGCGCCGTCGAACACTTGCTATGCTCAATTAGGCAATCAGCCTGGCGTGACGTATAACTCAGTTCAGGCAGCTATTGACGCGGCAACACCAGGCGATGTGGTCAAAGTGGCGGGCTATTGCACCGGTGTTCACTCACGTACCGGCATTACCCAAACGGTGTACATTTCCAAAAATCTCACCCTGCGGGGCGGCTATACTTTTACCAACTGGATAGTGAGTAATCCGCTGGTCAACCCAACCACACTGGACGCCCAACGGCAAGGGCGCGTGATTTACATCACTGGTACTCATGCGGTCACAATCGAGGGATTGCGCATTACGGGGGGGGATTCACACGGTCTGGGTGGAGGCACCTATTGGGGCACCAATGCTGGCGGTGGAATGTACGTTATGAATGCAACCGTGACGGTGAACGATTGCCAGATATTACATAATGCGGCCTACGATGGGGGGGGAATTTTTGTTAGAAACGGTTTGCTCACACTTCAGGACACTTGGTTAACCAAGAACAATGCCAGGCACGAAGGGGGAGCACTTGAAGCTTATATAAGCAATGTGACAATAAGAAATTGTTCTATTACGGATAATGTTGCCGATGCCAGCGGAGGGTTGAATTTGCGCTACACACCTGCTGCGATTACCAATAGCGTGATCGCAAGGAATATCGGGCGGTTGTATGCTGGCGTCTATTTAGAAAGCAGTAATGCCAGAATCACCAACAGTGTGGTTGCCGATAACCAATTGTCTTGTGAGAGCTATCCTTACAGTAAGGGCAGTGGGATGACTGTTTTTGCTTCTGCGCCACAATTGCTTCATACCACCTTTGCCCGTAATGCTGGCTGCAGCGAAAACACAATTTACATCGCGGGAGAGAACATTAGAAGCCATGTCAGCATGACCAATACTATTATTGCCGGACAGCATGTGAGCATAACAGTTGCCGCAAGTAATACTCTGAGATTGAATGGTGTACTGTGGTCTGGTAGCAACGTCTACCTGGGCGGGGGAGGACAGGTCTTTACCTTGAATGCTTATACAGGGGAGCCTGCTTTTGGCTCAGATGGCTACCACCTGATGTCCAATTCGGCCGCGATTGACAGGGGGATTGAGACGGGATTATCGTCAGATATTGATGGCGACCTCCGCCCCCAGGGGGCAGCGCCTGACTTGGGCGCAGATGAGTACGGCACAGGCGCCGCTACTTATGGCATCTCCCTGGCAACCGGCTGGAACCTGGTCTCGCTTCCAGTGCACCCGGCAAGCACGAACATTACCCATGTATTGAATTCGCTGACCGGCCAGTACAGCCTGGTGTACGCTTATAACGGCTGTGATGTTGCCGATCCGTGGAAAAAGTACGATCCAAACGCCCCACCGTATGTCAATGACCTGACGCAGCTTGACGAGACACGCGGTTTCTGGATCAAGATGAACATGGCCAGTACGCTGACTGTTACAGGCACCAACCCATCACCTCAAGCCATTGCGCTGTGCACAGGTTGGAATCTGGTTGGCTATCCCCGCCTGCAAGCGCAGCCCATTGCAACGGCTCTGGCCTCGATCGCGGGCCGATACAGTCTGGTGTATGCCTATGATGCCAGCGACACGAACGACCCGTGGAAAAAGTATGACCCCAACGCCCCGCCGTATGCCAATGATTTGACCGAGATGCGCGCCGGGGTGGGATATTGGATCAAGGTTAACCAGAATTGCTCTTGGACTTTGCCTTGACCAGCCTAACTGCGTCTTGAACTTTGGAGGGAATGATGAGAACCAGACTTTTTACTTTGAGTATGCTATTGAATTTTGTAAAATTAATGTCACACCCTTCAATGCTTCCAAGGCAACTCTGAAGCATAAATGCATGACCACAGCCGA
>FWPV01012373.1_pt1 | contig 13183 bp, 21 predicted proteins | sample 2228371 | NCBI WGS metagenome assembly FWPV01 (sample SAMEA103939776, study PRJEB20133) | metagenome | reverse complement strand
ACTTCGACCGCCAGGTCGCCGAGCTTCAGATCAGGGCAGTCATCCTGAACCGCTTCACTGCCCTCGGAACGCCGCTCACGCAGCGCGCAGCATAGGTCTGTCCGGGGAAAGGGGAACTCCGCCCATCAAACGATTTGCGCAACAAAGCCTCTCCAAGACGCCAAGGAAATGGCAGGTATATTGCGCACTGCACAGTGCTTTCAACGATACGATAAGATCGCCCATGAACTGCTGAGCGAACTGCTTGTAGCAATTGCCACAGGTGGAGAAGTTGTTGGTGGAAACAATCGTGGGTCTGACGTCTGGTCGGAGAAGTATGGCCGGATAGAAGTGAAGTCGAGAATTCTAGGGACTGATGGGCCGTATCCTCGTGTTTCACTTCGACAGAGCAACTTAGAGAAAGCAGACCACTTTGTCGCAGTGAGATGGACGAAAGCGTTCGAACTTCACGGCGCTGTGATGCTGCCAAAGTCGGTTGTGCTGAAGCTGTATGATGCAAAATTGCAGAAGAGCGGGACTGCGCACATTGCTTGGTCCGAATGGATTGGTCAGCAAGAGTCGCAGGACATCAGTGGCATTTGCCATGCGGCCCTTGCTAGCGGACCCCCCAACTTCCCCCTTGCCTCCCACCCCCAACCCCCCTATACGGCCCCATCCAGCGATTCCGGGTTCCCGGATTCGCTGGTCTGTCATTGATCCGCCAGGTCCTCGGTGACCCTCCTGCAGGGGCCGTCTGGCGATTGTGGAAAAGGAAGCGGCATGAAAGCCGAAGAACTGAAGTCGAAGACGCCGGACCAGCTGCGCGACAGCCTGGTTCAGCTCAAGAAGGAAGCGTTCAACCTGCGCTTCCAGCAGGCGACCAACCAGCTTGAGAACACCGCCCGCATGCGTGCCGTCCGCCGTGACGTCGCCCGCATCAAGACGGTGCTGGTTCAAAAAGCCACAGACGCTGCGAAGTAAGGGGAACCGCCATGCCGAAACGTATCCTGACGGGCACCGTCACCTCGGACAAGAACGAGCAGACGATCACCGTCCTTGTCGAACGCCGCTTCAAGCACCCGCTTCTGCAGAAGACCGTGCGGAAGTCGAAAAAGTACCGCGCTCACGATGCGGAGAACACCTTCAAGGTCGGCGACACCGTGCGCATTGAAGAGTGCGCGCCGATCTCGAAGACGAAACGCTGGACGGTGGTGGTCGACGCGCAAGCGTAACCACCTCCGTCTCTAACGAAACCGCAGGGCCCCAGAAATCTGAAACGGGGTCCCTGCAGGTCGGGAGACTTTCAAATGATCCAGATGCAGACGAATCTGGATGTGGCTGACAACTCCGGCGCGCGCCGGGTTCAGTGCATCAAGGTTCTTGGCGGCTCGCACCGCCGTTATGCTTCCGTCGGCGACATCATCGTGGTGTCGGTCAAGGAAGCGATTCCCAAAGGCCGCGTGAAGAAGGGTGACGTCCGCAAGGCCGTCGTCGTTCGCACCGCCAAGGAAGTCCGCCGTGAAGACGGCACCACCATCCGTTTCGACCGCAACGCCGCCGTCATCCTGAACAACCAGGGCGAACCGGTCGGCACCCGCATCTTCGGGCCGGTCGTGCGCGAGCTGCGTGCCAAGAACTTCATGAAGATCATCTCGCTGGCTCCGGAGGTGCTCTGATGGCTGCGAAACTCAAGAAGGGTGACACGGTCGTCGTGCTCACCGGCAAGGACAAGGGCAAGAAGGGCGAGATTTCGTCCGTCAACCCGGACGCGAACAAGGCCATCGTCGACGGCGTGAACGTGGCGATCCGCCACACCAAGCAGTCGGCCCAGTCCCAGGGCGGCCGTCAGCCGAAGGCGATGCCGATCGACCTGTCGAACCTCGCCATCGTGGACAAGAACGGCAAGGCTACCCGCGTCGGCTTCCGCATGGAAGGTGACAAGAAGGTCCGCTACGCCAAGACTACCGGGGAGGTGATCTGATGCTGGATCAAGCCACCTACACGCCGCGCCTGAAAGCCGAATACAAAGGCAAGATCCGCGCCGCGATGAAAGCCGAGTTCGGCTACAAGAACGACATGATGATCCCGCGTCTGTCGAAGATCGTCCTGAACATGGGCGTCGGCGAGGCGGTCAAGGACACCAAGAAGGTCAAGCAGGCCGCCGAGGAACTGTCCCAGATCGCAGGGCAAAAGGCCGTCATCACCAAGGCCAAGAAGTCGATCGCCGGCTTCCGCGTCCGGGAAGAGATGCCATTGGGCTGCAAGGTCACGCTGCGCGGCGACAGGATGTACGAATTCCTCGACCGCCTCGTGAACGTGGCGCTTCCCCGCGTCCGCGACTTCCGCGGCGTGAAAGGTTCGAGCTTCGACGGCCGTGGCAACTATGCCATGGGCCTGAAAGAGCACATCGTGTTCCCCGAGATCAACTTCGACAAGGTCGACGAGGTTCTGGGGATGGACATCATCATCTGCACGAACGCGAAGACCGACACCGAAGCCAAGGCGCTGTTGAAGCATTTCAACATGCCCTTCACGTCGTAAGCGCGAGGATCAAAGATATGGCAAAGAAATCCATGGTGAACCGCGAAGTGAAGCGCGCCAGGCTGGTGAAGCAGCACGCTTCCAAGCGGGCCGCGCTGAAAGCGGTGATCAACGACCAGGCGAAACCGGTGGAAGAGCGCTTCAAGGCGACCCTGAAACTGGCGGCGCTGCCCCGCAACTCGTCGGCGACGCGGATCCACAACCGCTGCCAGCTGACGGGCCGTCCGCATGCGTATTACCGCAAGCTCAAACTCTCGCGTATCATGCTGCGTGACCTGGCCTCGTTCGGCCAGATCCCCGGCATGGTCAAGTCCAGCTGGTAAGGGAGGCATCAGATGTCCATGAACGATCCTCTCGGCGATATGCTGACCCGTATCCGCAACGCCCAGATGCGCGGCAAGTCCACCGTCGTGACCCCAGCCTCCACGCTGCGCGCCCGCGTGCTCGACGTGCTCTTGTCCGAAGGCTACATCCGTGGCTACGAAAAGGCGGAGACCGCCAACAAGCAGGGCGAATTCACCATCAGCCTGAAATACTACGAGGGCGAGCCCGTGATCCGCGAAGTCAAGCGCGTGTCCAAACCCGGCCGTCGCGTCTACATGGGGGTGAGCGAGCTGCCGTCCGTCCGCAACGGCCTTGGCGTCGCCATCGTCTCCACGCCCAAGGGTGTTCTTTCCGATGCAAATGCACGCGCAGCCAATGTTGGCGGCGAAGTGCTTTGCACCGTGTTCTAAAGGAGGGGTGCAATGTCTCGTATCGGCAAGAAACCCGTCACGCTCGTCAAGGGCACCTCGGCCTCGGTCAGCGGCCAGACCATCGAAGTGAAGGGCCCGAAAGGCATCCGCAGCTTCACCGCTGGCGACGATGTCACCCTCACGGTCGAGGGCGACACCGTCAAGGTCACCCCGCGCGGCCTGTCCAAGCGGGCGCGTCAGCAGTGGGGCATGACCCGCTCGATGATCGACAACCTGGTCACCGGCGTCACCGCCGGGTTCAAGCAGGAAATGGAAATCCAGGGCGTCGGTTACCGCGCCGCGATGGCCGGGAACGTGCTGAAACTGTCGCTGGGCTATTCCCACGAAGTGAACTTCGACGTGCCGAAGGGGGTGACCATCACGACCCCGAAGCAGACGGAGATCATCGTGGAAGGCATCGACCAGCAGCAGGTCGGCCAGGTGGCAGCGAACATCCGCGAATGGCGCGCCCCCGAGCCCTACAAGGGCAAGGGCATCCGCTACAAGGATGAGTATATCTTCCGCAAGGAAGGCAAGAAGAAGTAAGGACGAGAGAAATGGCAAGCAACAAGAGAGAGCTGTTCCTCAAGCGCCGCCTGCGCGTCCGGAACAAGATCAAGGCGACCTCGCATGGTCGCCTGCGGCTGTCGGTGCACCGTTCGTCGAAGAACATCAGCGTCCAGCTGATCGACGACGCGAAGGGTGTGACCATCGCTGCGGCGTCGAGCCTCGAAAAGGATCTCGGCGTGGTCGGCAAGAACAACGTCGAGGCTTCCGCGAAAGTGGGCGCCGCGATCGCGGAACGGGCCAGGAAGGCCGGGGTCGAGGAATGCTACTTCGACCGTGGCGGCTTCCTGTTCCACGGCAAGATCAAGGCGCTTGCCGATGCGGCCCGCGAAGGCGGTCTCAAGTTCTAAATCAGGCGGGCGGTGGCGACGCCGCCCCGATGATCCGGGCCCCGGACGCAGGTCCAGAGCACCAGGATTGGCTCAACCGGCGCCAAGCGTGCCACCACGAAGGAATTTCCATATGGCAGAACGTGACAACCGCCGGGACGGCCGTGGCAATGACCGCCGCGACAACCGCCCGGAAGAAACCCCGGAATTCGCTGACCGTCTGGTCGCGATCAACCGCGTCTCGAAGACCGTCAAGGGTGGCAAGCGCTTCGGCTTTGCCGCCCTCGTCGTCGTCGGTGACCAGCGTGGTCGCGTCGGCTTTGGCAAGGGCAAGGCCAAGGAAGTGCCGGAGGCGATCCGCAAGGCGACCGAACAGGCCAAGCGCTCGATGATCCGCGTGGCGCTCAAGGACAGCCGCACGCTGCACCACGACATGGAAGGCCGCCATGGTGCGGGCAAGGTCGTGATGCGGACCGCAGTGGCCGGGACCGGCATCATCGCCGGCGGCCCGATGCGCGCCGTGTTCGAGATGCTGGGCATCCAGGACATCGTCGCCAAGTCGATCGGTTCCGCGAACCCCTACAACATGATCCGCGCCACCATCGACGGGCTCAAGGCCGAAACCTCGCCCCGTCAGGTCGCCTCGCGTCGTGGCAAGAAGGTCGCCGAAATCCTGCGCAAGCCGGAAACCGAAGCGGCTGCCTCTGAAACCGTGGAGGCCTGATCATGGCGAAGAAACCCACTGACGCCGCGAAGAAGACTATCGTCGTGAAGCAGATCCGCTCCGCCGCCCGGCGTCCGGCCGTGCAGACCGCGACGCTGAAAGGCCTCGGCCTGAACAAGATGCACCGCACCCGCGAGCTGGAGGATACCCCCTCCGTCCGCGGCATGGTGAGCTCGATCAGCCACCTCGTCGAGATCATCGAAGAGCGCGGGTAACCGTCTCACTGGCGTAGGGTGGGTAGTCTGCCCACCACCCGCTGAACATCAAGCGCCCTCGCGGAAACGCGGGGGCGTTTTGGTTAGGTGTCTTAAGCACTATTGCAGCATGAATACTCTTCTCGAAGCGATAGACTTTGGTATTGCCAATGGCAACCAATGACGGGCGCGGCAACTGCTCCGTAAGCCGATGTACTAAAGCTTCAAGCCATTCAAGATTTGGTCTGGGTCGCAATGGTCCTTCCTCGAAGCGCAAGCAAACCTCGTATGCATGATCTCGCACACCTCCCCGCTCATTAGTCAACCATCCTTCCTAACCTTCACATCTATCAGATTCACCGCCGCCGTCCTTCTAACAGTGCTACCCTTCCCCCAGCGACTCAACCGGCCCGGGGAGGGGCAGGGGGCCGCACACAGGGAGGAGCCCACCATGACCACCCACTACGCTGGCGGCTGCCCGCATGTCCATGTGACCGCCACCGCCGAGCCCATCGACAACCATGAATGCCACTGCAACGTCTGCAAGTCGGTGACCAAGCAGCAGCACACCCATGTCGCCTTCTTCAACCATGGCGATGTCCAGGTTGATCATCCCGAGAAGATCAACCGCGTCCCGTTCAACGCCCAGAACCCCGACGGCCCGCTGGAAATCTGTGTCTGCGCCGAATGCGGGGCGGCGCTGATGCTGGACGACAAGCAAAAGCGCATCCGTGTGGCGGTGCCGAACGTGATGGGCTACGACGACGCCAGGTTCCCCAAGGCCACCTACCACGCCTTCTGGGATGAGACGAAGGGCTACCCGTCCCCCCAGGACGGTCGCCCGGTCTATTCCGGCCTGCAGCCCAGCTTCGTCTGGCCGAAGGGCGCGTGAGCAAAGGTTAACGCCACCTTAATGCGATTCGCTAAGCCATTGGAAGCGCTCGTCTCTACAGGCTGTCCACACGCGGGCAGCCTTTCCCTTGCTTTCCGGCCCCACCTCCTGTAAGGCCCCCCCGGTGGCCAACACCGGCCATGAGAATCAAGAAAAGCCGTGGTCGTCCCGTTCTCGCTTCGGGGGCGCATCCGGCAAGGAGAAGCGAAATGAAACTGCATGAACTCGCCGACAACGAAGGCGCGGCGAAGAAGAAAAAGCGCGTGGCGCGCGGCCCGGGCTCGGGCAAGGGCAAGACCGCCGGCCGGGGTATCAAGGGTCAGAAGTCCCGCTCGGGCGTCGCTCTGGGTGGCTACGAAGGTGGCCAGATGCCGCTCTATCGCCGCCTGCCGAAGCGCGGCTTCACCAAGCCGAACAAGCTGCACTATGCGGTGGTCAACCTTGGCCTGATCGAGAAGTTCATCGCCGCGGGCAAGCTGGACGCCAAGGCGGAGATCACCGAGGACGCGCTGGTCGCCGCCGGGGTCACCTCGACCAAACGCGACGGCATCCGGGTGCTGGCCAAGGGCGAGATCAAGTCCAAGGTAAAACTGACCGTCACCGGGGCCTCGGCCTCGGCCGTGGAAGCGGTGGAAAAGGCCGGTGGCAAGGTCACGCTGCTGGTGCCGGTCGCGGCTGCGGCGGAATAGGCCTTCGGGCGCGGAGGCGACCAGATAGGCATTGTGAGCGGCCCAAAGGTCGCTTACATCAGCTACCAGTTTTCCCGCGCCGCCGCGACCGGAGAACGGTCCGGCGGCGCTTGGCTTGAAAGAGACCTGACATGGCATCTGCTGCCGAACAAATGGCCGCGAACCTCAGCTGGGGCATGCTTGGCAAGGCGACCGACCTGCGCCAGCGCATCCTCTTCACGATCGGCCTGCTGATCGTCTACCGGCTTGGCACCTACATACCGGTCCCCGGCATCGACGGCGGCGCACTGCGGGAATTCATGGAGCAGGCGGCGCAGGGCGTCGGGGGGATGCTGAACCTCTTTACCGGCGGTGCCTTGTCCCGGATGGGGATCTTCGCACTGGGGATCATGCCCTACATCAGCGCCTCGATCATCGTGCAACTTCTGGGCACGATGTATGGTCCCTGGCAGCAGTTGAAGAAAGAGGGAGAGCAGGGCCGCAAGAAGCTGAACCAGTACACGCGCTATGGCACGGTGGCGCTGGCGATCCTGCAGGGCTACGGCATCGCCATGTCGATCCAGAACGGTGGGCTGGCCACCAGTCCGGGCCCGTTCTTTGTCGCCGCCAGCGTCATCACGCTGGTCGGCGGCACGATGTTCCTGATGTGGCTGGGCGAGCAGATCACCGCCCGTGGCATCGGCAACGGCATCAGCCTGATCATCTTCGTCGGCATCGTGGCAGAGATCCCGGCCGCCATCGCGAAGTTCTTCGCGCAGGGCCGATCCGGCGCGCTTTCCACTCCGGTCATCCTCGGGGTGATCGTCATGGTCGTGGTGGTTATCGCCTTCGTCGTGTTCATGGAACGCGCCTTGCGCAAGATCGCGATCCTTTATCCGCGGCGCCAGGTCGGCATGAAGGTCTACGAGGGTGGTGCGTCGCACTTGCCGATCAAGGTCAACCCGGCTGGCGTCATCCCGGCCATCTTCGCCTCGTCGATCCTGCTGCTGCCGACGACGATCAGCACGTTCTCGGGCACGACGACCAATCCGGTCCTGTCCTGGCTGGCGGCAAACCTGGGTTTTGGCCAGCCGCTGCACATGGCCTTCCTGTCCGGCATGGTGATCTTCTTCGCCTATTTCTACACGCTGAACGTGGCATTCAAGGTCGACGAAGTCGCCGAAAACCTGAAGAACCAGAATGCGTCGGTCCCCGGGATCCGACCGGGCAAGAAGACCGAGGAATATCTGGAGTATGTGGTGAACCGGGTTCTGGTGCTCGGGTCGCTCTACCTTACCGCTGTCGTTCTGCTTCCGGAATTTCTCATCAGCCGCGTGGGTGTCCCGTTCTACTTTGGCGGCACATCGGTCCTGATCGTCGTCTCGGTGACGATGGATACCATCCAGCAGGTCCAGTCGCATCTTCTGGCACATCAATACGAGGCGTTGATCGAGAAGTCGCAGCTGCGCGGCAAGAAGAAGACCGGCACGCCCAAGGCCCCCGCCCGGCGCTGACGACATGGTGAACATCATTCTTCTCGGACCGCCCGGCGCGGGCAAGGGCACGCAGGCCAAGCGGCTGGAAGAGGCGCGTGGCATGGTGCAGCTGTCGACCGGCGACATGCTGAAGGAGGCCATCGCCAAGGGGACAGAGCTGGGCAAGCGGGTCGAAGGCATCATGGCCCGGGGCGAGCTGGTGACCGACGATATCGTCATCGGCCTGATCGAAGCGAAGATGAAGGACAGAGCCAGGGGCGGCTTCATCTTCGACGGTTTTCCGCGCACGCTGAAGCAGGCCGATGCCCTGGGCGACCTTCTGGCCCGCACCGGCGAGACGCTGGATGCGGTCATCGAGATGCAGGTGGACGACGCGGCGCTCGTCGCCCGGATCACCGGACGTTTCACCTGCGGAAACTGCGGCGCGGTCTACCATGACCTAACCCGCCCGACGAAGGTGCCCGGGGTCTGTGACGTCTGTGGATCGACCAATTTCAAGCGTCGGGCGGACGATACGGAGGAAACCCTCAAGACCCGTCTGATGGAATATTACAAGAAGACCTCGCCTCTGATCGGCTACTACCATGCGAAGGGGCAGCTTTCCGCCGTCGACGGCCTGGCCGATGCGGGGGTCGTTGCCAGCGCGATCGCCAAGGTTCTTGACAAAGCCTGAAAAACCCTTCTGGCAGCCTTGACGGCCCCGGCAAAAGCCCCTAATGCACGGCGTCCCGCGGTGGAATCGCCGCTGCCGGGTCTTCCGTACCGGAAGTTCGTATCGCCGGGTCAAGCGCCCGTGCGGTGTTGTGAAAAAAGGTTCTGGCACTACGGAACCGCAACCGAAGAAGGACGACACGTTTGGCACGTATTGCTGGCGTCAACATTCCGACCGCGAAACGGGTTCCGATCGCGCTCACCTACATCACCGGGATCGGGCCGCACACTGCGCGCACCATTTGTGAAGCGCTCAAGATTGACAGCGCCCGTCGCGTGAACCAGCTGAATGACAGCGAAGTTCTGGCGATCCGCGAATACATCGACGCGAACCTGACGGTCGAAGGCGACCTGCGCCGCGAAGTCACGATGAACATCAAGCGTCTGATGGATCTGGGCTGCTACCGCGGTCTGCGTCACCGCAAGGGTCTGCCGGTCCGCGGCCAGCGCACCCACACCAATGCCCGCACCCGCAAAGGCCCCGCAAAGGCCATTGCCGGCAAGAAGAAATAAGAGGGGGGCTGACACATGGCACGCGACACCAAGGCCGCCCGCACGAAGAAAAAAGAACGCAAGAACATCGCCGCTGGTGTGGCGCATGTGAACTCGTCGTTCAACAACACCAAGATCCTGATTTCGGACGTCCAGGGCAACGCGATTGCCTGGTCGTCTTCCGGGACCATGGGCTTCAAGGGCAGCCGCAAGTCGACGCCCTATGCCGCACAGATGGCTGCGGAAGACGCGGGCAAGAAGGCGCAGGAACATGGCGTCCGCACGCTGGAGGTCGAGGTTCAGGGACCGGGTTCGGGCCGTGAATCGGCTTTGCGCGCGCTGGCCGCCGTGGGCTTCCAGATCACCTCGATCCGCGATGTGACGCCGCTGGCCCACAACGGCTGCCGTCCGCCGAAGCGCCGTCGCGTCTGAGATACTGATTTCGACCGGGCCGCGGGGGCGTTCCCTCGCGGCCCGGTTTTCGTCGTTTACGATCCTCGGGCGTCCGCCGGCTTACGGACATCGGCAGCGGACAAGAATAGGGGCTTCAGAATGATCCACAAGAACTGGCAGGAACTCATCAAGCCGACGCAGCTGGTCGTGAAGCCGGGGGCCGATGCCGCCCGCGTCGCGACTGTCATCGCCGAGCCGCTGGAGCGTGGCTTCGGCCTCACTCTGGGCAACGCGCTGCGCCGCGTGCTGATGTCTTCGCTGCAGGGGGGGGCCATCACCTCCGTCCAGATCGACAACGTCCTGCACGAGTTCTCGTCGGTGGCCGGGGTCCGCGAGGACGTGACCGACATCGTCCTCAACCTGAAAGGCGTGTCGATCAAGATGGACGTCGACGGCCCGAAACGGCTGTCGATCTCGGCCAAGGGGCCGGGCGTGGTGACCGCGGGCGACATCTCGGAATCCAACGGCATCGAGGTCCTGAACAAGGACCATGTGATCTGCCACCTTGACGAAGGTGCGGACGTGTTCATGGAACTGACCGTGAACACCGGCAAGGGCTATGTCTCGGCCGACAAGAACCGCCCGGAAGATGCGCCGATCGGCCTGATCCCGATCGACGCGATCTATTCGCCGGTGAAGAAGGTCAGCTACGAAGTCACCCCGACCCGCGAGGGCCAGGTGCTGGACTACGACAAGCTGACGATGAAGATCGAAACCGATGGTTCGCTGACGCCGGACGACGCAGTGGCCTATGCCGCGCGCATCCTGCAGGATCAGCTGTCGATCTTCGTGAACTTCGAGGAACCGGAATCGGCCAAGATCGGCGAGATCGACTCGGGCCTCGAATTCAACCCGCTGCTGCTGAAGAAGGTGGACGAGCTGGAGCTTTCGGTCCGCTCCGCCAACTGTCTGAAGAACGACAACATCGTCTACATCGGCGACCTGATCCAGAAGACCGAGGCGGAAATGCTCCGCACCCCGAACTTCGGCCGCAAGTCCCTGAACGAGATCAAGGAAGTGCTTTCGGGCATGGGCCTGCATCTTGGGATGGACGTCGAAAGCTGGCCGCCGGAGAACATCGAGGACCTGGCCAAAAGGTTCGAGGACCAGTTCTGAACAAAAGGGTGGGGTAAAACCCCACCCTACGAAAATGCCCGGACTGCCGGGGAACAACTGGCGCAAGCCCAAGGTGAGCGGGACCACACGTAGGCCCTGCCGGACAAAGCAAAACACGCGTTAGGAGAAGAAAATGCGTCACTCAAGCGGCTACCGGAAGCTGAACCGGACCCACGAACACAGGAAGGCGATGTTCGCCAACATGTGCGGCTCGTTGATCGAGCACGAGCAGATCAAGACCACCCTGCCCAAGGCCAAGGAACTGCGCCCGATCATCGAAAAGCTGATCACACTGGCCAAGCGTGGCGACCTGCACGCCCGTCGTCAGGCCCATGCTGCCCTGAAGCAGGACATGCACACCGAACGTCTGTTCGCCATCCTCGGGCCGCGCTACAAGGACCGCCAGGGCGGCTATGTCCGGGTTCTCAAGGCCGGGTTCCGCTATGGCGACATGGCGCCGATGGCGATCATCGAATTCGTCGACCGTGACACGTCGGCCAAAGGGGCGGCTGACCGCGCCCGCGCCGAGGCGGTCGACAACGCCTGAGGGTCGCCCCGTCCGCAATTCCGAAGGCCCGCCAGCTTTGGCGGGCCCTCGCTTATGAGTGGTGCGCGATCGGCACCCCGAAGCCCGCAGGGAGATAAAATCGACCTCAGCGCGTTGTAACGCTTGAAACTTTACACTTAAGGTTGAATGTATCATGGAAGGGGACCTTGGTACCGATGTCGCAGAGTAAGAAGTTGACCGAGCTTTACGAAGAGCTGCACGATCTGGCGCCCGAGGGGTATGCCGTTGGTCTGCATATACGTTTTGCCAGTCCACTGATCTACCACAGCCGCTATCCCGCTGAATGGGTCGAATACTACAATTCGCACTCATATTACCTGCGCGATCCTGTGATCTTCTGGGGGATCGGCACGGCAGGAACCCGCCGGTGGAGTGAAATCCCGCTGCCCGATCCGTTCGAACTGCTGAAGAAAGCCGCCACCTACGGAATGAAGTATGGGGCGGTGTCTTCCTATGGTCCCATAACGTCACGGTCGATGGCCGGTATCACCCGATCGGACCGCGAATTCAACGAGTCCGAGATGGAGCGTCTCGCCGATATCACCGCGCGTCTGCATATCGCGGCGAAACCGCCCTCAGAACTCACCAAAGCGCAAATCGAGGCGCTGCAATGCATTGCAAACGGGGACCGTCACACTGCTGCCGCGGCAAAGCTTGGGATTTCGGAAAGCGCCTTCAAGGCGCGACTGAATTCCGCTCGGATCAGACTTGAGGCTCGGACTGCGACCGAGGCTCTGAAGAAGGCGCGCGAGTATCGACTGCTGTAGTCAGCCTGTGATGTTTCCCTCTGAGCGTTCGACGATCAAGCAGAAGGAGACGGAAATGGAAGTCACGACTCTCTCATACGACAACTTGCACAACCATGGCGAGTTGTTCGCCAACATGTTCAGGGCAAGACACCGGGCGTTCATCCAGCAGAACAAATGGGATCTGCCGCAATCGAACGGGATGGAGTTCGACCAGTATGACACTCCCGCCAGTCGGTGGGTCGCGGTTCACACGGATGGCGAGGTCCTGGCCGGCATCCGACTGACGCCGACGACACACAGATGCGGCATCTACAGCTACATGATCCGTGATGCCCAGCGGGGTCTTCTGGAAACCATTCCGTCAAATCTGCTGAACTATCCTGCGCCCGTTTCAGAAGAGATCTGGGAAAGCAGCCGGGTCTTCGTGTCCGAATCCGTTCCTGCGGCGTTGCGGTTGCGCGTCCAGTTGCAGTTGCGCCAGGAAATGGTGAACGCGGCCCGCGAATTGGGCGCGACCTCGGTTCTGGGGCTAATTCCCGAAGCATCGCGCCGCATCGGTCGCCGCGTCGGTCTGGAATGCGAGCCGGTCGGGCCGATACTGAACTTCGACGGGCTCGACTGCGTCTGTGTAACCATAAACATGGCACCGAAGCTGCATTGAGCGACATCCCTGAGCCTTTGCGCGGGCCGACAGCCATGTGGCTGGATTTCGGCGCTAAACACGCTATGGTTGCAGGGCCAATTCTGTGAAGTTGAATTCTCTGAAGTTGAGTGAGCATGAGTATCCGATCAGGAATCGACGTCGAACTGCAGAATGTGGCGCGGATGGCGACGGCCGGTTATTTCATCGGCCTGCATATCCGCTTTACCTCTCCGCTTTTGACCTTCCAGAGGCTTTGTTGCACAAATCCCGTGAGGGATTCACCTTGTGAATCCAGCGTGGTAGCTGTTGTGCATGAGCAAACCGAAG
>FWPV01001307.1_pt1 | contig 13185 bp, 6 predicted proteins | sample 2228371 | NCBI WGS metagenome assembly FWPV01 (sample SAMEA103939776, study PRJEB20133) | metagenome | reverse complement strand
AGAGAGATTAGATTCTTTGTTTTGTATTCTATCCTGGTTGCAGTAAGAATTTGTTTTGGGTTAACGGATGTAATCGGGAAAATGGCGCCATATTTTGTCCTTAATAGAGGGCAATGGGATGAAAAAGTTAGGTTTGTAGCATTTGTTGAGGGTGGTACATACTGGTTTGTAAAAGATGGTTATTTATGCCAGACACTGGGTGAAGCGTTATCTTACAATCGCAATGATTGTCAGTTTAGTTCTTTTCACGAAAAGAACAAATTTATTATTCCTGAAATAAGGAACATGAGATGGATATTGCGGGGTGCAAGTGATGATGTAAAAATTATCGGCCTTGATAGTCTTCCACATTATTCCAACTACTTTTTCGGAAAAGAACCTCAGAAATGGCTTACCAAAGTACCACATTTTAACCGTATTGCTTATTCCCAAGTGTATCCTGGGATTGATCTGCACTTTACTATATGTGAAAATTCTATGAAGTATGAATTTGTTGTAAAACCAGGAGCAGATGTTTCAGCAATACATATGAAGTATAGCGGTGTTGATAACATATTTATTATCGATGACAGAACACTGCATGTGGGTTGTGGTGGAATTTCTTTTTGTGAAAACACGCTTCTGGTGTGTGCTGTAGATGGTGATAAGGTGAGGAAAATTGATGGGGTCTATAAAATTCTTGAGGATAATTCTATAACATTTGATATAGGCGATTATGATAAAAGTCTACCATTGATAATTGACCCAATGGTTTCAATTGTTTATAGCACTTATCTTGGAGGTTCTTCGTACGAAGGAAGTAATGATATTTTTGTGGATAATGCGGGTTATACCTATGTTACCGGTTATACTCTATCCTCTAATTTTCCCTTGCAAAATCCTTATCAGAATCAAAATGCTGGAAGTTTTGATATTTTTGTTAGCAAATTTTCTCCAAGTGGGAATCAACTAATCTACAGCACATATCTGGGTGGGAGCGCAGAGGATGTTGCTTATGGTATTACCGTGGATAATCAGAATAACATTTACATAACCGGCAGAACATCCTCAACTAACTTCCCGGTGGTCAACTACTATCAGCAGAATAATGCCGGTGGATTGTATGATGTTTTCGTAACAAAAATTACATCCAATGGAACACAACTCGCTTACAGTACTTATCTCGGTGGGACTGGCAGTGAAGAAGCAATGGATATTACAGTTGATACAAGCCGGTGTTGTTATGTCGTCGGTAGAACATCATCGTCTGTTGATTTCCCATTATGGAATGCCTACCAATCAGATTATGGCGGTGGTTATTATGATGGCTTTTTAACCAAATTTACTGCTTCAGGGAACCAGACTATTTTCAGTACCTTTTTGGGTGGTGGTATTCTTGATGAAATCTGGGGCGTCGCGTTGGACAATGCTAACAATATCTTTTTGTGTGGATACACGACATCAACTGACTTTCCGACGCAAGATCCCCTTCAACCAAACAATAATGGTGAGGCTGACGGATTTATTACCAAACTGGCCTCCACCGGTAGTTCTCTTAGCTATAGCACATATTTTGGAGGAGAATTGTATGATTACTGTCAGGCAATCTGTGTTGATGGTCCAGGAAACGCATACATAACAGGTGGAACCGAATCAAGTAATTTCCCCATTTATAATCCCTATCAAGGCATCAACTATGAAGTGGATGCATTCGTTGCTAAATTAAACACCAGTGGAACCGGGCTTTTTTTCAGCACCTACCTGGGTGGTCAAAATTTTGATTACGGCAAGGCAATTAAGATTGACAGGCATAATTGCGTTTACATAGGAGGTTATACGAGCTCCACTAATTTTCCGCTATTTAACGCTTTTCAGAACTCTTATGGCGGCGGTTACTACGATGGTTTTGTGACAAAGTTCATATCAAGTGGTAACCAGTTGAGCTATAGTTCTTATATTGGTGGTAATAATGATGATGTGGTGAATGCAATTGCTGTTGATACCTCAGGTTTTGCCTATCTCACGGGTAACACATTATCATCAAACTTCCCGGTAGTTAATCCCTTTCAGGGAACAAAGAATGGTCCTACAGACGGCTTTTTGACTAAATTAAGTGTCGATCTTACTGGAAAACTGGAGATTAATACAAATAGGATACCTGTCATGCTTAATGTCTACCCTACAGTTCTTTCGGACATTCTCCATATTGAGATAAAAACCAACCATTTTCAAGACGTTGTTGCCACTGTTTTTGATATTAGTGGTCGGAAGGTAACCGGGATTTTTTCTGAAAGAATTTCACCGGGTAGGTTTTCTTTTTCGTGGGATTCGGCTTTTCTGTCTGCTGGAGTATATTTTGTCAGAATTGATGTTGCTGGTAAATATTCGTCCTTGCACAAACTAATAAAAGTAGGTAAATAAATTTCTCTAAATAAGGAGTTTGATGGTTTCGCCGGAGGTTAGCATGAAAAATAGTATGAACATTTTCATAATTATTGTATTTGGGTTAATAAGTATGCCGTACTGTCAGGGACAAAGTAAGTCAAAACAGTCCCGGGTTATGAAATTTAAAACACTCACTTATATTGATGAGCAAGGTACTGGCATTGAAGCATTCCGTATGATTATTCCATCAGATTGGAAATTTGAAGGTGGCATAAGATGGATACTTGATAATCCCAGTATGCCAGCAATAGCTCAATTTCGCGTTTATAACCCTGATGAGTTACAGGAGTTTGAAGTTTTTCCAAATCAGCCATTTTTCTGGACGACCAATCAGATGACACTTTCACTATTCCCGATTGGTTCAAGATATTTCGGCAGTGAGGTACTGCCACCCATGTCTGTGCTTGATGCTCTTGAAAAGATTATATTGCTTCGTTTCCGAAACAATGTTGAAGATCTCAAAATCATAAAGAAAGAAGTCCTGCCTGACCTTGCACGGGCTTTAGGCGCTGGCACACAATCACAACCCGGACTCAATGCCTCAGCTGAAGGTGGAAAGATAAAGATTGAATATGTCAGGAATGGTGTTGAAACAGAAGAAGAAATATATGCGGTTGTAGAATTGTTGAGTTTTCCAATTCAAACAATGTATGGTTATGTAACAAATACCATCTGGTTTGTTGATTACATTCTTTCGTTCAAGACTGAGAAGGGTAAGTTCAATAGCTGTCAGAGCGTTTTTCAAACGATCAGCTATTCGTTTAAATTAAATCCAGTCTGGTACAGCAAATACAATCAGGTAATTGAATACCTGGCGCAACAGCAAATCCAACAGATAAAAAGCATCGGGCAATTGAGTAGAATTTTGAGCCAGACAAGTAATGAAATTAGTGATATGATGATGGAATCATATAATCAGCGTCAGCAGGTAAATGAAAGAATTTCAGAAAATTTCAGTCAATATATCAGGGGGGTTGATGTTTATTACAATCCGCTTGAAAGCAAACGTGTTGAACTTCCTGCTGGTTATGATAATGTCTGGGTAAATTCGCTTGGTGAATATGTTGTCTCTGACAATCCCAATTACAATCCGAATGTTGGCTCAAATTTGACCTGGCAGAAGATTGAAAGAGCAAAATAGCATAGATTTCAAAAAACTCGTCTGCAGAGGGTTCTTATCAGCACACATCAGGGGTGTTAATGTTGAATCTTTGAAATGACGAGAATGTTCAGTGCTGGTAACGAGGTATTCGCACAATTTCCTTGACATTACTTGAGATTCAAGTATATTTATATTATGGGGGTCGCTATGGCGAATATCTCAAGGCGTGATTTTTTAAAATATCTTGGTGCTGGCGCCTTAGGACTTGCAGTAAAACCTGGCACTGCAGATAACAAGAATAACCCATTATTTCCAGCCAGTGATGTTATTCAGTGTTATCACCAGAATGCAACTACAGGTTCTACGATTAATGAATCGGTGGTCCAGATTATGATGGATGCATCAATTAAGGTACTGACCGGAATAAATAATGTTGGCGAGGCATGGAAATCAATCTTTCCGGGTATCACTTCAAGCAGTGTCATTGGTATCAAAGTGAATTGCATAAACAGTAGCCTGCCCACGCATCCGCAGTTTGTTAACTGTATTGTCAATGGACTCATTCAAATGCAATTCTCCGGAAACCCATTCAATCGTTATAACATAATAATCTGGGATAGGACTGATGGTGAACTCCAGAGTTGCGGTTATACAATCAATTATAATACTCCTAATCAGGTGCGGTGTTTTGGCACTGACCATTCAGGCGTTGGTTATGATAATACTTGTCCGCTTACCATTCAAACTGGCAGTGGTACCTATACGCGTTATCCGAGCAGGATATTGAGTCTGATGATTGATTACCTTATTGATGTCGCAGTCCTGAAAAATCATGGCAGTTCCCAGGTTACACTTTGCTTGAAAAATCATTATGGTTCAATCAACAATCCTGGCGGCTTGCCGCATGCCAATTATTGCAATCCAGAGATTCCTTCAATAAATCAACAAATTCGTGATGTTGTCACACCCAACAATATTCAGAAACTTTTCATTGTTGATTCCCTATTCGGTGATGTTACAAATGGTCCAGGAGGTTCACCAAACTGCAATCCGAAAAAATTGCTTATGAGCCGGGATCCGGTTGCCTGTGATTATCGTGGCTGGCAGGTGATAAATATTGAACGGCAGAACCTTGGGCAGAATCCAATTGCCTGGCCTGTTTACCATATCCAGACAGCCTCACAATCACCATACAATCTTGGCACCACAGATATTAACTTGATTGAGATTAATAATCCGGCTGCAGTGGAAGAATCAAAACATATGCAGAAGGATGGTATTCTAAAAATTTCTCCCAATCCATTTCGCAACCATACTACAATCAAACTGAACCTGGCAAAATCTTCTCCAGTCTATCTGGAACTCATTAATATCAATGGTGGTCTGGAACAGACAATCTATTCTGGTTACCTGCATGCTGGTGCTCATACAATAAATTGCAGTTTCAACAATAATCTTGCAACAGGGAATTATTTTGTAAGACTATATTACCTTGGAGACATTTTTGTTGAAAAGGTCACCCTGCTCAAATAGTTTGAACAGGAAAAAGGTGAGGGCGAAGGAGGTTAAAATGTTCACTCAACAAAAATTAGCCCTTTTGGTTGCAATTATGCTGATTGCAATCTTCTGCGCAAAAAGTGATAATGAAACACCCAAGCCCAAGGATGCTGTGGAATTGGTTCCTCTTGATAATGAGATAAGTGGTTGGTCAAGGAGTTCAGCAATGCGCATCGCCGAAAATGAGACGCAGTTGTATGACCTTATTGATGGCGAAGCACCAATCTATACCACACGCGGCTTCAAAAAGTGCGCATTCCAGGATTACACAGATACAACAGCAATTATTGAACTCAAACTGAGGATATTTGATCAGACTGATACTACAAACGCAAAATCGGTTTATGATTATCTTGAACAACCTGGTTCAATCCCATGGACCGGAGACAATGCGGGCGTTGAAGCAAGATATGTTATGGTGGGATTTTCTTATACTCTGGACTTCTGGGATGACCGCTTTTATGTCAATATCAATATCAGTGACAATACGCAAGCGGGTCTGGATGTAGCAAAGTTGTTTGCACTTAATATTTCAGCAGCAATACGCGATACCACACAATAACTATGGACAAGATTTCGCGGCGAAAATTTCTACATTACGGTATTGGGGCATTGGGTTTGATTGCCTTTCCAAAAAGAATATTTGCGTCAGAGTTGGACAAGACCGCTAATGGTCCGGTAATTGGTGTCGCAACAGGCAAGAAAGAAAGCCTAATAACAGCAGTATTCAAGGTGATCGGCGGTGTTGAGAAGTTTATCAAACCTGGGGACCGTGTTCTTGTAAAACCCAATATTTCGTTTGCTGCCAATGCCGAGTGTGGAGCAACAACGAGCGCTGAGATTATTAAGCAGGTGGTGCAGATTTGTCTTGATGCCGGTGCTTCAAAGGTTATTATCATTGATTATCCACTGGCAAATGCCCAGCTGTGCATTGAAAAAAGTCAGGTAAAGCAGGCAATCATTGATCCACAAAAAGTGAGTCTGCTTATGTTGAGTAAAGAACGGCAGTTTACTGAGGTTGAGATACCAAACGGAAAAGAACTCAGGACCGTAAAGATTGCCCGGGAACTGGATAATGTTGATAAGTTTATCAATCTGCCTACAGCAAAGTCTCATTCTGCAACTGGTGTGAGTCTGGGACTCAAGAATCTGATGGGATTGGTCTGGGATCGCGGTATCTTTCATCGTGTCAATCTTCATACGGCAATTGCTGAACTTGCAAAAGTAATAAAGCCAGATTTGACGATTGTTGATGCGACCAGGGCACTTACCAGTGGTGGTCCGGGTGGACCTGGTAAGACAGTGGTATTGAATAAAGTTATTGCTGGAACAGATATGGTGGCAGTAGATTCTTATACTGTTGGTATTACCACCTGGTATGACAAGGCATTCACCGGTTCAAAGGTCAAGCATATCCTTTCTGCTCATGAACTTGGTTTGGGAGAGATTGACACTGAGAAAATGCAAATCAACAGGGTAGAGGTGTAGTATACGATTAGTAATCCAGGTTTTGTTTCTAATCTTTTTTGTCTTTCTTTTTGCTGAAACACGATATGGTTCATTCATAAATTTTCCCAATCTTTATTTTCGGTTTGACCCATTAATTTTTATACTCACAGGAATAGCAGGAAGGACAATAGTTGTTTCTTCATCACTGTCGTTAATTGTTATATTAATCACCTTTGCCTTTGGCCGTTTTTTCTGCGGCTATGTCTGCCCCCTGGGCACAGTAATTGATCTTTCGGACAGATTTTTGTTCAATGTGTTGGGGAGGGGGGATAGAACAGATTGGACTGAAAAGACAAAGAGATTTCTGAAATACATCCCCAGATACCTGATACTAATCTTCCTGCTCTTTTCAGCCCTACTTGGCGTTTCATTCATCCATTTTTTTGACCCTCTGGTGATTTTTGAGAGAACCCTGACACTTGTATTCTATCCCATTACAACATACTTCATTAGTTTTTTTTCTACTATTCATAATGCAGTATATACCGAAACCCTGATTGCACTGGTTGGTTTTGTATTCATTCTGGTTCTTGGGATCTTCACAACCCGATTCTGGTGTCGTTTTGTCTGTCCACTCGGTGCATTGTTTGCGATTCTTTCCAGACTCTCTCTATTCAGATTTGCCTTTGCCAGCGACTGTAAAAACTGTGCAATCTGTGCAAAAGTCTGTCCAACTGATGCAATTGATTTCAAGGAAAAACAGATTGATGCTGGAGAATGTATCAGTTGTTTTCAGTGTCAGCAAAAATGCCCGCAAATGGCGATAAAGTATCAGCACCGGTTTTCCAGACCGGTGTTCAATGTTAAACGCAGGGAATTCATCACCGCAATTGCGGCGGGTATTATCGCAGTTCCGCTTGTTCGTTCTTTCATGCACAGAAAACTTGAGCCCCGGTTGATTAGACCACCCGGCGCAGTTCCTGAGCAGGATTTTTTGAATCTCTGTATCCATTGTGGAAAATGCATTAAAGTCTGTCCAACAAATGGTCTTCAACCCTGTATACTTGAATCAGGTGTTAATGGGATATGGACACCCAGGCTTGTGCCACGCATTGGTGGTTGTGAAAAGAATTGCAATGCCTGTGGTATGGTCTGTCCGACTTCGGCAATCAGGAATTTATCTCTTGAAGAAAAAAGTTATGCAAAGATTGGCACTGCAGTGATTGACCGCTTCAGGTGTATTGCCTGGGAACAGGATAAACCCTGTCTTATCTGTGATGAGGCATGCCAGTATAATGCCATTAATATCTTCAACGAAACAATTCATGGTATCACTATTGGCAGGCCGTATGTGGATGAAAGAATCTGCACTGGTTGTGGAATCTGTGAATCCCGCTGTCCAGTAAAAGGCAGTGCCGCGATTGAGGTTTATTCTATTGGCGAAGAGCGCAAAAGGGATGGTTCATATATCACACCAGAAAAAATCAAACTCCGCGCCTGTGAAGAAAAGCCTGACGATATTCCCTCAGGTTTTATTATCCAGGATTGATTACTACATTATTTTTTTTATTCAGCATTACTGCAAAAAGATTTGACCAGGAAATAATCTTCCTGGAACCAATAGGTGACAGATATGCAAGCGGCATAATCTATATTGGTTCTAAGGCAGGCATTGTCGGTTTTAACCTGACAAATAGCCTCTGGTCAAGGTTCACGACCGCAAACGGCTTGCCAGATAATGATATCAAAATAATTGGTATTGACCAGGGTATTCTGTGGGTTGTAACAGAACAGGGCATCTGTTCTGCTGATATCAAGATTAATGACTGGCAGACATATAGTCTTCAGGGTGTGATTCAATGCCTTGATTTTGACGAAAACTATGTGTATGCAGGTGGCGATTCAGGACTCTTTCGTTTTGATAAATATAACGAAACCTGGGAAAAACTTTATTCTTCAGCAGTCTATGACATCCAGTTTGATAGAGAATTTTTGTGGTTGACAACAGAAAAGGGAATTATTCGCTATGACCGCGCAATTGAGAGATTTGAAGAGATTACCAGTGTGGCTCCGGGTGTGTTTTCAAAGATTGTTGCTACCCCTGGTTATATATGGTTTCTGGACCAAAAACGGGCTGTAGTCTACAAAAGGGAAGGTGAGCTGTGGAGTGAATATCGCGGTATTGATATTAATGATCTTGTGTGGCTTGGAGATTCGCTTTTTGTTCTGAGTAATAACACAGTTCATTTTTATAATCCACGCACCAGAAGTCTTCAGGAATTCAGAGATTTTGAGCTGCCGGACGAGACTAATGGAATCAGTATTTTCCAGGGTAAGATATTGCTGGCAACCAATAATGGCATTTATACTTGTGATTTTGCTGAAAAATCACGGCAGGTTCATAACAGAAACAATGGCATGCTTAAGGATACAATAATTGATGTTTATGAGAATAACAGCCATATTTTTGCAGTGGGTAGTGACAATATTCAGTTTCTGAACAAAACAACAGGGGTCTGGCAGATGATTGAATTAACAGTAACTTTCAAAAGAAAGCCGCGCGTTTTCACCTATGATGATGCTGGTTTGCATACCGGAGTAATTGGCAACACCGACCTTAGACTTCAGGGTTATGCCACTGGAGAAATCACACTTTATAGTGTTGGTTCACAGTTCAGCAACACAAAATATGAAAATTTGAATTTAAGGTTGATTGGCGAACATAAGTCAAAACGCGCAATATCAGGTTATTATGACGATACTGACAAACAAAATGTGATTTATGGTTTTGGCTATCGTGGTCTTGAAAATGACTTCCTGGTGTGGGCACAGGGCGGGTATCAGCAGAGTGAATATGCTGATTTTGATCTGGTCCCTGCATTCTATAGCCTGGGCGCAAGTGCACGATTGGGGTATCAGGATAATAATTTGAATTTGCAGGCAGGGCAGATAAAATCAGCATTCTATAAAGAATACTTCAGGGGTTATTCAAGTGCAAAAACCGATACACTTCTTGACATTGATTATGCAAGACATTTTTACTACATTTATGGTTCACCTAATTTAATCAGCAAGGGTTACGACACAGTATTTGTTGATGATAGAATTGCCAGTAATAATACTTATAAAACGCGAACCGGCTATACTATTGCTGGGATAACTGGTGATTTTGATGTTTTTATCAATGGTGCTGACTATTTTATTGACTATAGAACGGGAAGCATACATTTTCTTTCTCCCCGGAAATGGAACGATATTATTGTCCTTCTGCTTAATGGCGAACAGATAATCATTCAATCCGATTCAATACAGAGCCATCAGCGCGAGAATATCTATGTGCTTGGTGCCGAGATAATACCCGGTTCTATAAGAATGACAATCATTGATACTGCGGGCACTATCTACCCACTTTCCCAATTCGGTCTTGATAACAATCTTGATAATCAAATTGACGAAGAGTTTGTCAATCATAAACTTGGATTTATTGCATTTCCTTCAAAAAGACCCTTTCCTGATGCGGTTTATGATGACACTCTGAATATTTTCAGAATGGTTCTTGATTACCAGACCAGTGCGACTTTTTATCGTCTGAGGCACTTTCCCTTATTGATTGGCAGTGAAAAGGTTTATGTTGATAACGAACCTCTGGTATGTGGCAGGCATTATATACTTGATTACACCTCTGGTATATTATTCTTTGTAGACAGAAGTCTGATCAATGATTTCAGTGAGATTGAAATCCAGTATCTCGCAATAGACAGGGGTATGAGAGATTTCTACTATTCTGTCCAGTCAGTTATCAGAATTAACCGTAGTTCCACCATTTCGCCAGGATATGCGCATATCATTGATGATGACATATTCTACATATCCGGAAGGCTTCAGCCTGTAATATCTGATAACCTGAGCATTAAATTTATGCCGCAGACAGGAATAAACAGCAATAAAGAATACGGACATTCATATAATCTCACTGCAAACTACGGTTTGTTCGGTGTTTCCGCAGAATACAGAGGTTTTTCCGAAAGATTTCCTTCTTATGGAATAAGTCAGATGCAATACGGATACCTCAAACATGCGGGCTCGGCAACCGGGAGTATTGGACCGTTCTATTACTTTTATCTTGATGCTCTGGTAAGCAGGCAATATGAATATGACATCCTTGAAAACAAATATGAAACAAGAACCTACTCCACAAGGCTAAGTTATCAAAACCCGGCTTTACCCAGAACCAGTCTGCTTATGGCAAGGGAGTTTTTGCCCGGTTATTCACGAAACAAAATACTCATTAATACAAATGCAAGCAATGAATTCAGAAAAACAAAACTCACACTGCGCGGAACAGTAAACAACAATTTCATAGAGACTGACACAAATACCCATTTCCGTACCTTCGGTTATGTAATTGAATCAAACCTTAAATTTCCTTTTGCAGTCGCAGGAAATTTTCTCTATCAGAATAATCAACTCTACTCTGAAAATAAAGAAGAAAAAGGAGATAGAGAAATGCGTCTTGGTTTGAATATGGATTTTGTCCCTGGTTTGTATTATACAGGGAATTATGGGTCAAAAATCAACCTGTATTATCTTAAAACATTAAAGGATATTGAGCTGGATTACTATTTTTACAACAGTCTAAATATTGCTCCTGGTAGATGGCATAAAGCCTTCAGTATTATTAATATCTCATTGGGTCTGGGACAGAACACAAAACAATATCTTGATGGCATTGATTATGCCTATGAACCACCAATTATTATTTCAAAACCACTCCCTGATTACAGCATCTCCTGTATGAGCAATTCAAATAATCTTACTGGTGCTATTCAGTTATTGCCTTTAGCCAATCTTACATTGTGGTTTAAAGAGACTTTCAATACCAGTGGATACGCCCTTTATTATGAGCCGGATATGGCCCCGACTTATACCGAAGAAATTCGGATTGAATACGAACAAAAGACTTTTGGTTTTTTCAGGGCAAACTGGGTCCAGAAAAGGTATTATACATTTCCGAAAAATACTGTGCAAATACTGTATCTTGAATGGCATAAACCATGGACCTATCTTTTTACTACCAAGTTATATACAAACTATAAGAAGGAAATGAATGTATACAGTGTTCAATCAGTGCGTAACTCAGAGATAAAGTCTGGGGGACAGATATTATTCAGACTGTCCCCCAAGAACTTCCTGACAATGGGTTTCAGTATTAATAGAATAGAAAATTACGGTCAGGCTATTAGAAATATATATTCACCAGGCAGCAGTCTGAATTTCAATTTCATTCGCATTCTCTACCTCAGCTGTAGTTATGAAGCCAGCCTTGAATCAGGAAGCCCTGCCAATCACACATTAAGTTGTAGACTCAGCGGACAATTTTGAAAGTCTGGAAAAAGTGTTTTTCCGGTTTGCATATCTGGCAGAAGATGTGCTGTTCAGGTCTGATACCCTAAAGCTCTGGGTACCGCTCTGTAAAATACTCTTCCAAACTATCATTAGCCATATACGATAAGCAGGATTGCATATACATTTTCTTTGCCTTATCACTGATTTCAGGAAGAAATGCAAGAAGTATATTACTATAGACCCTGCGCAGCATATCTATGAAAAACCATATATCAGTTTCTGTAATGCTCATTGGCTTTTTGTTGATTGAACTGAGTATCCAGGATAATAGTGAATATGAATAGAATGCGGTGCTTTTCATTTCTTCGCTGATTTTCTTGTTTTGTATCCTCTTGAATGCAGTGCTAATATCTGCTTCCAGAAGTGTCATATTATTATCAGTAATAATCGATTTTTCAAAAAGGTGTATTGTTTCCTGTAGTTTTGTGCAGATAACAGTGATTGTCTCAGCAGATTGTGCTGATTTTGCTAAGATTCCGGATAGCTCAATGATATTGTCATGTATTTTCTTGCGTATATCCTTTTTATCTCTCATTGCTGCCAGGTTTGCCAAGCCAAAGATGTATCTATATTCAGTTGCATCAAATGCAGTTTCAGTGCATGGAGACGGCATTATTGGTATTGGTAATGGCTCTTCTTCAAAGAAATCTGCAAATCTTTCTGGAAAATAGATTTCACCCATATTTTCACTTAGTCTATCAACAATGTGTTTGACCATTTTGAATGCTGTCTTGAGTCCATCAGTACTTTTATTATGAAAATCGCCTTCATCAATGATATTAGCCGCATAGTCAAGAATTTCTTCTGTGAGTATGGAACAGCTTTTGTTGAATAAGGTGTAGACAAGAAGATAATCCTGGATTGCAAGCGATGATTTTATCCAGTCTTTTGCCCAGTAGCGGAAGCCAAAATGGACAATTCCATTACGAATCTTGAGGTCTTCTTCAGTCGCAGTTTCAATACTGGTGCCATTTTCTCTTACAATGGATACAAAAAAACCTTTTGTTACCAGCCCTGGATATTGACACAGGCTGTTGGCAATTGCCTGGATAATTGAGACGATAATGTTGCTATTTTTATCACCCATAAAATCAATGATAGTCTTGAGATAATCAGGGTGGTTTTTCAAGTTGAGTCTACCACTACCATACTGGAATGGAACAATAGAACCACAGGTATCCAGGTGGTATATCATAATATCGCATTCAGAGGCGTTACGGGCATTTGCTGTTTGTAAAACCTTATCT
>FWPV01012369.1_pt1 | contig 13188 bp, 10 predicted proteins | sample 2228371 | NCBI WGS metagenome assembly FWPV01 (sample SAMEA103939776, study PRJEB20133) | metagenome | reverse complement strand
ACGGTCGAGACCTCGACGCGAGAGGGGGGCGGGGATGGCGGCTTCACGCCGGCTTCTCGCTTTTTTTCCGTGCTCCTTCCCTTTTCAAGCGCCCGCGGCCGCTCCCTGAAAGCGTTTGAGCGGGACTGGACCTGTTGTCCTGCCTCTTCACCCTCTCTGGAATCGCCTTCCACTCCCTCTTTGAGCGCGTTTGGTCGGGGCCGAAACCGTCTATAATATGTTGAGGGGCGTTTTCACCCGAGTGGAGCAGTGAGCGCAGGCGAAGGTGTTCCGCGGTGGAGAGAAGGCGGTGATGAGCCATGGCGTATAAGCCTTCCGGAACGAGGGCATCAGGGTGGCTGGCGCTCGTGCCCCTGCTCTTCCTGGCCGCCTGCTGGCTCTCGTGCGGCGAGGCGAAGACGGTGGTCCCGGATATCGCGGGCCTTGACCCCGTGGAAGCGCAGGCGTTGCTCCGCGAGGCCGGCCTCGAGCCCGGCGACACCGTGGAGGGTTTTTCCGACGGCGTCCCGAGGGGAAGGGTGGCCGCCTGCGAGCCGGCCAGCGGGACGGAGGTCAGGCGGGGCTCCGCGGTGACCCTGATCCTGAGCCGCGGACCCGAGACGGTCGAGGTGCCAGCGGTGGTGGGCATGCCGGAGGCGGACGCCGTGGCCCTGCTGCGGGAGCTGGGGTTCCAGGTGGAGGTGAGCCGCGTCTACAGCGAGGAGGCGGCGGCGGGGTGCGTCTGCGCCGCGGACCCGGCTCCCGGCGCCAGGGCCCCGAACGGGTCCGCCGTAACCCTCTCCATCAGCGAGGGCTCGGCCTTCGTGGCCTGCCCGAACTGCGGCGGAAGCGGCAGGGTGGCGAGGCCGGCTGCCTGCGGGCGTTGCGGCGGTACGGGGACGGTCACCGCCTACGAGACATGCCCGGAATGCGGGGGAAGCGGCCTCTGTCCCACGTGAGGGGGCGCCCCCGTGCCGTGCGGTTCGTGCGGCGGGACCGGCAGGATAGCCAGGACTGACGCCTGCCCCGACTGCGGCGGGGACGGGAGGGTGAACGAGGGTGTCGCCTGCCCGGTCTGCGACGGCTCCGGAAAGGTGAGGCGCTGAAGGCCCCGGGGACGGCGGGCGCGTATCTCAGGCGCCGTCCCCCGCCTCACCGCCCGCGACGGAGACCGCCTCCCTTTCTCGCGCATCCCTCTCACGCAGGAACGCCGCCAGGGATGCCCCCGACACCAGGGCCAGGCTGAGGAGCTGGAAGAAGAGGCGCGCCCGCGCGTCCGCATGCACGCGGAAGAATTCGTTGAGGAAACGGACCAGTCCGTACCCCGCCAGGGAGAGGAGGAAGAGGTCCCATCCGCGCCGCAGCCTCTTTCTCGCCCACAGCAGGAGACCGAAGAGGGCGAGGTCCATGAGCATCTCGTAGAGCTGGGTGGGATGTACCGGGGTCGCCGTGCCCGGAAAGGTCACCGCCCAGGGGAGTCCCGAAGGCCTGCCCCCGCAGCATCCGTTGAGAAAGCATCCCACCCTGGCGATGGCCAGGGACAGCGGGAGCGCCAGCCCCACGGCGTCGGCCGCCTCGCCCGCGGGCAGGCCGAGGCGCCTGACCGCCAACAGGCATGCGGGCACGGCCAGAGCGAGACCCCCGTAATAGACCAGGCCGCGCATGTTGAGGTCTATCACCCCGCCCCAGTCCCCCGAGAACTCATCCAGGTGGCCGAGGACGTAGAAGAGCCGCGCACCCAGCACCCCGCTGACCGCGGCCACCGCTCCCAGGATATAGGCGGCGGAGCCGTCCAGTCCGCGCCTTGCCAGCTCGTGGCGCGCCACCGCGATCCCCGCCAGGAAGGCGAGGAAGAGCATCACCCCGTAGGAATACACGGGGTGGGAGGCGATGTAGAAGAGCACGGGCCGCATCCCATTACCCCCTGCCGTCCGACCGGGCGTCGGCGCGGTCGCGCGCCTCTACGCCCGCCCTTCCAGGGCTCCACCGGCGCATCGCTAAGGCGGCGCCTCATCCCCGCCGGCGCTTTCCGGGACCCGCGGGTACGCCGCGAGAGAATATACTATCACGGACCGGAGCGAACGCGCGGGGGCGCGCGGCCAGGCCTCTCCGGGAAGATCCCATCGCGCCTTGTGAGCCCCGCCCGTGCACGCCCGACACCCGCGGACCCGCCCGGTAGAATGGGCCTGACTAGTACCGGGGGCAACCACAAATCACTCACAAGGGCTATGCGTCGCCGTCCGCCCGGCTCCGTTACTGAAAACAGAGGACGGAGGCGTTGAAGACGGGAGGCGTTGATGGTGTGCACGAAGGGAAGGGTCGCGAGACCCGTTGTCCTGTCTCTGCTGGCGCTGCTCGCGCTGGCGGCGGCGGTGCTGGCCTTTTCCGCCGGGGCGGCGCATGCCGCGGGGTCGGGATCGAGCACCGTGGAGTTTTCCATCCGCCCCTGCATCCGCATATGCCCTGACGGAGAGGTGCAGAGCAACGTGCCGGTGATCGCCCTCCGCGACGGCGCCACCATCACCGTGGTCGCCCATTGATACCCCTATCCGGCGGGGAGCCCCCGCCGACCGCGGCCCATCCGCCCCTTGAAGGGCCGCTCCGGCCGCGGCGCCAGAAAACCGCTTCGCGTCACCACCGATTTTCCGTCCGCGAGAAGCGCGGGCACCCCATCCCGATCCCGGCCCCTCCTGACCCCCGATACTCCCGTCCCCGACGCGGGGCGGTTCGTGGCATATGGCATACAACCCTTACCGCCGCGGAAAGGCCTTCGCGTCCGCCGCGATCCTCGCTGTTCCTTTTCACGCGGTGGTGAAAATATCCTCCACGGCGGGTCAGGAACACCTTCCCCCGCCGCGAGGCCTGTAAAGCATGCGCCTCGGCCGGCAAGAAACCGCGGGCAGCCCGGAAAGACCAACGATCCCCGCCCCGGCGGCCCCGGCAGCGGGAGCGGGCGAGGGTAAAACCGCTGCTCAGACCGCGATTTTCCCTCATCGCCGCCGGCACCTCTCCCCCCCGCGCGCGACACACCCCGTTCACCCCCCGAAAAGAGCCGTTAAACCCTCCTTTCCACCCTCCGGCAGATTGAACATGATGCCGGAGCGCGGGACGGCGATATAAAAAGCGGAGACGCAGAACAGTGGACGCAGATAAACAGATACCGGAAGTCGGTCACGGGAGGAGGTGAAGAGAATGGCAAAGGCTACGAGAAGGGCGATCGCCGGCGTCCTCACGCTATCGCTCCTGGGCATGTTCATCGTCCTGGGAGGAGGGGTGGTCAGCGCGGCGTCGGACCAGGACACCCACACGGTGACCTTCAACGTCAAGGCCGCCATCCAGCTCAACGTTCCGGAAGCGACCTACGATTTCGGCGACGTCGATCCCATAAACAGCCCCTACTCCGCCACCGGCGCGGTAAACCCGTGGGTGAGGTGCAACACCAACTGGACGCTGAACGTGCGGGGCAGCGGCGACTTCGCCAGCGGCAGCAACACCGTCCCCCTCTCGCGCCTGGGGTGGCGCTACGGCGGCGGTTCCTACACCGCCATGACCACCAGCGACGCCCAGGTGAGGACGGGCACGAAGACGGGCGGGGCCGGGATATCCACGGCCGTTGACTACCAGCTGACCGTGAGCTGGGACGACGACGTGGCCGACGGTTACAGCGCCACCATCACCTACACCGCGGTAACGCCCTAGGAAAACGCCACGAGGCGGCAAAGACCTGGAAGATCCCGAGTATCCATCCGGAGCGAGGGGCGGGGGACACCCCGCCCCTTTACCATCCGGACCGGCATGACGATGCATATGCTGAAAGACCGGGTGTATCATCGATATGGAAAAAGGTGGCGGGAGGAAGAACTCCGCGAGGGAACGAGCTCCCCGGCGCCATCCCGCGGGTATGGCACGAAAAAAGGAGGGGAAGGGGATGAAGGGAAAGGCCGGTGAAGCGGCTACGGCGGGCCGCCGCGTCCCCTCTCGCCTCGCGCTCGCGCTCGCGTTCCTCCTTCTGGCCGGGGCGCTGGCGGCGGCTTTCCCCGACGCCTCCCGCGGACAGGGAGTGGATATCGCCGCCGTCCCCTCCAAGCTGGAGTTCAACATACGACCGGGTGCGGAGCAATCCCAGACGGTGAAGATCTACAACCAGGGCGCCGTCCCCACGAGGGTGCTGGCTTACGTGGAGGACTATTCCATCAGCCCCGAGAACCAGATCGCGTTCTTCCCCGGAGGCACCCTGGACTACTCCATCGCCTCCTGGGTGAGCTTCAGCGAGAGCGATTTCACCCTCGAGCCGGGGGGATTCCGCGAGGTCGCCGTCAGGCTCAGCGTGCCCGCCGACGCCACCGTGGGCGGATATGCCTCCCTGGCCGTCTTCGAGGCCCATCACCCGGAGGAGGCGAGCCTGGAGGGACTGGTCACGGTGGGGAGGATCGGCGTCCCCCTGCTCACCACGGTGGCGGTCAACCCCAGCGAGATAAGGCAGGAGGGCGCCATCGTCTCCCTGGAGGTGGAAAAGGGGACGTGGGTGCTTTTCCGCACCGACCTGCGGATCACCACCACCTTCGAGAACCTCGGCAACACCTACCTGCACTACCACGCCTTCACCGACGTCACCGGCGGGATCTCCGCCCTTAAACACAGCGAGGACCACGGGGAGAGCACCGCCCTGGCCAGGACCCAACGCCAGATAACCTGCGAGATAAAGGGGGCGTGGTTCGGGAGGTACAGGGTGCGGGCGGAGGTGCATTATCCCCCCGACCGCGTGCTGGTGCGGGAACAGACGGTGTGGGTGGTGCCCTGGCTGCTCATCGTCATCCTCGTCGCGGCGGCGCTGGCCTTCTTCTCGGCTCTCTACTGGCGGCGTCGCCGGCGGCGGCGCCCGGACGGGAAGGGCGCTGATTGAGATGAAGGGAAGAGCGAGGAGAACCTCCGTTCTCTTCGCCGCGGCTCTAATGGCCTTGGCGGCGGCGGGCGCCCTCGTCTTCCTCCCCGCGCCCGTGGCCCGCGCCTCCCCCGGAACCCGGGTGAAGACGGTGGAGTACGCCATGGGGCAGCGCTTCGACCCCGACCCCCTGCCGGCGGGGGCCGCCTGGTCGCCGGGAACCACCCAGGTATGGCTCCCCGAGGCGGGGGTGAGCGTGTTCCGCGCTTGGCTGGACCTGCACGTGCAGGCGCCGGCCACCCCGCCCTCCGACGTGACCTCCATAAGCATGCTCCTGAACGGGCAGGAATACTCGCCGGTCGGCGGGCGCTACACCACCCAGAGCGGGGAATCCTGCATCCTGTGGGTGAGCGCCGACGTCACCGCCGCCTTCTCCTCCTTCTCCAACCCCTTCTCCGCCACCCCGGCGGTGACCGTAAACGGGGCCACGTCGCAGGGGCACTCCCTGAAGCTGTACATCACCTATATCTATGACGACCAGAGCCCGGTGCAGCTCAAGACGGTGCGCTACCCCCTCGCCTCGAACACCTCGCTCCTCGCGGCGAACGGCACCTATTCCGTCAACTACAACGCCTATATCCCCGAGAGCGGGGCGACGGTGCGCTCGCAGTGGTTCGAGGTCACCGGCCAGGCGCACAACGCCAACAGCGCGACCGACTCCTACCTCACCGCCAGCATCGGGGGCGGCCCCTCCACCCCCGCCGCCTACGTGGAGATGGCGGAGCGGGCCAGCATGGACATCCGTTTCCTCATGCAGCCCTCCGGCTTCGCCCCCAACGCGGCCCAGACCCTCAACCTCACCGCGGGAGGGCAGGCCTTCTACGTCCTGGGCGGGGAGCTGGCGATAACCTACGAGTACGACCCCGCGTCCACGGAGCAGCTCAAGACGGTGTCCTTCTTCGTGGGACAGACGGCGGGCGGAAACACCACCGCGGCCTCCTACAGCCGCAACGTCTACCTGCCGGAGAACGGTATCCGCGTGCGCGGCCTGTGGCTGCACCTGCGCGCCAACACCTCCGGAAACATCACCCACCGCGTGCGCGGCTACGTGGCGGGCGCCAGCGCCGGCCAGCGCAACTACGCCATAACCGCCGGGCAGGAGAACATCGGGGAGCACCGCATCATCTACGACATGGCCGCCCAGGCGCCCCGCCTGACGAACGGTGCGGTCCTGCGCGCCGACACCTGGTACTCGGCGGCCGCGGGGGGGCCCTGCGGCATCGAAGCCTTCGTTACCTACAGCTACAACAGCTCCTCGGACTTCGAGCTCAAGAGCGTCTCCTTCCTCACCGGCCAGAGCGCCGACGGCCTGTCCGCCTCCAGCGCCCAGTCCTTCTCCACCCTCATGCCGGAATCCGGGACCCGCACCTCCCGCAGCGCCTACCTGGTCTGCTTCATCGTCTCCTCCGCCACCGCGCCCTACGCGCACGCCGTGAACATAAACGGCGCCGGGACCTCCAGCGTGACCATGGCCAGCACCGGCGAGGCCAGCTCCTCCAGCCGCCTCTACGAGGCGGCGCAGATGGGCGCGGGCTCCGCCGCCTACACCGCCGACTACTCCAGCGGCTACAACGCCGCCTGGACCGGCCGGGCGGTGGTCACCTACGAGGTGGAGCTCGCCGGCCCCGCCTCCCAGCCCCAGTCGGAGATAAAGACGGTGGAGTACTGCCTGGGGCAGCGCCTGGACGCCGCCAACCTCGCCGCGGGCACGGCCTGGCAACCCGGCTCCACCACGGTCTATTTCCCGGAGGACGGCGTGGTGGTGAGGCAGGCCTGGCTGGAGTTCCGGGCCCAGGCGCCCTCCGACGTCGCCGCCAACGTCACCTCCGTGGAATGCTCGGTCAACGGCCAGGCCTTTCCCTGCATCCCCGACGTCGGCTTCACCCAGACCGGGGAATCGGGCATCATCTGGGTCAAGGCCAACATCACCCGCCTCTTCTCCGGGGTGGAGGCCAGCCTTGAGCTCAACCCCACGGTCACCGTCAACGGGGCCAACTCCCAGGGACATTCCCTGAAGGCGGTGATCACCTACGAGTGCGCTTCGTCCTCCGCGGTGATGCAGAAGACCGTCCGCTATCCTCTGGCCTCGCGCACCGGCAGCCTCGCCGCCGGGTCCACCGCCTCCTATGACTACACGGCGGCTATCCCCGAGGCGGGGGTGAGCATACGCTCGCAGTGGTTCGAGGTCAAGGGCCAGGCCTTCAGCGGCGCGGCCACCGACTCATACCTGTACGCCAACATAGACGGGGGTCCCAACACCGGGAGCGCCTACGTGGAGATGGCCCTGCGCGATTCCATGGACGTCCTCTTCTACTTCCAGCCGGCCGGGTTCGCCCTCAACACCGCCCAGACCCTCAACCTCACCGCCGGCGGGCAGAGGTTCCACGTCCTGGGCGGGGAGCTGGTGGTCACCTACACCTGCGACGGCGCCTCCGCGGAACAGGTGAAGACCATCGGCTATTACCTGGGCGTGAACAATGCGAGCACCGTCCCGGTGACCTTCACCCGCAACGTGTACCTTCCCGAGTCCGGGGTGAGCGTGGAGAGGGTATGGGCCCAGGTGCGCGGAAACGTCTCCGCCAGCATCAACCAGGACGTCTCCGGGAGCATCGCCGGAAACGCCGTGCCGCAGCTCTCCTATTCCCTCACCGCCAGCGCGGAGAACATCGGCGAACACCGCATCATCTACGACATGACCTCCCAGGCCGGCGCTCTCGCGAACGGCAGCGCGGTCTCCGTCTCCACCCGGTATTCCGGCGCGGGGGGCGGAGCCTTCGGGGTGGAGCTCTTCTTCACCTACCGCTTCGCGCGCGAGAGCTCCCTCACTCAGGCCAGGACGGTGCAGTTCTGGGTGGGGCAGAGCAACAACGCCCGCTCCACCGCCGGGGTCTTCCGCTTCCGCACCTGGATGCCGGAGACGAACAAGACGGGGCGCAGCGCCTGGCTGGAGAGCTTCATCGTCTCCCGCGCCGTGACCGGCTATACCCACGTGCTGGACATCGACGGCAGCGGTTCCTCCAGCCTCACCATGGCCAACACCGGCGAGGCCAACTCCTCCAGCCGCCTCTACGAGGCCTCGCAGGTCACCACGGACGGCTCCGCCTACACCTGCAACGCCTCCAGCGCCTCCACCTGCTGCTTCTCCGTGAAGGCGTACGTGACCTACGAGTCGCTGGTTCCCACCGTCTCCCTGGCCGTCGAGGGCCTGTACGATCTGGACGGGAACCCCAGCCAGCACGGCGAGATGCGCTTCATGGACGTGGACCCCATCACCGGCACCTATATCATCGGGGACGGCGAGCCCTACGCCGTGCGTCTCCGCGTGAGGTCCAACGTCAACTGGCAGGTGCTGGTGCACGCCACCTCGGATTTCACCGACGGAGAGCATACCATCCCCATCGGGCGCCTTTCCTTCTCCGACCATGCCGCCGGGAACTGGAGGAACTTCTCCACCGCGGCCGCGGCGGTCACCGGCACGCAACCCCCCACGGGTACGGAGGGCACGGTTCTCGACCTCGACTACCGCCTCGAGGTGCTGTGGGAGGACGAGCCCGGAGGCTACTTCACCACCATCGTGTACACCGTCATCTCCCTTTAGGGACGAGGCCGGCCGGGGGAGCGCTGGGAGCGCACGGTTAATATGAGCGCCGCGGACGCCGATCCGCTGACGGGGAATCGGGAGCACCCGTGACCGGCCGCCTCCCCCCGTGAAGGGCGCTCAACTTCCGCCGCCAGGCGTCCGAGTCAATATACTGTGGACCGGGCCCGCGGTGCCGGCACGGCGCGGCGCGCCCGGCGGGTGGGGCGGTCTTGCGAGGGATGGTTTCGCGCGGGGGAGAGTCTCGCATGGCCGTCGAAGGGGAGGCCAGACGCAGCTTTTTCACCCGGCAGCTGGAACGCCTGCTCGTCGGGGAGGAGGTCGCGGTGCCCTCCTATCTCCTGGATCTCCTGGACAAACCCTTCCGGGAGTTCACGCCGGGGGACCGCGGACTATACGAGGGACAGATAAAGGCGAAGGGGCTCCTACAGCTCTTCGCCAGGCTGCTGCAGCGCGCATACGAGGCGTCGCCGGAGAGCTCCCGTCACAGCTGGCGGGGTATGTACCACCTGCTGCGGGACAGCCCCATCAAGGCCTGCGCCGCCTCCGTCCTCGAGGGGGAGATGGCGGGGGCGGCCGCCGGGACGGGCGCGCCTGGAACCCGGCGGGCGTCGTCCGCGGGGACCTCCACCGTCATCCCGGAGCATCGCCCCGGGCCGAAAGCGGATGGGGCGCTCGCGCGAAGCACCCCTCCCGATCCCACCAGCGGGGACGAGCCCCACGCGGCGGAGGGGGCGCGCAGGAGCTTCTTCACCAGGAGACTCGAGCGCAAGCTGAAGGAGCGGGGGATAAAGGTGCCTGAAGCGATAATCGCCCTCCTGGACAGGCCTTTCGAGGAGTTCACCCCCGAGGACCGCTCCCTGTACGAGGCGGAGTTCAAGGGCAGGCAGCTCACCATCCTCTTCTCCGACCTCCTGGACGAGCTGTACGAGGAGACGGGGAAGTGCGAGAGCGGGTGGAGCGCCATGTGCCGCTTTCTCAAGGACACCCCCATGAAGCTCATCGCCACCTACGTGCTGCAGGAAGAGGAACGGCTCGAGGAGGTCGGGGAACCTCCGCCCCCGGATCTCTCGACGGGCACGCGGCCGCGCGAGAAATACAACGTGCGCCCCTACCAGCCCGCGCCGCACAGGGACGGATCCGCAGGGGAAAAGCGGCGCAGGCTCCTGCGCTGACGGAGACGGTGAAGGTAGGCGGATCCGTCACCCCGGCGGGATCCGCCGGCGGCGCCGCTTGCGGCTCTCGGATCAGGTCACCAGGCCGCGGCGCAGAGCGGCGGCCACCGCCTCGGTGCGGTCGCTGACCCCGAGCTTGTCGAAGATATGGGCGATGTGGGTCTTGACCGTCTGGGCGCTGATGAAGAGCTCCTCGGCGATCTCCCGGTTGGACTTGCCGTCCGCCAGGAGCTGGAGAACCTCCAGCTCGCGGCCGCTCAGGCCGTAGGTCTCGCGGTTGCGCCGCGCCAGGGCCACGTATTCCTTGAGCAGCCTGGCCTGGGCGTCGGGGTGGAGGGTGGCGCCGCCCTTGTGCACCTCCTTGATGGCCCTGACCAGCTCGTCGAGGCCCGCGTTCTTGAGCAGGTATCCCGTGGCCCCCGCCTTCACCGCCTCGTAGACGTAGGCCTCCTGATCCAGCATGGTGAGTATGATCACCGCCGCCTCCGGGCATTCCTTCTTCACCAGCCTGGTGGCGGTGATGCCGTTCATCCCCGGCATGCTCACGTCCATGAGCACCACGTCCGGCCGCAGGGATCGGGCCCTGGCCACCGCCTCGTCCCCGTTCTCCGCCTCGCCCACGATCTCTATCTCCGGGTTCACGCGCAGGAGGTTCACCAGGCCCTCCCGCACCAGGCGGTGGTCGTCCACCACCAACACCTTGATGGTCCTGTTTCCCAACTCACACCTCCCCGTCCATACCGCGCACGGGCAGCCTGGCGACCACGGACGTGCCCCCGCCCTTGACCGACCTTATATGCAGCGAACCCCCCAGGGACTCGGCGCGTTCCCTCATCCCCACCAGCCCGAAACCGGCCGTGTGTCGGCGCTGCATACCGGAGGCGTCGAAACCCACGCCGTCGTCCGCCACCTCCAGCACGACCTCGCCCCCCTCTACGCGCAGCGCCACCCTGGCCCGCGTGCAGCGCGAGTGCTTGAGGGCGTTGCTTATGGCCTCCTGCGCGATGCGGAAGAGCGCCGTCTCCGCCTCCTTCGGAAGGGACGGGATCTCCTCCGGCACCAGGTCCAGAAGGATCTCACAGGGCGCCTTTTCCCGTACCTGGCCCACGTGCTTCTCCAGCGCCACCGCGAGCCCCAGGTCGTCGAGGACGAAGGGGCGCAGGCCCGCGACGATCCTGCGCATCTCGGCGATGCTGCCGTCCATGATCTCCTCCGCCTCCCGCAGGGCGAGGGCCGCCTCGGAGTCCGCGTCCCGCATACGCACCGCGCAGAGGCGCAGGCGGTAGAGGGCGCTCACCAGGTTTTGGATCACGCCGTCGTGGAGCTCCACCGCCACCCTGCGCCGTTCGTCCTCCTGGGCCGTGATCACCTTCTGCAGCAGTTGCCGCTGCACCTCTTCGTCGTAGCGCAGGTCATCGTAGAGGCGCGCGTTCTCGATGGCCATGGCGGCCTGGTTGCCTATGGCCGCCAGCAGCTCTCTCTCCTCCTCTGCGAAGAGCATCTCTCCCCGCCTGCCCATCAGCACCACCCCGGTGAGCCTTCCCTTCACCCTGAGTGGCAGCAGGAAGACCGCCTCTAGCTCTCCCAGAAGGCCCGCCTCGTGCTCCGCCGCCAGCTCCCCCGCATCCACGCGGATAGGCCCGGCGGCCTCGTTATCTCCCTCGCCGAGAAGCTCGCGCAGGCGCCCGGGCGCCAGCTCTATCTTCGCGGGCCCGTGACCGTCGAGGCCCGAGGCCGCGCACGCGGAGGCGATGCGCAGGGAACCCTCCTCGCCTTCCAGGAGCCCGATGCAGCAGAGGTGGAGGTCGAAGAGTCCGAGCAGCTCGCCGGTTATGAAACCCAGGATGTCGTCGATCTCCAGAGTGGAGATGAGGGTCTCGGTGATGCGGTAGAGGGTGGAGACCTGCAGTCCCTTGATGCGGTCGCGCCTGATCTCCTCCTCCACCTTCCCGTGCCGCGGCTCCAGGACTTTGGCCACGTATTCCCTGAGGGTGTCGGGGTCGAACGGCTTGGTAATATATTCCACGGCACCGCCGCTGTACCCCCTGATGCGGTCCACGTCGGAATGGCGGGCGGTCACCACCACCACCGGGATGTCCGCCGTGGCCTCGTCGCCCTTGAGGGCGCGGAGGACCTCCCAGCCGTCCATCACCGGCATCATGATGTCCAGGAGGATGCAGTCCGGGGGTCGCCGCGCCACCTCCTCCAGGGCCGCCTTCCCGTCGTGGGCTATGCGCACCCCGTAGCCCTCGAACTCGAGGTTCAGGGCGATGATCCTGGCGACGTCGGGCTCGTCGTCGACCACCAGGATATCGGGCCTGCCTTCTTCCTCTCCCCGCACCATACGTAAGCCCCTTCCGGCGCCGTCGGAGACCTGCTCCGCCCTCCGGCCCGGCCCGGGTCCATCCCGCCGGCCGGGTGCTGCGGGAGGTCTTTCCGGGGGCGGTTGCCATGCCCCCGGGACCTGTCCCGGGTCGCGGCATCATTAGATTGCGTCGGCAGGAGGGGGATTTTCTTTAGCCTCCACCCCGCCCCGCGGCGCGGGAGGGACCGCATGCGTCCCACGGAGGCCTGGCGCCGCCGCACACCGCAGTCCGGTGACCGCGATATCATGAACATCCTCGTCTTTACCGATAAACACTCATGAGAGATCGCGACCTGCGGGGCACGGGAAAGGTGCCCTCGAGAAAGGAGGTATGGAGAGGATGAGGATCCGGAGTTGCAGGCGATGCGGGTTCGCCTACTGGCTGGCCAGATCCCTGGAATGGCACGACAACGGCACCATAACCAGCCGCTTCCGGGAGGATTACCGCACCCTCATCATCGAGGCGGATTTCCTGAGCGAGATCTTCAAGGCCATTGAGGAGGTCATCGGGGCTTCCATCAGCCACGTGGTCTTCGAGGCGCAACGCCGCGCCTCCAAAGACGTAATAGACATGAACCTGGCGCGCATCCGCTGGGCCATCCGACATGTTCCCGGCCTCTACCGGGGGGTCATCCTCTATTTCAACCGCCTCGCCTCCTGGTGCGGACAGGCCTACTCGAGAACCATCCAAAACGACCCCGGGGGGCCGTCCCGGGCGATCATCCGCAACCCCTTCAACCGCGACCTCATGGCGGCCATCGTGACCGGTGCCCTGGAGAGCCTCTTCGAGGTGCCCTACGATCACCACTGGGAGAAAAGGGGCGCCGACGACGTCATCGTCGTGGAGCCCACGGGGGAGCACCCGGAGATATGCGAGCGCCTCGCCTATTCCACCCCCGCCCCCACGGGCGGAGGGCGCGCCTTCGAGCTCTGCCCATCCTGCGGCGCGCCGCGCAGACTCTCGGTCCTGGAATGGGATCCCGACCGGGGCACGGTTATGGACACCAGGAGGGGAATCCGCGTGGTCTTCCTCGAGATCTACACCACCAACGTGGTGCTGCGCGAACTCGTCAGGGAGCTGGGGGAAGACATCGTCCCGGTGATCGTGGAGGCCCAGCGGAACTTCTCC
>FWPV01012367.1_pt1 | contig 13189 bp, 14 predicted proteins | sample 2228371 | NCBI WGS metagenome assembly FWPV01 (sample SAMEA103939776, study PRJEB20133) | metagenome | reverse complement strand
TTCCTCGCTGGCGACGGTGATGTTTTTTGGGGGGTGGCTGCGGCCTTTCCCCAACGTGGCGGCTTTGGCTTTTCTCGACGTGATTCCACCTCTGGTGTGGTTCTTGCTCAAAGTTGCCTTTTTCCTCTTCCTCTACATCTGGTTCCGGGGGACCTTTCCGCGCTACCGCTTTGACCAGCTCATGGGCTTGGGGTGGAAGGTGCTTTTGCCCGTAAGCTTGGTCAACCTTTTGGTGGTTGCCTATTTTGTTTCGCTTCCGGGAGGTCAGGTATGAGCTTTTGGGGGCTTTTAGCCAGCGTGATCCCTGTGGATTTGCTCACGGGGCTCAAGACCACGGGGAAATACCTTTTCTCCCGCAAGGCCACCATCCAGTACCCGGAAGAACGGAAGGAGCCTGCGGATCGCTTCCGCGGGATGTTTGGCTACTCCCTGGAGCGGTGCAACGTATGCCGCGGCTGTGAAAAGGCCTGTCCCATTGGCATCATTCACATCGAAAGCCACTGGGAGGAGTACGAAATCGAAGGCAAAAAGCGCAAAAAACAGGTCATTGACCGCTACGACATTGACATCAAGCGCTGCATGTTTTGCAACCTCTGTGCCGAGGCTTGCCCCACCGAAGCGGTGTGGCTCACCACCAAGACCTACGAAGCGGCGGCTTACGAGCGCAACCACGCCCTCTACTTCAACAAGGAAAAGCTCATGCACTGGGAAGGTGTAAAGCCTTTCCCGGGTGTGAAGCCACCGGCCGAAGGGGGGCTGCCCGCCTTCCGCTTGGGGGGCGAAGAGGAAGAGGAGGACCACTGATGGATTTCCTCGTGGCCCATTTTTCTCAAGGGGTGTTCCTTTTTTTGGCTTTGATTTCGCTGGGTGGTGCCGTGGGTGTGGTGGCGCTGCGGCAGCCCGTGCATGCGGCGCTTTCGCTGTTGGCCAGCTTCCTCGGTGTGGCCGGTTTGTTTGTGCTGGCCCACGGGGAGTTTTTGGCGGCGGTGCAGGTGCTGGTGTACGCCGGCGGTGTGATGGTGCTTTTCCTGTTTGTGATCATGTTCGTGAACGTGCGAGCGGCAGAAAAGGAAACGCAGTACCTGAAGCCCCTGGTGCCGCTGGCTGTGGTGGGAAGCATGCTGTTTTCGGCGCTGGCCCTCACCGCCATGTGGGCCCTGGGCAAGCGGCCCACGGCGGATGTTTCGCCCCTGGTGTCCATCGCCGGGGAGCGGGTGGGCAACACCGAAGCCGTGGGCTGGCTTTTGTACCGCGATTACCTGCTGCCCTTTGAGGTGGTTTCGGTGCTCCTGCTGGTGGCCATGGTGGGGGCCATCGTTTTGGGGCGCAAGCCAAAGGAAACGGAGAGAGCATGATCCCTTTGTCCTGGTATTTGCTGGTTTCGGTGCTGATGCTGGCCTGTGGGCTGGTGGGGCTTTTGGTTCGCCGTAACTTCATCACCGTGCTCATGAGCGTGGAGCTCATCCTCAACGCCGCCAACTTGAACTTCGTGGCCTTTGCCCGGCAATTGGGAGACCTTACCGGCCAGGTTTTCCCGGTTTTCGTCATCACCATTGCTGCAGCTGAGGCGGCCATTGGCCTGGGGATTATCGTGCAGCTTTCCCGGCTCAAGAGCACGGTGGCTCTGGATGCCGTTTCGGAAATGCGGGGTTGAGCCATGGACGCGGTGTTAGGCCTGGTGCTTCTGTTTCCGCTGTTGGGGGCGGTGGCCAACGGCTTGATCGGCAACCGCCGCGGATGGTCGAAGAGGACAACTTCGGCGGTAGCGTTGGCCGGTAGCGGGCTGGCCATGCTGTCCGCCTTTACCGCGGTGGCCTACTGGCTTTGGCATTTTGGTCGCCACCACGTATGGCAAGTGACGCTGTTTTCGTGGATCCCGCCGCTTCCCGGGCATACCGTGACCGGCCAATTGGCGCCATTTTCCGTTGACTTTTCCCTGCGTTTGGATGCGCTTTCGGCGGTCATGGTGTTCTTTGTCACCTTTGTGGGGTTCTTGATTCACGTTTACTCCGTGGGCTACATGCACGGCGAAAGCGACCGGGGCTTTGCCCGCTACTTTGCCTACCTCAACCTCTTCATGTTTGCCATGCTCACCCTCGTCCTGGGGGCCAACCTCCTGGTCCTCTTTGTGGGCTGGGAAGGCGTTGGCCTTTGCTCCTACCTCCTCATTGGCTACTACTTCACCCAGGACTGGTGCGCTTCGGCAGGCAAAAAAGCCTTCATCGTCAACCGCATCGGTGACTTTGGCTTTCTCTTGGCGATCTTCCTGGCCTACAAGGTCTTTGGCACCGTGGACTTTGGCCAAATCGCCCAGGCGGTGGAGGAAAACCCGGGAAGCTACGCAGGCTACCTCAACGCCATTGGCCTGCTTTTGTTTGTGGGTGCTGTGGGCAAATCCGCCCAGCTTCCCCTCTACGTGTGGCTTCCCGACGCCATGGCCGGCCCCACGCCGGTCTCCGCCCTCATCCACGCCGCCACCATGGTCACCGCCGGGGTGTACATGGTGGCCCGTACCAACGTCATCTACCGGCACGCCCCGGAAGCCATGCTGGTGGTGGCGGTGGTGGGGGGCCTGACGGCGGTCTTTGCCGCCACCATTGGCCTGGCGCAAAACGACATCAAAAAGGTCCTGGCCTACTCCACCGTCAGCCAGCTGGGGTACATGTTCCTGGCGGCGGGGGCCGGGGCTTTTGCGGCGGCCATCTTTCACGTCTTCACCCACGCCTTCTTCAAAGCCTGCCTGTTCTTGGGCTCCGGCAGCGTCATTCACGCCCTGGGTGGGGAGCAGGACATGCGCAAGATGGGGGGCTTAAAGCGGCATCTTCCCACCACCTACTGGACGTTCCTGGTGGCGACCCTGGCTTTGGCCGGCATCCCTGTGTTTTCCGGGTTTTTCTCCAAGGACGAGATTTTGGGGCGGGTGTTTGCGGCTGGCATGGGGGATCTCAACGGCTACGGGAAGGTGTACCTGGGGCTGTGGGTGCTGGGGGTGGTGGGGGCGTTTTTGACGGCGTTTTACATGTTCCGGGCGGTGCACATGACGTTTTCCGGGGAGTTCCGGGGCACGCCCGAGCAGGAGCACCACCTGCACGAGGCGCCGCCTTCCATGGCCTGGCCGTTGCGGATTTTGGGTGTGGGCTCAGTGGTAGTGGGTTTTGTGGGCATTGGCAAGGCGTTGACGTTCGGGGCGGATGTGAACCTCTTCGAGCACTTCCTGCACGAGACGGCGCCGGTGGTGGAGGTGGGGCACGTGGGTCTTGGTTTGGAGTGGGCGCTCATCCTGCTTTCGGTGGGGGTGGCGGTGCTGGGGATTTACCTGGCCACGCGCTTTTACACCGGCGAGCAGGCTTTTGCCGTGCCACGGAGCTTCGCAGAGCGTTTCCCCCGTCTGTACCAACTGGTGGCCAACAAGTACTACGTGGATGAGCTTTATGGGGCGACGGTGGTGGCCGGCACGTTGGGCCTTTCGCGGGTGAGTTTTGCGTTTGATTCCAAAGTGGTAGACGGCGCGGTGAACGGCACCCGCGATGTGACGGTAGGAACCTCGTTTCTCTCCGGGTTTTTCGATTTGCACGTGGTGGACGGCCTGGTCAATGCGGTGGCCAAGTTTTACGAGGTGGCCAGCCGCATCTTGCGGCGGGTGCAGTGGGGATTGGTGCAGGGTTACGCACTGATCATGACCTTTGGCTTTTTGGCGGCGATGGTCGCCGCGTGGTTGCTCTCACGGTAAGGAGGAGGGGTCCATGGAGTTTTTCTCCAACCTGTTGAACATCATTTGTTACTTGCCGCTCGTGGGCGCGCTTTTCATCATCTTTTTCATCAAGAAGGAAAACACCAAGGCCATTAAGCTGTGGGCCACGCTTTTTGCGGGTGCGGATTTTCTGATTTCCCTGGCCCTGTGGTTCCGCTACGATCCCAACGGCGAGCCTTTCCAGCTCGTTTACAAAAAGCCGTGGATCCCGGCCATTGGTGCCCAGTACTTCTTTGGTGTTGACGGCATTTCCGTGCTTTTAATCCTTCTCACCACGCTTTTGGGCTTCATTGCCGTGTACTCCTCCTTTACCGCCATCACCCACCGGGAAAAGGAGTACTACGTTTGGCTTTTGGTGCTGCAAACCGGCATGCTGGGCGTGTTCATGGCGCTGGACTTCGTGCTCTTTTACGTGTTCTGGGAAGTAATGCTGGTCCCAATGTACTTTTTGATTGGGATTTGGGGCGGACCGCGCAAGCTCTATGCGGCCATCAAGTTTTTCCTTTACACCCTGGTGGGCTCGGTGCTCATGCTCATCGGTATTTTGGCCCTTTACTTCTATAACTCCACGGGCTTTGCTTTGGTGGGCCTTCCTGGCCTGGGCAACGCCCCCACCTTCGATGTCACCGAGCTCATGAAGGTGGCGCCTTCCATGCCCCTGTCGCTGCAGAAGTGGATTTTCCTGGCGTTTTTCGTGGGGTTTGCCATCAAGGTGCCGATGTTCCCGTTCCACACCTGGCTTCCGGACGCCCACGTGGAGGCACCCACTGCCGGCTCGGTGATCCTGGCCGGGGTTTTGCTGAAGATGGGGACCTACGGGTTTTTGCGGTTTTCCCTGCCACTCTTGCCGGAGGCCAGCCGCTGGGCGGTGCCGTGGATGGTGGCTCTGGCCATCATCGGCATCATTTACGGCGCCCTGGTGGCCATGGCCCAGCAGGATATGAAGAAGCTGGTGGCGTACTCTTCGGTTTCCCACTTGGGCTTTGTGATGCTGGGGATGTTCGCCTTAAACCCCCAGGGGCTTTCCGGCTCGCTTTTGCAAATGATCAACCACGGGCTTTCCACCGGCGGCTTGTTCTTGCTGGTGGGCATCATTTACGAGCGGCGGCACACCCGGGGGCTTTCGGAGTTTGGCGGCTTAGCGAAGGTCATGCCGGTGTACGCCACGCTGTTCATGATCATCACCATGGCTTCCATTGGTCTCCCCACGCTTAACGGGTTCGTGGGGGAACTCACGATCCTTTTGGGGGCCTTTAACCGCAACACCTGGTGGGCGGTGGCCGCGGCCACCGGCATCGTTTTGGGGGCGGCGTACATGCTGTGGATGTACCAGCGGGTATTCTTCGGGGAGGTGGTGCACGAGGAAAACAAGAACCTCCCTGATGCCAACCTCCGCGAGCAGTGGACCCTCATCCCGCTGGTGGTGCTGTGCTTCTGGATTGGCCTTTACCCCAAGCCGTTCTTCAAGATCATGGAGCCTTCCATCCGCCGGGTGGTGCAGGTGGTGGAGCCCCAGTACCTGCAAGCACCCGCGGCCAGCCTGCCGGCGCCCCCGGCGGAAAAACCCGGCCACGGGGTTGCGGAGTAGGCCATGAACGCGCAACTTTCCGTGCTGCTCCCCGAGCTGCTCCTGGCCGGCATGGGCATGCTCATCCTGCTGGTGGGGGTGGTGGGGCGACCCTCCGAGCGGCTGGCGTTTTTCCTCACCAACCTGGGGCTCCTGGCGGCCATGGGTGGGGTTGTGGTGGTGGGGGAGCGGGGAAGCGAGACGTTTTTTGCCGGGATGTTGCAGCTGGATCGCTTTGCCCTCTTCTTCCGCTTGCTGTTTCTGCTTTCGGCGTTGCTGGTGGTCTGGCTGTCGAGACCTTTTCTCTTGCGTGCCCAGCAAGCCCCCTGGGAGTACTACGCGCTGATCCTTTTTGCCACCCTGGGCATGAGCTTTTTGGCCTCCGGAGTGCACCTGGCCGGTCTTTACGTTTCCTTAGAGCTGATGGCGCTTTCGTCTTACATTTTAGCCGGCTATTTCCGCGGCGAGGTGAAGTCCCACGAGGCGGCTACCAAGTACTTCGTGCTGGGGGCCCTTTCCTCGGGCATCCTGATTTACGGCCTTTCTCTCATTTACGGGGTTACGGGCAGCTTGAGCCTTGCGGAGGTGAGCGGGAAGCTGGCAGCGGGTCCGCGTTCGGTGGTGGCCACGGCGGGGGTTTTCCTGCTGCTTTCTGGGCTGCTTTTCAAGGTGGCGGCGGTGCCCTTCCACGTGTGGACCCCTGACGTGTACGAGGGTGCCCCCACGCCCATGACCGCGTTTTTCTCGGTGGGACCCAAGGCCGCCGTGCTGTGGGTGGGTTTGGCGCCGGCGGGTCCGGACTGGCGCTTGCTTTTGAGCTGGGTGGCCGCAGCCACCATGGTGTGGGGGAACGTGGCGGCGCTCACCCAGGAAAACGTCAAGCGCATGCTGGCGTACTCCTCCATTGCTCACGCCGGCTACGCACTCCTGGGCGTAGTTTCCGGCGGGGCGCTGGGGACTCAAGCGGTGCTCTTTTACATGCTCGTTTATGCCGTCACCAACCTGGGCGCCTTTGGCCTGGTGGTGCTTTTGGCCTCGAAGGAGTACGCCGGTGAAAAGGTCACCGACTTTCGCGGGCTGGCCCGCCGGCAACCTTTGGCGGCTGCCGCCATGCTGCTTTTCCTGCTTTCTCTGGGCGGCATTCCCCCCACCGCTGGATTTATGGGCAAGCTTTACCTCTTTGCCGCGGCGGTGCATGCCGGATACGCCTGGCTGGCGGTGGTGGGTGTGATCATGTCGGCAGTTTCGCTTTACTACTACTTCCGCATCGTGAAGGAGATGTACCTGGCAAGCGCCGAGGAAGGTGAGGCTGTGGCCGTCTTAAGCGAGGCCTGGGGCGTTCGGGCTTTGGCCGTTTGTGCCTTGGCCACGTTGCTGTTCGGGATTTACCCCACCTCGGCCCTGGCGTTTCTGGCGCCGGCGGCTATGATTGTTCCCTGGTGACGGCGCCCCGCGATCGGGAGAAAAAGCTTAAAGCGGCCAGGCGGTTAGCCGAGGCTTCCAGCATTGGCATTGCCTTTCCCATAGCCCTGGGCATCGGGTACCTCTGGGGTTCGTGGATGGATAGGGTCTTTGGCACCGAGCCCTACCTGACCTACATCTTTTCCGGTTTCGGGGTGGTGGCGGGATTCGTCAACGCCGTGCGGGTGGCCTTCAGGCTTTCCCGCGAGGAGGAGGACGAAGGGTGAAGGTTATGGGCTCGGGCCTTCCCGTGAGTGCCCCCCTGGCGGGGGCAGCAGCGGTGGTGTTGCTTTTGACCCACCGGCCCGGGGCTGCCCTCGTCTTGACGCTCAGCTTCCTCACCGCTATCATCAGCGGGCTTTGGCTGGAGCACGTGCTCTGGCAGGTGCTGCAGCCGGGGCGTCCGAGGCTCACCAGGCCCCTGTTCTGGCAGGCGGCAGGCCGCATGGGTTTTTTAGCAGGAGCTTTCGCGGTTCTTTTTGTGTATCGGCGGCAGGTGGAGCTTTGGGCGGTGGCTTTAGGCTTGACGCTGGCGGTTGTTGGCTGGACCTGGGCCGGCGTGCGGAGCAAGTAGGGCTTTAAGGGGGAGTTTGATGGAGCACGAGCATTCGATCCTCTACAAGCCAATCAACGCCCTTTTGCTGCGTCTCTTTGGCGAGCCTTCGCCGGGCTGGCAGCAGTCGCTTGGGCTCGGCGAACCCGTGTGGCTTCCCGATCACGTGATCATGGCCCTGTTTGCGGTGGTGGTGATTGCGGCCGTAGGCACCTGGGTGAAGCGCCACCTTTCGCTGGATCACCCGTCCTCCCTGCAGCAGGCCATGGAGGTCATTGTGGGCGGGTTGCGGGGCCTGGCGGAGGACGTCATTGGGCACGGCACCGGCCGGGCTTACGTGCCTTACATTGCTGCCCTGACCTTTTTCATCTTTACCTGCAACATCTTCGGCCTTTTCTTCTTCCTGCAGCCGGCCACTGCAGATCTGAACACCACCTTTGCGTTGGCGCTGACCACCTTCATCTTTTACAACGTCGTAGGAATCCGTCACAACGGGCTTTTGGGCCATCTCAAGCACTTCATCGGGCCGGTTTGGTGGCTGGCGCCGCTCATGCTTCCGGTGGAGATCATCTCCCATTTGGCGCGGATCCTTTCGCTCTCCGTTCGTCTTTTCGGGAACATGTTCGGAGAGCACGCGGTAACCGGGGTGTTTACGGCTTTGATCCCCTTTGCCATCCCTTGGCCGCTTATGGGCCTTGGAATTTTGGGTTCGACCATCCAGACCTTCATTTTCGTCATGCTGACCGCGGTGTACATCGCGGGGGTGACGGCGGAGGAACACTAAAAAGGCAGAAGGAGGACGTATGAGGAAAGGGCTTGTTTTGGGTTTGGTTCTGTTGGCTATGGCGCTGGCTTTGCCGGCAAGCGCTGCCGAGGAAGCTGGGGCGGTCCCGGGTAAGAGCCAGTGGCAGTACATTTCGGCGGCCTTTGTGTTGGGCATCGCGGCTTTTGCTGGAGCCTTTGGGCAAGCCAAGGCCATTGCGGCGGCGTGCACCTCTTTGGGCCGCAACCCCGGTGCCGCTGGTGCCATCCGCTTGGCGTTGATCCTGGGCCTGGCCTTTATCGAGTCGCTGGTGCTTTACGCGCTGCTTATCGCGTTCAGGGTGCTGGCCTAAGACGAGCTTAGCTTCAGGTAAGCGTTGAACCCATTGGCCCTGGGGGCCAATGGGTTTTCCCTTTGCAGCGGTCTTGACACCCTGTCTCGGTTTCCGTATCCTTTAACTGGAGGTGTCGGGTGAGCGCTGACCTTTGGGCTGATTTCAGCGAGCTCCCGTTTCGGGAGCAACTCCTCAAGACAGCCTTGCGCCTGACCCGCAACCGCGAGGACGCCGAGGATCTGGTGCAGGAGACCTATTTGAAGGCCTTCCGTCACTGGGGGCGCTTTCAGCCCGGCACCAACCTCAAAGCGTGGCTTTTCAAGATCATGAAGAACACCTTCATCAACCTCTACCGGCGCCAAAAGGCGGTTCCTCCGCAGGCGGACTTTGCCGAGCTCGAAGAAACCATGGAGGGGCAAATCCTCAGCGAGCCGGAGAAGAGCCCTGAGGACGAGCTTTTGGAGCGCTCCTGGGATCAAGAGGTGTTGGCCGCCATCAAGAGCCTTCCTCACAGCTACAAGGTGGTGGTGTTGCTGTCGGACATCGAGGGCTACAGCTACAAGGAAATCGCTGAGATCCTCGCCATTCCTCTGGGGACGGTGATGTCCCGCCTTTACCGCGGCCGGCGAGCCCTGGAAAAGGCCCTTCTGGCCTTTGGCCAGCGCCACAACTACCTCCGCCACGCCCCCCGGCGTCTGCGCTCCGGCGATCTGGTGGGCAAGGAAAAAGCTGCAAAAACAGAAGATAAGCACCTGCAGTAGCCCACGCTGTTTCCCCTGGCGGCCTCGGCTCTGCTAGCATGGGGCGTGCGCGTCCTTCTCGCCTTTAGCCTGCTGGCCGCCGAGGCCCTGCTCACCGTTGACGGCAAGCCTTTTTCGTTTGAAAACCTGACCGAAAACCGCTCGGTGGTGGTGCTCTGGAACAGCTGGGTGCCACAAGACCCGCAGTTCGTGGCGCTTATCCGCGAGGTGGAGCGGCGTTTTGGGGCTGCTGGCTTTGCCGGAGCGGTGGTGATCTTCCAGGAGCCGGAAGTGGAACGGGCCGCGGCCACGCTGGGCCCAGGTCCGTGGCCGCGGGTGGTGGACCGCCGCGGGGTTTTGCTGCGCAAGCTGGGGGCCAGCCGGGCGCCGGTGGTGCTGGTCCTCGCTCCGGGTGGGGAAGTGCAAACCACAGCCGGCCCTGACCCGGCCAGCGTCCGCAAGCTCATGGAGACGCTCGCCCGACCATGAGGTGGTGGCGGCTGGTGGTGCTCGTCTGCCCGCTGGTGATGGGGGGCTGCCAGGAAGAGTCGCTGCAAGCCACCAGAACTCCCCTGTCGGTCAAGCCTCTGCCGGCGGTGGACCTGCCCCACAGCACCAGCCTCCACCCGGGGGAAACCCTGGCGGACATGTTTGGGCGGCTGGGTCTTGGGGAAGCGGAGGCCGCGCTGTGGGTTCGTCAGGCCGCCACCAAGCTGGACCCCCGTCGGCTGCCCGCTTGGGCACCGGTGGTCTGCTACCGCGTTTGGGGTGTGGACCTTCACGAGCTTCGCCTTACGCTGGGCTGGGACGAGCTGGTGTTGACCAAAACCGGGCCGGGAGTTGTCACCGCCGAGGTGAAGAAGCGTCCGGTCACGGAAACCGTGCTCCTGAAAGGCGGTGCCATTTCCGGCTCGCTCTTTGGCACGGTGTCGGCCTTTGGCGAGCGAGACGAGCTGGCCATCGCTCTGGCCGAGGTCTTTGCCTGGCAGGTGGATTTCCACCGCGATTTGCAACCCGGGGACCAGGTGAAGGTGCTTTTTGTTCGCCAGGAAAGCGAGGGCGAGCTTTTGGGGTACGGACCCATTTTGGCCGCCACCCTGGTGAACAAGGGCAAGGAGTACCGGGCCTTTAGGTACCTCCACCAGGGCAAGGCGGGGTACTACGACGAGCTGGGCCGGCCCTTAAAACGCCAGTTCTTGCGCTCCCCGCTTCCCTATTCCCGCGTCACTTCCGGCTTTTCCCTTTCCCGGCGCCACCCCATTTTGGGCCGCAGGCTGCCGCACTTTGGGGTGGATTACGCGGCTCCGGAAGGCACGCCGGTGCGCGCCACTGCCGATGGGGTGGTGAGCTTTGTGGGGTGGAAAGGGGGTGGCGGAAAAACCGTGGAAATACGCCATGCCGGAGGTTTTACCACCGCTTACCTGCACCTTTCCCGCTTTGCTTCCGGGCTTGCGGTGGGGCGGCGGGTGAGTCAAGGGGAGGTCATTGGCTACGTGGGGTCCACGGGGCTGGCTACCGGTCCCCATTTGGATTACCGGGTCACGCAAAACGGGCGGTACCTCAACCCCGCGCGCATCGGCAGCGACCCCGCACCGCCTCTTGCGGGAAAAGCCCTGGAAGCCTTCAATGCCGCAAAGATGAAGCTGGAGGCGGCGTTGGCTTGCCCCGCCCCGGCGGTGCTGGACAAGGGTGAACTGGAGGTTGCCTTTGCCGGGCTTTCCAGCCGTTGAAGTTTTTGCCCCGGCTCGCGCGGATTTGGCCGGGGGCACGCTGGATCTCTGGCCGCTGTGGTGTTTCCACCCGCAAAGCCTCACGCTCAACGTAAGCCTTTCGGCCGGGGTGCGCTTGGTTTTGGAGCCTTGCGCCGATGCCTGGGTGGTTCACGAGGTGGGCGGGGTCCAGCAGGAGCTTTCCCCCGCCGATGCGGAGCACGACCTCACGGCGGCGGTGGTGGGGCATTTTTTGCCGCAAGGAGGGGTGCGGGTGCGGGTTTTGCAGCAGCTGCCGGTGGGTTCGGGGCTGGGCGGCTCTTCCGTGTACGCGGTGGCGTTGGCGCGGGCTTGCCTGGGCGCTTGTGGGCAGAAGCTGCCTCGGCGGCAGCTGGTGGCGACCCTCAAGGACCTGGAAGCCCGGGTCCTGCAGGCCCCCACGGGGGTTCAGGACTACTACCCCGCTTTGCTTCCTGGGGTTTTGGCCATTCACCTGCGGCCTGGAGGGGAAGTCATCGAGCGGCTGCCGGTGGGCCGGAGGTGGTTGGCGGCGCACCTTTTGGTGGTTTTCACCGGCATTACCCATCACTCTGGGCTGGTGAACTGGCAGGTGTACCGGGCCCGGGTGGATGGGGACCGCAGGGTGGCGGCGTTGCTCAGCACCATTGCCGAGGCTGCCCGGGAGTGCCGGGAAGCCCTGGTCCAGCGCGAAGCTCGAGCCGTGGGCGCAGCCATTGCCAAGGAGTGGGAGGCCCGCCGGCAGCTGGCCCCGGAGGTGGCCCCTCCGGAGCTTTCGGCGGTGCTGGCAGCGGGGCTTTCGGCGGGGGCGTGGGCCGGCAAGGCCTGTGGCGCAGGCGGCGGGGGGAGCGTGTTGTTTTGGACCCTGGCCGAAAAGCTGGCTGCGGTTGCTGAAGCCGCGTTGGCCCACTGTCCAGAAGGCTTCGTGGTTCCCCTTTCGCCCCAGTAAGCGCTAGGATTACCATGCCCTGACACGGGCGGGAGGCGTCGTATGGCAGGACCGCGTACAGTGCGCGCACCGCGAGGCAGCGAGCTCACCTGCAAGGGCTGGGGGCAGGAGGCTGCCCTGCGCATGCTCATGAACAACCTGGATCCGGAGGTGGCGGAAAGGCCCCAGGACCTGGTGGTGTACGGAGGGTCGGGGAAGGCTGCCCGCAACTGGGAGTGCTTTGAGGCTTTGGTGGAAAGCCTCAAAGAGCTGGAAAACGACGAAACGCTTCTGGTCCAGTCGGGAAAACCGGTGGGGATCTTCCGCACCCATGAGGATGCCCCCCGGGTGCTCATCGCCAACGCCAACCTGGTCCCCCGCTGGGCTACCGCTGAGGAGTTCCGGAGGCTGGAAGCCCTTGGTCTCACCATGTACGGGCAAATGACCGCGGGTTCCTGGATTTACATCGGCACCCAGGGCATTTTGCAGGGAACCTACGAGACCTTTGCAGCAGCGGCCCGCAAGCACTTTGGTGGCAGCCTCAAGGGCAAGCTGGTGGTCACTGCCGGGCTTGGCGGCATGGGCGGAGCCCAACCGCTGGCGGCCACCATGAACGAGGGCACGTTCCTGGCCGCCGAGGTGGACGAGGCCCGCATTGACAAGCGCCTGGCCACCGGCTATCTGGACGAGAAGTTTCACGATTTGGATGCCGCCATTGACCGTGCCTTGGAGCTCAAGGCCAAAGGGGAGGCTCGCTCGGTGGGGGTGGTGGCCAACGCCGCCGATCTTTTGCGGAGGCTTTTGGAGAGGAACGTGGTGCCCGATGTTCTCACCGACCAAACCTCGGCCCACGATGAGCTCAACGGCTACGTCCCCAACTGCATGAGCTATCAGGAAGCCTTGCAGTTGCGTACTTTCGATCCCCAGCGCTACATCCAGGAGGCCTACCGCACCATGGCCGAGCACATGCGGGCCATGCTGGAGCTGCAAAGGCGCGGGGCGGTGACCTTCGATTACGGCAACAACCTGCGGGGGCAAGCGCTGAAGGCCGGCGTGGAAAACGCCTTTGAGGTTTCCGGCTTCGTGCCGCTTTACATCCGCCCGCTGTTTTGCGAAGGGAAGGGGCCGTTCCGGTGGGTGGCGCTGTCCGGGGATCCCCAGGACATCTACCGCACCGACCGCGCCATTTTGGAAACGTTCCCGGAAAACCAGTCCCTGTGCCGGTGGATCCGCATGGCCCAGGAGAAGGTGCACTTCCAGGGCCTGCCGGCGCGCATTTGCTGGCTGGGTTATGGGGAGCGGGCCCGCTTTGGTGAGGTTCTCAACCAGCTGGTGGCCCGAGGCGAAGTGCAAGCTCCCATCGTC
>FWPV01012366.1_pt1 | contig 13191 bp, 14 predicted proteins | sample 2228371 | NCBI WGS metagenome assembly FWPV01 (sample SAMEA103939776, study PRJEB20133) | metagenome | reverse complement strand
AATTTCTCAATCCATACAACCGCGATGAGAAACAATGCACGATGGTCATCAGGTCTTGCACCATCACTAGAGTTTAGCTCCTTGTTTTTATTTCACACCGTGCGCTCATTTCGTGGAACGAATGGCGTCTGGCCCGCGGGACGTCATCGCGACCAACCAGTGCCGGCAGCCTCAGGCCCTGACATCGGAACGCCTGGGTTTTGCGGACTTCGTCGCCGCTTCAGGCATCCGAGGTATGCGTCTGCGGCCCCGAACGATAGCGCGTGGGATCGGGCACACCAGCGGCAGCAAACCCCGCGGCGCGCAAGCGGCAGGCATCGCAGCGCCCGCAGGCGCGGCCTTCGGCGTCGGCCTGATAGCAGCTTACCGTCAACGCGTAATCTACCCCCAACGCGAGGCCGCGGTGAATGATCTGCGCCTTCGTTAGATATAACAGCGGGGCATGAACGCGAAAACGCTGACCTTCCACCCCCGCTTTGGTTGCGACGTTCGCGAGCGCCTCGAACGCCGCGACGAACTCAGGGCGACAATCAGGATAGCCCGAATAATCCACCGCATTGACGCCGATAAAGAGATCAAACGCCCCCAGTGTCTCGGCATACGCCAGCGCCAGCGCCAAAAGCACCGTGTTGCGCGCCGGTACATAGGTCACGGGAATGCCGTTTGTCGGGATTTCCGGCACAGCGATGTTGGGATCGGTGAGCGCCGAACCACCAAACGCGTTGAGCGAAGCGCTCGCTAGCCGGTGCGACGCCGCCCCCAACGTGGCGGCAACGCGCCGCGCCGCGGCGATTTCGGCGTCATGCCGCTGCCCATACGCAACAGTAAGGGCGTGCGCTTCAAAGCCGCGATGAATTGCCTCGGCCAATACAGTACTGGAATCCAGGCCGCCGGAGAGCAGCACGACCGCTTTGGGTTGGGACATCGCTTGCTCCTAACGCCCACGCGCCTCACCCCACAGCACCTTGTGCAGCTGCAACTGGAAACGCACCGGCAAGCGATCGGCAACGATCCACTCGGCAAGGGTTGTGGGCGCCAGTTCACCCGCCACTGGCGAAAAAATCACCGTGCAGCGGCGATCGAGCTCCACTCGCCGCACCATCGCCGCGGCCCAGTCATAATCGTGCCGATCGGCGATCACGATCTTGACGTCGTCGCTGGGCTTGAGATGCGCGAGGTTCTCCCAAAGATTCCGGTGCACTTCCCCTGAACCGGGGGCTTTGAGGTCCATCACCACATGCACGCGCTGATCGACTTCAGCGACGGAAAACGCGCCGCTTGTTTCCAACGATACGACATAACCCTCCTCGGCCAACGCGCGCAGTAACGGCAGCGCCGCTGGTTGCGCGAGCGGCTCGCCGCCGGTGACACACACGTGCCGCACGCCAAAAGTGCGCACCTGTGTCAGAACCCTCTCGAGATTTTGCCGCTCGCCACCTGTGAATGCGTACGCGGTATCACACCAGCGGCAGCGCAGCGGACAACCGGACAGACGCACGAACACCGTTGGCCAGCCCACCAGCGACGACTCACCCTGGATCGACAGGAAAATTTCACTGACCCGCAGAGTGACGGACTGACGCGCCGCCTCTTCGGAAGCGGGTGCGGCGACGTTATTCTGTCCCGTCGCGTTCACCGACGGCGCGCTACTCACCGTCCTAACCGCTGCTTGGCGATGCGCCCGGCCGGTGTGTCGGGATAGCGTTCGGCCAGGCGCTTGAGCATATCATTGGCGCCGGTGTTGTCCTTGAGCCCCTGCAGCGCATTCGCCAGCCCCAGCATCGCGTCCGGCACCAGCTCGTGCTTGGGATGATCGAACACGACGCGCGCGAAGTGTTGCCGCGCTTTTTCATACTGCTTGACCTGCAGCGCCGCAGTGCCGGCCCAGAAACGCGCCTCAACGACGCGCGCTGCGTTGGGCGCTTCGTTGAGATACGCCTCGAACCCGGTCAGAGCCTCTGCCGCGCGTTGCTCCTGCAGCGCTTTGAGCGCCTGGTCGAACCGCGCTTCGGCCGCAGCGCTTGGCGCTGCGGCCGCCGTGGTCCCTCCACCTGCAGAAGCAGGAGACGCGGGCACCGCCGCGGCCATCCCCGCGCTTGCCCCGGCCACCGGCGCACTGATGGCCCGCAAACGGGCATCGAGATCGAGATACAAATCGCGCTGGCGTTTTTCCAGCTCCTGCAGTTTGAACGTCAGCTCTTCGATCTGACCGTGCAAGCGCGCCAAGTCCTGCTTGCCCTGGGTTTCCCGATTCAACGACTCGAGCGCCAGCTGATTCAGCCGCTCCTGCAGCGCCTGCACTTGGGCGCGCAACTCGGCAATCGCCCCCCGCGCCTCCTCGTCACCAAAGAGCGCGTGCGCAGGCGAAGCCAACGCCGCCATCACTGCGACCGAAAGGGCACCCCGATGCCACCTGCCGCATCCAGCCATGGCTTAGAACTCACCTGGGTAAAGGATGTCGGCGCGGCGGTTTTTCGCGTAGCATTCTTCGGCACGCTCCAGACACACCGGTTTCTCTTCCCCCAGACTCACCGCTTCGATGCGGTTTTCCGCCACCCCCAACGCCATGAGCGCGCGCTTGACCGCCTCGGCGCGCTTTTGTCCCAGCGCCAGGTTGTATTCGCGGCTACCGCGCTCATCGGCATTGCCCTGAATGAGCACATTGACCTCGGGGTACTTTTGCAGCAAACGGGCATGCGCCGTCACCAGCCCTTGGTACTCCGGCTTGATGTCATAGCGGTCGAAATCAAAGTAGATGCTGCGCTGGTGCGCCGGATGGCTCGGATCGCGGATCTCGGCCAGTAAGCGCTCCGCGGCGCTGCCCGTGCCCACCGCGGCCGCTGACGAAGACAAACCGCGATCCTCGACTCCGGCAACTCCTTCTTCCACGGGTGTACTGGAACACGCCACCACCCCCAGCGCCATTGCCAACACCAAACCGGACCAACGCAAAGTGCGATTCATGCTGTGTCACTCCTATGTCAAACCGACGTGATTTTCTCCATCCGCCACGAACAAACCGGGGCAAGGCTAGCGCGGCAAGGGCCCCCACGCCGGCTCGCGCACATCGGCCCCGGAAGCGGAAAGTTGCAATTGTACCTTGCCATCAATGGATGTGGCAGCGAGCACCCCTCGCCCACCGCGTTCGCTGGCGTAGACGACCAACCGGCCGTTGGGCGCAAACGATGGCGACTCGTCGCGCGGCCCCGCGGTAAGCACCCGCCGCGCGCCGGCGGCGAGGTCTTGATACACCACCACAAAGCGCCCCTCTTGCCGGCTGATGTAGACCAGGCCTTTGCCGTCCCTAGATACGTCGGGGCTGACGTTGTACGCCCCTTCGAAGGTGACGCGCTGCGCTTCGCCCCCGGTGGCAGGCATGCGGTAGATCTGCGGCCCGCCGGCGCGATCGGAAGTGAAGTACAGCCATTGCCCGTCGGCGGAAAACACCGGCTCCGTGTCGATGCTGCCGCTGCGCGAAATACGAAACGCCCGCCCAAGCGTGAGCTCAATAACGTAGATCTGCGAAATACCATCCTGCGTCAACACCACCGCCAAGCGCTGCCCATCGGGCGACCACGCTGGCGCCGAGTTGGAACCGCGGAAATTCGCCACCACCCGCCGCTGCGCCGAAGCCAGCTCATGCACATACACCACCGGTTTTTTCTGCTCGAACGACACGTACGCCAATCGCCGTCCATCCGGCGCCCAAGCCGGGGAGATGATGGGTTCGTGGGAAGCGAGCGCGGTCACCGCGTGACTGCCGTCGAACTCGCTGATCTTGAGCTCATACCGCGGCCCCGTCTTGACCACGTACGCTAGGCGCGTGGCGAAAAACCCCGGCTCACCCAACAGCGCCTCATAGACGAAGTCGGCGATGCGATGTGCCACGAAGCGCGCTTGCCCAAGCGCAAAGCGAAACGCTTTGCCACCAAGATCGGCACGCCGCACCACATCAAACACCCGCACCCGTGCTTCCCACTCGCCACCGGCAACCGGCTCGAGCGTACCCGCCACCACCGCCTCCGCTCCCCGCTGCGCCAACGCGGCGTAATCCGGGATGAGATCTTCGGGAAAGCGCGCCAGCCCGACCTCGACGACGCGGAAAAACCCGCTTTTCGTCAGATCCTCACGCACCACCGACGTCAAAGTCACCCCGCCGGGCAACCGCTCCTCACCCACCAACCAAGGCACCGCGACCGGGATCTGCCGTCCGCCCGCGCCCGTGACTTCGATCACCAACTGCGCTGCGGCGGGAAAAGTCACCGCCACGCCACTTCCAGCGATCGCCGCCAGGATCGCACGTCTCGTTTCGTTCATGAACCGCCTGCATCCTTTGCGATGAAGCGATTATACCCTCAGTCCATTGACAAGGTTCAGGATTACGCTATCATTCGCGTTTTGTTTCATTCGTTCAAACTTTACTCGGAGCACGCCATGTATGCGGTCATAAAAACCGGCGGCAAGCAGTATCGCGTCACCGTCGGCGAAAAGATCAAAGTAGAACAGATACCGGCTGAAGTGGGCACCGAGCTTTCGCTTACCGAAGTCCTGATGGTCGGCAGCGGCGAGAGCGTCAAGGTGGGCACACCGTTCCTTGCGGGTGCCACGGTCAAAGCCACCGTGCTCGCGCACGGCCGTCATCCCAAAGTCCGCATTTTCAAGCTGCGGCGGCGCAAACACTACATGAAGCGCCAGGGGCATCGCCAGAACTATACCGAATTGCGCATCGACGCCATCGAAGGCTAAGGAGCTCGACACCATGGCACACAAGAAAGCAGGCGGCAGCTCGCGCAACGGCCGCGACTCCGAATCCAAACGTCTGGGCGTAAAACGCTACGGCGGCCAGTTCGTACGCGCCGGCAACATCATCGTGCGCCAGCGTGGCACCCAGTTCCATGCGGGTGATGGTGTGGGCGTGGGTAAGGACTACACGCTGTTTGCGCTGACCGACGGCGTGGTCGAATTTGCCGTCAAAGGTCCGAAACAACGCCGCTACGTCTTCGTTCGCCCCCTCGCGAACGCCTGACCCCTCCTCCCGGTGCGACGATTCGTCGCGCCGGGACTTCCCTGCTCTGTGGTTTCCCCGCGATGAAGTTTTTCGACGAAGCCCGCATCGAAGTGATCGCTGGCCGCGGCGGCGACGGCTGCGCGTCATTCCGGCGCGAAAAATTCGTCCCTCGCGGCGGACCCGATGGCGGCGACGGCGGCCGGGGCGGCAGCATCTATTTCGAGGCCGACCCCAACCTCAACACGCTCATCGACTTTCGCTACACCCGCCGTTTTCAGGCTGAAAATGGTGAGAACGGCCGCGGCAGCGATCAGTACGGCGCTTCCGGCAAAGACCTGGTGATCCGCGTGCCGGTGGGTACGGTAATCAAAGACGCCGAAACCGGCGAAGTGCTCGCCGATCTGGCCCAACCCGGTCAACGGGCGTTGGTAGCGCGCGGCGGACGAGGCGGCTTGGGAAACCTACACTTCAAATCGAGCACCAACCGCGCGCCGCGCCAGTTCACGCGCGGCGAGCCGGGGGAGCACCGCTTTCTGGAACTGGAACTGCGGGTCATTGCCGATGTGGGATTATTGGGACTTCCCAACGCTGGCAAATCCACGCTCATTCGCCAGATCTCTGCGGCTCGCCCCAAAGTGGCCGACTACCCGTTCACGACGCTGCATCCCAACCTGGGGGTAGTGCGCACCGACGTGGATCGCAGCTTCGTGGTTGCGGACATTCCCGGGCTGATCGAAGGCGCCAGCGAAGGCGCAGGACTGGGGCACCGCTTTTTGCGTCACCTGCAGCGCACGCAGCTGCTGCTGCACCTTGTGGATTTGGCCCCCCTTGACCCGGCGGCCGACCCGGTGCGCGATGCCCAGGCCATCGTCAAAGAACTGCGCCGCTACGATGAGGCGCTGTACCGCAAACCCCGCTGGCTGGTATTCAACAAAATCGATCTGCTCCCGCTCGAGGAGCGTCAGGCGCGCATCGAAGATTTCCTGCGCCGCTATGGGGAAACACTGCGCTGGTTTGCGATCAGCGCCGCCACCGGTGAAGGCTGTCGCGAACTGGTGCTCGCCGTACAAGAGGCGGTCGACGCGATGAAAGCCCAACGGCGCCAGCAGGAACCTCAGGCAGCGGCTCAGGACGAATGGGATGAGGACGCAAACAGCAAACCCGATGCCGAGGTTGCCGTTTCTGCGCATGAATCTCTACCCCCTGCCGACGAAGAGATACGATCGCCATGACCGCTCGCCCAGACATCGCCGCGGCGCGCCGCATCGTCGTCAAAATCGGCAGCGCGCTGATTACCAACGACGGCACCGGCATTGCGCAGGAGCATCTGGCTGACTGGGCGCGCCAGATCGCCCGGTTGCTGCAGCAGGGCAGGCAGGTGTGCGTGGTGTCTTCGGGCGCGATCGCCTCGGGCATGCAGCGGCTGGGCTGGCGCGAGCGCCCCACCGAATTGCCACTTCTGCAAGCCGCCGCGGCAGCAGGGCAAGCAGCGCTGGTGGAAACCTACGAACAGGTGTTTCGCCCGCACGGGCGCCACACCGCGCAAATCCTACTGACGCACGAGGATCTTGCCGACCGCACGCGCTACCTCAATGCGCGGGAAACCCTCCTGACCCTCCTGCAACTGGGGCTGGTACCGATCGTCAACGAAAATGACACCATCGTCACCGACGAGATCAAATTCGGCGACAACGACACGCTGGGAGCGCTGGTCGCCAACGCGATCGATGCCGACCTGCTGGTGATCCTGACCGACCAGGAAGGCCTCTTTACCGCCGACCCGCGGCGCGATCCCACCGCAACGTTGGTACCGGAAGCCGACGCCGAAGACCCAAGGCTTGCGGCGATGGCCGGCGGCGCCGGTACCGGTATTGCGCGCGGCGGCATGATCACCAAAGTGCGCGCCGCTGCCCGCGCCAGTCGCGGCGGCACCCACACGGTGATCGCCTCGGGCCGACGACCGGAGGTGCTGTTGGCGCTGCTGCGCGGCGAGGCCATCGGCACTTGGCTCAAAGCCCGCGCCACACCCCTGTCGGCACGTAAGCGTTGGCTTGCCGATCACCTCAAGACTGCCGGGGCGCTGTGGTTGGATGATGGCGCGGTCGCGGCGCTGCGCGCCGGCAAAAGCCTGCTGCCGGTGGGGATTACTCAGTGCGACGGTGACTTTCGCCGCGGCGCGGTGGTCTCGTGCCTTGCGCCCAACGGCATCGAGATCGCCCGCGGCATCAGCAACTACGCCGCGCACGAAATTCGCCACATCCTGCGCTCCCCGAGCGAGGCGATCGAGGCGCGGTTGGGCTACAGCGAAGGGCCAGAGGTAATCCACCGGGATAATTTGGTGGTGGTGGGCTAGCCGTATTGGCCCGGGTAATAATCGCCACCCCCTTCACCACACTTTCGGCTCGAACCCCGGCTGGTTACGCACCACCACGTCATCATCGGCCTGCACGAGCACGTACAACCCCTGCCGCTCCGCATAGCGCGCTACCCCTTCCGGCACACTCATCGCCGCCACCGCACCGATGAGCTTTTTGTCGGCATGTTCAGGAAAACACGCGCGAAACCGCTGCAAGCGCTCGATGTGCTCATCAACGTCCGAGGTCGTCAAGCGGCTTTTGCATTCGACCAACACGGCATGATCGCCGTTAATCACCAGCAAATCCACTTCCATCAGCAGCCGACCGGTGTCGTCGCGCGCCTCGGCGTTGGGATAGACCCGATGCACCGGAATGCCGCGTTCGCGGAACAAGCGCACCACCGCCGGTTCCACCATGTCCTGCACGAACTCTCCCAGCCGGTTGCCAAGTTTTCCCAGCTGACGCGATACTTCGCGTACGATTCGCTCCGTTTCCCGGGATTCCTCGCGCAACTCACGGATGAGCCGATCGGTTTCTTGCATCCGTCGGTCGGTTTCTTGCATCCGTCGGTCGGTTTCTTGCATCCGTCGGTCGGTTTCTCGGCTCTGCTGAATCAGTTCCGCGAGCATTTGCTTGATTGCTTCCCAGCTCAGTTCCGTCGTTGGCAGGCTCATGGTCGTTTTCCCAGCGTCTTCACTGACTTTCTCGCCGTCATTATACAAAGCCCACAGCAACGCAAACCTAGCTGCGCTATAATTGTTTTTTTCGTTCGTCTGCGGTGCCGTGCGCCTCGTCCGAGGTGACGGTGAAACGGGAAAGCGGTCCAAAGCCGCTGCTGCCCCCGCAACGGTAGGAAAGCGCCAGTAGGTGCGTCTGACACGCCACTGGGTCATGACCTGGGAAGGCGACGCACTGAAGCTTTCGAGCCCGGAGACCGGCCGCAGACGTGTGTGCCACCCTGATTCTGGCCACGGGGGAATGGCCAGCGAAGGAGTCGTTCCATGTCTGTTTTCTCTCGTCCTTCGACGACGACCGTCGTCGCGTTGTGCTTTGCTCTGCCCGCTTTTGCCGTCTCGGCGCCAACTGTTGCGGCCAACAACCCATCGTCCCAGCTCGAAAACGCTGAACTTAGCCCCATCGTCGTCACCGCAACGCGCCAACTGGTGCGCGCCGATGAGACGCTCGCGACCATCACCGTGATTTCCCGGGAAGAAATCGAACGCGCCGGCACGAAGACGTTGGCGGAGCTTCTTGCGCTAACCCCTGGGGTGCAGATCGTGCAAAACGGCGGTCCCGGCGCCAGCACCAGCGTATTTCTGCGCGGCGCAGAAGCGCGGCATACGCTGCTGTTGATCGATGGCGTGCGGGTGGGCTCGGCCACCAATGGCCAGGCAACGATCGAAGCCTTGCCGCTCGAACTCATCGAACGCATCGAGATTTTGCGTGGTCCGGCCTCGGCGCTTTACGGATCGGAAGCGATCGGTGGAGTGATTCACGTCATCACGCGCCGTGGCCGCGCCGGCTTTGCCCCGACGGTGTCGCTCGGTGCGGGCAGCCAGGGCAGTGTGCGCGGCGCGGCCAGCGTCAGCGGCGGCGATGAGCGCTTGACTTACGCGGTGAGCGCCGCGCATGAGCGCACCGACGGGATCGATGCGCAAAACGGCAAACTGGGGCCGCACTCGCCCGACCACGACGCTTTTCGTCTGGGAAGCGGTGTGCTCCATCTCGGTTGGCAGTTGAGTCCCGAACATCACCTGTGGCTCAACACCTTGGCAGCGCGGGGACGCAACGAATACGACACCACCCACGGTTGGCCGCCGGAAGCGGAAACCTTCGACTCTTACCTGAACAAAGACCTCACCAGCGCGCAGGTGACCTGGCAAGCGCGCTGGCGCGAGGGACTGACCAGCACCCTGCGGCTGGCCTCCAGCCAGGACGAGCTCACCAACCGCCCCAATGCCACCAGCCGCAGCCATTTCGACACGACACAACACCAGGTCAGTTTTCAGCTCGATGCCGCGCTGCCCGTGGGCAACGCGCTATTGGCATTCGACCACCTCCGGCAAGCGGTGGACAGCACCACCGCTTACACGGTGCGCTCGCGCACCATCGACGCGGTCGTACTCGGTTGGTGGTTCGATGAAGGCGCGCACAGCGCGCAGCTCAACCTACGCCACGACGACAACTCGCAGTTTGGCCACAAAAACACCTGGCACGCGGCCTATGGCTACCGCTTGACGCCGCAATGGCAAGTGCGTGCCGCCGCCAGCACGGCGTTCAACGCCCCGACCTTCAACCAGCTCTATTGGCCAGACACCGGTTTTGGCGGCGGCAACCCCCATCTGCGCCCGGAAAAGGCGCGCCACCGCGAGGTGGGGCTGCGTTGGCAGGGTGACGCTGCGCAAGCTGAGCTGACACTGTTCGACAACCGGGTGCGCGACCTCATCGCCGGCTGGCCGCCAAGCAACGTCAGTCGCGCGCGCCTCAAAGGGGTGGAAGCCAGCACCTCGTGGCGTTGGCAAGGCTGGCAAGTGCGACTGACGCTCGATTGGCTGGAGGCCAAAGACCGCGACACCGGTCAGTGGCTGCCGCGGCGCAGCCGCTGGAGTGGCAGCGCGAGCCTGGCTTATGCCCAAGGCGCGTGGCAGTATGGGCTGGATATCAACGCCCAGGACCGCCGTTGGGACAACACCGCGAACACCCGGCGACTCGGCGGCTACGGACGCACCGATCTGTGGGTACAGTACGCACTGGCGCGTGACTGGCGGTGGGAAGCGCGGCTGGCCAACGCCTTCGATAAGCGCTACGAGACCGCCTATGGCTACCACCAGCCCGGGCGAACACTCTTTGTCGGCGTGCGTTACCTGCCGCGCTGAGTTGAGCGATGGACGTGGATACCCCGCGATGGCCGGCGCTGGCGTCTTCTGGGACTGAAGCGGCGCAGCAATTACACCGCCTGCGCCGCGCCGAGCGGCGGATTCTCGCCTTGCGGTTACTCACGCTGGTGGCGTTGGCCGTGGGGGGGGCGCTCGCGGCGCTGGCGATCGGTTCGGTGCCGCTGCCGCTGGGCGAGGTAACCAAGGCGCTCCTGGACCCGCAACATCCGGCCGCGGCGATCGTGCGCGAGCTGCGCGGCAGTCGCGTGTTGGCGGCGTTTGCCTGCGGCGGACTCTTGGCGATCACTGGCGTGCTGCTGCAGGTGTTGCTGCGCAACCCGCTTGCCGACCCGCATTTGCTCGGCATCAGCGGCGGCGCAGCGATCGGCGCGCTGCTGGCGATTCTCCTGGGCGGAGGCGCCGCAGCAATCACCGGCGCGGCGTGGCTGGGCGCGCTCGCGGCGCTTGCCGCGGTTCTGGCGATCGCGCGCTCGCTGGGGGTGTTTTCGCCGCTCAGAGTGGTGCTCACTGGCGTGATCGTCGCCTCCGGCGCTGGCGCGGTGGTGTCGTTGCTGCTGGCGTTGGCGCCCGATGGCAAAGTGCACGCGATGCTCTTTTGGCTGATGGGCGACACGGCGCAAGCCCGCTCCGCGTGGCCCGTGATGATGGCCCTTCCCCTTGCGGTTGCCGCGCTGCTTCCCTGGGCGCGCGACCTCAACCTGATGCGGCGCGGCTGGGAAGTTGCCACCTCGTTGGGGGTGGCGGCAGCGCCGCTCGCTTGGTCACTGCTGGCTGCTGCAGCGCTGATGACCGCGTTGGCGGTGACCACCATCGGCAGCGTCGGTTTTGTTGGCCTGGTGGTGCCGCACCTGATGCGCCTGGTGTTTGGCCACGACCTGCGCTGGCTGCTGCCGGCTGCAGCGCTAGGGGGCGGCGGGATCCTCACATTGGCGGATCTTGGTGCCCGCACGCTGATCGCGCCGATGCAACTGCCGCTAGGCGTAGTGATGGCGCTGGTGGGCGTACCGACGTTCTTGCTGCTGCTGTGGCGCGAGGAACGGAACCAGCGGCAATGAGCGCCGATCCTTTGCTCGAGGTCGAGCACCTGGCCGTGCAGGCTGGCGACCGCACGCTCGCCGCCGATTTGAGCTTTCGCGTCCAGGCGGGTGAATGTTGGGTAGTGCTCGGACCCAACGGCGCCGGCAAATCCACGCTCATCGCCACACTGGCGGGCCTGCGTCCTGCCGATGGTGGTCATGTGCGGCTGCTTGGCCGGGCACTCGCTGCGTGGCCGCGCCGGGCGCTGGCGCAACAGCGCGCGTGGCTGGCGCAGCTCGCGGCGGAAAACCTCGCCGAACGGGTACGAGACGCCGTGGCGCAGGGGCGTCATCCGCATCTGCCGCGCTGGGGCGGCTATGCGGCTGAAGACGACGCGGCGATCGCCGAAGCGATGATCCGTTTCGAGCTCATGCCGCTTGCCGAGCGCGCAGTCACGACGCTGTCTGGCGGCGAACGCCAGCGGGTGGCGTTGGCCACTACCCACGCGCAACAAGCGCGACTTATTCTGCTCGATGAACCGATCAACCACCTCGATCTCGCGCACCAGCGGCAGGTGCAGCGCTGGATCGAGGCGCTCAAGCGCGCCGGCGATGCAGTAATCGTCGCGGTGCATGACCTCAACTGGGCCACGGCGATCGCCGACGCCGCGGTGCTGCTCGACGGCACCGGGCAGAGCTGGGCCGGTCCCGCTGACGAGACACTCACCGCCCCCAACCTATCCCGCGCCTTCGGCTGCGCGCTCGAGGCGATCGAAGCGCACGGTCGGCGCTGGTTCTGGCCGCGATGATCACCGCCTAGCGGCGCTGCCGGGCGGTCTCAAGCGCCTGACACAACCGCTCCAGCCCCTCCAGCAATCGCGAAGTAGGGCGCTGTAACAGCACCGGAGGGATGAAGAACAAATTGCCGCGCGCCACGGCGGTGAGTTGCGGCCAGCGTCGCCAGTCTTCCAGCCAGTCGGGGCGCTCCTCCCCCATGCCAGAGGCGACGATCACCTCGGGGTCGGCCGCGAGCACCGCTTCCACGCTCACCCGCGGTGCCAGGGCCGGCAAATCGGCAAAGACGTTCTGGGCAGCGCACACCCGCATCGCCTCGGTGAGGATCTGCCCCCCTCCCACGGTCATCAACGGCTGGTTCCAAATTTGGTAAAACACCCGCACCGGCGGCCGATCGCCGTAGCGTGCGGCAAGCGCCGCCACCTGCACCCGGAACGCGTGCGCGGCAGCGTGGCCCTTTTCCGGCACCCCGGCCAGCGCCCCAAAACGCTCCAACATCGCGGCGATGTCCTCGAGCGACTTTGGCTCGGAACGATACACCGTCAGCCCCAGCTGCTCCAGGCGCGCCAGCGCTGCTGGGTCGTTGCCGCTGGCCCACGCGACGACCAGGTCCGGGCGTAACGCAACGATTGCTTCCAGATCCAAACGCGAGTAACCGCCCACCTTCGGCAGTCGTTGCGCCGCCAGCGGATGGTCGCTGTGTTCGACCGCCGCGATGACCGCCTCCCCCGCTCCCGCCGCAAACAGGTTTTCCACCACGTGCGGTGCCAACGCCACGATGCGCCGGGCAGGAGCGGGCAACTCGATCGCCACCCCGGTGTCATCCACGACCCGCACCGGCTCGGCCAGTACCGGCCAGGACAAGATCGCTAAGACAAGCGCCCACACCGGCGTCAGATACCGCAAAATCGGTTGCCGCATTTTTCCATTCCACTTGAAGCTTTCGGCACACGCGCCACATGCCGTCTCGACGAACCGGCGATGTTTTTCGTCGCGCTGTTTCGGCCGAAGCGCCGATCCCAATGAGCAGGCAGACTGCTATTCCAAACGTGCGCAAACATGCGCATGTTCTTCTTCCTGCCCCGATTCCAGTAGGGAATCGTTTCTGACAGGCGTGA
>FWPV01012363.1_pt1 | contig 13192 bp, 6 predicted proteins | sample 2228371 | NCBI WGS metagenome assembly FWPV01 (sample SAMEA103939776, study PRJEB20133) | metagenome | reverse complement strand
ACGTATTGCAATCTCTTGCCTCGGGGCGGTGCAACGATGTCTACCCCGGTCTCAAGCATATTATTCGGATCGGTCAATTCCAACGTAGCTTTTCCACCTCCGAAGAGCTTAGGAAAAATCTTCTGAAATCGATCGCGGATGCCTTCAAAGGCAGCTGAAAAGCGTTTTTTTGTGAGGCGATTTATACGCTGTATCAGTTTCTGCAATGAATCGAGTGTCTTGGATAAATCTTCGTATTGCTCTTTGTAAAAGCCGTACCTCTGGTTCAGCTCTTCGTATTCCTCTATAGCGTTCGGATTTACATCACCTAAACGCTCAAGATCCCTGTAGGCAATTTCTAACGCAGCCTTCATCTCATCACATGATTGTTGATCCTCTACAGCAGATGTGCCTTCTGGTGAAAGCCTCTGTTCAAGATCAACTTGATACTTTTCCCATATCCTTTCCCATATCCCCCGTTTTCTCAGCTCAAGCTCTGCAATCAAAAGCTCGGCCTCTCGTATGGCTTCCAGGCAGGCCTCTAGTCCTTTCCGTGCTTCCTTTACGGCTGCTTCCTTAGCCTCGAGTTGGTCCCTATCGTTGCGGACCAGTTCCCTGAGCGCTGCTGCCTTGTTCTCCTCATTGGACCGCTTCTCAACAAGTTGAGAGATAAGAGTCGCGTTGTGCATTTTTTGCCTCACCAGGTTCTCTCGCTCAGCATCTATTTCGGCAATCCGTGATCCCCTGTCCTGATGAAGCTTTGCAAGCTCTCCCAATTCGGTCTGGATCTTTTCGAAGTGCCTCGTGGTATGCCGTAGAGCCTCTTCGACCCGCCGCATCTCAGCTTCAAGGTCGGACAACTCCTCGTTCGTCAATTCCCTATCTGCAAGAACACCCTCAAGCATTGAAGTAAGTGCCGTAACAGTTGACTCTCGTTGCATTCGTTCGCGTTCGAGTTCCTCCCGTTGTTCCGAATACTTCTTAAGCGTCGTGTGGATCTCCTCAATCTCCCGGGCAACTTCATCGGCTTCAAAGGCCAGAATCTCTTTTCGATCTTTGGTGATCCTGAGGACTTCGAAAACCTTCTGAATATCTTTTTCCTTTCGAAGAACTTCCAGATCAATTTGATAGCAGGCCTCATGCAATCTTTCTATATCGGTCTCTGCGAGCTTACCTTTCCAAAGGAGCCTTTGATACGCTTCGTGCTGCTCGCACGAAATCGTCTCCAGGACCTTTACCTCTGCCTCCAGCTCTCCGATTTCACGTCTGGTCTTCAAGATGCTCGCACCCGCTCCATTGGGCGTACCACCTGTAATTACTCCGTATGGATCAATCATCTCCCCTTCTTTTGTGACGAGTGTTCGTGATGCGCCGTTATGTTCCCATAGGGTCAGCGCCGTCTCCAAATCAGGAACAATGAACACATCACGGAGGAGATACGAAACAATGTGTCGATAGGGCTCCTTGACTCGTACGTGCCGCAAGAGAGACTCGGCTCGACCATCCTCATCTTCGCACATCCATTGAACATGTGCTGCAGCCTTTGAATGCAAAGGAATAAAGCTGCTCCTGCCGATTGTATGCGATTTGAGGTAGTCGATCGCCTGCAGTCCATCTTCTTGGCTCTTGGTGACGACATATTGGAGCCTTTCACCCAGTACTGCTTCCACAGCGATTTCATACTCTTGCGATGTTTCGAGTACATCAGCGACCAGACCCAAGATGCCTGTCTGTTCCTGGTGGTGGGCCGATGCCATCTGCTGCATAATCGCCTTGACGCCCTCTTGATATCCTTCGTAGCTTTGCCGAAGCTCAAGAAGTGATTGCAAACGAGACGTTTTTCTATGAAGAGCTTCCTGGATTGTTTCTAAGGAGGCCATCTGTTCTTGACATTGCTTCTCCAAGCTATCCTGATACAGCTCGTACAATGAACGTTCAATTTGCACAAACGTTCTCTCCGCAATGAGAGAGGCCTTCTCTTGTTCCAGTTTGCTAAGGAGTGCCTCTGATTCCTGTATCTCTGAAACCACCTGAGTGAGCTCCTGCAAGCCCTTTCCTTTTCTTACCTCCAACTCCTTGTTCCGTTGCCTTGTAGAGGCCTCAAGATTTCTTGTTTCAGCCAACCGCGTAAGACAACCGAACAGTTCATTTCGTTCGTGCTCCAGTGTCTGCCTAAGATGCTTTTCTTTGAGACTGGAGGAACGCACCTGCGCATCCGTCTCGCAGTGCATTTGCTCAAGCCACGTTTTTCTCCTTGTGAAACCCTTAAGCTGGGCTTCAAGCTCCTTTTTCTCCTGGATGAGCAACCTCAAGCGCAATTCAGAGTGCTGCAGGGCACCAGCCTCCTGCTCCGCCCTCCTTCCCAGGTCTTCGAGGGAACGTTCAATGTACGATTGCTCGTTATCGAGTTTGTGGAGTTCTTGGGTGAGCGAATTGATAACCTCTTGAATTTTCTCTACCTTGCCAGCACCATCCGTAACCCTCACTCGCAGCAACTCAATATCCGCCTCATCGCGGGCTATCCGGGTACGGTACGAGGCCTCGACCCCACGCCTGTCGTCCCTGTCTGCCATCAGATGTGACAAGCGCTCAACTACCTGATGGTATTCCTTGCCCGCTATGAGCCATTCAAGCCTCTTTACCTTCTCCTTCAGGTCTCGATATTTCCTCGCCTTTTGTGCTTGACGATTCAGCGAACTCATCTGGCGCTGGATTTCGGACGTAATTGCCTCGATGTGTCTAAGATTTTCTCTCGTTGCCTCCATCTTACGAAGGGCAGCGTTCTTCCTGGTTTTGTATTTCATGATGCCTGCAGCTTCTTCTATGAAAGCCCTTCGCTGCTCTGCACTGGCACTTACGATTTCTCCTATGTAACCCTGTTCAATAATTGAATAAGCCTTGGTCCCAGAGCCAGTATCCAAGAACAGATCCAGAATGTCCTTCAATCTGACAGGGATTCTGTTGATCCGAAATTCACTTTCCCCAGATCGGTAATAGATTCTCTCAATCGATAGTTCATTGAGTTGTGAATACGGCTCTGGAAAACCTTGTGCTCCCCTAGTAAAAAGAATCGATACCCGAGCCATGCCGATGGGTGGATGCTCATCCGAACCATTGAAAAGGATCTCCTCTAGACTACCTGCACGGATCCGTTTAAGGCTTTGTTCGCCTATCACCCAACGGATTGCATCGACGAGGTTGCTCTTACCACACCCGTTGGGACCAACAATTCCTGTAATGCCCGGCTGTAGGTGCAATTCTATTTCATGGAGAAACGACTTGAACCCTTGGATCTTAATCGTTTTTATCTGCATGGTTCCCACTCCGGACTGACCAAAGTGGCATCACTATAAAACTTTTCTGTTGGCTTGTAAAGTAAAAAGTACAAGGTAGTGTGTAAAGGAAAGAGAACGACCACTACATGTGGGGTGTAGCACTCAATCCCTGAGGGGTTATTGGGAAGCACAACGAGACATCATCCAGGAACCACCCTGCCCTATGTGCACGCACCGAGTAGAAAGTAAAGCAACCAGTCCTATGGTATATTCCTCTCAAATGTGGCGTCGGGCAGGACGCTGTTGAGAACGAGAGTATCATAGTCCACCTTTACCTGCACAGAAGCGGGTGGAATGCTCAGTACAAGGGAACACGGAAACTCTATCCCATTTATCTCTCTGTAGTTACTGTATCCGACCTCTATCCCTGGGGGCCAGGTGTCAACATCGGGCGAGGAAACAAGGAGAGACCGTACTGGCAAATCCCTTCGGTCAATCCAAAGAAGATACCGGCTTGCATAAGCAGTATGTTCAACGTCAAGCCGCCAGTAGCCTTCATCTATGGCAATGCTCACTGATACTTCTTGATCTAGTCCTGTGTACACAGGATCGCTCAAGAGAAGTCGTACTATTGACTCAGGTTCCCATGCCAGTCCGATGTAGTTTCTTAGTTCATCTACAGCAGCCTGACCTGTCAGATACCTATTGTCGGAGGCTGAATAGGTACGATATTCGCCCTTGTGTAGTAGGACGAGGAAGGCAGTATGGCCCCAGAAATCAATTGTTTCCAAACGAACTGAGCTTGGACGAGCCACTGCAACCACCTGATCTACTGAGAAGGTTTTGCCAGGGCTCGCGACCCTTACCCGCGCCCATCCTTTAAGCGACACAATGCGCTGGCACCGTTGGGTAACCTTATCGTACAACGCATATGCATCCGGAAGCGAGCCTTCTACAGGATGCCGAGTCCCTTTTTGAGCGATACAGCCTACCACACACACTACGAGCCCACACAATATCCTTAGACTTATACAAGCAGGAGGTCCCTTGCGACGAAGAGCTTTACCCAAACCACCGCTGCGTGGGCAGCGAACCGGACGTCGGGTCTTCTGCTCACTCCTTGCCAATCTTCTTCTCCATCGCTTGGGTCTTTTCCTGGAGTCTCTTATTAGATTGATCCTTGGTCAGGGCCTTTTTGTATACTTCAAGTGCCTTATCGTAGGCCTTGATCTTCTCGTAGGCATCTCCGAGATGCTCCAAAATGATAGGGTCATCTGGCACAATCGCTACGGCTCGCTCCAATTGTCTAAGTGCTTCTCGATACCGTCCTTGGCGAAAATACACCCACCCGAGGCTGTCGATAATATACCCATCATTGGGCTTCAAACGTAATGCCTCTTTAATAAGTCGCTCTGCTTCTTCTAGATGTATGCCCTTGTCGGCATATGTGTATCCTAGGTAGTTAAGCGCTTCGGCATTTTCTGGTTCAAGAGAGATAACTGTTTTCATTGCCGATATGCTCTGTTCGAGGTCACCTTTCTTGTCATGAAGCACGCCCAAAGCGAAGTGAATCTTCGCGTTGTTGGGCGATACTGCGAGGGCCTTGTGATAACTCTCGATGGCTTTGTCGTACTCCTTTAGCTCTTCGTAAAGAAATCCTAAGAACCCCCATAGCGATTCCCTTGCTGGCACATGTCGTACGGCTTCCTCGAGCGTTCCAATCGCTTGATCGATCTTCTGATCGGAATGGAGCAAAAAGGCTAGATACAGCATGGCCTCTGGGTATATGTCTGAATCAGGTGGAATTGCCTGAAAGACCTCTTGGGCAGCCGCAGATTGACCGTTTTCTGCATAGGCAAGCCCAAGATAGTAGCGTACGAGGTGCTCGTCAGGATAAGCGGCAAGGACCACAAGTAACTCCTGAATAGCCCTTTCGAAATTCTTCTGCTCCAGATAAATGAGGCCCATCTTGAGGTGAACCTGCACGGCATCCCTGCTGTCAACCAGCCGCTCGATTGCCTTAAGATGGTTAAGCGCCTCGTCAAGCTTCATTTGCCCAACGTAAATCTGGCCGAGACGGTTGTGAACGAAGAGATTGCTGGGGTTGTCTCTTAAAATCTGGTTGTAAATGGCTATAGCCTTGTCCTGTTCGTTTTGCAGCTCGTAGATGCGAGCCAACTCGATAAGGACCACCTCAGACTGAGGCGAGAGCTGTAGTGCCTTTCTGAAGCACTCCTCAGCCTCTGGATACATTTTTTGCTCTGTGTAAAGACGACCGAGGTGATAATACCCTATAAACCAGTCATCTCGCCTGGCAAGGAGCTCCTTAAGGATGTCCCTGGCCTTACCCTGCTGGCCCGATGTGGCGTAAAGGGAACTCAGAAACAGTCGTGCTTTTTCGTTATCAGGATCTAGTTTCAGCACCGTCTCATATCCTTTTACGGCCGACTCTTGCATTTTCAAAGCAGAGTAGATGCCTGCCAGCAGCAGATGAGCTGAAACAGAGGAAGGATCCAATTCAACTGCCTTTTGGGCCTGCAGGAGTGCCTCTTCTGTCCTGCCTTTTTCGAGATAGAGCCGAGACAAGGTGCTACGCAAAAATGAAGACGCGAGGTCTACCTCAGTTGCCTTTTCCATCTCTGCGATTGCATCGTCTATCCTACCTTCCAACGTGTGCCGATAGCCCATAATGAAATGGTAATAGGGATTGTACAGGCGTCGGTCATCAGGGGCTCCCTGAATCTGCTTTTCTCTGTGAGCGAGGGACCCATCCTTCAAAGTGCATCCGCCATGCAGAAGCATCATCGCGACGGTTACAACGAGGGTGGCAATACGCATTGCCTGCTGTGGGGACATCCTAAGGGCCATGGTCAACTGGCAAAAAAGGCAGCGAAGCACGTCGATAACTTAGCAGATCCTATTGGTACCTTAGCAAGCAACAATTAGCAAATAATCTTTACCATAGAGCAGAAGAATGCGTCAAACCCACTACTCTGCATACACGCTTCCTCAAAAAGAGGCGCTGAAACGACTATGTGCTGGTGGTGAGTCCCAATCGTGGGGTGTGTTAAGGCAGGGTTTAAAATTAGGTTGACATACTTAGTTCGCATTCGTATAATTCTGTCATGAACTTAATAGGCCTCACACTATAGGCCTCACACTTCTGGTTCATGTCTAGCGTTAGAGATACGCCACGCATCCAGTTCTTAGAGGATGCAATGAGGAGGAATCGCCATGGGTCGAGAAATTCAAAAGGTTGCCGTGCTCGGGGCTGGGGTTATGGGGAGCGGGATCGCAGCTCATGTCGCAAATGCTGGTCTCGAATGTTATCTGCTAGATATCGTCCCTAAGGATCTCACAGAGGAGGAAAAAAAGAGGGGACTAACACTACAGAGTCCAGAGGTTAGAAACAGGTTTGCCATTACAGGTCTCCACAACGCCCTGAATGCAAGGCCGGCAGCCTTTTTCTCGAAAAAGAATGCAGAACTTATTACCACGGGAAACTTCGAAGATAACATGCAGTGGATTTCTGAGTGCGACCTTATCATCGAAGTGGTCGTGGAAAATCTTAAGATCAAGCAGGACCTTTTTGCCCGTGTCGCCACACATCGCTCACCCGGCTCTATAGTGACATCAAATACATCAGGGATCTCTGTTACAGCCATGGTCGAACACCTTGATGACGAATTCTGTGCCCACTTCTGTGTAACGCACTTCTTCAATCCACCAAGATACATGAAGCTTCTCGAGATCATTCCGCACCCTAAAACGAAAAAAGAGGTCCTCGAGGCTGTGGAGCACTTCTGTACTTATACACTGGGCAAGGGGGTGATTTACGCTAAGAACACACCGAACTTCGTTGCAAATCGCATCGGTGTAGAAGGAATGATGTATGCAATGCATCTCATGGTAAAGGAGGGGTACCGTATCGACGAAGTAGATGCAGTTACAGGCCCTGCGCTCGGAAGACCAAAAACAGCCTCGTTCAAAACGGCTGATCTTGTCGGATTGGACACACTTGTCCATGTCGCCAAGAATGTGTACGACAACACCCCTCAGGATGAGCGACGTGAGATCTTTCAGGTACCTGATTTTATCTCCAAAATGGTGGAGAAAGGATGGCTTGGCAACAAGACCAAAGGCGGCTTCTACAAAAAGGAAAAAGGGCCTGATGGCAAGGAGATCCGAAAAGTACTTGACTACAAGACGATGGAATATGTTGAGACCCAGAAGGTCGATTTTCCTTCTGTAAAGAGTGCCAAGGGTATCGAGGATGAGGGCGAGCGTATCAAGTCGGTTGTGTATGCTGACGACAGAGGCGGGCAATTCGCCTGGAAGGTTACGGCTGAGAGCCTTCTCTATTCGGCACGAAGAATACCTGAAATATGTGATAGCATTGTTGAGATCGACAACGGAATGAAATGGGGCTTCAATTTCAAACTGGGTCCTTTTGAGACGTGGGATGCGATCGGCGTCAAAGAGTCTGTTGCCCGAATGAAGAAAGAGGGAATGGAGATACCTGCCACCATAGAAGCTATGCTGGCCTCGGGTAAGGATCGATTCTATCTTCAGAAAGAGGATGGACGTTACTACTATGATCTCGTCAAGAAGGAGTACGTGAAACTTCGAGAGAATCCAGATATTATCCTGCTACCTCGTCTCAAGCAACAAAATAAGGTTGTAGCTTCTAACGCAGGTGCCACACTCTACGACATCGGCGACGGTGTTGCCTGTCTAGAATTTCATACGAAGATGAATTCGGTCGACAACGACATTATAGAGATGATGAACAAGAGCGTCGACATTGTAGCCCGTGATTTTGAAGGTCTTGTCATAGCCAACCACGCAGACAACTTTTCCGTGGGTGCCAATATCTTCCTGATTCTCATTGCCGCCCAGAACAAAGACTTTGATCAGATCGGCCAGGTCGTCAAGGCATTTCAGGACGCAAACATGAACTTACGCTATTCACCCAAGCCTGTTGTCGTTGCCCCTGCGGGGATGGCTCTTGGTGGAGGTTGTGAAATCACCATGCATGCTGATCGTGTCCAGGCCTGTGGCGAAACCTACATCGGACTCGTCGAGGTCGGAGTAGGTCTCATCCCTGCAGGAGGAGGTTGTAAAGAACTCGTAAAACGTATGGTAGAAGGCATTCCAGGCGAGCCACCAGACAACTTGCTTCCGTTTGCGCAAAAGGCGTTTGAAATGATCGCGCTCGCAAAGGTCGCCACGAGTGCACAAGAGGCCATTGAGTGGGGTATTCTCAAGCCTACTGACGGCATCACGATGAATCGCGACTTCCTCATTAAAGACGCAAAGAATGCAGTCCTCGGAATGATCAAATCTGGCTACCGACGACCACGACCAAGGAATGACATTCCCGTCGCGGGCGAAGACGCAGCAGCTGCGTTCAAAGTCTATGTCCAGGGCATGAGAAACGCTGGATATGCAACGGAATACGATGTCGTCGTTGCCTCAAAACTCGCCACCGTCCTGACAGGCGGCGAAGTCAGATCAGGCACTCGGGTCTCGGAGCAGTACCTACTGGAGTTGGAGCGCGAGGCATTCCTGAGCCTCTGCGGCGATGAGCGAACCCAAGCCCGGATGCAACACATGTTGATGTACAACAAACCGCTTCGAAACTAATAGGATGTCGCAACAGTACACGACGGATGTTCAGCCCGTTGACATGGTCAATGAAGGAGGATGCCATGAAAGAAGCTGTGATTGTCTCTGCGTGCAGGACTGCGGTCGGCAGAGCTAAGCGCGGGAGCCTCGTGGATGTTCGCCCTGAAGACATGGGCAAAGCCGTTGTTCTGGAAGCTCTCAGACGCGCAGGTAATTTAGACCCAGCGACTGTAGATGATTGCATTATGGGTTGTGCCATGCCCGAGGCCCAACAAGGCATGAACATAGCACGCCAGATTTGGCTACATGCAAAGCTCCCCGAGTCGGTTCCTTGTAAAACGGTCAACCGCTTTTGCTCCTCAGGATTAGACGCTATTGCACAGGCAGCAGAACGGGTAATGGTTGGAGCCGCAGACATTGTCGTGGCAGGTGGCGTTGAATCGATGAGCATGATTCCGATGGGTGGCAATAAAATTGTACCTCATTTCGAAATGGCCACCGAGTTCTATCCGGCCTACGTGAGCATGGGCGAAACTGCCGAGAACGTTGCAAAGCGTTACCAGATAAGTCGCCTTGACCAGGACACCCTCGCCCTGAGAAGTAACCTGCTCGCCTTGGAGGCCAACGAAAAAGGATACTTCAAAGAACAGATCGTTCCACTGAGGGCATACAAGTACGAAGGCACCAAAGGAAGAATGTATTTTACGTTCGAGGTAGATGAAGGACCGAGAAAGGGCACTACCTTGGAAGGGCTTGCAAAACTCCGACCGGCGTTCTGGAAAAATGGAACTGTGACAGCAGGTAATTCTTCGCAAATGAGCGATGGAGCCGCCGCAGTTGTCGTAATGAGCAGAGAAAAGGCAAAGGAATTAGGGCTCAAACCCATGGCGAAATTCATTATGGAAGCAGTTGCCGGATGCGGCGCAGACGAAATGGGAGTAGGACCATCTGTTGCCATCCCACTTCTGATGAAAAAGACAGGAATGACGTTAAAGGACATCGATGTGTTCGAAATCAACGAGGCCTTCGCTTCTCAGGCAGTGTATTGCGTAAGAAAGCTCGGGTTGGAAGATCGTCTCGAAAATCGCACATTGAATCCAAACGGTGGTGCAATTGCACTGGGACATCCCCTTGGATGCACGGGTGCTAAGTTGACGGTCCAGATACTGTATCATCTTCGAGACCATAATATGCAGTTCGGTGTCGTATCCATGTGCATTGGAGGAGGCATGGGTGCTGCAGCTCTTTTTGAGAGAATCGAGTGAGCAATCGACCCGCATATCTGACAGCATGATCGATCAAGAGCGTGAAAGGCTTCCTGCATCGTAGCTGCAGGAAGCCTTTTTGTGTACGAAGACTCGCTGCTTTTGAGAGGGTACTGCTGCTATTTCCTGAAGCGTGAAAAATCAGGGCTACGCTTCTCGACAAATGCGTTTTTTCCTTCCAAGGCCTCATCAGTACCGTAGTACAAACCTAGAGCAGCCACACCTAGATGTGTAATCCCGGTAACACCGTCCCATTCAGCATGAAAGGCGTATTTGAGCATCATCAAGGATGTGGGACTCTTTTCCAGCAGTTCATTACACCATCGTTGTACTTCCTCATCGAGCTTATCGAGCGGCACCACTGCATTGACGAGTCCCATCGCCAAGGCCTGTTGGGCAGAATATCTCCTGCACAGGTACCAGATCTCCTTTGCCCTCTTGAGGCCAACTGCTCTGACAAGGTCCCCGGTACCATAGCCTGGGTCAAACGAGCCCACGCGCGGTCCGGCCTGACCAAATTGGGCATGCTCTGCTGCTATGGACAAGTCGCATACCACCTGCCACACATGGCCACCACCTATGGCATAGCCGTTGACGCGTGCGATTACCGGTTTTGGGATTGTTCGTATTAGCTGAGTGACCTGCTGCCAGCCTATCTCCAACGGTAAAGCGACCTGTGAACTACGGTACCCACCCTTTTCCCGAGTCGTCTGATCTCCACCCGTACAAAAGGCCTTGTCACCTGCTCCGGTAAGTACCACAACCCCTATGCTTCGGTCAGCCCACGCATCGGTAAATGCCTCAATCAGCTCACTGACAGTTACTTGTGTGCACGCATTATAGCGCTCAGGTCGGTTGATCGTAATACGTGCGGTACCTTGGTGTTTTTCATAGAGGATCTCTGTGAACGCCATGTTCTGCCTCCTTGTCGTGTAACGTGCTTGACCCTTAGTGAGTTCCGTACCTGTTCTGTTTCCTCAAAAAAGGTGGCTAGATAGCCCTCCTCGCTAATCTGCTCGAGTTCTCTATTGTCATTTACCACCAGGCATTCTACACTTACTACCTCTACACTCGATATCAACCTCACGCCAGCTTCGCTCTAAGGAGACGCAGCCAATGGCACGAGTAAAAGAACACATTCGTTCCTTGCGTGCATATACACCAGGCATTCAGCCAAAGGCAGGTGAACAGGTTATAAAACTCAACACCAACGAAAACCCGTACCCACCCTCCCCGCTTGTTATGCACGCAATTGCACAGGAATGCAAGGATCGGCTTAGGTACTACCCAGATCCGACAAGTACCACCTTGCGTAAGGCCATCTCCTCGATTTTCAATGTCCCACCAGAGTGCGTCCTTTGTGGCAACGGTTCTGATGAAATACTCAGAATTCTGCTTGCAACGTTTACAGAAAAGGGCGATCGAATCGGCTATTACCAGCCTTCGTATTCCTACTATGCAACGCTCGGCTCCATACACAATCTTACGTTAGTACCCACGCCACTCGGGAAAGATCTTACCAGACCACCATTTCCCAACCTAGCGAATCTGAGCCTGTTTTTTCTCACAAATCCAAATTCACCACTAGGGTTTTCCTTGACACCTGAATACGTTGCCAAGATCGCCAGGCACCTTAAAGGAATACTCGTGGTAGATGAGGCATATGCAGACTTCGCACGTTGGAATTGCCTCCACTTGTTGAAAACATGCCCCAATATCATCATCACCAGGTCGTTATCAAAGTCCTATTCGTTGGCCGGCTTGAGAGTCGGCTTTGCATTGGGTGCTGCACGATGGATTCGTCACATGGACAAGGTCAGAGACCACTACAACCTTAGCAGAGTTGCACAGGCAGCAGCCTGTGCCGCCCTTACTGACCGCTCCCATTTTGAACAAAATGTGCAAAAGGTGCTCCGCACACGGGACCGCGTCAGCCAGGCCTTGCGCGCTATGGGTTATGAGGTGTTACCATCTGAAGCAAATTTCCTTTTTGTACGGCCTAAGGGTACACGTTCAGCACGAACCATTTATCAGAGGCTCTTCAGATCAGGAATATTGGTAAGGTACTTTGACCAGCCAGGGCTACGAGACGGTCTGCGCATCACAATAGGAACTGACACCGAGATGGATACGCTCCTGGCTCATCTAAAGACGTATTGATGCTTCTAAGGAAGGGCTTTTACAACGATGGGTGTCGCACCAGGACTCAAGGAAGCAATGACTCGGGCCTCATGGATCCGAAAGATGTTTGAGGAAGGCGCTCGCCTCAAGGCACGATGGGGAAACGATCAGGTCTTTGATTTTTCGTTGGGCAATCCATGCCTCGAACCCCCCGAATCCTATGTGAAGGCCCTGCGCGAACACATCGAAGATCCTATCCCCGGCAAGTATGGGTACATGCCTAATGCCGGATATCCTGAAACAAGACGCGCAGTTGCACAGTATCTCTCCAGAACAAGGGGCGTATCGTTCGACGCTGACCACATTGTCGTCACATGCGGTGCTGCTGGAGGGCTCAATGTAGTGCTCAAGACACTCCTCAGTCCAGGGGACGAGGTCGTAGTACTGGCTCCATACTTCCCTGAGTATCTTTTCTATGTTACCAATCACGGCGGCATTCCTCGCATCACACCCACAAGAGACGATTTTCTTCTAGATATCGATGCGATTGATGCATCGCTTACGGAACGGACCGCTGCCATTATTGTAAACTCACCGAACAACCCGACGGGCAGGATGTATCCCCTCGAAATGCTTGTGCAGCTTGCCACTATCCTGTCCAAACACGCATCCTCGTCCGCGAGATCGATCTATGTGATTTCAGACGAGGCGTACTATGATATCGTATACGATGGGCATATCGTTCCCGATGTCCTTAGCGTCTTCGAGAACACGATTATCGTAGGTTCTTACTCGAAGAGTCTTTCTATTCCCGGCGAGCGGCTAGGATTTATCGCCATACATCCCGGTGCCGATGATGCTGCCGAGCTCGTAGACGGTTTTGTCTTTTCCAACAGGATCCTTGGATTTGTCAATGCACCTGCC
>FWPV01012362.1_pt1 | contig 13192 bp, 6 predicted proteins | sample 2228371 | NCBI WGS metagenome assembly FWPV01 (sample SAMEA103939776, study PRJEB20133) | metagenome | reverse complement strand
CACCCCCAACAAGAACATAGGCGACATCGTCAACGGAGCAGAGCTCCCGAGAGGGCCCGGGAGCGTTCGGGAGCGCTCCGCCAATGGTTTCGCATGTGGTGGAATGTCAGCCCTAGCACCGTGATATTTACAGTAGATCACCCTCGAGAGGGTTTAACATATAATGGCAAGGGAGATAACCGATACGGTACGTGCCAGATTGCGTTTACAGACGTTCTGGGAGTTGGCCCCTCAAGGCCAAGGAGCTCATTGGTGATCGCATCTGTGTCTACGGGGACGTGCCCACCAGCCTCCTCAACTTGGGAATGGCCGCGAAGATGGACAAGTCCTGTCATCACCTCATCGAGGGGGTGGGCAAGGGTGGGGTATTCATCCTGGGAACCGGCTGCGATATACCGCCCGATGCCAGACCGGAGTTCGTAAAGTTCATGATGGAATCGGTGATCAAGTACGGTTACTATTGATGACTGAAGGCCCGGCGCCTGATAGCCGGGCCTTCTGCCGGCGCAAAAGCATGGGCTCGGGCTTCAGCCAGCGTCCCTATTTGTCCGGTCTGCCCGAGATATGCCCCGATTTGATCTCTACCAACCCGTTGTATATGGGATATTCTTGGGATCGAGATCCGACCCGAGCGCCTCGAACTGTTTCTTTGTCATGTAGTGGATTACCGGATGGTAGTCCCCCATGAGGCCGGGCTTGTTCTTCCCGATCAATTCCGGGTTATAGTATGTGCTTGACCAAGCCGTGGTACGCCAGGGGAGGTTGTTCTCGTCCGGTGCGTATTGTGGCAGGTGCCACTCGGGCATGATGCTCATCCAGCGGATGATGACGCTGGCGAAGCTTCCGTAGAGGTCGGGGCCCCAGTCCACCCAAGTCACCCCGTTGCCCTCATGCGCATTGGAGGGCCGGTCCTCGGCGGTGGAGAAGGCGACGATATACCAGCCGTCCTCGTCCACCACGATGTCTTCATCGCATACGCCCGCGTACATCACCCCGAGGTTATAGGCTAAGTCCGGCGCCTCACCATGGCGGACGATGGAGAAGTAGCGGGCCTCCCCACCCTCCATCACCGTCTGGCCGTCTCGCGTCTTGGGGGTCTTGGGCAGCTTGCCGGTGATGACGAAGACCTTGTCTTCCCCCAGAGACATCAGCCGTCCCAGGAAGCTGTTGTAAGTGCATAGCGTGAAAGAGGCCTCGTGATTGCCGGGCGGCTGCTTGTTGTATCCGCGTCCATTGAGCACGCTGTCAAGTTGCCTTATCCTCCACTTCACGCCCCATTCGCATCCCATGGACAGGGAGAGAATAAAATTGATGGGGTTGTAGCAAATCTCCCGGCCCAGCACCTCAGCGAACATCTGAAAACCGCCGAAGGTCTTTCCCCAGCCCAGGCTGGAGTTCCATGCTGGTTCCGGCTCGCAGGGAGGTGTGGAGACGGCAGGGATGGGGAAGTTGCATCTGCGCTTGACCACACGCATGTCGTGTTTGATCCAGAACTTCTCGCCCGTCGAGAGTTCTAGGTGGCAGCGGGGCAGAGCGACGCCACCCAGCGGCCCCACGCCTTCGTCCGGCAGGTAGTAGCGCAACCACAGGAAGCCGGGTCCGATGGCCCCCCTCCCCAGTGCGCCCGTGTCGACGTAGGGACCCCCGATCCGGGTGTTGTTGATGGATCCGTGGGAACGGTAGGCGATGGGGCCGGGGGTCATGGAGCCAGGGTTCAGCGCCTCGTTGAGCTGGACCGGGTTCCCCTCCTCCAGGTTGAAATATACGTGATAGCGGCGGTTGGGGGCCGTGCGGTCGGCTCCCACGCGGAAAGGATTGACGCTGCCGGGGTCGGGCTCGATGTCCGCGTCGACGATGGGCACCTCCATGTTGCCCATGCCGCCGGTGAAGATAGGGAAACGAGGGTCATAGGGGGGCGAGACCTGGTAGTCCATGAAGCGGCAGTGTGGAAAATCCCCTTCAATCACCAGGCGGGACCCGAAGGGGGCGAAGAACCCCGGAAGCAACATGTAGGTGACGTTGGGCTCGGGAGCGAGGAAATAAAGCTGGTCGAAGTCTATCTCGCTCTTCGCGGGCCTAATCCCCCACTGTTCCTCCGGTTTCACCTCCTCGGGACGGCATAGGACCCAGCTCTGGTCGTAGGTGTTCTGGGACTTCATGCCCGGCGGCAGCAGGTGTTCGGGGAGTTTGGCGGGGGCTTTCCCGGCGAGCCAATTCCGGATGTATGTTTCCAGGTCGGCCGAGAGCTTGTGCACCTTCTCCAGCTGGGCATTGTAGTACCAGTCAGAGCGGTATTGCAGGGCGAGGAACCAGGTGCCCCAGAAAAGGGCATTCACGATATCGAAACCCATGCCCAGGGTGGAGGAGCATTCGGGAAGCATGGCGTAAGGACCGATATAGCCAGGCGGCATTAGAAGCGCGTTGGGTTCGTTGGCCCTCACGCGTGCGCTGGCGGACATGCCCCCGTAGGCTACTCTCACTTCTCCCTCGCCCGCCCCGGAGGGATCGAGGTCGCTCGCGAAACCGGTGCTCCAGATGACCGCGGGGCCGGGGAGGGTCTCGTAGCGCTTGTTGTCAGGATCTGTGGAGATAGACGAGCCGGGAACGGCCATGGTCAGCGCGTCCAAATCCGCCTTTTCTTTTTCGAACCACCCGTAGGTGGTGGTCCATTGTGGAGCGGCTCCCGCCCGCGTGCATTCGGGGTCGGGGACGCCGTCGCTCCACACCGGGGTCACTTTGAACTCCACGATGTCGTAGATGGCCCAGCCCTCCCAGCTCGCCGGAGTGATCTCCAGTCGAACAACCCTGGGCGTGCCATCTGCACTGGCATAGTCTGGAAGACCGAATGGCAGCACTAGGAGTGACATCACCACCGTGCAGGCAATCATTGCCCGGCAGAAAAGTACCCTTTTCATGGCTTTGCTTGAGTTCATCGGACCCCCTTTATCGTCTTCTTTTCACGCCCCAAAGCCCTTGCATCGCAGCACTCTCGCATACAATCCCTATAGTACATGCCATGGATATCATGCATGCCCCCTCCTTTCTCCTTGCCGACAATGAGAGAAGATAGAAAAGATTCTAGGGGGGACAGGTTAAATGAGAATTAAATGAGAATACATCATCAGCAAACGCTGAGCTCTCCACGTGGCTCCCGTAATAACCTGTCCACCGGGCCAAGATGTGCCTCCCGGTTCATTTAAGGTCGTTTATAGCTTTGATCTCCTCCGGCGGGACCTTGTAGCGCCGGTGGAAATCCACCAGGCCGCCGATACTTTGATAGGTATCGGTCAGCTCCACGTAGGTGTAGCCGAGTATATGCTCCTGCTCGTGGATGAGCGTGGTCTGGGCGCGGTATTCCTCAACAAAGGGATGCCAATCCTCTCCGTAAGGTAGATCGAATCCGCCGTATTCGGTGATGATAATGGGCTGCCCTCGGTAGCTCTCTCCCTTGGCGATGGGATTTTCGGCGAAGGCGAAAAAGAAGACGCCCAAGAGTGCCCGCAGCAGCGACCAGCGGTAGGAGAAGAGATCCTTCAATTCGTCGTAGAAGGCCTGGCATCGCTCGAGGTCTCGCAGGTAGTGGTGCACGTCCAGGATGTCGGTGACCGTGGTGTGGTCGTAGCCGCTGTTGTCGATCACCGGGCGGGTGGTATCCCACTCCTTGGTACGGTGGTAGATGTGCTTCACGAAGGCATTGGCCTCCGGCAGGAGGAGGAAGGGAAAGATGCCGCAACCCACCCCCCAGCATTCGTTGAAGGGCACCCAGGTTACGATGGAGGGGTGGTTGAAGTTGACCTCTATGACATCGCGCCACTCCCGCTCGAAAGCCTCCTTCATGGTATCGCTGAACGCGTAGGCGGAGGGCATGTCCTGCAGTACCAGGCACCCCAGGTAGTCGCACCAGAAGTAGAAGGGCGGCGCCTCCACCTTTATGTGGAGACGCAGGCCGTTGAAACCGTATTCCCTGACCAGCTCCACATCCTTTCTGTAGGCGTCCGGGTGAGTGGGTGTGTAGTGTCCCTGGGGGTAATATCCGTGCACGAAGACCAGCTTCTGGTAGAGAGGTTCGCCGTTCAGCCAGATGTTCCCGTCACGTGCCTCGATGGTCCTGGCTCCGAAGTATGAATGGACCTCGTCGAAGGAGGAGCCGCACTCGACCACGATCTTCAGCCCGTAGAGGTTGGGCTCCCCAGGGGACCATGGCAGCAGGTCTCCGCAGGCTAGGGTGAGTTCGACCTGCAATGGATCCACGCCCTTTTTCACCCTTGTCATTGCCCTTGACCTCGCGCCCGTAGGCGAGGTGGCCACGGCCTTGACCGTGGCCTTACCGGTGCCCCCAGCCAGGCGGCAGACGAGGCGCACCTTTCCCGTCTCCAGGTCGGGATAGGACCTGTAGCCGTCCAGGTAGATCTCTCCCGTCCGCTCCAGCCACACCGGCTGCCAGATGCCCGTCACCGTCTCGTAGAAGAACAGCCACGGGAATCCCAGCTGGCTCTGCTTCCCCCTGGGCAGCGAGAGGTCGTTGGTGTCCTCGACTCTCACCACCAGGAGGTTCTCTTCCTCGAGGTAGCCGCCGACCTCGAAGCTGAAAGGGGTATAGCCGCCTTTGTGCTCGCCCAGGTAGTGTCCGTTCAACCATACCTGAGCGCGATAATCGACGGCCCCGAAATGCAACAGGGTGCGGCCAGGAGTTTCGGGCAGCTCGTCTGCGAACCTCCTCGCGTACCAGATCACGCTAGGCGGGTTAAGATCATATACTCCCGAGGCCTCCGACTCCACACAATAGGGCACATTTATCTTCCTGGTGAAGGCGGGGTCCGCGAACCAGGACTCGCCGATCCCGACATCCCCGATGTCGTACTCCAGTTCCCATTTGCCCGTAAGGTCCTGATAGACCTCCCTGGCCATATCGGGCCGGAAGTAATTCCCCAGGTACGCGAAGTCTAGAGGACTAGCCCCGGACCGCTCGCCGGCCGTTTCCTCCCTGGCGACGTCGACAACCTGCGCCTGCACGCGCGGTGCAACAATGGCGGTCATGGAAAGGCCAGCAAAGACGGAGACGCCCAGAAACAAGGTGATCAGAAGCGAGAAAATGCGCTGTGAGTTCACCCCCCTACCTCCTCGCGTTGGACCGGCTACCCTTCATGATCGGCCCCTGCATGCCTCAGCCGGTAGATCCGGCGGCGCAGACACGAAGACTCCTGCGTGGCTTCGCGATACATGCAGATGCATTCATGGCGGTGCCAAGGATAGAAGGTGTAAATAAAAGGGAAATAAAAATGGAGATCTCCGGCTCGAAACCGGCCCTGCCCGTATTTATTTCATTTTAATTCAAGGGAGCAAAAATATCCTTGTTCTGCAGTGACCGAATATCTTGTGCGGAGGCGAGTGCTTCCGCCCGGCGGCGATGCCCGTGATCACGTACCGGAAGGTAAGGTTCTATGCACGTTAAAAGCACAGAGATCGTCAAGCCCGGGGGCAAGTTCAACTCCACCAACCTCCTCGTCGGCGTCCTCCTGAGACTGATGGCCCTGAACTACAATCACCGGCCATCGCTGCGGGAGTATCTGAAGAGCCGAAACGGCAAAGAGGGTTGGATGGACCTCAGCGTGGGCTTCAAAACCAAGGACAATGGCGTGGAGCAGGCCATCGTCTTCAAGGACGGCAAGGCGAGGGTGACCGGCACCGTTCCGCGCGATGCAGACGTGACGCTCTTCTTCGCCGACGAAGGCGTGATCAAGGAGATGATCTCGCTGCCTCCCAACGAGGTGGTGAACCTGCTCTTGAAAAACCGCATGTGGACCAGGGGAATCCTCGCTGGCCTGACGCTTTTCAGCTTCTACGTCAACGCCCTGCTCCGTAGGAAGCAGCAGAAGATGGCCGACAAGCGGGCACAAGCCGAACGGGCGGAGAGGCTGAAGGCCTCCCCCCGGCCCCGCACGGAGCTGAGTGATGAACTGAAGAGGCGGAGGAGCGAGAGGCTGAAGGCTGCGGATATCGACCCCGGCGTCAAATACCTCGAGGACCCCTACCTTACCCGCTACGGCATCGAGGACTTCCCCCGGCTGTCGAGGTTTCTGGATATACACTTCGAACATAAGACAGAGCTGTGCCACGAGAGGCCACAGCTCCTCACTGACTGGTACATGGCCAACGGTTTCGAGAGGGATAAGGATGGCAAGGAATGGGTGCCCGAGCTGCGGCAGGCCTATGCCTTCAAGCACCTCATGCAGAACCGCAAGCCCATCATCCGCAAGGGCGACCTCATCGCCGGGACCTCCACCACCAAGGAGATAGGGGCGCTGGTCTATCCCGACGGGTCGGGATCCGCCATATGGGGCGAACTGCTCTCCGCGCCGGCGCGGATGCTCATGCCCCTGGATGTCTCGGAGGAGACGGCGAAGGTGCTCCACCAGTATGTCTTTCCCTACTGGTTCAAGCGCAGTTTTCGAGAGTACGTGCGAGAGAAATACGGCAATCCTCTCTGTCAGCAGTTGGAAGAGCGCTTCGCCGTGTACTTTCTGTGGAAGACGGTGGCCCTCTCCCATACCATCCCCGACTTCCCCCGGCTGCTGCGTCTGGGTACGAGCGGGATCAAGAAAGAGATCGAGGAGGAGCTCTCCCGGGACGGCGGTGCCGACGGGCAGAAGAAGGATACCCTGCGGGCCATGGTGATATGTCTGGAGGGGCTGGAAGTCTATGCGCGCAACCTCTCCATCCAAGCCGGGCTGGAAGCGGAGCAGGAGAAGGACCCCTTGAGGAGGGCGGAGCTGGAGCGCCTGGCCGAGATATGCGCCAAGGTGCCCGAGAAGCCCGCCGAGACCCTGGACGAGGCCATCAACGCCATCTGGATAACCTGGGTGGGACTGCACATGGAGAGCTCCAACGCCGGCCTCTCCCTGGGCAGGCTGGACCAGTGGCTGCAGCCCTTTTTCGCGGCGGACATAGGCAGGCTGCAGGGCGGGGAAGAGCGCGAGGAGTACGTAAAAAGGGCCATAGAACTGGTGGGCTGTTTCTTCATGCGCTGCACCGACCACATGCCCCTGATACCTGATATCGGTAACTACCTCTTCGGGGGCAGTTCCTCCGACCAGGCCATAACCCTGGGCGGGGTGACCCCGGGAGGGGAGGACGCTGTCAACGACATGACCTACATCTTCCTCAAGGTCACCGAGATACTGGGCATACGGGATCCCAACGTCAACGCCAGGTTCCACCCCGGTATAAACTCAGACACCTATCTAAGGCGCCTCTGCGAGGTAAACTACATTACCGCGGCCACCCCCTCGATACACAACGACATCGCGGTCATGGAGTCCATCAAGGAGCTCGGCTACTCCGCGGAGGATTTACGGGACTGGGCGGCCACGGGATGCGTGGAACCCACCATATCGGGCAAACACATGGGCCACACCAACTGCATGATGATGAACATGGTCGCGGCCTTGGAGATGGCCCTCAACGACGGGAAACACCCCCTCATGGACTGGGAGGTCGGTCCCAAGATGGGCAGGCCGGAGGAGGGTGACTTCGAGACTTTCGAGGATTTCTTCGCGTCTTTCACCGCCCAGTACCGGTTCCTTATCGACCAGTCGGTGGAGTATAACAACCTGCTGGGAGAGGCCCACGGTTATCTGCGCCCCACGCCCCTCCTCTCCTCCCTCATCGAGGGTTGCATAGAAACGGGAAGAGACGCTACCAAAGGGGGGGCGAAATATAACTCCTCCGGCGCCGCCTGTATCGGTCTCGCGGACGTCACCGATTCCCTCATGGCCATAAAGAAGCTCGTTTATGACGAGAAGAAGGTCGGCTTCGACCGGCTCAAGCAGGCCATAGACTCCGACTACGAGAACGACCCCGCCCTGCACGCCATGGTCACCAGGAAGGTGCCCTTCTTCGGCTCCGGTAGCGAGGAGGCGGTCGAGATGGCCGAGCGCGTGGCCCGTTTCACCCACGATGCCTACTACGGCCACGTAAACTACCGCGGCGGCCGCTACACCGCGGGATTCTGGTCCATGTCCAACCACGTCGCCTTCGGCACCCTCACCGGGGCCCTGCCCTCGGGCAGGCGGTCCGGAAAGGCCTTCACCCCGGGTCTCACTCCCGAGCCCAACGCCTCGAGGAACCTGCTCGACAACATCCGCGACGTGGCCGGCCTCGACCCGCACCTCATGAACAACAACATCGCCTTCAACGTCAAGGTGGTGCCGGCGGCCGCCGACAGCCACGCGCAAGTGGTCGAACACATGTACAACTACGCCCGCACCTATTTCGACCTCGGCGGCATGCAGATGCAGATGAACGTGGTCACCTCGGATACGCTCAAGGATGCCATGGCCCATCCCGAGAACTACCGCAACCTCCTGGTGCGCATATCGGGATACAACGCATACTTCGTCACCCTCAACCGCGACATGCAGCTGGAGCTCATCGAGAGGGCGGAGTACGGGCTCTAGGCCCGAGGGTAAGGCATGAGACGGAACGGGGAGAAGGACCCCCTCATCCTTGAGGTCAAGGGCAACTCGTTCGACGACGGACCCGGCATACGCACGGTGGTGTTCTTCAAGGGTTGCCCCCTCTCCTGCGCGTGGTGCCACAACCCGGAGAGCAAGAGGAGGGGGGCGGAGATAGCCTTCGACCTCTCGCAATGCGTGGGATGCGGCACCTGCCTGGAGGTGTGCGAGCGCGGGGCGCTGGATAGGTCGTACCCTTTCTTCGTGGACCGCTCCCTCTGCGACCTCTGTTTCCGCTGCGTCGATGAGTGCCCTGCCGCAGCCCTCACCCGGGTCGGCCGGCACATGGAGGTGGGGGAGATCTTGGACCTGGTGCGCAGGGACATCCCCTTCTTCCGCACCTCGGGCGGGGGCGTCACTCTCTCCGGGGGGGAGCCCACCCTTTACATGCCCTATGCCTCGCGCCTGTTGCGCGAGCTCAAGGCCATGGACGTGCACACCCTCGTCGAGACCTGCGGGTACTTCGACCTGGCTGAGTTCGAGGAGCTCATCTATCCCTACGCCGATCTCATCTATTACGACATCAAGCTCTACGACCCGGACGAGCACCGCGAACACTGCGGGGTGTCCAACGAGCTTATCCTGGACAACTTTAAGGCTCTCCAGAGCAGATCGAACGATGGCGGGATTTCCGTCCTAGCTCGCGTGCCGCTTATCCCGGGTTTCACCTTGGGCGAGGACAACCTCGCCTCCATTGCAGCATTCCTGCGCGATTGCGGGGTCGGACGTGTTGCGCTCCTGCCCTATAACCCTCTGTGGTTCGACAAAAGTAGGAAGATAGGGGAGGACAGCCCCCTCAAGAGCCATCCAGCCGCATCCACCTGGATGAAGAGGGAGGAGATCGCACGCTGCGAGCTGCTTTTCGAGGGATTCGAGCTACTGTGAACGGCGGTGTACTGGCCACGGCGTTCCAAGAAGACCAATCATCGCCGGCGATCCCGGAAGCCATGGTAGTATGTATGCATCAGCCGCCGTCGAACGTGACAGAATACCGTCAGGGCTGAGAAGCGCGATTGTACAGGGACTCGAAGAGCTCGCGTGTCTCCGCCGCCGGGGAGACATCCAGGATATCCGACAGCTGCTCGCAGCAGCGCCTATAGGCCCTTTCGATACCCGCTAGGTCGCCGAGCGCGGCATGCGCGCGCATCGCGAGGCGGTAGAGTTCCTCCCGGCCGGGCTCGGCTGCCATCGCCTTCTCCACGTAGGACAGGGCCTTTTGCGGCATCCCCATCTCCAGGTACTCGTGGGAGATATCCCGCAGCAGTTCGACGTAGGCCCTGGCGAGGGCCTCCCGTATGGGTATGCACCAGTCCTCGTAGGGGTCCCTGCTCAGAAACTCCCCCCCGTAAAGCGCCTCCGCTTCCAGGCTGAGCCGCAGAAAATCATGTTGGTCCCCGGCTTGATGCGCCTCCCTCGCCTCCCGTGTCTTCTTCTCAAAGAGCTCGATATCGATCCAGCCACCCTCCCCCAACTCGAGCAGGAGGGAGTCCCCGCTGCTGACCAGGTAGCGCGAATCTCCCCAGTCTGCATTGGGATCCAGGGTCTTGCGGATGGTGGAGAGGGCTACGTTGAGGTTCTTGGACGCTTTCTCCGGCTCCATCTCCGGCCAAAGCAGCTCCATGATCACGTCCCTATGTAGGGGTCCCCGGGCATGGTGGGCCGCCAGGTACTTGAGCGCGCTCAGCGCTTTCTTGTTCCTCCACTCGGACTCCTCGATGCGCAGCTTTCCCTTGCTGACCATGAAGGATCCGAGCATCCTTATCTCCAAGGGCTCCGCCGTCCTTCTGGCCAGCTCCTCGACGAGCTCTTGGGCTCTTTCGCGCGTCTCGCGTTGCTCGCTCCTCCGCAAGCGGTAGAGATAGGGAAGTGAGAGAGGGCCGATCGTGCGGAAGGCTTCGCAGAGGAAGTCGATGTGTTCTCCCCGCTCGAAAGCCACCGCCATCATGGGCAATACCAGCCTGGAATAGGCCTTCCACCAGCCTAGCCCGCCGCTCCTCTCGTCTATGGCCACGGCAACAGCCAGCGTCTTCAGGCCGCCCTCTTCGTCTCCTGCCTGGAAGAGTATGGAAGCAAGCAGGAGGTAGGAAGTTGAGCGCAGCACACCGGCCGCGCGGCCTTGCATGGTGACGAGGATTTTCCGCGCCTCCTCGAGTGCCTCGGCCGCATCGCCCTCCTCTCCCATGGTCAGCGCGATGCGGGACAGGCGGGAGAGCAGCTCGTCGTCGAGAAAGCCCTTCTCCCGGCAGAGACTCTCGGTCATGCGGAAGTAGCGCAGCGATCCCTGCACGTCGCCCGCTTTGAGATGGGTGGTCGCGCTGAAGAGGTTGCAGTTGACCGCCAGCCAGATGTCCTCGCCCTCCTCAGCCAGCCGGCAGAGGCGCGACAGCTCCAGGAGGGCCTCATCCTCGTCCGAGTCGTCGAGGGAGATCGCCCGGGCCAGGCGATTCTGGATGGATGAGGGATGGGGGGAGTCCTCGCTGCCGCAGGCGTCGCCTGCGCTCAGTCCCTCCTCGGCGAACCTCCGCGCCTCCACGTACTTGCCCATGGCGCTGTGGGTCAGAGAGAGAAGGCAGCAGATATCGGGGAGATAGGAGAAAAAACCCTCTTCCGCTGCGAGCTCCCGGGCGCGTAACAGCAAGTAGACGGCCTGTCGGTATTCCCCCAGGAGCAGGGAGGCGTAGCCGCACCAGGTGAGCATGGTCAGGCGGGCTCCCTCATCTCCCACATCATCTATCCTGGCCAGCGAAGCCTTTATGAACTCGCTTGCGCGGTCCGCCATCCCGAGGTAGGCTGAACCGGCGCTCAAGAGGGCGGCGGACCGGAACCAGGAATCCATGTCCAGAGAGGTCGCCTCGAAGGCCTTCATGAACTCCTCCATGGAGGCCTCCGCCTCGGGTGCCTTTCCGCTCAGAACGGCAAGTTTCAGGCTGTCCCTAATGCAGTCCATGCGGGAGTTGGTATCGCCGCGCGCGGCGAAGATGGAGGCCGCCCTCTCGTACCTCTCCATGGCTTGCCGGTACGACCCCAGGCGTTCGCAGCAATGGGCCAGGCGGCAGAGCAGCCGGGGATGGTCGTCCAGGAGGGATGCGGGCAGCCGTTCTATCGCCTGCCTGAGGTAGGTGAAGCGGCCCGAGCGGATCAGCCCATCCGCCATCCTCTCCAGCATCACTGCCGCCATGTCTGACTCCCCCGCTGCCAAATAGTGCCTTAGAGCCTCCTCGGGCTCGCCCCGCTCCTCCCACAGCGCCGCCGCGCTCGCGTGCAGGGACGCTATTTCCCCGGGTGGGCTTGTCCGTGCCAGCAGATCCAGCAGGAACGAGCGCAGGAGGTGGTGGTACCGATAGGAGGATCCCGCCTCGTCCAAGGGCACCACGAAGAGGTGGGACGCGGCCAGCCGGGACAGGAGACTGCGGGAGTCGCCATGCTCCAGGAAGGCGTCGCAGAATCCCGGCTCCACGCGCGTAAGAATGGAGGTCCGCAGGAGGAAATCCTTCAGGGCATCATCCAGGTTGCGGAATATAACGCGGTGAAAGTAGTCGAAGAGCAGAGGGGTGATGACCGTTCCTCCCTTGTGTATCTCCCCCATGGTAGCGCCGTCCCCGCTCTTCATTGCGTGGGAGAGGAGGATGAGACCGGTTATCCAGCCCTCGGTCAACTCGTTCAGGGCGGAGACCTCCCCTTCGTCCACCTGGAGCGAGAAGATGTCCTCGAAGAGCATGGCCGTCTCCGCCGTGTCGAAGCGGAGATGTTCCTCCCCCAGCTCGATCACCTCGCGCCGCGCTCTCGCTTTCGCGAGGTCCAGGTTGAGTTCGGAGGAGGCGAGGATGATGAAGTGCAGGTTGGGGGGGAGATGGGAGAGGATGAAATCCATGGCGGCGACGATCTCCTCGCACTCGCTGACCTCGTGGAAATCGTCCAGGACGATGAAGAAATCGCCCTTGACCCGCCTCTCGATCCCGGCTAGGAAGGCGGTCAGTTCCACACGGCGGTCGCCACGGGGTCCGCGCGGGACATTGGAGGCGCCGGCGCCCTCCCCCGCATCCTCGGGCGCAGCGATCGCCGCCGCCAGGTAGGCCATGAAGACCGCGAGGTCGCGGTCGGAATCCTCCAGCTGATACCAGGCATAGGGGTAGCCGCGCCGGTTGAGGAAATCCGCGACGAGGGTGCTCTTGCCGAACCCCGCCCCGGCCACGACGCAGGTCAGCTTGACAGAGGTAGCGGTGTCGAGCTTTTCCAGTAGCCGGTTCCTGGGCACGATACCGTGCAGGCACGGGGGGGAGAGTTTTGACGACAGGATAGGTATTCCTTCTTCTCCTGCGTCGTTGCGTTCATGCATCCGCCCCATGAGAACCTTCCATCATATGACTTGTGGAATTCCTGATCTGGAACAGCTTCTGCCGTTTGCATGTATTTATATTCTTATCCGACATTTTATCATATGCACCTCCCGACATCATCTTTCTACCCAGATTCAGGTAAGTCAAGACGCCAGAGTGCCGGTAGTCCACCTTGCCTATGATGTCCTTCCATGTTTTCGCACCGAGAGTTTCAATTTCAGGGATTTCCGGGGAAGCTTGACCGCTTAAGGCGTGTTTCATATGCACAGCAACGGCCAAAACCCCTGGGTCCGGCATAAACAAAGGCCGTTGAGGAGCCAAGCCTCCCTGTTTTTCCTACGA
>FWPV01000778.1_pt1 | contig 13193 bp, 5 predicted proteins | sample 2228371 | NCBI WGS metagenome assembly FWPV01 (sample SAMEA103939776, study PRJEB20133) | metagenome | reverse complement strand
GATGCAACCGGTCGATTAGTGAAGACATTCAGTGATATTCAGTGCAAGACGAGCAATTCTGTGCATTCAGTGACCTGGCCTGGTACAGATAACCTCGGTCGCAAAGTACCTGCTGGTGTTTATTTCGTAGAGTTAATCCTTGATAGCAATAAGGAAATCAGAAAAGCAGTCTTACTAAAATGATTCCATTGAAGGTAGAATTCTATATGGGGGTGGTTAGAAATAGGTTGGTTTTTGATAGCTATCTTTTTATGGAGAATTTTTGTGGAGTTATTTTGTTACAATTTAGTCAGCGGTGCCTATAAATGGTTTATTTCATATTCCTCCCCCTTGATGGGGGAGGAGAAAGGTGGGGGTGAAAGATAAAGCTCACTCCCCGCAGAAAAATACAAATAAAACGGTTGAGGAGAAATATGACTGATACTGAAAAAAAATTATGGTGGAGGCTGAGGGGCATGCAATTGGGAGTGAAATTTAGGAGACAGCAGTTGCTGGGTGATTATATTGCTGATTTTGTTTGTTTTGAGAAAAAATTAGTTATTGAAATTGATGGTGGTGAGCATTTTCAGAGTAAAAGAGATAAGATAAGGGATACATGGTTTCGACAACAGGGGTACAGGGTATTAAGGTTTTGGAATAACGATGTATTAAAAAATACGAATGGAGTGATACAAGTAATAGTTAAAGAGATTTCACCCTCCCCTTTTTCCCCTCCCATCAAGGGAGGGGAAATTATGGTAGCTGGAAGTAATTGAAAAAATGGGGTATTTGCAAACTACGGAAAATGCGGTGTTCCGGAATTTCCGAACACCCACTACTTCTATATTACAAGGAGGTAAAATGAATTCAAAATTGATTTTTATCGCGGTCATTGCATTTGGTGTGCTCAACGCCTATCAAAATTTTCACGGATGCTGCCTTGCACCAGACAATCTTACTGGCTGGGTTGTAACTATTGATTCAATGATTGTACTCAAAACAACGAATGGTGGTATTAACTGGTTTGAACAACAGAATCCTGCTGCGGCAAGAAAATTCTTTGACATAACATGCAGGGATAATCAAAAAGTCTGGACATGCGGCATTCTTGGCGAGATTACTCATACCTCAAATGGTGGGCAGACCTGGGTTCACCAGATCCAGGGACTGGCTAAATACGCAACAAGGATTGAGTTTATTGATGATACACTCGGCTGGGCAGTATGTGGTGACGGTGTTGTTGGAAAAACCACAGATGGCGGTGCGTACTGGGAACAAATCTTTACACCGTATGCACAGGCAGAATTCTACGGTGTTTCGTTCATAGACGCAAATGAAGGCTGGGTAGTATCAGGCTGGCCTGATAGCCTTGCTACAAGACAGGGGCTCATAATCCATTCAACAGATGGTGGCTTTAACTGGGACTCACTCTATGTCAGTCCTGCATACGAAGATTTTTTTGATGTTCATTTCTTTAACCACACAGATGGTATTGTGGTGGGTGGCAATGAACAGGATTACTCTCCCATCATCTGGAAAACAACTGATGGCGGTAATAACTGGAGTGCTGTTTCGGCTCCGGTGAATGCGTTCTACCTGCGTGCGATTGATTTTGTAGATAACCTGAATGGCTGGGCAGTTGGTAGATTCGGAACAATAATACATACTACTGATGGCGGCAATACCTGGAATTTCCAAACAAATCCAGCGACAACCACACTCTTTGATGTTGATTTTTCAGATGCTATGCACGGGGTTGCCTGCGGGAATGGAATCATACTCTATACTACAGATGGCGGGCAGAACTGGCTAAATGGAAGTCTACCAGGTATTGCTGAAGACAAAGGAATTGAAGTTAAAACCTATAATCTCCCACTATCGGTCTTTCCCAATCCATTTCAAAATCACCTGATAATTAAATTCCAAATTCCAAATACCAAATACCAAACAAATTCTGAATCTCAAATTCCAAGTTCCCCATCACCCCGTATCAAGTACGGGGCAGGCTCTTTTTCCTCTCCCCCCAGGGGAGAGGGTTGGTGTAAGGGGCTAAATTCCAATCTCTCTACTCGCTATTCTCTACTCGCTACTCTTCGCATTTATGATGCAACCGGTCGATTAGTGAAGACATTCAGTGATATTCAGTATAAGACGGACAATTCAGTGTATTCAGTGTTATGGTCGGGCACAGACGACCTTGGCCGCAAAGTTCCCGCAGGCGTCTATTTTGTCAAATTTGAAGCAGGTAATTATAAACAGATAGAAAAAGTTATCCTGCTCAGATAAGAAATTCAGCATTCGCATCTCAGTCTTGACTTAAGTCTGATTTTACATATAATAATAAATGGCCAACCCTATCCCCATAAAAAATATTGTTCTATTTTTTGTTGTTTTAGTAGCAATCGGATTCTCACAGGTAACCGGAGCAAGGTATCTGATTATCACACACGACAATTTCTATGATGCCATTATACCTTATGCCCAGTGGAAACACAAAATGGGATTTAAGACAAAGATTGTCCGTGTGCCTTCTGAACTTGCCCAGAACTCAACTTCAATCAGAAACTATATTGTTAATGCCTACAACAACTGGCAGATAAAACCTGAGTTTATTCTTTTTGTAGGTGCACCAAATTATATCCCCTGGTCAATGACCTCACCATACAGTGATAACTATTACACTGATATGACAGGCACACTTGAAAACGAAATACTTTCCGGACGTCTAACAGTCCATAGTCTGACCGAAGCACAAACCGTTGTTAATAAAATGCTCCTCTACGAAAGGTATCCTGACACTACCACAAACTGGTTTGTCAAAAGTTGTTTGATTGTACGCGAGGACTATGAACAATACAGTGACTCCATTTACTGGAGTGATATCAAACATGCAAAATCATTGATGCTAATGAATGGATATGAAACCATTGATACCCTGTCACGTGCGGCAGGAAACAATAGTAATGATGTAATAGCGCGTGTTAACCAGGGCCGGGCTTTTGTTCTATATCGGGGTCAGGGTGTTGGTAACTGGTGGTCACCATTTGATGTAAATCCAGATAACTCTCAAAACAACAAGATGTTACCTGTAGTATTATCCATAACTTGCCAGACAATTGGCACAGGCTCCACTCCAGCAACTGCTGAACGATGGCTATTAAGCGGTACCCCTACCTCACCCCGCGGTGCTGCCGGATATTTTGCAACCACAACTATCGTTTCACACCAGGCATATTTAAGGAGCGCACTCTGCAAAGGTTTTTTCAACGCTCTATTTACAGAAAAAAAACAAAAGTTTGGCGAAGCGTGTGAAGCCGGAAGATTGAGTGTGCTCCGTGCTTATGGAAGCACATCTGAATATCGCGGGTTCATTACCCTGGGTGACCCTGCCATGCAGTTATGGATCACAAAACCCAGGGTCATTGATGTTACTTATGATACAATTTTGTATGCAAATGTTGAGGAAACATTACATGTCACTGTCAAATACCAGGGCGTTCCTGTTGAATCAGCCCTGGTCTGTGTTTTAATGGATACCTTACTTTATCAAACTGGTTATACAAATGAAAATGGACTCGTAGAATTCGCATTCAACTCACCTCCAGGCACAATGAATCTCACAGTAACAGGCAAGAACCTCTACCCACACGAAGGAACAATTCAGATTATAAGTGGCAGCGTATTTCTTACATATATCAGTAATTCAATAAATGATTCACTCGGCAACAATAATGGTACTATTAATGCTGGAGAAACGATTCTATTATCGGCAAAAATCGGAAACACCGGAGGTATGCCTGCTGCAAATGTCATAGCAAAATTACGGACAGCAGATAGCACACTATTTTTTACGGATAGTATATCAATTTATGGAGATATTGCTCCGGGTATGGAAAAGAATGGACTGAATAGCTTTGTTTTCACTGTTTCACCCTATGCAACCACGCATTCTGCCATCATCAATATTCTCATTACTGACGCACAGGCTGATACCTTCACTGGTAATTTTTCATTGTCAGTTACTGGTGAAAATCACGGCGTTACCGGTCCTGACCCCTACGGATATTATATCTATGACGACACTGACACTTTGAGTGGCAACGCACCATTATATGACTGGTTTGAGATTGCACCTCCTGGTCCAGGAATTATTGTAAGCGAAATAACCGATAAAGATGCAGACACTGTGACCTATCCCCTGCCATTCAGTTTCCCATATTATGGAATCACTTATTCATCAATTGGTCTATGTTCTAATGGATTCCTTGAACTGGGTAATGCCACATACCGCTTCGGTGAAAATACTGCTATTCCAACCCCTGGTGGTCCAAAAAGGTTGATTGCTCCATTCTGGGATGATTTAGACCCAAGACCAGAACCAACAGGTTATGGTGAAATATACTATTATGATGACACAACTAATCACCGCTGGATAGTAGAATTCAAAGACTGTTGCCATTATGGAAATACCTCTTTACGCGAAACATTCCAGATCGTACTACTTGACCCGCAATATTATCCAACGCCTACTGGAGACGGTGAGATTCTATTTTTGTATAATACAGTTGCAAATTCAAGCGAAAACACAATAGGTATTGAAGACGAAACTGAAACCAGGGGACTGCAATATCTTTATAATAATAACTATGACCCTGCGGCACAGCCATTAACAGATTGCCGCGCTCTGTTGATTACAACTAAACCTCCATTCATTCAGCATTCACCATGGATAAATCTTGTGGGATATGTGATTAATGATTCAGCAGGTGGCAATAATAATGGCATTCCTGAACCGAATGAAACACTACAAATCGTTCTATATATCAAGAATGATGGTGATACAATATGTACAGGTGTAAATGGAATTCTAAGGGTAGCCAACCAAAGTGTTGCCGTAACAGATAGTGTTGCCGATTTTGGAGACATTGATATTGGTGGTATTTCAGATAACAATTCCAATCCTTATGTCATTCATACTGCCGAAGAGCCTATTGACACTATCGTGGGAATTGCCGTGTATCTAACAGGTAATGATGGTAACTTCCAATCATACGCTTATTTCACCCTGCATATCCACGATGAAACCAATATCAAAGAAGTACATAATCAAATCATTAAGAATTTTAATATGCAGGTTTATCCAAATCCCTTTCAGAATCACCTTGTGATTAAATTCCAAATTCCACAAGGAGTAATCAGTAACCAGTACCCAGTAGCCAGTATCAAAATTTATGATGCAACCGGTCGATTAGTGACGTCATTCAGTGATATTCAGTGCAAAACGGACAATTCAGTGTATTCAGTGACCTGGTCTGGCACAGATGATCTCGGCCGCAAAGTTCCTGCAGGTGTCTATTTTGTCCAGTTTGAAGCAGGTAGCTTAAGACAGATACAGAAAGCAGTTTTTCTTAAATAAAAGACCAGTCATTTTTGTCGTTCTTTGCCCCTTGACTTAAGTCTAATTGTGATTATAATATTATAATATGACAGCGCAATTCTCAATTAGAACCCTTGTTTTGTTTTTAATAGTTTTTGCAACCCTGGTATTCTCACAGGAAACCGGAGCAAGGTATCTCATTATCACACACGACAATTTCTATGATGCCATTATACCTTATGCCCAGTGGAAACATAAAATGGGATTTAAGACAAAGATTGTCCGTGTGCCTTCTGAACTTGCCCAGAACTCAACTTCAATCAGAAACTATATTGTTAATGCCTATAACAACTGGCAGATAAGACCTGAATTTATCCTCTTTGTGGGCGCTCCGAATTATATCCCGTGGTCTTTTAGTAGTTCTCCTTATGGAGACAATAATTACACGAATATGGATGCTGACATTTACAATGAAATACTTTCCGGAAGACTCAATGTCCACAGTATCACTGAAGCGCAGACAGTAGTTGCAAAAATGTTGCGGTATGAGCGCTATCCTGACATTTCAGACACCTTATGGCTAAGAAAGGGTTGCACGATTGTCCGGGATATACAGGACGACGATTCAATTACCTATCGCCTTGATGCTCAATATGTTGCAGGTCATATGGTCAATAATGGCTATGTTAAGGTGGATACATTCTTTGCAAGTCGTGGAGACAATGCGAATTCAATTATCTATGCAACGAATGAAGGCAGGGCTTTTGTTGTGTACCGTGGCACTGCTACCAACAACTGGTACAATCCATTTGCAGTGAATCCCAACAATCTTTCAAACGGAAATAAACTGCCCATTGTAATCTCAGCAACCTGCGGTACACTTGGTACTGGTTCTACTGCAACAGTTGCCGAACAATGGTTTTTGACTGGAACACCAACCAATTTGCGGGGTGCTGCTGGTTATTTTGCAACAACAACAAGTATCACCAATGGTGCACACCTGCGTAGTGCTGTCACACGGGGATTCTTTGATGGCGTATTTCAGTATGAGAGACTGACCTTTGGTGAGGCATGTGAAGACGGAAGACTCAGGGTGTATAATACCTATGGCGCAACAAATGAATATCGGGGATTCACTACGATTGGAGACCCGGCAATGCAAATCTGGACTACAACTCCAAAGCCCATTACAGTGGTTCATGATTCGTTTCTGCTTGCAAGCATTGAAGAGACCCTTCAAGTAACAGTTCAATATCAGGGTACACCCGTGGAATCTGCACTGGTGTGCATAATGTATGACACCCTGATCTACCAGACAGGATGGACTGATAACTCAGGTATCAAGACATTTACTTTTAATGTACCTGACACCGGAATAATGCACATTACAGTAACGGGCAGAAACATTTATCCGTATGAAGGAACCATCGCTATCATCGCGGGGACTGAATTGATCGTTTATCAGAATTGTTTAATCAATGACTCACTGGGAAACAACAACGGTATTATTGACCCGGGTGAAGTTATACTCCTCTGGACTTCGCTGAAAAATATCGGTCTTTACACTGTTGAAAATGTCAAAGCACTCTTAAGAACCACAGATACCACAGTAATTATTTCTGATAGTCTTTCGCTCTATGGAGACATCATACCCGGTGCTACAACAAATGGCTTAACACCATTTGTGTTTGCAGTATCTCCAAAGACATACGAACATCTCATACCATTTGAATTGGTAATAACAGATTCAAACAACCACACCTGGCTGGCAAATTTTTCTCTTGCGACAACGGGTGCAAGTAGCCGGAATAATGCAACAGGTCCTGATCAATATGGATATTATATTTATGACGATACTGATACTTTAACCGGGAATGCACCAACCTACACCTGGTTTGAAATTGCGCCACCTGCTGGCGGGCCAGGTCAGATTATCCCCGAAATAACTGATGAAGACGCTGATACAGTCACATTATCATTACCATTTGATTTTAAGTTTTATGGGATTGATTATAATACGATTGGCGTATGCTCCAATGGCTTTGTTGAAATCGGTGGTGCTACTTATCCCTATAGTTATAATGACCCGATACCAACTATTGGCAGGGCAAAAAGATACGCCTCACCTTTCTGGGACGATTTGAATCCGAGTCCGATGCAGATGGGACATGGTGATATTTACAGATATTATGACCCGGAAAACAATCTCTGGTATGTGGAATTTTATCAGGTTGCACTTGGCTATGGCAATAATGCCTGGCAGACATTCCAGATAGTTTTGCGCGACCCACAGTATTATCCAACACCCACAGGTGATGGTGAACTCTTATTTTACTATCATACGGTCTCAAATGTCACGAGTAGCACTGTAGGCATTGAAGACGAAACCGAAACCCGGGGATTGCAGTATCTCTATAATAATAACTATGATCAAAACGCAATGCATATTCAGAATGGTCGCGCACTTCTTGTAACAACCAAACCACCAAACAACCCCCATTCACCATGGATAAATTTAGTCAGTTTTGCAATTAACGATTCTGCTGGCGGCAATAGCAATGGCATTCCTGAACCGAATGAGATAGTTGAAATGACACTATTCATTAAGAACAACGGAGATACTGTTGTTGCAGATGTGACAGGAACTCTTAGCACGAGTTCCCCAAGTGTGTCAATAATGGATAGTATTGCAAGTTTTGGTAATCTGGATATCGGCGCAACAGCAGATAATGCTTCCAACCCTTATGTTATACAAATTGGTGAAACTCCAGAAGACACCCTTGTTGGTCTGGTTGTTCATCTAACTGGCAATAACGGGCATTACAATACTTTTGCCTATCTGACATTACGCATTCATTACCAGGCTAATATTGAGGAATTTGCAGCCAAAAATACCACGCACCGCATGTTGCAGGTATACCCGAACCCTTTCCAGAATCACCTTGTGATTAAATTCCAAATTCCAAATAATTCCGAAATCCGCAATTCGCAATCCGAAATAGAACCCAATCTCTCTACTCGCTACTCTCTACTCGCTACTCTTCGCATTTATGATGCAACCGGTCGATTAGTGAAGACATTCAGTGATATTCAGTGCAAGACGAGCAATTCTGTGCATTCAGTGACCTGGCCTGGCACAGACGCCCTTGGCCGTAAACTCCCTGCAGGTGTCTATTTTGTTAGATTGGAAACTGAAAGTTTTTATGAAATTGAAAAGGTGATATTGATCAGATAGAGTTTTTTGCGTTCTGAAAAGAGTACAGGAGGTTTTCATGAGAGCAAAATCAATATTGTGTTTAATATGTATACTTCCAATTTTTCTTATCCACGGTTCTGACATAAAGAGGCTTCATTACATTGATCCGTATGATGTACCAATGACCTCTTATCAAGACTGGTCTGCAAAAACAACCATTGAAACATTTACTATGGGAAAGGCATACGAAACTAAAACCAGAGGCGACCGGCTGCCACTCATTAATATTGTGGTCTATGCTCCGCTCTATCAATACATTTATGATTCACTGAGTACCTACATTTCTGATCTTGAATCTGAAAATTACAGCGTCAGGGTAGATACCATGCGTGGTATCAGCGCACCTGCACTACGCAACCACCTTGCATCATTACTTGATAGCACACTTGTCGGTGCTGTATTCATCGGAAATGTACCAATCGCCTGGTTTGAATATTCCTCTTCTGAAGGACGTGAAGAATTTCCCATAGAACTTTATTTTATGGACCTGAACGGAACCTGGATTGATAGTGATGGTGACGGGCTCTATGATGCCCACTCAGGCAACAAGGCACCGGAAATCTTTGTTGGAAGAATCTATGCAAATCCTGTGACCTGGGGAAATGAGATATGGCTTATCAACAATTATCTTTCAAAAATTCATAAGTACCGTTCTGGCGGCTACGGGATTCCTAAGAAAGCCCTTGCCTATGTTGATGATGACTGGTATAGCTTCAATCATTGCAATCTAAATCTTCTCTATGATACAGTTGTTGTCGTCAGACAATATAATACTACAACCGCAGCAGACTTTCGTATGCGTCTTGACGATCCTTATGAATGGGTTCAAATTTGCAGCCATTCCTCACCCTGGGGTAATACATTCAAAAGCACCAGTGGTTATGCCGGCACGGTTTTTAACTTTGAACTCTGGTTCGCTGACCCTCCATTTCTATTTCTCAATCTTTTCCAGTGTGGTGGTACAAGATTTATTGAAGAAAATTCTGAAGGCGGATGTTATATCTTCAATACTACATACGGACTACTCGCAATCGGTTCAACCAAAGTCGGAAGTATGCTTTATTTTGATGCATTTTACGGTCCTCTCAATACTGGAATTTCTGTTGGCCAGGCATTCAAACAGTGGTTTACCCAATACGGAATAAATGATATTGACTGGTTCTACGGTATGTGCATTCTCGGAGACCCAACTTTGAAGCCGAAACAAACATTTCAATGCATTGCGAAAGCAAATACTTCAGCCATTCCTGCCCCCTTAACCCTTACCTGGTCGCCACCTGTTCCTGTTGACACACACCCTGAAACCGATGCTTTTGTCAGTGCAGTAAAGGACGGTTCGGGAAGGATCTGGTGTGCCTGGACAACCGGTCGCTCAGTCACAAATGGACGAACTGAAATCTGTGCCAGTTATTATGCAAATGGGAATTGGTCACCCGCACAGATTGTGAGACCTTATATCTACTGGGATTTTTCCCCATCATTGTCAACTGATCTTCAGGGCAATCCTTACCTGACCTGGCAAAGGGCATATGGCAGAAACTATGATGTATTTGGCAGTGTATATATTGGCAATCAGTGGGGTAGCGAGGAACAACTCAGTTCAAAGGCTTCAAATGATTTGTACCCGGCAACAACACTTGACGGAAATGGTAGAATGTGGGTATGCCTTGAACGATGGACACATCTTAACGGAGATATTTATTGCCGTTATTTTGACGGCACAAGCTGGCAGCCAATGTTCGCGGTAACAGTTGACTCTGCAAACGATTACCGTCCTGCAATGGCATCTGATAGCAACGGCATTGCATGGGTAACCTGGGTTAGCGAAAGATATCAATATAACAGAAATATATATGTAAAAAGATACAATCCCAGTTCAGGACATTGGGAAGGTCTCTACCGTATCACCAGTAATCCTGCCCAGGATCAAGACCCCAAGATTGCAGTAGATGGTTCAGGAACCGTATGGGTTATCTGGACAACCTGGCGCAATGGTAACACTGATATTTACGAAAGCCACTACGATGGCACCAGCTGGTCAAATGCACGGGCTGTAGTATCAGATTCAAACCGGGATGAACACCCCGCGCTCGTTGTTGACCGTGATGGTCATCTGTGGTGTATCTGGCAGTCCAACCGAACAGGAGACTGGGAAATATGGGCTAAATACTACAAAAATGGAGCATGGCGCGATTCAATGATTATCAGCAATAACCCTGGACGAGATATTCTACCCTGTGCGGTCACAGACGACTCAGGCTACATTGTAGTACTATGGCAATCAAATAGAGACGGAAACTGGAATATCTATAGCAGCCGGCTGTTTTCTGACCTTGTTGAACCAGAAGTTCAGGTTATTTTACCAAATGGCGGTGAAGTATGGAACATAGGAGAAATAGATACTATTCGCTGGTACTCAAATGACAATGTAATGGTTGATTCTGTAACCATAGAATATTCAACTAATAACGGAACAACATGGTCGCCTATTTCTTCAATTGAACATAATGACTCAATGTATCTCTGGACAATTCCTGAAACTCCATCCACGAGCTGCCTTGTCCGAATAAAAGCCTATGATAGTTCAAATAATGTAGGAGCAGATGTTTCGGATGCGGTGTTTACTATTCGTGATCCAGAAGCACCAATAGTTCAACTTCATACGCCGAACGGTGGTGAGGTCTGGTACTGGGATGAAATCCAGCAGATATACTGGAATGCCAGTGACAATATCGGCATTGAAAGTATAAATGTCTATCTCTCAGTGGATAGTGGCATAACATATCCCTATTTACTTGCCCATTTTGATACCAATGATTCAATATTTGACTGGACCATTCCACACATTAATTCAAGCCGTTGTTTGATAAAAGTAAAAGCCTATGATTCTTCATTGAATATTGGTTCAGACACAAGCGATAGCTGTTTTACTATTGGCGAAGTGAGCGTTAAGGAAAGCCAGAATAATTTCCCGCTCTCATTTGCATTTGAACATCTCTCTTCAAATCCATGTTACGATAACCTTGTTATCCGCCTCGCATTTCCTTCCCAAACAATGCTGACAATGAGTGTCTATGATATTGCTGGCAAACTTCAAAAAACCATCTATCATGGTGCGATCACACCCGGCTATTATACTTATAGTATTGGAACAAAATCTCTGCCTGCAGGTATTTATTTCATTTCTGTTAAATCTGAAAAATATACGGCAATCAGAAAATTTGTGGTCTTGAGATAGGACAAGAATGACTGTGTTAGCTCTATTCTGTTATATCTATTCACTGTCAGGTTCTATGCTTATTGACCCTCGTTATCATAGCTACGATGAAATGGTTCAAGAAATTGATTCAATTGCTGCGCTCTATCCAGCAATCACAAAAATCGAAACTCTGGGTGTTTCCACACGCGATAGTTTACCCATTCCGGCGATAAAAATATCAGACAATCCTGGAATAAAAGAAGACGAACCAGCAATTCTGTTCAATGGTATCCACCATGCAGAGGAACTTCTCGGTTGCGAGGTCTGCCTGTATTTGTTGCATGACCTCGTAAGCAAATATGGCACAGATTCAGCAGTTACCTTCTGGATAAATAATACCGAAATCTGGATCATACCAATTTTGAATCCTGAGGGTCACAATGTAGTAATTACTGGACTGGATACAATATGGCGCAAGAACAAACATGATAATAACAATAATGGTTTTTTTGACACCGACTCTGATGGTGTTGACCTGAACCGAAATTACGATTTTAACTGGGAACTTGGAGGTAGTTCTGACCCCACCAGTGAATATTATCGCGGTCAATACCCGTTTTCTGAAAATGAAACAAGAATCATCAGAGAACTGGCATTAAAAAACAACTTCGTATTTGATATATGCTATCACTGTGTCCGCACTGGACAGGGAGAATTGGTCTATTATCCCTGGCGCTGGGGAACGCAATTTGCAATTGACCACCCATTTATCAAAAGAGTGGTTGACACCCTCGCATCAAAGATTATAAACGATGCGGGAAATGGAACTTATGTTCCGATCTATGGTTACGCAACAGAAGGCACTGCAAGGAACTGGCTATATGCCACTTGTGGCACATTTGCCTATACTATTGAAGTGAGTCGTTCTTGCTATCCGCCTGGTTATATGGTTGACAGTATCTGCAAGAGAAATCTTAATGGTGCACATTATCTACTGGAAAGGACATTTGGCTCAAGTATCACCGGCATTATTACTGACTCCACGACGAATCAACCCCTTAGTGCCGAAGTAAGAATTCTCGGTTATTACGATTCTACGCTTGCCCCTCGTAAGAGCGACTCCCTGTTTGGAAGGTATCGCCGTATCCTGAATCCAGGAGTATACAGTATACAGTGCTTAAAAAATGGTTATCAAACAGTTGTGATCAACAACGTCACTGTGGAACCAGGAATTCCGACAATTCTGAATATCAAAATGCAACCTCTGGCAGTTGAAGAAAGAAATTCAATTGCTGTACCCGATGTTATGAACCTGATGGTCTATCCAAATCCCTTTCAGAATCACCTTGTGATTAAATTCCAAATTCCAAATAATTCTGAAA